>Ga0233425_10009763_pt1 | contig 12006 bp, 6 predicted proteins | sample Watercolumn_Towu_2_FD_181712 | JGI IMG/M metagenome (GOLD analysis project Ga0233425, IMG submission 181712) | Freshwater microbial communities from Lake Towuti, South Sulawesi, Indonesia - Watercolumn_Towuti2014_140_MG | ecosystem: Environmental > Aquatic > Freshwater > Lake | place: Indonesia...
CATGCTCCAACAGGGCCAGTTCGTCGGCGACGTGCTCTACTCCGTCGGCGAGAACACGCCGAACGAGAGCCACGACGGCGGCAAGGGACTTCCGCCGGGCTACGACTACGACACCATCAGCCCCGAAGCGATTCTCACACGCCTAACCGTGAAGGACGGGCGGTTCACGCTGCCCGATGGCGTGAGCTACACGGTGCTCGTGCTGCCGGAGAACGACGACTTCATGACCGCCGCCATGGCGCGGAAGCTCCGCGATCTCGTGAAGGCCGGAGGCACGATCCTGGGACCGCGTCCCCGGCGTTCGCCGAGCCTGCGCGATCACCCGGCGGAAGACGAAACCGTGCGCGCCGTCGCCGCCGAACTCTGGGGCGACATGGATGGCAAGGCCCGCACCGAGAACCGCGTCGGGGCCGGGCGCGTCTTCTGCGGCAAGCCGCTCTCGGACGTGTTGCGAGCCATCGGCGTCCGGCCCGACTTCACCTACACGGCACAGGGACTCTCCCTGAAATACATCCATCGCCGGACCCGCGAAGCCGAGTTCTATTTCGTCTCTGACGCCACCTGGCCCATCCGCGCGGCCACCGCACCCGCCGTCAGCGTGGAAGCGCGTTTCCGCGTCGCCGGGCGCGTGCCCGAACTGTGGGACGCCGTCACCGGCGAGATCCGGACGCTGCCGGACTATCGCGAAGAGAACGGCGAGACGGTTGTGCCGCTGCGGTTCGAGCCGCGGCAGAGTTGGTTTGTCGTCTTCCGCGACAAGGCCTCGGCACATGGGAGGAATGCGGCAGGGAAGAACTTCCCGGCCATCATGAACCTCTGCGAAGTCGTCGGTCCGTGGGAGGTGCGCTTCGATCCGAAATGGGGCGGGCCGGTTGCCCCCGTGACCTTCACGAATCTGCAGGACTGGAGCAAACACGCCGACCCTGGCATCCGCTACTACTCCGGCACCGCGGCCTACCACACGACCTTTGATGTCGGACCGGAAACACGCCTGTCGCCGCACGCCGCCGATCGTCGCTTCTTCCTCGCCCTCGGCACGCTCAAGAATGTCGCGTCCGTCCGGCTCAACGGACAGGAGCTTGGCGTCGTCTGGTGCGCGCCGTGGCGGGTCGAGATCACGCAGGCGATGCGGCCGGGAACGAACGACCTCGAAATCACCGTCGCGAATCTCTGGCCCAACCGCCTCATCGGCGATGAGCAACTGCAGGACGATTGCGCGTGGACGATGACCGGCTTCGGCACGGCCCAATTGAAGGCTTGGCCCGACTGGCTGCTCGGCAAGCAGCCGCGAACCAGCGGCCGTTATGGCTTCGCTTCGTGGAAACACTGGAACAAGGACGCCCCCCTGTTCAGCTCCGGCCTGCTGGGGCCGGTGCGCGTGCTGGAGGCCAAGGAAATCCGATGAATCGAAGGACAACCATGAGACATCTCACCCTATTTCTCACCGCCCTGCTGATCCTCTTGAAGCCGGGTCCGGCCCATGCGGACCGGCTCCAGGACCAATTCCGAAATCCCCCGCCCGACAAGCGGCCACACGTAATCTGGACTTGGATGGGCTGCCAGATCACCCGGGAGGGAATCACCCGCGACCTCGAACAGATGGCCGCCGGCGGCATCGGAGGTGTGGTGGTTTTCCAGCTCGGCGACATGACGACCGGCGGGGTGCAACCCATCGCCAACAACCCCTGGGCCAGCCTCAAAATCCTCTCCTCGGAGTGGTGGGCGATGATCGGACACGCCGTCTCGGAATGCCACCGGCTGGGGCTGAAGTTCACCATGCACAATTCACCGGGATGGTCGGGGTGCGGCGGCCCATGGATCACCGCCGAACTCGCCGCGAAAAAGCTGGTCTGGACGGAGACGAGAGCCTCGGGACCGGGTGAGTTCGCGGCGGCACTCAAGCGACCCGAAGCTGGCGGCAAAGGGGTTTATTGCGGGGATGTCGCCGTGCTGGCCGTTCCTGCCGACGGCGTCATTACGCACGAACGCACCATCGAACTTACCGAAAAACTCCAAGGCTCCGGCACGCTGGCTTGGACCATTCCCGCGGGTGACTGGACCATTTATCGGTTTGGCTACACCGTCGCTCCCCAGAGCATGAACGGCCCCACCCAGCCCGAGGCGGTCGGCCCGGATGCGGATACCTACAGCGCGGAGGCCATGCGCTTCCATTTCACCCGGGTCTTCGCCGATTTGATGGCTGCCGTTCCGGAGAAGGCCCGGCCCGCCCTGCACATGATGCACATCGACAGCCTCGACACCGCCGGCGCCAACTGGACACCCCTCTTCCCGCAGGAATTCAAGCAACGCTTCGGATACGGCGTGACGCCATGGCTCCCCGTCTGGGCAAAGCGAACCGTCCAGAGCGAGGAGGCCACGGCCTTGTTCACCAACAATCGCAACCTGCTCTTCCAAGAAATGCTCCGGGATCGCTATTACCGGATCGCGCAACAGATGGCCCACCAGCACGGAATGCGTTTCAGCGCCGAACCGCATTGCACCCCAAGTCCTGCCATCGTGATGCCTGGGATCGATCAGCCGATGGTGGAGTTCTGGAACAATTGGCGCAACGTCATCAGCGGCGCCAACCCCGGATCAGGTCGCGCCCTCGGACGCCCCATCATCGCCGCCGAGGCTTTCACCGCCTACCCCGAATACAGCAGTTGGGAGGAAACCCCGTCGTTCCTGAAACCCGCCGGGGACGCGGCTTTCGCCAGCGGTGTCAATTTGATGGTCCTCCATAGCTGGGCGCTCCAACCGCGCGACTCCAACTTCTGGCCGGGCATGGCCATGGGCTGGTGGGGCACTCATTTCGGCTACAAACAGACTTGGTGGGAACCGGGCAAGGCTTTCCTGCAATACCTGGCACGTTGCCAGCACCTGCTCCAACAAGGCGAACCGGTCAGCGATGCGCTGGTTGTCAATGAGCTGACTTACGGCCACTTCGGCAGGAACCAGCTCGACTATTGCAGCGAGACGACGCTACAGGATGCCCGGGTCGACAATGGGCGAGTCACGCTCCCATCGGGCCGGAGCTATCCCTTGCTCGTGCTGCCGTCACGTCCGGCCATGAGCGCAGCCCTGGCGCGGAAGATACGCGAACTCGTCCACGCGGGCGCCACCATCCTGGGCAAACGTCCGCTTCACGCTGCGAGTCCCGGCCAGCCAGCGGCGGACACTGAGGTGCGCGCCATTGGAAATGAACTTTGGGGCGACAGTGATTCTGGGGCCATTCGCGCCGTCGGCAAGGGACGGGTCCTGCTCCGCGGCGTCATCGATGCAGCCCTCCAGGAAATCGGGATCGCTCCCGATGCCGAGTTTCAAGCCGCACAAGCCGCCGATGCCATCCGCTTCACGCATCGCCGCGACGGAGAAACCGACATCTATTTCGCGGCCAACGTCGCCAAACAACCCGTCGCCGTTTCCGGCACCGCTCTCTTCCGCGTCCACGGCAAGCAACCCGAATTGTGGAACCCGGTCACAGGTGAGGTCCGGTCGCTCCCCGAGTTCGCCGAGAGAAATGGCCGCACAGCGGTGCCCTTGGAGTTTGCACCGGCACAAAGCTGGTTCGTAATCTTCCGGCAGAACGCCGGCGCACCGTCCAAGCTCAAAGCCGCCAATTTCCCGAAAACAACTCCTCTCCAGGAAGTCTGTGGCCCATGGGAAGTGCAGTTCGACCCGAAATGGGGCGGCCCGGCTGGTCCCATCCGATTTGAGGCACTCGACGACTGGAGCAAGCGGCCCGAGCCCGGGATCAAATACTACAGCGGCACAGCCGTTTACCGAACCCGGTTCGAAGCGCCCGCTGACACTCCATCCGGTAGCAAGAAATGGCTCGCCCTTGGCGAAGTCCGGGATCTCGCGCGGGTGAAACTCAACGGTCAGGATCTGGGCGTGGCCTGGACCGCCCCATGGGAGGTCGAAATCACCAGCGCGCTCAAGCCCGGCGCCAACCTCCTTGAGATCGAGGTGTCCAACACCTGGGTCAACCGGATGATTGGCGACGAACAAGAACCCGATGATACCATGTGGGACAAACCCAGCAGGGGCCTCAACAAACCTCACCGGCCCATCGGTTCCGGCCTCAAAGCCTATCCCGATTGGTTCGTCCGCAATGAAGCCAGGCCATCCAAGGGCCGCTACACGTTCACCACCTGGAAATTCTGGTCGAAAGCCGATCCGCTGCTCCCCGCCGGCCTGCTGGGGCCGGTGCGCGTGCTGGAGGCCAAGGAAATCCGATGAATCGAACGACAACCATGAGCCGCACCTTTCTTAGCCTCACCATGCTGCTGTTAACACATGCGGTGGCAGCAGCGGACCGGCCAGCCGACGAAGTGGAGATGATCCTGGCCCGGTGCTCTGTGCCGAAATCCCGCGCCGGCTCGGGCGGGCGCGACCTGATGGGGCAGCATCCGTTGCTCGGCAACGGTTCGCTGACGCCGCTGGTGATGCTCGACCGGCAGGGACTGAGAATCCCGCTGGGCATGACCGAGTTCTGGCACGGCAATTACACCCATGCCGCCGGCAAGCCGCGCCACGCCTCGCCAGCCGTGGCGGGAACGCTCGTGATTGCACTGCCCGGCCTGGCCGAGTGGAGCACCGATCAGTGGCAGGACATGCACCGCGCGCAGGCTGTGACAACCTGGACGAAGGCGGACGCGACCATCACGGTGCGGACTACGGTGCCGCGCGGCGCGGACAACTTCCTGATCGTCGAGATCGAGAATCGTTCGCCCGCTCCGGTGTCCGTCGAGGCGACGTTGCGCGCTGATCCCTTCGACGATCCCCAGATGCCCTTCGACGTGAAGTCCGGGCGCGAGGGTGCCTGTCGCTGGGTCAGCCGCCGCACGTATCTCTCCAACTCGACCGAATTGGGCAACAAGCCCTACCGGATGTGGGCCGCGACCGCCGCGCGTATCGCCGGCGCCATGGATTGCCGCACGAACATCCCGCCGGGCGAGACGGTGCGGATCATTACGAAGGTCTCGCTGTCCGGAATCCCCGCCACGCCCGATCCGGCCGACCCGTTGCCCCCGGCGATGGCGGCGGTCAACGGTGCGGACGTCGAGCCGATGTTGGCGGCGCATCGGGCGTGGTGGGATGCTTACTGGCGCAAGGCGTATGTCCGTCTTGACAGCGAACCCTTGATCGAACGGGCCTACTACGGCGCGCTCTATGCCCTGGCCTGCGTTGCCGCGCCGGGACACTATCCGGGCGGCTGCAATTCGTTTCCGATCAACGACCACGTCGGTTGGGGCGGCGATTATCACTGGAACTACAACCATCAGGCGACGTTCTACGGGGCCTGCGCGAACAATCGCATCGAGCTGACAGAGCCTTACGACCGCACCGTTCTGGAAGCGAACGAAGTCGGCAAACGCTTCGCTGCGGAAAACCTCAAGGCTCCCGGCAGCGTGTTCGTTCTTTCCACGGCACCGCAGGGCGAGGCGCGGGACGCGCGAACGCTCGGCCAGAAGACGAATGGCCTGGAGGCATTGCTCAACGCAATCCACCGCTGGCGCGTGACCCGCGACGTGGACTGGGCGCGCAAGCTCTGGCCCGTGTTTCGGGACAACGCCGCCTACTGGGATTGGGACCTGGAACGGCACAAGGAGACACGGCCCGATGGCTCCGTGCGCTACGTGATCGTCGAGAGCGGCAACATGGAGTTCGACCCGACACGCGGCTACAACGCGCCCGCGCCCCTGGCACACGTGCGACGGTTCTATACGGCGATGCTGGAAATCTCCGCCGCGTTGGAGGCGTCGGGCTTTGCCACAGGCGTGACGGACGCCGACCGCGCCCGTTGGCGGCGGTTCCTTGCCGGCTTGGCCGACTACCCGGTGACGTTTGCCTGGGGACGACGGATCCTCGCACACGACGAAGCCGGTCTGGCCCCGACCGCCCGCACGGAGAACCAGTTCCTCTACCCGAGTTTTCCAGCCGACCTGGTGCATCGCAGTTCGCCGCCCGCGCTGCGGCAAGTCCTTGAAGACTCAATCCGCGTGCGGCCCTGCATCTTCCTGCAAGGCGTCAACACCGCGCCGATGATCTTCACCCAGGCCGCCAGCGTCGGCGTGCATCCGCCGGAAGTCATGGATCGTTTCAAGGCGTGGTTCGAGGATCTCGGCGTCAGCAACTTCAAGGGCAACGGCGGCGGCAACATCGAGTGTGCGGGCGTAGCCGAGTCCGTCAGCCGGTTCCTGCTGCAAAGCCAGGAGGGCTTCCTGCGCCTCTTCCCGTGCTGGGTCGCGCCCGACGCCAAGTTCGTCTCGCTCCGTGCCGACGGGGCGTTCCTCGTTTCCGGCGAGCGCCGCAACGGCGTCTGCCAGCCGATCACGATCCTCAGCGAGAAAGGACTCCCTTGCAGCCTCCTCAATCCCTGGCCGGGCCAAACCCTGACGGTCAACGGCGCACCCGTTGCCCATGCCGCCGTCTGCACTTTTCCCACCGAAGCCGGCAAGACCTACACCGTCGCTCCGCGGGCGCCGTTGCCTGCGTCGGCGCCGTGGCCCAACGCCGCGCTCTACCGCGCGGCCACGGTTTCGAGCAGCGCAGCTCCGCCCGAGCCGAACCGTGCGCCGATCTATCCGCCGCAGCCATTCTTCGCCCCGGAGCGCAACTGGTCGCCCGCGAAACTCACCGACGGCGTGCGCTTCAACACGGGTTACGGCAGTCGTGGCTGGTCGAGCCGCGGCCACGACGATCCCAATCACACCGAGTGGGCGCAGGTGGACCTGGGCGAAGCGGTGCCAATTCGGGAAATCGCCCTCTGGCCGCTCGACCACGGCGACGCCGCCGGCGGCGGAGCGAACTCACCGTTCTTCGATCCCCGCGAAGTGGACCAGTCCTACGACGGATTTCCCGTGGACTTCGAGATCCTCGTCTCCGCCGACGGCCACGACTGGCGCAGCGTGGCCAAGCGGAGCAACTATCTGCTGAACCCCGCCGCGCCGGACGCCAAGCCGCGCGACGTGACCGGGCCTGAAAGCTTCAGCTTCAACCCGCGCCCGGCGCGCTTCGTCAAAGTCGAAGTCACACGCCTGCGCAAGACCCGCTACTTTGGCAAATTCGCCGCCCAGTTGGCGGAGATCGAGGTGCACCGCGCCGGCAATCCGTGACCCCAGTTTCCAATGACTGGAAAAAACCGCGCCGTGAAGTTCCAAGGATTGGAAACAATCGGAGAAACAAGATGAACACGACAACCAACCGCATGAAACGAACCGCCACCTTCTTCCTCGCCGCCCTGCTGCTGGCACCGCTGGCCGTGCTGCACGCTGCCGCACCGGATTTCCAATCGAAGCACCTCGCCGTCGGGCTGTCGCGTAGTGCGCCAGCATTCAGCGTGTTCTCCGTGGACTCGCTGGGACAGGGAAAACTCGACCAGAACCCGGTGCTCGCGGAGACCAACGGCGTTGCCGGACTCGAACTCGATGGCCGGACTTACAAGCTCAACGGCAAACCAGTTTGGCGCGTCACGTGGAGCGAGCGGACGCTGATTCTGCGCTCGGACTACGTTGACGGGGCGCCGCCGTTCACACTCGCGTTCAACCAGAAGGCCAATCATGCGACGCTGCTCGGCCTGATGAAGCCGGGCGAGCGGCAGATGAGCCTGCCGTGCGTGTTGCACCTGCCGGACATGGGCACGCTGCGCATCACCGGCACCGGCAAGCTTGATTACGACGCGCGCCGGTTCGCCAAACCACCGTTCGTGCGCGTCGCGTTCCCAGCGGCCACGGCACAACAGCGGCGCGTCGAGTACCGGCTCGAAGTGACGGCGATTCATCCGCGCGTCGGCAACGATCCGCGCTACGACGGCGTCCGGCGCGACTGGCTGAACATTTTCCAAGTCAACCCGCGGCTCCAGATGCTCGCCAACAACGCCTCCAGCGATCCGTGCGCGTTCACGCTGTTCGAGTACTCCGACCTCGCACTGCACACGCCGCCGCTGGCCGACGGGCTGACCGCCAACGATCTCATTCGCATGACGCTCGACCGCTACCTTGCCGGCGCGAAAGGTTACGGACAAGCCGGTTACGGCCCCGGCGCGAGCGGGGCCGATGTCATCGGCTGGAAAACGCCGTGGACTTCGCTCGACTCGTTGCCGTCGTTCCTCATCTCGGCTTGCAACTACGTCAACGGTTCGCGCGACCTGAAGTGGGCCCGCGCCAACTACGACAAACTCGCCGCGTGGGGCCGCGAGATGTTCGCGGCCGACAAGGACGGCAACGGTCTCATCGAATATCCTGGCACCGGCAACTTCGGCGACCGCCCCAAAACCGACCGGCGCCCCGCCAACTGGTGGGACACGATCAACTTCGGCCACGAGGACGCCTTCGCCAACGCGTTGGCCTACCGGGCCGCCACGATGTTCGCCGATCTCGCCCGGCAGTTGAAACGTTCGGACGACGCTCGATTCTTCAGTGAGAAAGCTGCCAAGCTTCGCGCCGCGTACGCGCCGACGTTCCTGAATCCCGCCACCGGCGTGCTGGCCGGCTGGAAAAGCGCCGACGGGCAATTGCACGACTACTGGTTCACGTATGTGCAAGGCATGGCGATCACCTTCGGCCTGCTCGACGACAAGACCGCCAACAGCGTGATGGACAAGTTGCTGGCGAAGATGCAGGCGGTCGGCTACACCAACTTCGCCATCGGCCTGCCCGGCAACCTTGTGCCCGTGAAGAAGGGCGACTACGTCCACGAAAACCACAAGCCCGAAGCCACCGGCGAACCACGCCTCGATGACGGCTCCGACGGTTTTCAATATTATGAAAACGGCGGCGCGACCGGCTGCTGGGCCTACTACACCGTCAAGGCGCTCTACCAACTCGGCCGCGTCGCGGATGCGCGAAAGATCTTCCATCCGATGCTGGCCGGTTACGCGGCGGGCAAGTTCCAAGGCTTCGACGCGAGCGGCCGGTCGCTCGACTGGCGCGACTGGAACGGTGGCGGCCACGGCTACGAGGGCCTGCTCGTGGACAACTACCACGCCCTGCTCGCCGTGCTCGATGATGTGAAGGAGAAGAAGCCATGAAACGATGGCTCATCCTTATCGTCGCAGCCTTGCTGCTCGTCCCGATGGTCAGACTCCACGCCGCTGAGAGCAAGCCTGCGCTGTGGGCTGTCTATTACGCGTGGTATCAAACCGGAGGCAAATCGAGCATGTGGACAGTGGATGGAACGACGAAGCCGCGGTCGAAGGCGGAGCCGTTGATCGGCTACTACAGCAGCGACAACCCCGATGTCGTGCGGTGGCACATCCGGTTGGCCAAGGCGGCCGGCATCGAGGCGTTTCTCGTGTCGTGGTGGGGCGGCGGCTTGACCGGCACGGCGTTGGAGAAAGTTATCCTGCCGATTGCCGCCGAGGAAAAATTCAAGGTCGCGATGTGCAGCGAGCTGGCGCAGTTCCATCACGACGTCAAGAAGCTCGCGCCGCACATGGCGGAGACGTTGAAGCGCATGAAGGACAGCTCGGCCTACTTGCGCGTCGATGGCAAGCCGGTGGTTTACCTCTATCAAGTACCGTTCGCGCCGAAGCTGACACCGGCGACGTACGCGGAGTTGCAGCGCGGCGTCGAGGCCGAGGTCGGACCGGTTTATTGGATGTTGGACAAGGTGACGAACGAGGGCGACCGCGGGCTGAACTTCCCCCACGAGTGGCTGAAAATCCCCGCGATCCCGATGTTCGGGTTCTACGGCACGTTTAGCATCAAGCGCATCTGGAAATACGACGACCTCGCGCCACACTACACGCGCCTGGTCCAGCAAGCCCACGCCGCCGGCAAGAAAGTCTTCCTGCCCGCGCATCCCGGCCTCGACAACAGCGGCATCCAATCGCCGCACTTCATCATTCCGCGCGACGACGGTGCGACGTTGCGTGGCTACCTGCGCGCCATCACCGACGCCGGCGCCGACGTGGCGTTGCTGACGAGTTGGAACGAATGGCCGGAGACGACGGTCATCGAGCCATCCTCCTCGTGGCCGGACCCGTACCGGTATCTGCGCATCCTCGCCGAGTGGCGCGGCGTGCCGTTCGAGCCGGTCCCGCCGCCTCAAGGGCCCAGCAGCATCCGGTAGAAGCGTCGCAGGAAGCTGCCGGTGTTGGTGTCGGACCAGCCAAACGGCGGCACCGCGACGTTCGTGGTCTGGAGCGTGGTCCAGTCGGAGAGGTTCGTCGATGCCTGCACCCGGTAGGCCAGATTCGAGTCGCCTGCGATCGAGAACCGGACGAAGGCGTTGGAGAGCGCAGCGGACGTCACGACCGGTTGGGCCGGCGGCGGGACGATCGTCAGGGCCACGTCGTTGCCGCTGCCCGCCGCGAGCGCGGCATGGCTGGTTATTGAATAGACGCACTGCAAGCATTTTTCAGGTATAATCAGCGCGACAACGAAAACATGATGGCTATGAAAAAACTACTTCCAATGCTTGGAACATTGGCCCTCCTGTTTTTCCAATCCTTGGAAAAGGTCCGCGCGGAGTCGGCGGCGGCGCTGTTCGCGCGCGGCGATGTGCCCGCCTACAAAATCGCGCTCGACTCCTGGCTCGACACGACCGAGCGCGCTGCTGGCACCGATGCCGCCGCGCGCTGGCCGAAGCTGGTGGCGACGCCGGGCAAGCCGGCACGCGTGGCCATCACCGCCGCGCAGGCCGACGGTCGCGTTGCCATCGAAGGTGTTGGCTTTGCGCGTGTCTCCGAATGAAAGAGCAGACAATCTCCGTATGCGCCCACCATCGGATCAAAGGATTTCCAGCGAAGGGGAAATGCCGACGCGACGAGTTCCAATGACTGGAAACAACAAGAGAAACAAAATGAACAAGACAACCAGCCGCATGAAACGAACCGCGACCTTTTTCCTCACCGCCCTGCTGCTGGCGCCGCTGGGTGCGCTAGCTCTCGACTATCCACATCAAACCGCCGAGCCGCAGAAGACCGGTTGGCCGCTCACGGCGGAGGAGCGGGCTTATGTTTTGAAAGCGGAACATGAGCGCCGTCCGGGTCGGGAGTCGAACAAGCATCTGCCGCAGCTTTGGCCGCAGGTGCCGAGCGCGGGATTCTTCGGCGGCGACGCCTGGCTGAAGCTGCACGAAGCCCATGTGAAGACCGTGCAGGCGAATCAAGGCCCGTGCGATGTGCTGCTCGTCGGCGACAGCATCACCATCCAGTGGGGCGAGTCGTGGAAGAAGAACTTCCCCGATCTCAAAGCCGTGAACATCGGCATCGGTGGCGACAAAACGCAGAACGTGCTCTGGCGGCTCGACCACGGCGGCGTCGAGGGCCTCCAGCCGAAGGCCATCGTGCTCATGATCGGCAACAACAACATGTTCTTCACGCCTGAAACCGGCATCGAAGCCGCGGCGCTCGGCATCCAGATGTGCGTGAAGAATCTGCGCGAGAAGTTTCCAAACACGCCAATCATCGTCGCAAAGATTTTGCCCGCTCATGAGCCGGGGAAACGCTTCTACGAGGACATCAAGAAGACGAACGTTGCCCTCGACCCGCTGAAGCTCGACCGCGATCCCCTGGTGCGTGTGCTGGACCTGTGGAGCGATTTCACCAACGCCGACGGCACAATCAAGAAGGACCTCTTCACGCCGGACAACATCCATCTCTCGCCCGCGGGCTATGCGGTGTATGCCGGGAAGTTGAAGCCGCTGCTGGAGGCAGTCTTCAGCGGAAAGCCGATGCCTGCGGCACCCGCGATGCCTCCGAAGGCCAGCACAGCTCCGGCACCGGAAAAGCCTGCCGAGTCAAAACCCGCTGCTGCCGCGCCGAAAGCCGCATCGGGCATCGTTCTGCCATCGAAGCCCGTGTTGACCTATGCCTATGCGCCTTACAACGAAGGCAAACTCGACCCGCAGATCACCGGCTGGCCGTTGACTGCGGAGGAACTCGCGTGGGTGACGAAGGGCGAATACACGCGCAAGCCCGGCCACGACGCGCATAAGCATCTGCCCGAGATGTGGCCCATCACCCCGACGGCCGCACGCTGGGGCGAGGCCGAGGCG
>Ga0233425_10009764_pt1 | contig 12004 bp, 10 predicted proteins | sample Watercolumn_Towu_2_FD_181712 | JGI IMG/M metagenome (GOLD analysis project Ga0233425, IMG submission 181712) | Freshwater microbial communities from Lake Towuti, South Sulawesi, Indonesia - Watercolumn_Towuti2014_140_MG | ecosystem: Environmental > Aquatic > Freshwater > Lake | place...
GCTGGCGTTCGAGCCGCTCGCGCGCTGGCGGTTCGACGGTGCGCTGCTGGGCCGGATGCTGCGCCTGGGCCTGCCGCAAGCGGCGTCGAGCGTCGTGCTCAACCTGTGGGGGCTGCTGGTGATCGAGCTGCTCTACCGCACGCCCACGGCGCGCGCGGCGGTGGCGGCGTACGGGTTGAGCATGATGCTGCGCAACTTCGGCACCTGGGTGACCTGGGGCTTCGCCGAGGCGACCATGGCGATGGTCGGGCAGAACATCGGCGCTGGCCAGCGCGAGCGAGCGGCGCGGGTGGGCTTCGCCGCGGCGCGGGTGGCGGCGGCCTACCTGCTGCCGCTGGGGCTGGTCGTGGGCGTCGGCGCGCCGTGGCTGCTGAGCTGGATGCTCAACGAGCCCGACGCCGCGCGCCACGCCGAGGTGATCGCGCTCGGCGCGGCGTTCCTGCGGACGCAGATCGTCGCGCTGCCCTTCCTCGGCGTGGGCATGTCCTTGGAAGGCGCGCTGCGCGGCACCGGCGACACGGTCTCGCCGCTGGCGATCAACCTGCTCAGCCTGTACGTGGTCGGCCTGCCGCTGGCCGCGGTGCTGGCCACAACGCGCCTGGGCGTGGCTGGGTCGACCGTGCCCGGTCTGGGCTGGGGCGCCGACGGCGTGTGGCTGGGCATGGCGGCGGGCGTGGTGGTACGCGGCTGCCTGGGCTACGCGCGCTGGCGCGGGTGGTTCCGTGGTACAATGCCCGCCCGGAGCGGATGATGCGCAGGCGTGGCTTCACGCTGATCGAGATCCTGGTGGTGATCGCGATCCTCGCGATTCTGGCGGCGCTGCTGCTGCCGGCGGTCGCGCGGGCCCGCGAGTCGGCGCGCCGCACGGCGTGCGCATCCAACCTGCGCCAGATGGGCCAGGCCTGCGCCCAATACACCAGCGACTGGGACGAGTGCTACCCCAACACCGGCGACCCGTACCTCTGGCAAGGCCGCCGCTTCCGCTGGCCGCTGCAGCCGTACCTGGGCTGGGGCGGGCGCTTCACCGGCAACCTGCTGCTCGCCGCCAGCTACCAGCCGGGCACGCTCGTCTGCCCGTCCGACACCAGCGCGGCGGGGCTCTGGGACTCGACCAGCTACGGTTACTGCGCCAGCTTCTACTACGACGCCGCCCAACTCGCGGCGATGCAGATGATCGACCTGTATGCCGGGAGTCCACCGACTCCGACCACCCAGCACCAGTCCGCCGTGGCGCAGCCCGCGCGCAAGGTGCTCGCCGCCGAGTGGCTCGACAACCACGACACCCACGCGGCCGGCTGGTGGTCGTGGACCGGCTCGCGCTGGTACCTCTTCGCCGACGGCCACGTCAAGTACCTGCCCGCGAGCCAGCTCCAGCGCGCGAGCGACGGCTGGCCCGACCCCAACCTGACGGTCGGCGGCCTGGCCGGCGCCGACTACTGAACCCGGCCGCGTCACTTTCGCGTCAGCAGGGAGGGATCTCGACTCCCACCTGTAACAGGTCGTTTACGCGACCGCGGGCGTGGGCATGGCACAGAATGACCAGCACGCTCAGGCCGTGTGGCCTTGAGGCACACATCGTGGTTGAGTGATGCACTGTGGTATAGGCCAGTGGTAGGGATCCGCGGTGGCGGATCCCGGTGAGTGGGAGATAGCGGTGTACAGGCGCTGCCGGCAACGAGCCAAGGGCAACACGATCGTCGAGATGGCGTTCGCGCTGCCGTTCTTCCTGCTCGTGGTTTGGGGCATCTTCACCATCGGCATGATCTACTCGCACCAGCTCGCGCTCAATTCGGCGGCGCGGGAGGGCGCGCGGGCAGCCGTCGTCGGGCACACCGACGCGGAGGTGATCGAGCGCATCAACCACGTCACGCCGCAGTTGGACCACGCGACCGCGGGGCGCTTCGGCTACCTGATCGACCGCACCGCGGAGCGCACGGTCGTGACGGTCGAGTACACGGAGAAGGTGGTCGGGATCTGGCCGCTGACGCGCCTCTTCAACAACAAGAAGCTGGTTGCGCGCGCCGAGCACAAGTTCGAGAGCGCCTGGATTCCACGCTAGGAGCAGCCCACAGGGATGCGCCTCGCGCGGTTGAGGAACGACGATGTACCAGTTGCGCCGACGGCAACGGGAGTCCGGTCAGACCATCATCCTGCTTGCCCTGCTGCTCGCCATCCTGCTGATCATCGCCGCGCTCGTGATCGACATCGGCACCATGTCGGTGATCGGCACCGAGGAGCACTACGTCTGCGACTCCGCGTCGCTGGCCGGCTTGGCCGAAACGGTGGCGACGGGCTCGGCCACCGCGGGCATCGCCAAGGCGCGCGCGATCGCGGCCGAGGCGGGGTACACGCTGGGGCGCAACGGCGTGACGCTGGTCACGCTGGAGCCGTACAACGCCGACTCGCAGCGCTTCAGCGAGACGACGAGCAACCGTTTCCGGGTCACCCTGCAGCGCACGCTGCCGCAGTACTTCGCCTCGGTGATCGGCATCACGAGCACCTGGGTCAACCGCACGGCGACCGCCGCCGTGCTCGGCACGGTGCCCATCGACACCTCGTTCGGGCTGCTCGTGGGCTTCCCGACGACGGTCAACCTGGCGCAGTTCGGCCCGGACGCGCGCTACGACTTCGGCGACTGCTACTCCACGCTCCGTCTGGTCGACGGCACGCCCAACCCGCGCTACAGCCCGACGGGCTACGCCTACGACCTGTACATCCCGCCGGACCTGCTGGCGGTGACGGGATCGAGTCGGGTGCGCATCGAGATCTTCGACGCCGACACGATCAACCAGGGCGACGCGGTGAACCCCAGCGCCTTGCGCGATACCAACGGCGACCCCACCGAGCCGGAAGTCGGCGGCCTGGACGAGATCCGCTCGCGCAACGGTGAGAACCTCAGTGGGTTCACCTTCGCCCAGTGCTCGACGCAGACCGAGTACAAGATCGTCGACGGCACGGGGCGCACGGTGGCGGTGGCAAGCTACGGCCCGAGCGCCAACACGCCCTACTACCGCCAGCGTCAGCGGCCGGGCAGCGACCCGATCAACACGCCCGGCGGCGGCGACCACGCGCAGTTGGCGGTCGACCTCAAGTGGATCACGCCCCAGGGGTTCACGTTCGACACGCGCAGTTGGAGCCCGCCGTTCAAGGTCTATGTCAAGACCATCGCGGGAGCGAGCGAGAACGGCTACCAACTGCGCATGAGCACCGACCGGCCGAGCGGCCAGGCCTACGACCCGCTGACCACGGGCTCGACGCCGATGGGCGCGCTGTCCATCTACGGCTCGGGGCGCGTGCCCATCAACTTCAGCGTAAGCAACGTGACCAAGTTGCCGATCGGCAGCGTGCCGAGCGCGGCGCAACAGGTGGTGATCACCAACTTCGACACGGACGTGGGTTACCGCACGCTGGCGCTCTCGATGACCAGCTTCGACCACACCCAGGGCAAGAACTACCCCGTGCTCTTCCCGGCGCCGCCGAACGCCAGCGGCGCGAACGTCGTGACCGACGCGCAGGGCCGCAAGTACTACACCTCGCAGCCGGGCAACCTGTCGGGCAACGGGCAGTTCGCCACGACCACGCTGACCATGCCCGCCCAAGTGGTCGTGCCGGAGACCGACGCCCGCGGGAACTTGCTCTTGGACGGCAGCGGCCGTATCATCATCCGTGGGTCGCGGGACTTCGAGGGCGGCGACATCGAGATCACGTATCAGGCCGGCGCCACCGACACCAGCGTCTGGGAGACCAGTTTCCAAGGCCCGGGCCTGCCGGCCGAGCAGCGCATCGTGCTGATCCGTTAGCGGCAGGCGCGGGGAGACAGACCATGATCGGGCGCAAGCGACATCGCGGCCAGGGCTTGATCGAAACGGCCATCGTGATCCCGTTCCTGGTGCTCCTGCTGGTCGGCATCATCGGGTTCGGACGCCTGCTCACCGCCAGCATCCGGCTCGAGACGGCCGCTCGCGAGGGCGCGCGCATTGGCGGCATGGGCGGCTCGAACGCCGACATGGAGGCGGGCGCCCTCAAGGCCTTGTCCCAGACCGGCAATCCGGCTAACATCCCGGGTGCCTATTGGATGAAGATCACGCCGATGGACCAGGCCGCGCGGACCTTCAACACCAAGGTGACCGTCGAGATCTGGTGGAACTGCCCGGTGGCCATTCCGCTGCTCAGCTTGTTCTACCGGTCGCGGATGCTGTACGCCAACAACATCCAGGTGGTCACGATCGGCGTCCCGCCACCCAAGGGCCCGTAGAGGAGGCCCGAAGCGCATGCGCGTCCTCTCCGCTGAGCGCTGGCGCAGCCCTAAGCTGGCGGCCGCCGCGATCGGACTGCTCGTGCTCGGCGTGATCATGCTGGCCAGCGCGTTCCAGGCGCGCGGTCGTGCGCGGATCCGCCCCGCCGGCGGCGTCGCGCCGCTGCCCACGGGCTACCAGGGGCTGATTGGCGACACGACCGTCCCGCGGCTAGTCCAGTTCGTCGCGGTCACGACCCTCCCGCTCGAACCCGGCGAGCGCATCGAGGCGGCGATGGTCGAGCGGCGCGGCGCGCAGAGCGTGCTGCGCGCGTTCCCCAACCTGCGCAACCCCGAGAGCGAACGCAGCCCGGAGGCGCCCCTGCTGGCCGGCTACTTCGAACAGCCTGACCAGGCCCTCGGGCGCTTCGCGCTGACCGAACTGCCCGAGGGCACGCCGCTCGGGCCGCAGAACACGGCCGCCCAGAGCCCGCTGGCCAACCCCATCGACGACCGGCGTCCCGCCCGCTTCACCATCCCGCTCGCCCCCGAGCCGACGCTCTTCTCTCTGCTTCGGCCGGGCGACCGCGTGGACCTGTTCCTGATTCTGCCCGGCAAGGCGTCCCGCCGGGCGATTGAGAACGTGCGCGTGGTCGCGATCAACAACTTCGTGACCAAGGAGTCCGGCCTCATGTCGGCCGCCGACGAGCGCGCGGCCTTCGGCGGCAAGGCGGAAGCCGCGCAGCGCAAGCGCGCCCGCATGATGCGCGAGCGCGCAGCGCAGACCCAAGGGGCGGCCAAGGCCGACCAGCCCAAGGACGAGGGCAAGGACAAGGACAAGGACAAGCCCAAGGACGAGCCTAAGGACGCCGCCAAGTCCGAGCCGCAGACCGGTGAGGCCAAGGGCGGCGACCCGAAGCCAGGCGGCATGACCGGCTTCGGGGAGGACGTCAAGACGCACGGCCGCGAGTTCGACGGGCGCGCGATCACCGTGCAGGTCAGCCCGGAGGAGGCGCTGCTGCTCTCGCTGGCCACGCGCACCGCCGACCTGCAGATCGACCTGGCGCTCCGTCCCCAGCCGTAGGGCCGCGCGCTACCGCACGATCGTGACCATGTCCCCGCTGCACGTCGTCATGGCGGCGAGCAGGCTGTCGTTGGTCGACTTCTCGTCGACCGGCTTGCCGCTGAACGAGGCGAATTGCGTGCGCGAGCCGAACAGCGTGGCGTAGATGAACACGCCGAGTTGGGGTTGGTACTTGATTGGCTTGCCGTTGCGGCTGACCACGTCGTACGCGACGAACGTCGACGCTCCCGTGCGCACAAGGAACAAGTCGCGACCGCGCGTGCGGAGCACCACACAGCCGCCGATCTCGCTCAACTCCGGCACGCCGCTCACCGAAACCTGGAGAGGGCCGGGCACGTCCGGCACCTTGACCGCCGTCACACCGTAGCGCATCTCGGCCGGGACCAGCGCCTGGTACAGCCGGATGCCCAGGCCGATGACCAGCAAGGTCGCCAGCACCACCATGACCTGCTGCCAGAAGGGATCGGACTGCGGCGGGCGTCGCACCGGGCGCGCCTCGCCCCCGGGCGGCGGGGGACCGTCGGCCAAGCGTGCATTCACATTGCGTGCCATCGTCGGGACCTCCCAGTCGGCGGCGACGAGTTGACCCCTATGTTAATACCCAGCCCCACGCGTTGGCAACGTATCGTCGCAGTTTTCTCCTTGGCGTCTGGTTCGCGACGCGCGACGCAGACGACGGCAGTCATCTCCCGCCCGGACGTTGCACTCGGGACTTCGGTTGACAGCGCCTGTGACCGGGGGGCTCAGCGCCCGGTGGTGGTGACCAGCAGGTAACCGTCCGCTTCGTCCTGCACGCCGCCGGCCAGCGGCTTGACGGTGAGCGCCGCGCGGGCGTCGGGCTTGGGTGGGCGGGCGGTGCCGATCAGCGCCACGCGGTCGCCGCGTCGCGCCAGCGCCAAGGGTCCGTCCACGCCGGGCAGCAGCGAGGCGAAGAGCAGGTCGCTCAAGGTCTCGCTGAAGATCACGAAGTAGCTGCCGCCGCTGCCTTCGGGGAAGGTCTTGACCCAGGCGTCGGGGGTCTCGACAAAGGCGAACGCGCTGGAGCCGACCAGCGCCAGGCGGTTGCCCGGCAGCAGCGTGCCGCCGTCGATGCGGCTGCTGTTGGGCTTGTTGCGCTCGGTGAGGAACGAGCACATCACACTCCCGCCGAGCGTGCGGCGCTGCTCGGTGTCGACGGTCAGGATCCACGCGAAGCTGCCCACGTTCGCGCCCCACAGGCTGTCGATGAAGCCCTGCTTGAAGTGCGCGTCGGCGTCGAGGTCCTGGGGTTGGCGCAGGAAGACGCTGTTGCCGCCGTCGCTCCAGCCCCACACGAGCACCTTCGACCCTTCCAGTGGCGCCACGCCGCGCACGCTGGAGTCGCTCACCAGGCGGTACTTGTCGGTGCCCACCAGCTTGCTGTCCCAGCGCCAGAACTCGAACGCGGGCTTGCCACCGCGGTCGTACTGCACGAGCATGGGCCGTCGCCAGGGCTCGCGGCCGGTGTTGGTGTTCTCGTCGCCGCCGCTCCAGCACACCCCCCGCCGGGCATCGGCGCCCAGCAGCACGCCGCCGCGCGACGCGCCCAGTTCCTGCAACTCGCGCCCATCGACGCCCAACGTCCACAAGCGGCCATAGGCCATGAGCACAAGCCGCTGGTCGTCGAGGAAGCTCGCGCGCAGCCCGGTGCGCCCGCCGACATGCTTCTCAGCGTCGGCGCTCTGACGCTCGGCCCGCTCGCAGACCGCCGCCCAGCCACAGCGCGTCAGGTCCGGTGTCAGGCGCAGCAGCGCCAGCGCGTCGCCACCCGCCTTCTCGGGCGCCGGCGGCCGCGCTTTCGCGCCGGGCAGCGTCTTGGCCCACTCGAGCCCGCCGCCACGCAACACCGCCGCCACGTACAGCCCGCCGTCCGGCCCCACCTGGCAGCCCGTGAACGTGCCGCCGCCCCAGCCCAGCCGCGCGACCGCCTCGACCCGCTGTAGGTCGGCACTCAGGCGGGCAACGAAACCGGCGCGGTTGGGGTTCCTGGCGTCGAGCTTGGGCTTGGCTTCGTTGGTCAGCACCGGCGCGTCGCGGAAGTCGTCCTTGCCCCAGACCGTCGCCTGAACACCCAGCTCGAGCCGCGGGCCCCAAGCGTTGCCGGTGACGAGCACCGCGCCGTCTGGCGAGTAGGCCACGCCGACCAGTTCCTGCGCCCCTGGCCCGCCCAGGAACGTCGCCGCGACGATCTGAACCTGCCCGCCCGAGCCCTTCGCCTTGCGCGTGAGCTGGTGGTAGCGGGTGTCCGCCGCGCCGAGCGGCGCAAGCAGGCACAGGCACAGCGCGAGCAGGCGCATCGTAGTCTCCCGCCGTCAGGCTTCGGCGCGCGCGGGCGGGTTCCTGCCAGGGCCGCATGTCAGACCAGGGCGGTCTCCGAGTCAGCCCGGTCCTTGGCCGCCGTGCTGGAGGCGCGCTGTGGCCGCGGCCACGCCGAGCTGCGAGCGCTCCCCCTGGCGGGGCTCGCGCCCTTCCTGCCAGTAGCGGCTTGACGCCGCGCTGTCCGCGCGGTAGCATGATCTGCGGCAATCGTGGCACGGAGCGAGGCAGTGCATCTACCGGATGGGTTCCTCGCCGCCCCGGTGAGCGGTGCGTTGTACGTCGCGTCGGGCGCGGCGCTGGGCGCGGCGGTGCGGCGGGCCGGTGACGAGTCCGAGCCGGGCGCGGCGGCGCCGACGATGGGGCTGACCGCGGCGTTTCTGTTCGTGGCGCAGATGCTCAACTTCCCGATCGCGGGCGGCACGAGCGGCCACCTGCTGGGCGCAACGCTGGCGACGGCGCTGCTCGGGCCGTGGCGCGGGCTGCTGGTGCTCACCGTGGTAGTGGCGATCCAGGCGTTCGGCTTCGCCGACGGCGGCGTGGTGGTGCTGGGGGCCAATGTCTTCAACATGGCGGTGGCCGGCTGTCTGCTCAGCGCCGTCGTGCTGTCGGCCGCGCGCCGGCTGTGGTTGGCGCGGCCGATGGCGCTGGGTGTGGCGGCCTGGCTGAGCGTGATGCTGGCGGCGGCGCTGACCGCGGTCGAGTTGGCGGCGTCGGGGCGGGTAGCCGCCGGCGTGGTGCTGCCGGCGATGCTCTCCGTGCACGCGGTGATCGGCGTGGGCGAGGCGCTGCTCACGGTCGCCGCCTACAACCTGCTGGTCCACCACCGCCGGCTGCCGGGCGCGGGAGTGTGGACCGGCGGCCAGGGCGCGGAGCCGTGGCGGCTAGGTGTCGTGCTGGTGCTGGGCCTGCTGCTGCTGCGCCTGGCCTGTCCGCATCCCGACGGGCTGGAGTCCGTGGCGCGGGCACAGGGCTTCGCGGTGGCCGCGACCGAGGTCTACCGCGGCGCGCCGCTGCCCGACTACGCCCTGCCCGGTCGCTCGGAGTCGGTTGGCGCGTGGGTCTCGGCCGTCGCGGGCATCGTGGCCTGCGGCGGGCTGATGCTGGCAGTGGGTAGCGGGTTCCGGCGGCGGACGGCCTCGTGACGACGCCGGGCTGGGCCGTGGCGGTGGCCGGGCTGGTGGTCGTTGGCGCGTGCGGGTCGCTGACCCGGCGGCTGGCCAACGGCGGGGCGCTGCTCGGCGAGTCGCTCGGCCTGTTCAGCCCGCCCGCGCGCCACGGCCCGCTGCACGGCGTCAGTGCCCGGCTCAAGCTGCTCGGCGTGTTCGCGCTGGCCTGCGCGGCGTCGCTCACGCCACTGGTGCGGCTGTGGGTGGCGGGGGTGTTGGTGGGCGGGCTGCTGGTCGTCTCGCGGCTGCCGCTGAGCACGATCCTGGCGCGGCTCGGCGAGCTGATGCCGTTCGTCGCGCTGGCCGCCGTGGGCGCGCTGCTGCGCGGCGACGCGGCGCTCTTCGCGCTGGTGCTCAGCCGGGCGGTGCTCACCGTGGCGGCGCTCGTGCTGCTGCTGGCCACCACGCCCTTGCCGCTGCTGGTCGAGGCCGCGCGGCGACTGGGCCTGCCGCCGGTGCTCGCCTCGACGCTGGCCCTGGCGCTGCGCTACCTGGCGTTGCTGAGCGACGAGGGCTCGCGGCTGGCGCTGGCCTTCGACGCCCGCGCGGTCGGCCCGCGCGACCTGCGCCTCGCCCGCCCGTTGGGCCGCGTGGTGGGCAGTCTAGCCCTGCGCGCTCTCGACCGCGGCGAGCGCATCGGCCAGGCGATGGCCGCGCGCGGCTTCGCCGGCACGTTCCCCACGCTCGAACCCGAACTGCGCTCCGACTGGCGCCAACGGCTGGGCTTCGTGAGCTTCGTCGTGGCTCTGGGAATCGCCGCATGGCCCCGTTGACGCCCGAGGTGCTGGTCACCGCGCTGCACTACGCCTGGCCCGACGGCACCTGCGCGCTGAGCGGGGTGGACCTGCGGGTCGCGGCGGGCGAGCGCGTGGCCCTGGTCGGGCCCAATGGCGCGGGCAAGTCGACGCTGCTGCTCCACCTGGCGGGCCTGTTGCCGGCGCGCGGCGCGGTGAGCGTGGCCGGGCTCGACCCGGACCGCGCCCCGCGCGAGGTGCGCCGGCGCGTCGGCCTGCTCTTCCAGGACCCCGACGACCAGCTCTTCATGCCGACCGTGCGCGAGGACGTCGCCTTCGGCCCGCTCAACCTCGGCCTCGCGCGCGAGGAAGCCCTGGCCCGTGTCGCCGCTGCCCTGGCCCAGGTCGGCTTGCCCGACGCCGGCCACAAGATGCCCCACCACCTCAGCCTCGGCCAACGGCGCCGCGCCGCGCTGGCCACCGTGCTGGCCATGGGCTGCCAGACGCTGATCCTCGACGAGCCGACGGCGAATCTCGACCCGCGCGGCCGGCGCGAGTTGCTCGGCCTGCTCGCCAGCCTCGAGGCCACGCTGCTGCTCGCCACGCACGACCTGGACGCCGTGCTCGACCTCTGCCCGCGCACGGTGCTGCTCGACGGTGGCCTGGTGGTGCGCGACGGTGCGACGCGCGCGGTGCTGGGCGACGAGACGCTGCTGCTGGCGCACGGGCTGGAGGTGCCCTGGCGGCTACGCCCCGGCGTTGCCTGACTGGTCCACGGCCACCACGCGGTAGCGCCGGCCGGTCGGCGCGCCGCGGTCCAGCCAGTGGGTAGCGATGGTCGAGCCGATCTGCTCGCCGTCGGCGAACACGCGGTAGTAGCACAGGTCGGGCTCGGGGCTGGCATGCCACGCCACGCGCACGCCGTCGGGCGTCGCTGCGCTGGTCACCCCTTGCACCGCCGCCGGCGGCTGGTCCTCGTAGGCCGTGGTGTAGACCGCGAGGCAGCCGCTGTCCACCCGGTCGGTCAGCCGGCCGTCGCGCGCCGCGACCGTGCCGACCGGCGGCTGGAGGTCGCCAAAGCGGCTGGTCGGCACGCGCGCGGGGTCGTAGACGTACTTGCGGAACGGCTGGTCGACCACCAGCGTGCCCAGGTCGACCTGCAGCGGCGCCGCCGAGCGCCCGCGGTTGACCACGACGAGCGTGTGGCTGCCCGGGGCCCGGTGGCTGAGCGCCGCTGCGCGCAGCCAGGGGTCGTCGGTGGTCACGCGCCAGGCCGTCGCCGGCCCGCGACAGAACTTGGTCAGCAGGCCATAGGCGTAGTAGTGCGGCCGCGTCGAGTAGTCGTGGCCCGAGCGCTTGAACGTGCCCCACTTGTTGACATACGTCCGCGAGTAGTTGTCGGGGAAGTCCATGAACGTCCAGTAGGCCAGCGCGTAGACGCCGCTGTTGAGCGCGGCGATCACCGTCTCGGCGAGTTGGAGCGGCACGAGGGGCTCGAGCGGGGTGTTCCAGTAGGCGCAGACGTCCTGCTTGACCCCGTTGAGCGTGCGGCCGTCCTGCTTGCTGCCGAACTCGCCGAGCAGGAACTCCTTGCCCTTGGCGCGCGCCACGCCGACCGCCCAGCTCAGCCGCTCGGCGAACCAGTCGTGGAAGAACTCGTTGTCGGGTGCGTAGGTGGTGAAGTACTCGTGGCCGCCGTAGATCGCCGTGATGTCGTCCATCTGGCGCGCGGCCCAGGCCAGGCTGTCCCAGTAGCCCACCGGCGAGGCGTCGGTGGCCAACAGGCCGATGGGCAATCCGCGCTCGCGCAAGGCCGCGTGCAGCTCGCGGTGGTAGTCGCGGAAGGTGTCCAGATCGCGGTACAGCGAGCCCCACTGGCCCAGCGTCAGCTCGTTGGTCAGGCAGTACCAGCGCAGGTTGTCGCAGCCCTTGGTGCGCTGGAGGTACTCCAGCATGTCGACCACCCGCCGCGCATAGGCCGCGCGCTCGGCGCCGGGCTTGACCTGCTGCGGATCCCAAGTGGCCAGATACAGCTCGGTGCCGCCGCGCTTGAGTTCCAGCAGCCAGCGCGCCACGCCGTCCTGCTGCTCGCGGGTCCAGTTGTCCTTGCTGTTGAGCCGCGCGAACGAGGGGTTCAGCTCGCGCCAGCGCTTCCAGATCACGGTGTCGAGTTCGGTCTCGCTCGCCGGGAAGACGTGGTCGAAGACGTGGAAGCCCACGCCCGCGAAGCGCGGCTGGGCGGGCGCTTCGGTGTGGACGGTGACGCGCCGCAAGCGGTCGCCCAGGTCGGGCCAGACCTGGTGGCGTTGGGTGCACCAGAGCGCCACGTCGTCGAACCAGGCGCTGCCGTGGGCGTGCAGAATCAGGTTGAGCCGCAGCGAGGCGCAGCGCTCGGGCGCCTGACCGCTGATCGCGAGCTGCTGCCACCCGTCACGGCCGTTAGCCAGGT
>Ga0233425_10009765_pt1 | contig 12002 bp, 10 predicted proteins | sample Watercolumn_Towu_2_FD_181712 | JGI IMG/M metagenome (GOLD analysis project Ga0233425, IMG submission 181712) | Freshwater microbial communities from Lake Towuti, South Sulawesi, Indonesia - Watercolumn_Towuti2014_140_MG | ecosystem: Environmental > Aquatic > Freshwater > Lake | place...
ACCCGCGCACCCGCTTCATCTACATGATTTGCATCATCCTGGCGTTGACCACGGCCGACATCTGGGATTATCGAATCATCCTTCCGCTGTTTCTTATTACGCTGACCCTGTATTTGATGGCGCGCATTGAGTGGAAGGATGTGCGGCGGGCGCTGCTCTATATCTTTGTGCTGGTGTTCTTCATCGTTGGTTTGAATGGATTATTATCCGGGCGCGGCGGTCCTTCCTCGGTGACTGATTTACCTTCGCCGGTTCTGTTCCATGTTCCCTTCGTCATCCCTTTCACCGATTGGGGCTGGCGCGTGCCGGTGACTGTTTCCAAATTGTGGTTCGCGCTGACGCAGATGACGCGCATGATTTGCATGGCGCTGCTTGCCATTCCCATTCCGTACACTGTGGACCCCAATATCTATGGAACCGCATTCCGCAGAATGGGCGCGTCGGATAAGGTTTCATTTACGATGGATTTGGCTTTCCGATTTATGCCGACTTTTGCGCGTGACCTGACGATTACGATGGACGCCCAGCGCGCCCGTGGCTTTGAATTGGACAACCTCAAAGGCGGAATTGCCGCCCGCATTCGCCGTCTGGCTCCGCTGATTATTCCGGTAGTGATGCAGTCCACGGTGACAGGCGAAGAGGTGATTGACGCGATGGATTTGCGCGCGTTCGGGACCTCGGAGCGCACCTGGCTAAAGGAATTGCATTACGCCCCGCGCGATTATTTTATCATCGCGCTGGGGGTCGCGATTATGCTTGCCTGTATGGTGTTGAAGTGGGGCTTTGGCATTGGAAGTTTCTTCGTGCCGGAGTTCTTTACGAAACTGCTGACAGGTTGAGAAAGTAGAATCAAAAAAAGTCCGACTCGGGAGAGTCGGACTTTTTTTGTTACTTTTGCCTCGGATATTTTTCCCCTGCTGTCACCCTGAAATCAAGATGATTTTGCTCGGGGGCAAAGATGCAGGTCGCAAAGTGGGTGAAGGAACAGGGTGGGTTGTAGGCCTTGTTGAAGTCAAGAACGATTCCACCATCGGAATCTGTTTCTGATAGCAGGTAGCGGCCGGTGGGGTAGGTTTCGTCTTTGCTTGTGAGGTCTGAGAAGCGGATGAAAAAGCCGCCGTCCTTTTCGCGGTTGACATCCAGTTGCTGAGGCTTGCCGTTAAGTTCAAAAGATAAATAGCCATCCACGGGAAGTTCCGTCAGTTCGCCGGCCACATCCGGAAATTGAGTCTGCCTGGGAGCGGGGTAGGGGGTGTAGGCCGCAGCAACGCGGAATTTTTCGTCGATGTCGTACCAGACCCGGGCGGGGTATGATCGCATCTCTTCGCGCTGGTTATCCCAAATACGGACGCCAAATTTATTTCCGCGTTGAATGACAACGAACTGAACATCCTCCAATTTGACATAACCTGGGGGTTCGGAGTTGTCTGTTTGCAGGATGCACGAATCTGTTTCAATGTCATTGACGCTGATTTTTTGCGCGGCGTGCAGGGTGACGGAATTGCCGTTGTAGTCGAGGTAACCGAGGCTGGCAGGGAGGCGCTCCGGCAAAACAACATCAGATTTTGGGTCTGAGCCGATCAGGTTTTTTCCAAGTTTAAGCCAGTACAGGCCGGCCAGGGCGAGCCAATTGTTTTCCCTGCGGATGCTTTCGTTGCGCTCTGCGCGCCATTCATTGATGGATTGCCTGTATGAGTTGTTTGTCATGCTGGAATTATACCTGCCTAAAATAAAAAAGACCCGCCGATGAAGACGGGTCTTTTACAACTTATTATGTTTTATACAACGACTGCCGGGACTGCGATGTAAGTGATGATTCCGTAGACGAAGATGATGACTGCAAACAGCGAGAATAACGGCCTGAGGTTGCTTTCCTCCTTTAGCAGGGATGCCCAGGCTGCGAAGGCCAGGCCGATGGCAAGCAAGGTCAGGATGAGTTGGAGTTGGTCGCCGCGTTCATCATATTGCGAACCGATTTCAAAGTTGGTGTCTGAGTCTGTAAAGTACTGGTCTGACTCTGCGTACATGTCGGTGTAGTACTGCTCATCCCAGACAGTTTCTGGGTTGCGCTCAATGGCGGCGGTCAATTGTTCGGAAAAGCTGGATTGATAGTACTCGGCGATTTCGGGACGTTCGTCTACGTTGAGGTACCAATTGTCAAAGTAGTTGTAATCCTGGGTGATATCCTGGTTGGTGCGCAGGTATTCGGCATTGCCGTCATTGAGCGCCTGCATTCCGAGGAGCTCGTATTTGTTTTGTTCCGAATCAGCCATTGCGCCCTGATAACTGACGAAAGCGGTAAAAACGCTCAGCAGGGCAACCAGGGTCCCCAGAAAAATTTCATTGCCCAGCCAGCCAAATAGCTTCTTCATGATTAATATTTTCTCCTTGAGTTTATTATGATGCGACCCGCATTGGAAATTGCAGGCCGAATAATACCGCGAATTTGGGGATTGTATGTTTGCAGTTTTGTTATAAAATCAGGCCAGTTTGCAGGGCAGTACCACACTTTATTCAAGGAGAAAAGCATGGGATTAAAACCCGATCACTGGATCCGCAGGATGGCGCACGAAAATAAAATGATCGAACCCTTCGTGGAAAACCAGGTCCGCAACGGGGTGATCTCCTACGGAGTCTCATCATACGGATATGACGTCCGCGTTGCGAACGAGTTCAAGATCTTTACCAATGTGTTTTCAGCCACTGTTGACCCGAAGAATTTTGACACCAAATCCATGGTGGATTATGTGGGGGATGTGTGCATCGTGCCGCCAAATTCCTTTGCGCTGGCGCGCACGGTGGAATATTTCCGCATTCCGCGCAAGGTGTTGACGGTCTGCCTTGGGAAGTCCACCTATGCCCGCTGCGGCATCATCGTCAATGTGACGCCCTTTGAGCCCGAGTGGGAAGGCTATGTGACGCTGGAAATTTCCAACACCACGCCGCTGCCAGCCAAGATCTACGCCAACGAGGGCCTGGCGCAGGTTTTGTTCTTTGAGGCGGATGAAGAATGTGATGTTTCTTATGCTGATAAAAAGGGGAAGTACCAGAAACAGCAATCCATCGTTTTGCCGAAGTTGTGATGTTCGGTAGGGGCACGGCATTGCCGTGCCCCTTTGGTTTTTATACACCCAGCCAGTCACCGGCCATTTTGGCCAGCCCGCCTGTCGCGCCCTGGCGCGCTGTGCATTGCGGAAGTGATTCCAGAAACAGTTTGCCGTACTGCTTGGTCAGCACCCGCTTGTCGAGGATGGCGACCACGCCGCGGTCCGATGCGGTGCGGATCAGGCGGCCAAATCCCTGCCTGAACTTCAAGATCGATTCGGGCAGGTAGTATTCGTTGAAAGAATCTTCGTACAGTTCTGAGCGCGCCGAGATGATCGGGTCGCTGGGCACATCGAAGGGCAGTTTGGTGATGACCACCACCGAGAGCGCGTCGCCGGGTACATCCACGCCTTCCCAGAAGGAACGAGTGCCGAGCAGCACCGCGCGCTCGGTGGATTTGAACGACTCAAGCAGGGCATTGGGTGACGCGCCTTCGCCCTGTTCAAAGACGAAGATATCCTCGCGCGCCAGCGGGCCTGTGATGGCTTGCGCGGTCTTTTTCAATGCCGCGTAGGATGTGAACAGCACCAGCATCCGTCCGCCGGTGGTTTTGGCGGTGGAGACGATGGCGCGGTCCAACGCCTGCTGATAGCCCTGGGCGTTCGGCTCGGGGATGTCATTGGCGACATAAAGCAGGGTGCTGGATTCATAGTCAAAGGGCGAGCCGAGGGCGAGGGTGTCCACTTCGTCAGCGGAGAGCGTGTTGCGGATGTACCTGAATTCGCCGTGTGTCGTGAGTGTGGCAGAGGCCATCACCACGCAGGCTTTTTCAAGCCACAGATGCTTTTGCACCAGCGGACCGGCGCGCAGGGGCGCGGCATTGAGCGACAGCCTTTCACCGCGCGGGTTGACCTCGATCCAGTAAATAAGTTCATTGGAAGGTTTGTGCATCATGCCGGAAGAGGCGGCTTCGGCTTCGGTCATGCGGCGGATCAGGGTGCTTAAACTGCCCATGACATCCTCCACATTGTCATGTCCTTCTGAATACGCCTCGCCCAGCGATTTGTAGACCTCTGCCAGTGACTTCAACAACAGGACGATTGTCTCGCCGGTTTGCCCCCACATCGTCTCAACATCGTCCCAACCGGGCAATGTGCGTGTGGCGGGCACGATCCGCATCTGCCATGCGTAATTGCTTGGAGGCTGGTCCTCGCGCTCGCGAAGCGACGCAATGAACTCGCCCAGCACGTTGAAGAACTCTTTGGAAAGCTGCTCGACGCGAAATGCCTGGTCGGTGGCGCGCTTCGCCTGCTGTTGAAGCAGGCCAAAGTCGGAGGGACGAAGCGAGTTGTGCATCTCAGTCAGGATTCTGCCCAGCAGTCCTGCCGATGAGCCGCCCAATTCCTTCAACATCCGCTCCAGGTCGTTTTGAGTCATGCGGAATGAAAGCGCGCTGGTCACAGCGTTTTCCATGTGATGCGCCTCGTCCACGATCACGTAATCGTATTCGGGCAGGACCTTGCTGCCGGTGGAAACATCCGAAAGCAAAAGCGCGTGGTTGACGATCAGCAGGTGGGCGCTTTGCGCGGCTTGTTTTGCGCGATGGAATGGACACGCGCCGCTCATGCGCCCGAGGCAGGTATCTGTCGTGCAGGCATCATCTTCGGCTGAGAGCCTGCCCCACACTTCGCGCTCGATGGGTCCCGTCAGGTTGATCTCGTTGCGATCGCCGCTGTCGTTTCCCAATTTCCAAACGATGATCTTGGCCAGCACGCGCATTTCGTTTGCGTTGGCGGGGCCGTGCGAGCGCATGTATTCCACCCGCCGCGGGCAAAGATAATTTGCGCGGCCTTTCAACACGGCGGCGCGCACATCCAAATTCAACGCGGCTTGCAGGTCGGGGATGTCTTTTTTGATGAGCTGGTCTTGCAAGTTGATGGTGTTGGTGGATACGACCACACGGGTATTGTTCTGGACTGCGAACATGGCCGCCGGCACGAGATATGCGAACGACTTGCCAACGCCGGTTCCCGCTTCGACCATGAGGTGGTTCCCGTTTGAAAGGGCAGTGGTCACCGCTTTGAGCATGTCCACCTGTTCAGGGCGGTGTTCGTAGGCTTCGAAGTATTGCGCAAACGGCCCGCCGTACTCCAAAACCGACGCGGCCTCTTCGGGGTCGAGCGGCGCCGGTTCTTCGTTCCTCTCGATGGGAGGAAAATTCTTTTTCGCTGAATCAAATTTGGGTTTCGGAGCGGAGGCGCCGCGAGTCGCTTTGGGTTTGATGCCTTCTTTGGCTCTCGCTTGCAGCGCCTGTTCAAACGCCCAGCCTGCGTCCCAATCTACAAAGTTGCCGAGTTCGACGATCTCCTGCAGGGTTTCAAGCGGAAGTTCCTTTGCCATATCAAGCAGGCGCACGTAGGCGGCGTGCGTGACACGCGCATCGTCAAGCGCGCGGTGGGTGGCGGGCAGGGGAATGTTCAACTGCTGGCCGAGCGAGCCGAGGTTGTAGCGGCTGGCGGTTGGCATCAGCACGGATGCGAGTTCGTAGGTATCGAGCGTTTGGTGATATTGAAACAGACCCGCCTTGCGCAGAAAGCCAATGTCGAATTTGACGTTGTGGCCGAGGATGGGCGCATCGCCGACAAAGGCCGCGAGTTCGTGCATGACGTCGCGCAGGCGCGGCGCCTGACGCACCATGGCATCGTCAATGCCGGTCAGGCCGGTGATGAAATCGGGGATGTGTTTGCCGGGGTTGATGAGGGTCGAGAATTCATCTTCCACGCGGCGGCCGTTGAATTTGACTGCGGCGATCTCGATGATTGAGTCGCGGTTTTCATCCAGCCCGGTGGTTTCGATGTCAATGGAAACGATGGTTGTCATTATAGAACAAGTGTACCATGAATAGATATTGCGTTACCTTATTTCATCTTTCCCAAGAATTGTTTCTATCCATTCAATTAACATTTTCCCATTTACTAAATGAATTGGTTTCCCTGAAGCCCATGTTTGAGCGGGTAATGAAAAAATACCAGTGGTAATTAAATATGCTTCTTCAGCCCGATTATGTATCATTGAACCATAAAGATCTCTCGCTACTGGTTGACCTACTGTTCCAGAATACCGTTTACCTTGGACTATGCTGGTTTTTCCATTTCTTGAAAGAATAATATCAATCCCTTCATCTCCACTGGCTTTTGTGAGCGAGACGTCGTATCCCATTTTCTTGAATAATTTAGCAACTAATTTTTCAAATTGCTTAGGACTGATTTTCTGTATTTCCTCTAAATTTTTGATTCGGCGGAAATAATCCGTTTCTTGTTGTTGACGGATAATTTCATTTTGGGCAAGTTTTTCCATGCGAATTTTCTCTTGTTTTGCTAGTTCTTCTTTGTAATTTAATAGTAGGGCGTATATCTGATTGAGGTTATCATATCCATAAACTTCAATAACATTAGTCGGCAATAACCTACCAGTATCTGAGGGGTAGAACTGTTGTCCTTGAGAATCGCTTTGAAGTTTGAAGTTTGCACTAAAATGAAAGTCTCTTGGTTTTTTTAGTAAAACAAAAATTGAAGGAGGATCGCCTGAAAAAAATAGAGGGAATCCTAAAAAGCTGATAGGTTTTCTTGTGTCTTCACGATATGTAATTTTATTAATGTGACTCCAAGGAATATACCAGTCTGCAAATATGTCCTTGCCTTCCCTATTAATAAACTCTGCAAGGTGGCCACTGTCTACTTCAAACTTCCTGCCAAACTTATAAAATTCATGTAATTTTTCCATATCCCTAATCCGTAAAGGTTAAATGCGAGAAATCTCATTCATTTTCTTGATGAAATTTCTTCGAAGTTCTTTATCTTTCCCATCAATCAACTCATTAATATAACTTTCTACTTCTTTGACTAAAGCATCATGGAATATCCATCTATTAACAACAAAACTTTGATTATCATCTGAAGGCATAATCATTTCTAATGTATCTATTCTTATACGTCCACTGCTTTTAATTTCCCCTTGATGTAAAATCCCGTTACGGAAATGATCACAAAAGAGTTTTGCCTTTGTTTCATTGTCAAAGTAGGTATTGAAAAGCGGGCGTTGTGTTAAAAAATCCACGATCATTTTTGATGACAGTCTGTCATTAGCTTTTACTGGATTCGGCCTCCCATTTCTAAATGATTGAAGAGTCTCGATAAGCAAACAATCTAAGGCCATTATCGCAAATCCTGAGAATAAGATTGTTTTTGTATCGTTGCTACTCATTAAGGCGTTTACAGGTTCTAGAAATCTATCCACCCTTTTTCTAAACATAGCCACTGCTTCATTCCAAGCATCTTTTGTGCTTTCAGGGGTCATGCCCAATGCTTGCCAATCAGTATTTTTTACATTTGGGGCTATTTCAAAACAACAGTTTTCTTTTAGATTTTTCATGTTATTTTATTCTTTGTATTTAAAAATAGCCATATGATTTACTTTTGTAAGGAGAGAGATGCTTCGGGGCAACGAACGCCCCTCAGCATGATATGGCTAAGAGGCTTGTTACAACTCGGGTTATTTATTCTTGAGCGAACAAACCGGTGATCTTTGCGACCTGCTGGCTGGTGAGCGCGCGGTTTTTCGCGCCCTGCCGCAGAAACTCCTTGAGTTGTTTCAATTTCATGGCAGGGAGGGGGGAGTCGCCGGCGTTCACTTCAACTTCGTCGCTGGTGAAGAGTAAAATGGGTTTGACCTCGGGAGCAAATCCTTCGTCCAGCTTTTTTGCAAAGAACTTCTTCAGCGTAATGACTTCATTTTCGGCATCCAGGTCCGGGCGGCCCAGGCCTTCCTGCCCGAAGATGCGCATGTAGGCTTGCATGAATCCGCCGCCGCTCATTTTCCAGCGGTTCTTTACATACTCCACTTTTCCGCGCTGATGATAGGGGAGCAGTATCCATGCGCCGCTTGGGCCGACCAGCAAATGCGGGACAGGCGAGGAATAGTGGTACATGCTGAATTCGCTGTGCAGGCCTTTGAGGCCGGCGTCAATCTTTTCATCTGGGCGCGGCGAACGTCCCCAGCGATTGCCCATGTACATGCCGACCTGAGTCATGACGAACCCGACCAGCAGGGAAAGCAGGGAGTAGGTAAAAAGTTCCGGCTTTGAAAAAGAGAGGTACATACCTCCCGCCAGCACGAATAATGCCCCCAAACTTGTCCATTGGCCGATCTTGCTGTTGCGCGATATTAATTTTTCATTCTTGATGATTTTCATTTTAGTTTTTTAAACTCTCTTCGATTGCAGATTTCATTGCCTCGAGCACTTTCACATCCACGGCCTGTTTAGCCACGCGGACAGCGTTCTTGATGGCCATATCGTCCGAGCGGCCGTGACCGATGAAGACCAGCCCGTTCACGCCCAGCAGGGGCGCCGCGCCCTGCTCGCTGGGGTTGAGCAGTTTCTTGATCTCGCCCAGCGCGGGCTTCACCAGCAGGCCGCCGATCTTGGTCAGGATTCCGCCGTTCCTGATGATTTCGCGAATCTTGTCTGTGATCAATTTGGCGACCGCTTCGGATGACTTGAGCATCACGTTGCCGGTGAAACCGTCTGTGACGGCTACGTCCACTTTGCCGCCGATGACCTCCTTGCCTTCCACATTCCCGAAATAATTCAACTTCGAAGCCTTGAATAGGGGAGTCGCGCCTTTCACCAGTTCATTGCCTTTGCCTTCCTCTTCTCCGTTGGAGACCAAACCAACTTTGGGGTTTTTCACTCCGCGCACCTTCTCGGCATAAATACTGCCAAGGATTCCGAATTGGTAAAGGTTTTCAGGCTTGCAATCCGGGTTTGCTCCAATATCGAGCACCACGCATGTCCCTGTAGCGGTGGGGAAGATGGGCGCCAGTGCGGGTCGGTCCACGCCGCGGATGCGTCCCAGGCGGAACAAAGCGGTGACCATGCCTGCGCCGGTGTTGCCGGCAGTAACGAAGGCATCCGCTTCGCCGTTCTTGACCATGTCAATGCCGACAGCCATGGAGTTCCTTGCATCCTTGCTGCGCGCCTTCAAGACGAGCTTCTCGCCTTTGTCTTCCATTGTCAGAGTCTCAGGCGCATCGACAACGCGGATATTTAATCCCCCGGCGTTATGCTTTGCGAGTTCCGGTTTAATGATCGCCTCATCACCGACCAGGATGACCTCAACGCCATATTCGCGGGCGGCCTGCACTGCTCCGGCCACATCCGGGATTGGAAAATTATCACTTCCCATTGCATCAACAACGATTCGCGCCATAATTTCTCCTGTGAATTATATGCTTGACAAGAAAAGCAAGCCGATTATAATACGGCCTGCTTGCGCTAGTGCTGGAATTGGCAGACAGGCACGTTTGAGGTGCGTGTGCCGCAAGGCGTGGAGGTTCAAGTCCTCTCTAGCGCACAGGCAATGAAAATCCCCGGGAACCCGGGGATTTTTCTTTTGTAGCGCGACATTAATGTCGCGTTACATTATGAAATGATCAAACTGCAGCAGGTGACCGCGCCTTCGGCCTTTGCGAGTTCATCCACGCTGACGGGTTGAATCTTGTGCCCGCGGGCTTCCAGTTTTGCGCGGGTCTTTGGGAAGGACGTGGGGAAAATGATCTGACCGTTCACGGGTAAACAATTGGCGGCAAACGGCTCAGACGGATGGACTTCGATCAGGTCATAGCCTGTGAAATACTCCGGCGAAACCCAGTTCTTATTGATGAGCAAGGTCTTGTCGTCTGCTTTGGTGACGGCCGTTTTGAGGTGCAGGCAACCGGTCATTTCCGCGCCGATGACTTTGTAGCCATAAGGATGCAGCAAAATTTGCAGCTGCTCGATGGCGGTCTTATTGCTGCGCGAGGATTGGCCGACATAAATATTTTTTCCGAGCACAAGCACGTCGCCGCCGTCCACTGTGGCGGGAGCGGTGACATGCACCAGCGGCAGGCGGGGGGATAATGCCCGGATGATGGAGTCTGTTTCCGGTTTGCGTGAATCAGCCCCGGGCCGCGTGATGACCGCGACTTCATCCAGAATGAAGGCCGTATCTTCGACAAAAACCGAGTCGGGCAGATCCGCTTCGGCAGGCAATTCCACCACCTGACATCCAAGCGCTGTGAGCGCCTGCACATATTCGCGGTGCTGCGCGCGTGCAATGTCAACGTCAATCGGCGCACGCGCGATGTGAGTGATCTCGCATTCGTTGAAGCGCGGGCTGACCTCGCGGGTGATGGCAACTGTCATTTATGCTTCACCGGAGCGGTAGCGGTCGATCAACGCTTTTGTGCGTGGATCTTTGGGATTGCTGAAGAGGTCGGACGGTTTGGCGTCTTCGACCAACTCGCCTTCGGCCATGACCAGGACGCGGTCTGCTACTTCGCGGGCAAACCCCATTTCGTGTGTGACAACGATCATGGTCATGCCGGCGGTGGCGACTTTTTTCATCACATTCAAGACCTCGCCGATCAGTTCGGGGTCGAGCGCGGAGGTGGGTTCGTCGAAGAGCATGACCTTGGGCTGCATGGTGAGCGCGCGAGCGATGGCGACACGCTGTTTTTGCCCGCCGGAGAGCCGCAGGGGATATTCGTTCTTTTTGAACAGCAATCCCACGCTGTCGAGGTTTTGCTCGGCAAGTTCAACGGCCTTTTGCCTGTCCATACCTTTGACGATGACCGGGCCTTCGATGACGTTTTCCAGCACTGACATGTGCGGGAAGAGGTTGAATTCCTGAAAGACCATGCCGGTTTTCAAACGGACATCGTGAATCAATTGGCGCTGTGCCGCGCCTTTTCCACTGCTTTCCACTTTGATGCCGTCCACTTCGATAATTCCATGCGAGGGTTCTTCGAGGAAGTTGATGCAGCGCAGCAGGGTGCTTTTGCCTGAGCCGCTGCGGCCGATCAGGCAGACCACCTGTCTTTCAGGCACTTCAAGGCTGATGTTTTTCAGCACATGCAAATGGCCAAAGTATTTATCAAGGTTTGATATTTTTACGATGGGCAGGGGAGAGTTTGCCGGTCTGTTTTCCATGTTAGCGGTCTCCCTTTGAAAGGCGGGTTTCGATCTTGTTTTGAATGTAGGAGAGGAAGATGGTCATGCCCCAATAAAACAGGGCGGCAATCAGGAGCGCTTCAAGGCTGCGGAACTGCGAGCGTCCGACCTTTTGGGCGTTCCATGTCAATTCGTGGACGAAACCCGTGGCGGCGACCAGTGCGGAGTCTTTTGTCATGGCGATGAAATCGTTGCCGACCGGCGGGATGGCAAAGCGCAATGCCTGCGGCAGGACGATGCGCCGCATGGTCTGTCCCTGCGTCATGCCGAGCGCCAGCGCCGCTTCGCGCTGGCCCTTGCCGACCGAGGCAATGCCGGCGCGGAAAATTTCAGACATGTAAGCGCCGTAGTTTAATCCCAACGCGAGAACGCCTGCCATTTCGCCGCTCAGGCTGATATTGAGCTGCGGCAATGCGAGGAAGAAGAACAGGATCTGCAAATACAGCGGCGTGCCGCGAATGAGCGAGACGTAGAATGTGCTCAGCGCATAAATGGCCGGGATGGATGACAGCCTTGCCAGCGCCGCCAGCAAGGCCAGCAGGGTGGCCAGCGCAATTGAAAAGAGCGAAATTCTAATTGTCCAATAAAGCCCCTTGGCAATGAATGCAAAATTTTTGAGGATGAAAGTTTTGTCAACCAGAATTGTATTGAATGTCACCCCGTCATTTGGCAGGCCGATGGAAATTGAGGAAATCACCGTGCGGGTCTTGACCTGAACCTCTTTCCCGTCTTTGAGTTTCTGCTCGTATTTCCAGACCGCCAGTTCAGTGACTCCGCTGGATGATTTGATTTCAAGACTGCTGAACACGAACAGCAAAAATAAAACCAGCGCCACCCAGGTAAGGGCGACGCCCCCGCGGAATTGACGTTCTCTGCGAAGCTGCGCCTCGTACAACAACTCGGCTTG
>Ga0233425_10009766_pt1 | contig 12001 bp, 11 predicted proteins | sample Watercolumn_Towu_2_FD_181712 | JGI IMG/M metagenome (GOLD analysis project Ga0233425, IMG submission 181712) | Freshwater microbial communities from Lake Towuti, South Sulawesi, Indonesia - Watercolumn_Towuti2014_140_MG | ecosystem: Environmental > Aquatic > Freshwater > Lake | place...
GTTGCAGCTCTCCGCCGACGATTGGTTTCCGTACCATGTGTATGCCATGCCTATAAGATGCGCAATGTAGGGGCATGGCGCAATACCAGTTTTGGAATAAGTTCAAGTAGCGGAATATGGGACTAGTCGGCAACGTCGCGTCGCGCGTCCGGGAGAAGCTCAACTACGACTTCCGCGCCGGCAAGTTCACCAATAGCGACAAGGCCAACGCCTTGCTGAAACGCGAACCGCGTCCGGGATGGGAATTCGGCTACGCGTGAGCCGCGCCGCTGCGGGAATAGTACGAAAACTACGGCCGGAGTCCCGAAATCAACAACGGTCCGCCAACATCACTGTGTCGATCCGCCACAATGCCAGGTGATCAACTGCCGTGAGCCCACAGTGGCGAGAACTCGCGCCGAAAACTCCAGAATGTCGCGGCAGTCAGCTGGGTCGCGCAAACGACCACCGCAGAAATCGATCGAGAATCCGCAGCGTTCCAGCGAAGCGACGAGGCGCCTAATCTGCCGATTCACACGTCCGGCGTTTCGTTTCCGACGCAACCCTGGCTGACTCGGTGTTTGACAGCCGAAAGCCTGACCAGACGGAGTAGCAATACAGTATGCGACACGCAACGCCGGCGACGCCAGCGAGATTCAGCAGGGAGAAGGGTGTGTCGTTCAGCAATCTCAAGATACGCATACACCCGTCCGCTTTGCGGTCTCTCATCAGTAGGTGCAGTAATCTGTCCAGGACATCAGACTGCCTATGACCGAACGGGAGCCAACCCAGCCAGAAGGCGATGCCCACGCATCCGAGCGCAAGAGCGGGAGACTCCCCGAGAAACACTAGGAGCTTACTGGGTGGTTCAACGGGTTTCTTGTCGCCAAAACAAGAGAGCTTCTTCAACCAAGCTTCGGGAAGAAGTTCCTTTCCGATGGCCGCGAGCATATATCCAAAAAGGCATATCGCCAACGCAAGAAAAGAGAAAGCCATGCGCTCTCCGCGGCCGTCTTTGTCGGCGACCTCCTCCATCGCCCAAGATGCGAAGTACCATGCCGCGGAAAACACCAACGCGACAGTCAGGAACGGCGCGTAAGCGGCGAGGACGTACAACCAGTCAGTGCGGCGTGCAAGAGGGCGTCGAATCGTCAATTCTCCCACATCCGGGCGGTCGTGCGACGTTGCGTCGAAATCTGCCGCCGCATTAGCTGAATTGCCGTGCGCGTCTTTCTCGTTGACAGCCATCACCGCGCCTCGGTCTTGTGTTGAGCGCCGCGGTAGCCATTCGCTGCCGCGCCTGCCATCTTCGGAAATGCTGGCTTACGTCGTCAAGAGTACCGGGACTCCAGAAATTCAGACGCACACGCTATTGATCTCGAAGGCGAGCCGCGCCTCACTGTGCCCAGGGGTTAACGCCGTGAGAGCGCCCTCAGACAACGCGAGCCGACCAGGCGCGGTAACACCTCTCTCAACATGAAGCAACTCTTGGGGGCCGCCACCTCGTTGCGGAAACCGGACGGCAGCCTACCGGACATCGGGCTACACCTGGACCCACGAAGCCGTCTGATCGACGCCGGCACCAATGTTGGTCTACCTTACCACGGACCGGCACCCGATCTGGGTGCGTTCGAAGTGGTTCGTTGAGTTGCCCGCCGGTGAAATCGACCGAACGCGGTTCCAGGGGGCAAACATGGGCGTCACGAAATACCTTGAAATATGCCCAACAAGCCCCATGACAGCCGCTCGCCGGAACTCCGCAAGAACGTGTCCGGTACTGCCATCTCACGAATCACACTGCCGGAGATTCGTCACGGGTCCCGTTCGTGACACATGTGTCTCGCCACGTCGGATCGACCTGTTAGAAGTGATTCCTTCGACTCCCACAACCATGGCGACGGTCTGTCCACCGCCGCCCCATCCTGCGCCCGCAACCGCCCGGAAGCAGTCGGGGGTCTGCCCACAGCGAAAGCCAGGCCAACGTGAACAAACCGGACGGTTGCCGATGCCGATGCCCAGACGCCCGCCGTCGCCAGGTGGCGGTGGCCGCGAGATGGGCCATCAGACCGCCGCGTGAACAGACTACCTGCCGCCTCCCCATCATACGTCCGCGATCACCTGTATGCAGTTGGTGATTGCCGATGCATTGCGCTGCCGGTCTGCACGCTGACAGGCGAATTGGCGCATTCCCGATCTCTCTCGAGAGGAGCGCGCGTCGCACCGTAATACCTCCGTGGTGGCCCGACCGCGATTGCCTCCAACGTTCAGTGGACAGAATTTCGCCGCGAAAATCGGTGAGCCGGTTCAGGGACCGTACACGGTGTGTGTTTCATGGCTGTTGGCAGAAGGCGCTACTCCACCCCCGGCGTGCGCAGTTCTTTGAGCGTCCGGCCGCTGAGCGGAGCGTCGGGGTGCAGTCCCATCACGCGTTTGTTTCCATCGCCACCGCCGCCCCCGGGCGCGCGCCAGATGGCTTGCCAGTTGATAGCGAACTCGGGGAACTCCTGCTTCATCGCCTCGACACGCTGCCAGTTGGCCAGCACTCGTGCTTTGGCATCCGTGTCCTGGCCTTTGCCGGCCTCGACCTTCTGCATTGCGGCGCGGGTGTCGGCGACGAGCTTGCTGTAGTCGAGTCCACACTGGATGAAGTGCAGACGACGTCGGTATCTTTCGTCAGCCGCTTTGAGTTTCTCGGCAGCGGCACCGAGATGTGCCTGCGCCTTGGTGAACAACTCGGGGGTGTATTTCTTGGGCAGATCAAATGCGCGGAAGTGGCTCGGCTCTTCGGCCACGAATTCCATGCGCGTCTTTTCTAGCAGCGACCAATAGGCTTTCACGTCCTCGGCTGCGGGACCGAATCCGCGCTGGTAAAAGTCGTCCATCAGTGCCTTCACGTCGGCCTTCGGATTCCATGCGAGATGCGCCAATGCGTAGTAGTGCGGCCCCTGCGTGGCCCAGTGAAACCAGAACAGGTCAAAGTAGAGGCCTACGCATTGCGTATCGGCGGCGAAGCGAAAGTCCTCGCCCGCCTGCGTCATGGCGACATCGGGCATGCCCCAGCTCAGGCCCGCTTGGCTGCCGAGATTCGGCCGCCACATGAGGTGTTTCGCCACTTTGGCCCAGCCGGCGTGCTGCTGCATGGGCAGCTTGCGGTCGGACGGGGATCGCATGTGAAAGTTCGCCACGCTGGAGATGATGACGTTGTCGTCCGGTACGACGCCGAGCGGCGGGTTGCGCGCGAGGCCGTAGGCGTTGAGGAGCACAAACAACTCGCGGTGAGGAAACCGCTCCTTGAGCATCCGCGCGAGTGTGTTGGCAAAACGTACGTCGCGGTCGGTTTGCGACACGCCTTGGATCTTCACGCCGCCGCCGAAGGTCCATTCCACTTTTTCGCCATCGGGATGGTCCCAGGCGAGGCAGTTCCCACACACGCAATGCCCGCTGGTGTAGCCGTCGTTGGGAGAGACATTGAAAACGCGTTTCGTGGGGTTGATGCGGAGTTCCTCCTCGACTTCGGCGAGCCACTGACGCCAGACTTCGGGGTTCGAGGCGCAGAGCTTGGTATTGCGAGGGTTCGACGGCACGGGCTTGCGGGTGCCATCGGGCGCAGCGGCGAAGTAATCAGGATGCTGCTTGCCATACTTCTCCCACCAGTGGCCGAAGCCGTGACCGCCGCTCATCTCCATGGAGTCGAGCTGCACACGTTGGAACCGAGCCCACAGCTCGTCCGGCCCCTCCTTGTTGTCGCCGAGCGAGAGCTTCGTGAACATGCCGGCCCGCGCGCGAATCTGCGGATGATAACGCCGTTCCATCGGTGCGATGGCGATGCGCTCGCGCTGGACCACATCCTCCTCGCCCGGCCAAAGCCAGCGCACGCCGAGTTGCTCCTGGATGAACGAATAGACCGCGTTCGCCGTGCCATACTCCTGCTGCATGCCCGTCTTCATCGCCAGCCGTCCCTTCACCTCCATGTGCGCCGGGTCCCAGCGGTCTCGTCCCGCGATGACGAGATGCTTCTCATTCGCCGCGATCAGGGTCTCCTCCGATTGTTTGAAACTGAAGTCCGTCGTCGGAAACAGGGCCTTCACCAGCGGCTGCACTCCGATCCAAATCGCGCGCTCCGGTACCGGCCGTGTCTCCCCATCCATCACCGCAGGCTTCGCCCCGCTTATCTTCTCGATGTATTCGGCCAACGTCACCGCCGCATCGCGAGTGCGCGGCGAAGCGTCTTTGGGAACGATGATGGGCGTGGGCGGCGCGCCTCTGTCCGCGAGGGTAAAGTCGCCGGCGTGCAGCGCGGCCAGCGGCGCGAGCAGGAGTGCAGTGAAAGCTGCGCGGGTGTGTCCTATTGTTCTGTTCATCGGGGACGTCTCCTCCGTATGTAGACGAACAACGGTGCGGCTTTGGGCAATCGACTGATTCATCAGCCCCCCACTATATTCGCGGCGAATGACGTGCCGCAAATGGTTCCGTTGCCGGTGCAGAACCTCTCCCAGCCGTTTCGGGCCGGAATTCCAGCCCGCCGAGTCCGAAATCGCCGTCTCTTGGTCATAATCGAGAGAACTCGTGAAAATGGGACGTGAATTAGACGCCCTCGGAGGTGATGCTCTCTCCCACCAGGAGGGTCACTCGTCTCTGCCGCACCTGAAGTCGTCGGAATCCGCGACCCGACGCGATCGCTGAAACGCAACAACGCCGTCGTGCTGATGGCCACGGGATTGGCCGCCAAGCCGCTCACAATACCCACACCGCCCCCATCATACGCCCGCGAACGCCCGCAGGCAGCCGGGGATCTTCCCACTGCGAAGGCCCAGCCGTCGTGTGAACAAAGCGGCCGGGTCGGCGGTAATGGACGCGGGACGAGCCGCCAGTCCCGCCCCCATCATACGCGTGCCCGCCTGCATGCATTGCGGGATGCAGCTGCATGACGGTGACTTCTTCGTGACATTCGAGCGAGGATAGTGCAATTCTGGCTGGATCCTAAGCCCGTAAGTCGCGGACGGCTCGCGGAACCGTCACCGCAATCCCTACGAAACAGGGTTGGCCGCCGGCGATCTTACGGCGCCCACCTCGTAGACCATCACCGGGTCGCGCAGTCCCTTCACGGTGATCTCACCTTTGGGGAGACACTCAACTTCTTCCTGCACCAGGGTCCAGGTGGAATGGCTGATGAGGATCTTGTCCCGCTCGCATTGGGCCTGCAGCCGCGCCGCCAGGTTCACGTGGCGTCCGATGGCGGTGTAGTCGGCACGCTCTCGCGACCCGAAATTGCCGATGCTGGCGCGCCCCGTGTTGATGCCGATTCGCACGTGGAAGGGGCGCTCGAAGCCGTCTTGCTCCCACTTGCGGCGAAGGTCGACCAGGCGCTGCTGCATTTCGACCGCCATGCGCACGGCGCGGAGCGCTTGATCGCGGTCGTTGGTGGCCACCGGCGCGCCGAAGAAAATCATGATGGCGTCGCCCACGAACTTGTCGATCGTGCCCTTGTAGCGTTTGGCGATGTCGGCCATCTCGGAAAGGTACTCGTTGAGCACTTCCGAGAGGTCTTCGGGCTCCTCGTGGTCCGCCGTATCGGAGAACTCCTCGATGTCAGAGAAGAAGATCGTCAAGCGGCGGCGGTCGTGGCGATCCAAGGCATCGTAGTTCCCCAAGAGAATCTGTTCGGTTAACTGGCTGGCGATGTAGCGGCTGATGATGTCGTTGGCGCGCGCCAGTTGCTCGGAGGTGCGAGCCAAACGCTCCTCGCGCTCGCGCCAGCTCGTGACCAGATAATAGATCCAGGCGAGGAAGAGGAGATAGATGCCGAACGTCGGCGCGCTGATCGACACCAGCCACCATCCCGACAAGGCCCCGCCGCCATAGGGCGCACTGGCCAACAGCGGGGCGTACGGAATGAGGCCGGCCTGTTGCGCCATCGTGAGCACCAACATGCAAGACAGGTAGCTGACGATTGCCGCAAACACGGCCCGGTCGTCGAACATGACGAAGCCGACGGCGACGCCGCCCACCAGCGCGATCCCGCCGAAGAAACTGGTGAGGTGGCCCAGCAAGTACGAGAATATGGCAATTGTCACGATGAACGACTGGATCGTGACGTGAACAAGAAACCGGCTGGACGGAAAACGCCGCCGATACAGCAAGGCCCAGAGTCCAATGGCCGGCCACCAGACCAACTCGACCAAATGGACACGGAGAGAGTAGACGAGGAATCGTTGATCCAGATAGGGAGCGATGCCGGGATGCGCCCGCAGGTAGTACTCAGCGAGCGTGTAGGCGCCGACGCATGCGGTCACGATGAACGCCACCAGCAAACAGTTGTCGGCAGCGCTCAGATCGAGGATCTTCAGGGAACGTGCCGGTCTCGTACTCGTGGACGAAGTGACCGAACGGTCAGTTGGCGAGTTGGCGCCTTGCATCGCCCGTCAGGCTCGCCAAGGAGAATTGCGGAAGTGATGGCACGACTGATTCCTGCCGACCGGAGTGAGTGTAGCAGCCGGGACTGGAGAATCAAGGGACGCAGTGGGGAGGGCAACCGTTTGCGTGGTTGGGAGTTGCCGGTTTTATAAGAAGTTACGACATGTACTCGAGAGGGATTCCCAGGGCCCCGTTTGGTCGCGGCGCTGATTTTCACACGCTGGCCCGCCGGTGAATCCACCGTGTACTTGGCCTGCCTCCCACGCTCCGGCTTTAGGTATTCAGCGAAAACCGTCGTGCATCCGTTCCCCCGACTCGTTCGGAGGGACGGAAAAGCGGATGGTGGTTCTCGCCTTCGCTTCAATGGGACTCGGGCTGACGAGCAGACACCCCTCCATTGAACTCATCTGATCAGTTGCCCAACCAAAAAGGTCTTGAAGCGCCACGGTCCTCTCTTCGCCTTTCTGCAGGATCACCTGCACGTCCTGTTCCTTGTAGCGAGTGATCTGGCCGTTCTTGGGGTTGAACTGGCCGCCGTAGTAGGGGATGTGTTTGAGGGTGTAGGTCACCGACTGATCGGTCGCATTCCTGAGAGTCAACACCGAGTGCCAGCCGATGGGCCAGTTGTTCTCGTTGTGCCAGTAGTTGGTGTAGGGGACCACGAATTGCCTCAGGTCGTCGTCCCACACGGCCGGCACGTCGTCCTGCCACGGCCTCCATCCGGCAAAATACGCAACCGTCGCATCGGAGGCTTCGCCGACCTCGGTTTCCCGCAGGAAGTAATAGTAGAAGGGATTGGAACTGAAGAACTCCACGGAGCCAGTGAAGTTCGTCAGGGGCGCCACGGGCCACTCGGGTTTTCCGAAGGTGGGTGAACCGATGTAGATGTTGTCCGTTTCGCCCTGCATGGGCCGCAGCTTGTAGGTTTTCGTGTAAGTGCCCACCTGGCCATTGGCGAAGACGAACTTCGGATCATCGCTGACCATCTTCATGGCGACGGTGATTTCCTCGCGATTCGGATTGAAGAAGCAGGAGGCGAAATCCTGAACGTTCCAGCCGGTAGCGGTTTTGACGGCTCCGGCACGCAGCTTCTCGAACCGATGCATCGTGGCTTTCTCGCCGAGTCTCTTTCCCGTCTGAAGAACAGCGTGGGACGCGGTGTCCGTCGCCGCCGCTGGAACCGACGTGGGTTCGGCGGCACGCAACGAGAGTGCGGGAAGAAGAACCAACGGATAGAAGAATACGTGTCTCATCGCCTTACTCCTTGGTAAAGTCCGAGGGAACTGCCTGACCGATCCGCTTCCTTCACTCGTGCAAGGGAAAGAGTGGGTCGGACTTTCGGGCGATCCTCCTGATGAGTTTCTGCTCATGGTCATTCAGGGACGTCAGCCCTCCAGCCTGGACCAAGTCGAGAGCCATCTTGAGCAACTCCCAGTGACCGGGCGGGATCACAGCGTTCACCGGCAGGTGCAGGGTGAACCGAAGGCCCAACGCCGCCTGGCGACGAACTGGTCCCGCAGTTTGTTGACCGCGGCCACCTCGTCCGCGGCCTTCGGATTGAACACCTGGATGCGGACCCCGACGCCGAGCTATTTCGCGTCCTTGGGCAATTGGCTCACGCCGGAGGTGTACATCGCTAACGGGCACTAGTGGTCGTTATCCGATCATTGCCGAGGCGGACGTCCAACTCGGCTTGTCGAGGGGGTTGTACGATTCCATCCAGGTCATTGCGTCGGCCCCCGAATCTTCCTGGCAATCTGCGGCGATAGCAGGAGGATCAGCATCCCGAATGGCAGCAGTCCGCCTTCGAACACATTGTAGTCGGTGGCGATCCGCTCCCACGATGCGCCCACGACGAAGCGGCCGAATGCGACCTCGAACGTCAGTGTCAAAATCAACCACAGGAAACCGACCAATAGCAGCTCGGTGGTCCGCTGCGCGCCGATCCATCGGATGAATGCCAAGGCGATGGCCAGGATGATGAGCGAGCCGGTGAAGACCCCGATCTGGCTGGACCGGACTTCGCCCACGTGCGGGACCAGGAGGATGCCACGGGCGATGCCGTGAAGGACTTCGGCAACGATCAGAACCAGCCAGACGGCAATGGCCCTGGCGGCGATGGCGAGTCGTGAATGGTGGATGGCGGTTTCCATGTTGATGACCACGAACTCTGGTGAATTCTAGCGGGATTCAACCTCACGCTGAACTAGGAGAGAGCGCGGCAGCAGTGGGCCAAGGAGCTTGGCCTGTGGCGAGGGGCCGCGCGCGGAGGGTGCTGACGCGTCACGTCGGCGTTTCGTGCCGGTCCGCCCAGTCCGGCCCGCGATCCCGCAGACGGGCGCAGGCGGCGCGCGCCTGCTCGATGTAGGCGTCCAATTGCGGCCGCTGGCTCCGCGGAACTTCGGAATTGATGGGCGGCGCGGCCGCTTCCATGACGCGGACCAGTTCGTCGAGGCACTTGTGGGCGCGGGGCCCGACCGAATCATGTTCCTGAAAATCGTCGCGGAGATGGGAAACAAACGATCGACGTGCGTCATTACATCTGCAGCTTCACCCCCCGAGTGCGGCAATTCGCGGCCGGCCGTCCGTGGGCACTGGACGCTCGACGTGACGTTCCGTGAGGGCGAGAGTCGCATTCGCAAGGACCACGGTCCAGACAACTTCAGCTTCCTGCGGCGCTTGGCGATTACTGCGAAGACGACGGACAACAACACCCACTGGGTCGCATCCGAGCGCGTGTGAACAAGATATCACAGACGACGGTCAATCCGTGTCCAACCTGGATGGCTGATTCGGCCCCCCACATTGTGGTTGCGTCCCGCTGGCATTGAATTCCCGATATGATGACACATTGGGCGGCGCACGATCTCGTGAGAATCGCGCCGAAGAGACAAGACAACGAGGAGCATCACCGTGACCCTGGTTTGGTTGTTGGCTGTCACCCTTGCCGCCGAACCACAGCCCCCCGTCTCCGGCGATCACACCCGCACGCTGCACATCGATGGAAGGGAACGGTCCTACCTCACGCACGTTCCGCCGAAGTACGATCCCCAGAAGCCAACGCCCGTGGTCCTGATCTTCCACGGCGGCGGCAGCAACGCGGAGCAGATGATTCAGTTCTGCGGCCTCAATGAGAAGGCCGACCAGGAAGGCTTCATCGCCGTTTTCCCGCAAGGCACGGGACGGCTCAAGCGACTGCTGACTTGGAACGGCGGCAACTGCTGCGGCTACGCCCAGTCAAACAAAGTCGATGACGTGGCCTTCACACGGGCTTTGCTCGACGACCTCGCCAAGGTTGTCAACGTCGATTCCAGCCGGGTCTACGCGACGGGCATGTCCAACGGGGCGATCATGTGTTACCTTTTGGCCGCGGAACTCTCCGACCGGATTGCCGCCATTGCTCCAGTCGCGGGACCGATGGGAACTGAGACGTGTAGTCCAAGACGCCCGGTTTCGGTGATCCATTTCCACGGGACGGACGACCAGTTCGCTCCCTTCCACGGCGGGAAGGGAAGCAAGAGCCTCTCCCAGACGGAGTTCTTCTCGGTCGAGCATTCGATTCGAGCTTGGATCAAGGCCAATGACTGCCCCGAGAAACTGGCCATTACTGACGAGCCAAACAAGGCCGACGACGGCATGACCGTGCAGCGGAAGTCGTATGGACCGGGAACGGACGGGGCCGAGGTCGTACTGCTGACAATCAACGGAGGAGGTCACACTTGGCCCGGACGAGAGCCGGTTCTTCGGTCTCTCGGCAAGTCCACCAAGGACGTTTCGGCCAACGACTTGATGTGGGAGTTTTTCCGGAAGCATCCGCTGAAGTAGCAGCGGACAGCCGTCTCATGAACTACAACCAGATCCTCCCAAACCTCTTCGTCGGGGCGCACCCGGACAGCACCGACGACATCGACGAATTGAAGTCGGTGGGCATCACCGCCATTCTAAACCTGCAAAGCGACGACGATTTTCGGTATCTCGGCATCGACTGGCAGCGCCTCCATGCCCACTACGTCGCATCGGGCCTGGAAGTTCGCCGGGTCCCGGTGCAGGATTTCAACGACGACGAACTGCGGAACAAGCTGCCGCAGGCGGTGCAGACCTTGATCGAACTGCTGGAGGGCGGACTCACGGTCTTTGTCCACTGCTCGGCAGGCGTGAACCGTTCGCCGAGCACGATCATCTGCTATTTGAATTGGGTACTGGGCTGGAATATGGACGAAGCCGAGGAACACGTGCGGAAGTGCCGGTCCTGTTCACCAGTGATGGAAGTGATTCGATTAGCGACGATGGATCGTCGGCGAGAATAGCAAAGCAGTGGCCGTGAACGACATTCCAGACCGCCAGCGGTTCCAAGCGGCCTACGAGGGAAAACCGCCATGGGATCTCGGGCGACCGCATTAACCGTTCGTCGATATCGCCGACCAGATCACCGGTTCGATCCTCGATGTGGGCTGCGGCACTGGCGACAACGCACTCTGCTTCGCCCAACGGTGCCAAGGCAACCCCGGCTTGGTTCGCCCAGTACGAGAAGATCGCCGCGGAGTCCATTGAGAAGTACTGGATTGAACATACAATTCCGTTTCGTGTGTCGCTCGACGAAACGCTGGACATCGGTGGGGACACTGGTACGGCAAATACCCCGCAACACTTTCACCAAGAGGAATCCCACCATGATTCAGCGCCTCCTGCTTTGCTGCCTGCTGATCACTTGACTGTCCGTGCCCGATGCACGCGCGGCTGATGTCTCACTGACCGCGTCTCCGGAACCCGCGGCCGGCATCACCGTCCGAATCAGTGAACCCGGCCACAAGATCGCGCCAACGTTGTGGGGCATCTTCTTCGAGGACATCAATCTCTCCGCGGACGGCGGTATCTACCCGGAACAAGTCCGCAACCGCAACTTCGAGGATTCCGACCAGCCGGACCACTGGACAATCGTCAGCAACGGCACTGCGAAAGTGGAGATGAGCATTGACAGCGAGAAACCAGTGAGCCCGAAAAATCCGCGCTCGCTCAAGGTCGCAATTGCCGAGCCGGGCAACGGACACGCGGGCGTGGCCAAGGAGAGACTATAGGAGACCATAGATGGAGACCATAGACACCCACACACCTGATGGCCAGCGGGCGCGAACGGTGCTTAATAGGTAGAGGGACGCATGGGTCGGCGTCGCTCATCTGTCTCCTCGCTTCACGGGAGCACCAGTCGTGCCTGCCTGCGCGCGCCGGGAAATCCTTCGGGATGGAGAACCGGGTATCTACCACGTGTGGAGCCGCTGCGTCCGGAGAGCCTATCTCCTGGGCAAGGACCCCTTGACCGGTAAGAACCACAGCCATCGCCGCCAATGGGTCATCGAGCGATTGGAACTCCTGGTCGCCAACTTCACGATCGACGTCTGCTTCTTGGCCCTCATGTCCAATCATCTGCACCTGGTACTCCGCACCACACCGCGTCTCGTGAAACGGATGGGTACCTGGGAAGTGGCCCGCCGCTGGCTACGCGTCTTTCCCGGCAAACGGGTCCTGGACGGCAAGTGGATCGAGCCAACAGAGCAGCAGGTACGGCAGTTGGCGGAGGACAAGGAGAAGATCCAGAAGATCCGCAAGCGCC
>Ga0233425_10009767_pt1 | contig 12001 bp, 11 predicted proteins | sample Watercolumn_Towu_2_FD_181712 | JGI IMG/M metagenome (GOLD analysis project Ga0233425, IMG submission 181712) | Freshwater microbial communities from Lake Towuti, South Sulawesi, Indonesia - Watercolumn_Towuti2014_140_MG | ecosystem: Environmental > Aquatic > Freshwater > Lake | place...
GGTGGGCAGCGTGTACAGCAGGGCGAACAGCGAGATGATCGCGAGCCCGACCGTCTTCCAGAGGTGCTTCTTTTCCATGATGGTCTAACCCTTCTCCACCAGGTCCTTGTCCTTGCCGGTGCCGCCCTCGTCGGGGCTGGACGCACGGCCCGCGACCTGGGACTTCAGCATCTTGACGCGCACGTTGGGGGCGATCTCGAGCGTGACCACGTTGTCGGCGATGGCCACGATCTTGCCGTAGAGCCCGCTGGTCGTGAGCACGCTGTCGCCGCGGCCCAGGCCCTCGAGCAGCTTGGCGTGCTCCTTCTGCTTCTTCTGCTGCGGGCGGAAGATCAAGAGCCAGAACACCAGGATCATGGCGCCGAAGAAGATGAGCGTGCTCCAGCCGTCTCCCCCGCCCATGGGCGCGGCGGCGGCACCGGCGGCGGCGTCGGCAGCCGCGGCGGCGGGGGCTCCGGCGGGGGCCGGGGCGGCGGCGCCCGAGGCCAGGTTCGACTGCGCCAACTGCACGAACGAATCGAAGAAGTACACGGCCCCTCCGGCGCGTGACGATAACAAGCCGACGGCGTTTACCAGAAAGTTCCTGTCGGGTCAACTCTTTTGAGAAGCGCCCGGGGAGCGGGTGCGGGGGGGCCGACGCGGGTGCGCCGACTTGCGGCGCGGGCCGTGCGTGGTATCCTCCCCGGCATTCCCAGGGCAGGGCGGTCCCATGGAACATCCCGGCGGCACGAAGCTCTCGCGGGCCCTGGTCGGGCTGACCGACTTCAGCCTGTCGCACCCGGGCCTCATCCTGGCGCTCACGGCGGTGCTCACCGCGCTGTCGGCCTGGGCCACCTGGCACCTGCGCCTCGACACCGACCTCAAGTCGCTCTTGCCGCCCCACACGCCCAGCGTGACGCGCCTCGAGGACCTGGCCTCGCGCATCGGAGGCCAGTCCGACCTGATCGTCGAGGTGCGGTCCCCCGACCCCGAGGCCAACCAGCGCTTCGGCGCCGCCATCGCCGGCTGGCTCGAGCAGCGCGCCGACATGCGCTTCACCATCTTCCGGCGCGACAAGGAGGTGCTCGAGCGGTCGGTGCTGCTCTTCCTGTCGGTCGACAAGCTCGAGGACCTGCGCGAGCGCGTCAAGGAGCGCATCCGACGCGAGGTGCGCAAGCAGTTGACCGTCGAGGAGGGCGGCGAAGAGCCGGCCGGGGGCGACGGGGCGGACGAGGCTGACGACGACCCCTTCGAGCGCGCGAAGAAGAAGCCCGCGGCCGCCACCGCCGGCGAGAGTCCGGAGGGCGGCAAGGCCTGGACCGACGACGACCTCACGCTGAACAAGGACAAGCTGCGCGAGCGCTTCAAGGACGTCGACATCCCCGAGTACTTCACGGCCGACGAGGGGCGGGTGCTGGTGGTGAAGGCCCGCCCGGCGTTCTCGACCACCGAGGTCAAGCGCACCCGCGCCATGATCGCCGACGTGCGGGCCGAGATCGAGCGCCTGCGGCCGACGGCGTTCCACGCGCAGATGGAGGTGCGCCTCGAGGGCCTGTACGCCGACATGACCGGCCAGGTCAACACCATGAAGAACGACGTGCTGGGCTCCACGGCCGTCTGCATGGCCATCCTGCTGGTCGTCATCGTGCTCTATTTCCGGCGCGCCCGCCCACTGGTCTACATCTTCGTACCCCTGGTCACGTCCACGCTGTGGTCCCTGGGCGTGGCCTGGCTGGCCTTCGGCGGCCTGAACCTCGTCAGCGCCTTCATCTTCGCCATCCTCCTGGGGCTGGGCATCGACTTCGGCATCCACATGGTGGCGCGCTACCGCGAAGAGCTCGCCCCGGGTGTCGACTGGCGCGAGGCCTACCTGCACACGGTGGCCACCACCGGCGTCTCGGTGTTCACCGGCGCCACCACCACGGCCGTGGTGTTCTTCCTGCTGGCCGTGGCCCACTTCGAGGGGTTCAAGCAGTTCGGCGTCATCGCCGGCAGCGGCGTGTGCTTCTCGCTGCTGGCGGTCTTCACCATCACCCCGGCGCTGCTCTCGCTGATCGAACCGCGCCGGCCCTGGAACCCCCGCTGGCAGGGCCGGCACCTCCAGGAGGGCAGCCTGCGCCCGGCCTTCACGTGGGCCCTGGTGCTGATCGTGCTGGCCGTGGGCACCGGCTTCGCGGCCTACAGCGCCCGGCACCTCTCCGACGTGGGCTTCGAGTACGACTTCGGGCGCCTGGGGCCCCGCAGCCGCTTCGACCCCGAGAAGCAGAAGCGCGTCGACTTCCGCGAGGCCGTGGGCCGCGTGACCACGGGCGCGCCGGCCGTCGTCATGGCCGAGACCCCGGCCGACGCCGAGGCCCTCTACCGCGATCTGGCCCGCGTGCCCGAGGCGCCGCCCGATCCCGACGGCACGCGCCGCGCCGCGTCGGCCGAGGCCCTGCCCTCCCAGGCGCTCCGCGACCTCGTCGGGCGCTTCGACCTCGAGAGCGTCGACACCCTCGGCCTCTTCCTCTCCAAGACCCTGTCGCTCTACACCTTCGTCCCCGAGGGCCAGCCCGAGAAGCTCGAGATCCTGAAGGACATCCGGCGCCGCCTCGAGCAGAAGCGCGGGCTCTTCGCGGGCAAGGACCGCGAGGACCTCGACGAGTTCCTGGCCCACGTGGCCACCGAGCCGCTGACCCTCGAGAAGCTGCCCAACTGGATCCGCGCCCAGTTCCGCACCGTCGACGGCCGCGAGGGCGTCTTCGTCATCCTGTACACGCGCGGCTCGAAGGACAGCTACGTGAACGCCAGCCGCCTGAAGAAGGCGCTGTTCGACCTGAAGCTGGCCGACGGCCGCACCCTGCCCACGGCCGCCAACTACTTCGTGCTGGCCGACGTGGTCGACACGGTGATCGCCGACGCCCCCCCGGTGCTGGCGCTGTCCTTCGTGGTCATCCTCCTGCTGGTCGCCCTGCAGCTCCGGCGCGTGCGCGACGTCACGCTGGTCATGCTGCCCCTGCTGTTCGCCCTCTTGTGGATGGCCGGCTACCTTTTCCTGGCGGGCTCCAAGCTCAACTTCTACAACATGATCCTGTTCCCCCTGCTCATCGGCATGGGGGTCGACGCCAGCGTGCACGTGGTGGCGCGCTACCGCGAGGAGGGGCGCGGCTCCCTGTTCGGCATCCTGCGCGAGACGGGCGGCGCCACCTTCATGTGCGCGCTGACCACCGCCATCGGCTTCGGCGGCGTCTACTACGCCGACCACCAGGGCCTGAACAGCCTGGGCACCCTGGGCATCGTGGGCATCTTCCTGGCGTTCGGCGCGTCGCTGCTGATGGTGCCCGCGGTGCTGTGGCTGGGCGAGCGGCTCTCGCCCCGCGCGGGAGCCCCGCGTGAATGAACCCGGCCCGGCCCCGTCCAAGCCTGCGAGGCCGCGCCCCCGGGCGCCGGCCGTGACCTTCGGAGGTTGTCCATGCTGTTCGCCACCCTGCTCTTCCTGACCAGCCAGGTGACCGCCCAGGCAGCGCCCGCCGCCGACCCCAAGGCCCGCGTCGAGGCGGCCTACGGGCGCATCCAGGCCATCGTGAAGGAGACGGCCGACGAGGCCGCCATGCGCGACCAGGTCAAGGCGCTCACGCCCGAGTTCGTCGACTTCGACCAGTTCTCCCGCGAGGCGCTGAAGAGCACCTGGGACGGCCTGGACGCGAAGAAGCGCGCCGACTTCGTCACGTGGTTCAAGCGCCTGATCCAGGCCACCTACGCGCGCCACTTCAAGGCCAAGCAGGATCTGAAGATCGCCTGGCGCGGCGAGCCCGAGTACATCGACGACAAGGCCCAGGTGGCCACCACCCTCAGCTTCGAGAAGTCGGCGATCGACGTCGACTACCGCTTCCAGCGGCACGCCGACGGCACGTGGTGGGTGTACGACATCGTCATCGACGAGGTGAGCCTGGTGCGCAACTACCGCGGCCAGTTCCAGCGCATCGTCAAGAAGGACGGCTTCGACGCCCTCATGACCACCATCCGCACGGCCGTGGAGCGCAAGGAGAAGGGCGCCGACCAGACCGATCAGCTCTGATCGGACCGACCGGCTCCGCCCGCCCCTCTCCTCGGAGTCCCGCGCGATCCGCGCCCCGTGTAAGCCAAATGCCGATTGTCAAGCCCTGGCACCAGCGTATAGTCGTATGAAGTGCGACACATCAACCTGTTTCACGTGGAGGGTGGGCCATGAGTGAAACCGCGCGTCCCCTTGCCGAGCTCGTCGAGGAGTATCGACGGACACGCAAGACGGCGAACCTCGTCCGTACGTTCGTGCCGCTCGGGATCGTTCTGATCTTCATCGTCTTCGTCCTGATCGCCTACGCGCGCATCAAGAGCTTCGACGGCGAGGCGTTCACCGCTCAGATGGGCGACCGGGCGGCCAAGCTGCTGCCGCGCGTGTCCGACGCCATCGTCGAGGTGGGCGCCGAGGTGCTGCCCGTGTACTCGGCCGAGCTCGAGAAGCAGCTCGACGGGTCGCTCGAGCGGCTGTCGGCGGTGCTCGACAAGGAGCTGGCGCTCCTGCAGTCGAACCTGACGGCGCACCTCGAGAAGACGCTGTCCGACTTCGTGAGCGGGGCCGCCGCGGCGCACCGCGACCTGGTGGCCCGCGAGTTCCCGCAGTTCGCCTCCGACCAGGCCAAGATCTTCGAGATCACCAGCGCGGTCGACGGCGCGTTCGAGAAGTGGTTCTTCGAGCAGATCAACGGCGTGTTCAACCGCCACATCAAGGCCCTGGCGTCCATCCAGGACACGGCCGCCAAGCTGCGCAACCAGGCGGTCAAGGAGGGCCAGAAGAACGTGACGGGTGAAGAGGTGCTCGGGCTGTGGCTCGAGGTGATCAACGAGAAGTTCGAGGTCGAGCCCGGCGACGAGCCGGCCAAGGCCAAGAAGTTCAAGAAGGCCGCGCGGTAGGGAGGCGACCATGGATCAGAACGAATCGACCCTGGTGCGCGAGTTCTTCGTCCAGGAGATCGCCCGGAACCGCAAGGCCACGCGCAACGGCCTGATCGCCGGCGCGGTGCTGGGCCTCATCCTCATCGGCTACTGCACGGCCCTGCTGGTCATGATCAACAAGATCGTGAACCCCAAGGAGCTCGCCGAGTTCGTGCAGAACCAGGCCGTGCTCATGCTGCCCACGGCCAAGCGCGACCTGTCCGGCGCCCTCAAGGCGGCCGCGCCCGAGGTCATCAAGGGCGTGGTCGACGAGGTGGTGGCGGTGTTCCCGCAGCTGCGCGAGTTCGCCGAGGGCGAGCTCAAGAAGATCACCAGCGAGGCCACCAACACCGCCAAGGCCGAGCTCGACGCGGTCTACGGCGAGGTCGTGGCCTCGGCCAAGGCCAAGGTCATCGAGTGGGACAAGGCCGGGCAGCCGGCCAGCTCGCAGATCTTCCTCGACGAGCTCAAGAAGCAAATCGACGCGCAGATCACGAGCCGCATCACCTCGAAGCCCGAGGAGAGCGTGTTCGCGAAGCTCGACGCCACGTACCAGCAGCTCGTGACCATCGAGAAGAAGCTGCGCCGCCTCGCCAACGAGAAGGATCCGAACCGCTCCGAGGTGCTCGAGAAGCGCCTGATCCAGTCGTGGATGCTCATGCTCGAGGACGCCGTGGTCGACGTCGACTCCAACGACGAGGGCACCGTTCAGACGAAGCCGGAGCCCGCGAAGGAGGAGGCCAAGGCCGAGCCCGCCCCCGCCGCGGCCCCCGCCCCGGCGCCCGCTCCCGCCCCCGCGCAATGATCGGCGTGCAGGGGCAGGCCTCGCGCCTGCCCGTTCGATGACCCCCGCCAGGGGTGGGGCACCTACAACGCGTCGAGGAACGACGTGCCGGCAGGAAGCCGCACGCCGAAGTTCTGGGCGATGGTCTGGCCCAGGTCGGCCAGGCTGGCGCGCGTGCCCAGGTCGCGACCCTGCGTCAGGCCCGCGTGGGTGACGAGCAGCGGCACGTGCTCGCGCGTGTGGTCGGTGTGCCAGGTCTGGGTGGGATCGCAGCCGTGATCGGCGGTGATGGCGACCAGCGTGCCGGGACCGGCGGCCTGGAGCAGCGAGGGCAAGGCAGCGTCGACCTCCACCAGGGCCCGACCGTAGCCCAGCGGGTCGTTGCGGTGCCCGTACAGCATGTCGAAGTCGACCAGGTTCGTGAAGACCAGCCCGTCGGGGTGATCCGCCAAGGCCTGGAGCGTACGGGCGACGCCGTCGGCGTTGCCCTCGGTGTGGATGGACACGTCGACGCCGCGGTCGGCGAAGATGTTCTGGATCTTGCCGATGCCCACCACGGGCACGCGCGCGCCTTGCAGCAGGTCGAGCAGCGTGGCATGGGGGGGCAGCAGCGCGTAGTCGTGCCGGTTGTACGTGCGCCGAAACGCGCCGGGCGTACCCACGAAGGGGCGGGCGATCACCCGCGCCACGCGCCACGGGTCCAGGATCTCGCGCGCCACCTCGCAGGCGCGGTACAGCTCGGGCAGCGGCACGCACGCCTCGTGGGCCGCCACCTGGAACACGCTGTCGGCCGAGGTGTAGACGATCAGCTTGCCCGTCGCCAGGTGCTCGGCGCCCAGCTCGTCGATGATGGCGGTGCCCGAGGCGGCCTTGTTGCCGAGCACACCGCGGCCCGTACGGGCGGCGAAGTCCTCGATAATCTCGGGGGAGAAGCCGTTCGGCCACGTCGAGAAGGGCTGGGCCAGCACCACCCCGGCCAGCTCCCAGTGGCCGGTCACGGTGTCCTTGCCCGGGCTGGCCGGCGCCATGCGGCCCCAGTGGCCCCGGGCGTCCGGCACGGACGGCGTGCCGGCGATGCCCCCCAGGTTGCCGAGGCCCAGGCGCGCGAGGTTCGGCAACGCGAACCCCGGGCAGGCCGCGGCCACGTGCCGCAGGGTGTCGGCGCCCGCGTCACCGTAGGCGGCGGCGTCGGGCATCTCGCCCGCCCCCACGCTGTCGAGCAGCAGGATCAGCACCCGGCGGAAACGCATGGATCCCTCCAACGCCATCCCTGCAAGCATGTTGCCGGAAACGCGGCGGGTCAAGCCGACCGCGCGAGACGTTTCGCGTGACTCCCGTCGGCGGCTCCGCTAGACTGGCGCCACGTTCCACCGCAGGCATGGGTCGCTGGCCGATGGGCTCCGGGGCGCTGAACGCCTTCACGGCGGTGATCGACGCGACGGCGGGCTGCCCGCCGGGCGACACGGGGTTGCCCCCGGCGTTGGTCCCGGTCGCGGGCGTGCCCCTGCTCACCCGCACCCTCGAGGCCTGCCTGGCCGCGGGCGTCCGCAAGGTGCTGGTCACCATCGCCGGCTCGTCGCTCGACGAGGCGCGACGGCTGGGCCGACGGCTCGCCCCGCGCCTGCTGGTCGAGGTCATCCCCGCCGCGCCCACCGATCCGTGGCTGGCCGTGCGCAACGGGCTGAACCGCGCGGCGCTGGTGCTGCCCGGCGACCTGCTGGTCGAGGCCGCCCTGCTCGAACGCCTGCAGAACGGCCCGCTGCCCGACGGCGGCGCCATCCTGGCCGTCCAACGGGGCGAGGCAGGCCTGGCCGCGCTCGAGGCCGCGACCCCGCCGCCCCCGGCCCCAGCGGCCGCCGAAGGGTCCGCCACCTCCGCGCCGGGGGTGCTGGCCGGCGGCGTGCGCGTGCACGCCGAGCGCGTGACCGCGGTGGGCCTGGGGGCCGAGGCCGCGAACGGGCGCGCCACCGGGGTGTGGATCGGCACCGCGGGGCTGCTCGACGCGGTGGCGCAGGCCCGGCTCGATGGTCGCGCGGCGCCCCTCGACGCGGTGCTCCGCGAGGCGGCCGCCGACGGCCGGCTCGGCTGGGCACCCAGCGGCCCCGAGCCCGCGCCCGTTCCCATCACGGCCGCCGACGTCCGCGGCACCGAGCAGCGCCTGCTGACGGGGCTGACCGGAGAAGACGACGCGAACGGGCCCGTCGAGCGCCTGACACGCCTGCTGCTCGGCCGCGCGGTGCTGCCCCTGGGGTTGTCGGTCGCGACCACCGCCATCGTGGCGTCGGCGCTGGTGGCGCTCGGTGCGCTGCTGGTCGTGCTGGGCGGATGGACCCCGCTGCTCTGCCGGCCCGGCGCGCTGCTGGTGCTCCTCGGCGGCCTGACCGCGCGCGCCGAGCGGCGCCTGGCCGCGCTGCACGGGCGCCCGGTCGCGGGCGGGCGCTGGGGCTCGGTGCTCCGCGACGACGCGCTGGGGCTCTTGTTCTTCGCGGCCCTCGGGGTGCACCTGTCCATCGCCGCGACCGCCAGCACCGCCGACGCCCCGCCCGGCGGGATCTCCCGCGTCTCCAACGTCTACCTGGTGCTCTCGCTGCTGTTCGCGGTGCTGGTGGCCTACGCGCGCTACGTGGCGTACTTCGACACCGTGCGGCGCCTGGGCGGAATCGGCGCCCTGGCGCGCTTCACGTGGTGGTTCGAGGAGGGCGCCGGGGCGCGCCCCTCGACCTGGCGCGCGCTGCTCAGCCGCTGGTGCCGGCTCCGCTGGACCACGGCGGTGGCGATCGGCGCGGTGGGGGTCCTGGCCGGGCTGGTGCAGGTGACCTTCCTGGTGGCCGTGGCCGCCGCGGCGGGCGTGTTCGTGCTGGCCCTCCTGCACCAGATCCACCGGGGCGACCTGTGAGCCCGCTCACCCGCCGCCTGGCCGTGTTCGCGCCGATCGGCGCGGTCGCGCTGGGCGGGGCCGCCCGGGCCGCCGGGTGGTCCGTGCCGCTGGCGCTGGGCCTGTACCTGCTGGCGGTGGCCGGAGGGCTGTTCGCGCGCCTGCACGCCCTGGGGGGCCTGGCGCAGCGCGCGGTCGGAGCCTACGCGTTCGCGGTGCTGGCCCTGGCCCTGCAGCTGGCGCTGGCGTTCCTCGGCGGGGTCGAGCCCTGGCTGGCCGGCCTGGCCGGCTTCGGCGCCACCGTGGGGCCGGTCGGGGCCGCGTGCCTGCCGTTCCTCGACCGCACGCTGGTGCTCGATCCCGGCGACGACGTTCGCGCCGGGTCGGCCCCCATCCGCGTCGAGGGCAAGCCGCTCGATCGGGCCGGACGCCTGCTCCTCCTCGCCTACTCCCAGGTGGTCGTGGCGGCCAACGGGCTGCTCTCGTGGCACACGTTTCACGCTCGATAACGGAGGTCGCCATGGACTTCTCTTCCGCCGCCGAGGTCGTGAGCTCTCTCGCTCCCCGCCTGGGGCTGGTCGGCGCGTCGTTCTTCCTGCGCACGGCCGGCGCCACCGGCTTCGTGCAGTACCCGCTGCTGGGCGCGGTCGACGACGACGCCCCGGGGCGCGCCGCGCTCCCCACCTGGCAGACCAACGTGGCGCCCGAGAACGGCGTGGGCACGCTCAACGGCCCCGAGGCGCTGCTGTCGTTCCGCACCTGCCGCGGCGACGACCTCGGGCTCTACCTGCGCCTGGCCGCGGCCCCCGACGACGACCGCCGCGACCTGCTGCGCCACCTGCGGCTGACCCTGGCCCGCCTGTTCGAGGAGCAGGCGCGCGCGCGCGCCTTCCAGGCCGACATGGAGTCCACCCTGCGCATCCTCACCCACGACCTCAAGTCGCCCACCAACGCCGTGTCGGGCTTCGTCGACATCCTGTTCGAGGACTACGGCAGCGTGCTGCCGGAGGGCGTCGGCGAGCTGCTCCAGCGCATCAAGTCCAGCGCGATGCGCCTGCAGACGCTGCTCGAGGGCGTCTACCGGTTGCGGGTCGCCACCTTCTCGCCGGTCCGGGCCGCCCGCATCCAGCTGGCCGAGGTGGTGGGCGACGCCGTGCATCGCGTGCGCGACCGTTACCCCGGCGTGGCGTGCGACGTGGTGGTGCAGGAGGGGCTGCCCGGTGTCTTCGCCGACGCCGAGAAGCTCGATCTCGCCCTGGGGGCGTTCCTCGACAACGCCTTCAAGTTCCGCGACAAGACGCGCGCCCTGCGCCTCACCATCGGCTACGCCGGCCTGGGGCCGGGGCGCCACAGCCTGGTGGTGTCCGACACCAGCATGGGCTTCGACGAGCGCTTCCGCGACGCGGTCTTCGAGCCCTTCCGCAAGCTCCACCCCCCCGCCGACTACCCCGGCGCCGGCGTCGGGTTGACCGTGGCGCGGGTGGCCCTGGCCCGTCACGGCGGCGAGGTCAACCTCCAGACCTCCCCCACCGAGGGCGTACGGGCGGTGCTGGTCTTCGCCGAGCCTTTCCCACCCCTGGAACCCATCCCCGCCCGCGCCTGAGATCCCGAGCCGAGTTGGGGGATTGACAGTTGAGTTATGTTGCTCTAACTTTGAATCATGGCCGAGCGGTGGAGAGAGGGAGCGCCATGAAGCAGCCCGACGTGATCCTCGACGAGCCGAACTACTTTGTCGAGAGCGAGAGCCCCACGTTCTTCTGCAAGCCCCGCCGGAAGGCGCTGGCCATGGAGCAGTGCCTCACCGACTTCCTGAACGCGAACGCCTTCGAGAAGAAGCGCTCGGTCTGCTGGCGGTGCTCCTACGGCCGCAAGAACCGCGAAGACTTCTCGGAAGAATAGCTCACTCCGCCAACGCCGTGACGTGCCCTTCGACGCTCTCGGCGAGCGCCTGCAGATCGTAGCCCCCCTCCAGGCACGAGATCGTACGGCCCCCGGTTGACGGGGCGCAGGCGGCGCGCACCACGCGCGTGACCTCTCCGAAGGTCTCGGTCGACACGCGGAAGCCCCCCAGGGGATCGCGCTCGTGGGCGTCGAAGCCGGCCGAAAACAGCAGCACGTCGGGCCGGAAGGCCTGCAGCCGTTCGGCGATGGGCCCGCGGTACGCGGCCAGGAACGCGCGGTCGTCGGTGCCCCCGGGCAGGGGCACGTTCAGCGTGAACCCGCGCCCGGCCCCCGTGCCGGTCTCGTCGGCGTCGCCCGTGCCCGGGAAGAAGAAGGGGTGCTGGTGGGTCGATACGTAGAGCACGCGCTCGGAGTCGTAGAACGAGTGCTGGGTGCCGTTGCCGTGGTGGACGTCGAAGTCGACGACGGCCACGCGATCGACGCCGTGCTCGGCCAGCAGGTGCCGGGCCGCGATGGCCACGTTGTTGAGGATGCAGAAGCCCATGGCGCGGCCGGCCTCGGCGTGGTGCCCCGGGGGCCTCACGCCGCAGAACGCGGCGCGGACGAGCCCCCCCATCACCGCGTCGGCGGCGGCCACCGAGGCGCCGGCCGCGCGGGAGGCGGCCTCCCAGGAGTGCTCGTTCGCGTAGGTGTCGCCCAGGTCGAGCACGCGGGCGCCGGACTCGATGCGCCGACGCGCGTCGTCGAGGTAGCCCGGCAGGTGGTTGCGCTCCAGCCACGCCCGCTGGGCGAGCGGGGCCTCGGGGCGGACCAGGCGGGGGGCCAGCGGGGAGCGCCCGAGGCGCGCCAGGATGGCCTCGAGGCGGCCGGGGTGCTCGGGGTGATGGCCGTCGGGCGCGTGCGCCAGGCAGGCCGGGTGGGTGTAGAGCGCCACGGACGGGAGGTTCGCGCCGTTCATGGGTGCGGTTGCCGTGGTTGATGACGGCGCGTATCATAGGAGCGTTCGCGGGTCACGGCAACGGAGGGAAGCGACATGCGCATCGTGGGCGGCCTGATCCTCTTTCTGGCACTGGCGTCCGGCGCTTCGGCCGCCGACGTGTTCGTCAACGGCGTGAAGATCTACCGGCTGGTCAACGTGTCGATGGAGGGGTGCACCGTGACCTTCGACGCCGCCGGCAACGTGCAGATCGCGGCGCCGGGGTACGAGATCCGCGTGCAGGAGCCCCCGGCGGCCCCGGCCGCCCCGGCCTATGCGCCCCCGGCCGCCCCGGCCTATGCGCCCCCGGCCGCCCCGGCCTATGCGCCCCCGGCGGCCCCGGCCTACGCACCGCCGGCCGTGCCCGTGGCGGCCTACGCGCCCCCCGCGGCCCCGGCGGCCCCGGCGGCGGCCCCGGCCCCCGCGCCCGTGGGTGGGCGTCCCGGCTTCGCGCTCACCACCTGGGGCCAGCAGACCATCACCCTGCCCCTCCGGTACGAGCTGGCCATCAACGGCAAGGTCGTGCGCGCGT
>Ga0233425_10009768_pt1 | contig 12000 bp, 23 predicted proteins | sample Watercolumn_Towu_2_FD_181712 | JGI IMG/M metagenome (GOLD analysis project Ga0233425, IMG submission 181712) | Freshwater microbial communities from Lake Towuti, South Sulawesi, Indonesia - Watercolumn_Towuti2014_140_MG | ecosystem: Environmental > Aquatic > Freshwater > Lake | place...
CGTCAGGATGTGGCCGCTGGTGAAGCGAGGCATCGACAACGCGGGCTACTCGGGAGCGGCGGGCAACCATCCGCTTCAGGCGGAGGTGGCGGAGCTGGAGAGCTTCTTGAAGAAGCACCCCGAGGCGCAGGGCTTCGTGAAGTGGGCCGAAGACTTCGTCGCCAAGGGCGGCGACCTGAGCAAGGTCTCGTGAAGGAGCCGAAGCAGTACGCAGAGCGCAACCCCGTCGCGCTCGACAAGCAGGGCAACTACTACTGCCGGCACGTCTCGGCGATGACGGCGGAGGGGCTGCACGCGAAGAGCGACATCGCGGCGGAGCTGGCCTTCCGGGACGCGGAGATCGATCGCCTGAAGGGCGAGGTGGAGGAGGCGCGCCATGTCGCCGCCGACCTCGTGCGGGCGGAGGCAGAGCGCTGGAGGCTGAGGGCCAACGGCCCGAGTCACACTCCGGAGGTGCGGCGCACCATGGTGAAGATCGAACAAGAGCTGAGCCGCGTGGCCAACCTGGTCGCGCGTCGTCGACACCCGAGGCCGCCGTCCCCGGTCGGGGACCACGTGGTCCTCGATCCCGTGATCCGCATCTACCTGGAGAAGCGTGAGGCCCTGGAGCGCGAGACCGAGCGCATCGCGCTCAACGCCATCAACGAGTGGCGCGTCATGGAGTGCGGGCTCCCCGGCCTCAAGATGAGCTACGAGGACGTCGTTCTCAGCCGTCGCGCCTGTCACCTTCCCAAGAGCCTCGGCAAGAGCCCCGTCGGCCTCTGCGTCTACGACCGCTCCAAAGATCCGAACCACGAGTCCTGCATCGTCTGCGGACACCGCGAGAAGTAGGCGAACGAGCAGACTGCAATTGTTGACTTCTCGGGGAAGCACTCGCATACTCGCGGGATGAAGAACCTCACGTCTTGTCCGTGCGGACAGCCTCTTCCGACGCATTTGGCGGACTGCGGGCTCACGTCTCACGTCTGTCGGTGCGAGCGTGCGTTCAAGGTCGAGGACGGGAAGTTCGTCGCGAACGGGACGGAAGTGAACCCCTTCGCGCGGTACGACGCGGAGCAAGCGCGGAAGAAGCGGAGGTAGCTCGTGTGGATGAAGTGGCACCACAAGTTCGCGTCGGGTGAGTCGACTGAGGTCGGGTGGATCGATCTCGGGGACTGCACGCCGAAGGATGCCGAGGTACTCGCGAAGGAGGAGTGCGCGGAGCGGGCGCGGGAGTACCACTGGTCGGAGCACTACCGCGGCATCGACTACGAGATCGTCGAGTTCCCTCCCTTGGAGGTACTCGAAGCGCTGGCGAAGAAGTACCGTGCTCAGACGGAGGCAGCGAACCGCAGAGCGGAGGAGCTGCGGAAGATGATCGAGGACTTCCGTGGCAAAGGTTGAGCTGTGGTCGGGCGTCTCGAAGCAGAGGCAGGCGCGCATCAAGAGGGCGGTCCTCAAGGAGGAGCGTGAGCGTCTGCGTGCGGAGATCGAGGCTGAGATCGATCTGGCTCGGATGGAGCGCGAGTACCTGGAGCCCGCGAAGGAGGAGTTCCGGGAGAAGGCGTTGCAGCAGCTTGCGGAGCACGTGGTGTGGGCACAGGTCTCGGAGATCGCGCTCGAAGCTCGACTTCAGAAGGCACGGGCCGAGCGCGACGCCATGAAGGACCGGGCGCGCAAGAGCTGGCTCCTCTCGGCCCTCGTCTGCGTCTCGCAGAGCGCGCTGGCCATCATCCTTGGCAGTCCCGTCATGGTCGTCGGAGCGCTCGGGACGTCTCTGCTCCTCCTGGCAACGCTCCTCGTGACTTCCAGGCTGCGCGACGTCAACGGCGACATCGCAGAGCTGAGCGCCAACGGGGCCGAGTACCACGACTTCGCCGCCGACGCGGAGCAGGCCATGCTCTTCGCTCCGGAGACGTCGAGGAACGATCTCCAGAAGAAGCTGGAGCACTTCGACCGCCGCCGGGACGGCTTCGTCAAGAACCACGGCTTCTACGCCTCCCCCACCGAGCGCGAGCACGCGGAGATTCTTCGAGCGCAGCGCGTCCGCGTCGAACCCCTCGCGGACTTCGACCGACGCCTCGCCGAATCGCCCTACCGCATCGCTTCAGAGGAAAGTCCGGAAAGTTTCCCGGAAACACGGGACTCTTTCCCGGAAACTCCGGACCCCGACCCCGCCCCCGAGTGAGCCCATCCCAAGAAACGTACCGAAGATCGAGACTACAGATGTTGACGTCTCGGGTAGAGGTGCTAGACTTGGGTCAGATGAAGCCCTTCTCTCTGCCCAAGACCGCAAAGAACCGCTGGGGCTGCGATCCCTGCGCAGGCTGCGGCGTCCAGTGCGCCGACTGCGCGCGAGCCTTCCTGCTCTGCCAGGGGAAGCAGGAACGCTTCGCCTCCGAGGAGGAGGTGCAGGCGGCTCGGCAGGGGAACGCACCCGAGTTCGGCTGGCTGGGTGGCTTCCCGGTCTGCCCGACCTGCAAGCCTCAGCTCGAAGCCGGGGGCGTCTACGTGACGGAGGTGCCGTGAAGTTCAAGGTCGAGAAGACGGACCTGCGAGCGATCACGCGTAACCCTCGCGCGCACACGCAGATCTACATCGCCCGTCGAGATGCGGAGGGGCGCCGAGACAGGAAGCTGTGGCTCGAATTCGGAGAGCTGAGCCGGATCTGGAGACGCGAGGACGACGGGCGAGTACTGCTCGGTACGTACCTCGGGTTCGGTGCCACCGACTTCGAACACAACTCGGCCTACGTCCTTCGCCTCCCGGTTATCGGGATGCAGTTCGCAGACCTCCGCTACCACATGACGATCTTCAATGCCTGGGTGGATCCCGACGGCCAAGACGAATTCCGTGTCCCGAGCCCGGGGTACAACCCGCTGACGCACCCGAAGGCGATGCGGTGTGATCCGTGCCCGTACAACGACCCTCCGCACACCATCGTCCCCGAGGGTCTCTACGGCGGAGCGCCGTTCAACCCCGAGCTGTTCCGGGCGGTCGCGGGCTGTCCAATCCAGATCCACATCGGCGTCCGTAGAGACGAGGAGGAAGATCAGCGGTGTCCGAACAGCGTGTGAAGGTGGAGTGGGTCAACCTTCCCGGCGCCGAGCCCTATTGGTTCGACACGGAGAAGGAAGCCGAGGACTGGGTTGCCTGGATGCAGAGCTTCCCCCTCGATGACGGACCCGCCCGCTTCAAGATCACGGTCTACGGAAAGACGAAGGAGACCGTGCGGTGACCGCCGAACTTGCTGCGCTGTGGCGTCGTCGAGCCAACGCAGAACGCGACCGCGACGGCAACATCTATGCGCAGAGGCGCGCTGAAGAATTCGACCGTATCGCAGACAAGATCGAAAGCGATCTAGTTGACTCTTCCAGAAAGATCGCCAAGTTCTCTCATCATGATGACTTCGACAGTCCCTCCCCCGAAGCCTCTCAAGCTGACCAAGACGAAGAAGGCGATCGAGCGCTATGACGTCTTGCGAGCGCAATACGACCAGAACTGGGAGAAGCTCTCGTGCGAGCAAGCCGACCGGCTCTTCTGGCTCATGGACCAGGCGGCCGACGCCGTGCGTGAGGCGTTCGCCGAGGAGACGGCAGACCGAAACCGGAGAGACCAAGCGATGCTCGTCGGTCCGAAGGACCCGTGGCTGAGGCAGATGGCGGAGAAGTACGGATGACGGAGTCCTCTCACATCGAACGGATGACGAAGGCGCAGCGCATCGAGCGCGCTGCGGTGCGCTACCTGGCCGCACAGCAGGCTCACCGCGATGCGCTTCGGCTTCTGGAGATCGGACGATCGGCTGCCAGCACGGAGCATCGCGAGATCTTGACGCAGGTGGTGGAATCGAAGCGCTCAACGCTCGACGACCTCATCTACGTCGTGGCCGCGAAGGAAGCGCTGGACTTGATCACGTTCTATGCGACCGACCCTCAAGGCTACCCCGATGGCAAGACTTCGGAGAGAGCGTGGGCGGTGTCGTTGAAGGCGATCAAGGCGCGCTACCGCAAGGGGAAGTGCGCGCTGTGCAAGGGCCCGGCACTCGGGTGTATCGCCCGACATGCCGAGGGTAGAAGCTGCGCGTAGGAGGACGACATGGCTCGGTTCACGTTCGACAACATGGCGGAGTTCAACGAGGTGTTCGACCGCGCGTACAAGGCGAAGGACTTCTCAGATCCGCGCGCTGATGCAGCCTTCTTCTACGGGATGGAGGGTCGACCCGCGAACGATGACGAGATCGTCATCGGTTCTCTCCTCGTGACGACGAAAAAGGTCGGGGACCGCTTTCAGGCGGTGGTGGAGCCGCTCTCATGAGCGACGGCGCTTCTGATGTTCGCGGCCTCCGAAGCCTCGCGGGGCGTATCGAAGAAGCGGCCTATGTGCTGCGAGATCTCCTGAAGTCCGTCGAGGAAGGGCAGCGTGGTGTTCGCTTCAACGCGGTCTTCCTCGTGAACCGCATCCTCGAACCGGCGGGCTACCAGCTCCGAAAACTCCCGTGACCGAGCCCCCGTACATCATCTCGCGAGCTGCCTTCGAGAAGCTCGGCGAGTACTCGTGCTCGCTGCCCACGGGGCCGAGGGTCGGCTTTCGCTGGAAGCGCAACAACAACGCGTTCAGGCCCCCGGTGCGCTTCGAAGTGCTTGGGGTCGAGTTCATCGTGCCTTGGCCGGAGGAGTGGTGGATGGGCGAAGCGGTCGAGGACCCGGATCCGAAATACGTCGGCATCCGATGGCGAAGGCTGATGATCAAGGAGGGAGCAGATGCAAGGACGTGAGAAGGTGAGCGACCAGGTGAAGGCTCTGGAGGAGCAGGTCGAGCGGTTGATGGAAGCGTCGAAGTTCTTCACTCCGATGCTGATCGGACTTGTTCGTGCGGCGGCGCACTTCGGGCTGGAGCCGAACGATGCGGGCGTCGAGGCGGTGTTCAAACACCTGATGGCGTGCTCGCGCCGCGAGAAGTTCTGCGATGGCAAGTGCATCGACGGGATTCGCAAGATGGCGAAGAAGAAGCACCGCGGCAAGGACGTGCAGGTTCAGGTCTCCGTCAGCCTCAAGCCGAAGCACAAGCGCTTCGCCGAGGCGAACCCGCTCTTCTACACGTACCAGGGAGAGCGTCGGAAGGAGCGTGTTGCGGTGGTGGGGGACTACTGCCAGTTCTGCGGTGGACGTCGTGACGTGCCGACGGTGCAGGAGCCCGAGACGGAGGACGCGGTGAAGTCTCTCGGAGAAGCTGTCGCGAAGAACGGTCGGATCATCGACGAGATCGAGAGGTCGCTCGGTGGTATCGAGGCGGCCTTCTCCGGTCCTTTCGGCTGAGTCTCTTTCAGAGACTACAGATGTTGACAACTCGGGAGAGCCGTCCTAACTTCCGAGCATGCTGAAGTCGGAGAACACACCCCCGCGGAAGAGACTCCGTCGGGGCTTCCTCGCGGAGCTGAAGGACGTCTTCGAGGCTGCGGAGGAGATGCAAGGGGGCGGCGGCGATCCGGACACGATGGCTGAGCGCAAGGCAGCCATCCGGGCGCTGCACCGTGAAGTCTTGCGGGAGCTGAAGAACCGATGAGCCGAGAGGAAGAGATCAAGGAATCCATCGCGCACTGGCGCATGCTCGGGCTGGCGGAGGCTGAGAAGGCCAAGGCTGGGAATCCTGCGGCGGCGAACCGTGCTCCGCTCTTCGAACGCACCGCGCGTTCGTTGGAGCTGGAGCTGGAGACGGGGGTTCCTCACTGCGTGGATCACCTGGCTCCGCTGCCGTGCAAGATCTACGAGGAATCGGCTCGGAAGCGATGACCGCTGACGAGCGCCCGCGCGCGGACTACCCTTGCACCCGCTGCCAGAAGCCGGTGGGTCAAGACTCGCTGGACACAGCGGCTCAGCTCGCGCGTCGCGTCGGGAAGGAGCCGACGCAACCCAAGCTCTGCCTGCCCTGCTTGTGGGACAGGCTCAGAATGATGTCGACGAAGGAGAAGGACGATGGCGAAGAAGGGTGAAGTGAAGGACGAGACGAAGGCCGAGGAGACGGAGGAGAAGAAGCCGGATCCGAAGGAGTACTTCGCGAACTACGCAGCGGCCGCGGGCCGGGCGGAAGAGGCCGAGGCGGCCCTCAAGGAGGCGCAGCGCGAGAAGAGCCAGGCGGTCGAGGACATCTTCGAGACCTTCGGCCCGGGGCCCTTCGTCTACAAGGGCAACAAGCTGACGATCGGTCGGCGCGGCGAGACCTACTTCTTCAAGGGGGAGACGATCGAGGGCGCCCTCGTCGTCGACTGACATGAGCGCAGATCGCACGGCTCAAGAGCTGTACGAGGTCTTCTCTCGGGGAGGTCACCACCAGACGGAGTGGATGGCCATCCCCGAGGAGGACAAGCGCCGCTGGCGCGCGCTCGCACACACGGTGGAGACTCGGATCACCATCGAGAAGAGGCGGACCCTCGACTCCCTCGACGATGCCTGCGAGGCGTGGGCACCGCTGGGTCACGCGCTTCCCGAGGACACCCTCTCGCTGATGGGCGAGGAGCTGAAGAGCCCCCGGGCTTCGACGCAGGACCACAAGGCCACGATCCGTGGCGCGCGCATCCTCTATGACGAGGTCGTGAGGCTCAAGCGCGAGATCGCAGACCCCGACACCATGCGCTACTACGAAGCGCTCAAGGAGAAGCTCGGGGCCACCAAGAAGAACATCTCGTGGACCTTCCGCAAGACCGAGGCGTTGGCTCCTCCGAAGGGTGAGCCGCAGACCTACGATGTCGAGATCTTCGTGGGTCCTACCGAGAACACGCGCAAGTGCATCGGAACGATCAATCTCACCGAGGAGCAAGCTCGGGACTTCACGCGGAGGTTCCTGTGAGCGCGAAGAAGCCCAAGGCCGATCCCGAAACCAAGCGGCGCGCGGCAATCATCCAAGACATGAAGATGCTCGCAAGCGCGACCTACAACATGTTCTTCAAGGAGAACATGGCGGGGAAGTGTCACGCCTTCATGGAGTTCAACGGCCTGCTCTCGAAGTACATCGAGTTGTGCCAGGCGGCCAACGAGGCCGGCATCGACTTCACGACGGCCAACAAGCACCACGCTCAGGCGCTCCCCGTCGCCGAACACGACATGGAGTACCTCGCGGAGAAGATCGAGTGCATGTTCGGTCCCACTCTCCGCGCCAACCCCAAGGCGCGCGCGGCGTTCCTCCGCGTCCTGCTCGGAGAAGAACATGACGAAGCCTCTTCGGCCTGACGGCACCATCGAGAAGCGCAACCGGCTCCTGCTCATCTTCCGCGCTGGGGACCACGTGGTCTCTCGGGAGCTGAAACCCTCGTGGAAGCCCGAGCCTGAAGCCGTCCAGAGCTTCATGCCGTGGGAGGACCGAGACCCCAAGGAAGCGGTTCTCCAAGCGGTCTCCTCGGGCGTCATCGAGCAGATGCGCGAGTTCGTTCCCAGCATGCTCCGGGAGCTGTTCACGCTCGTCGAGAACGACAAGAAGCGCAACGACGACCCGCTCGCCATCGCGAGCTGGCTCGAAGCGCAGGCGCTCGATGCACGCGAGAAGGCAGCGAAGTCGGGGCCCGGAGAGAAGACCTGGTTCGAGGTCTCTGCCGAGGCGTACGAGCGCGCAGCGAAGCACGTCCGCGGGCACCGATGAACGCGAAGAAGGTCTCCGCGTGGCAGTGCGGCTTCTGCTCGAAGACCTCGAACGACAAGGAGCGCGCCGAGGCGTGCTGTCGCTGTCCGAACTGCAAGGAGCGTCCCTCGGTCTACACAGGCCACGGGACGCTCTGCAAGCCGTGCTTCGCAGCGAAGAACCTGAAGGACGCTGAGGAAGCTCTCCGCCACGCGCAGGAGAATCTCGAAAGAGCGCGGGACGCCGCTTCACGTCTCACGTAACCGATCTTCCCAGCGAGTAAGGGATCTTCTCCTACCGGAGAGGGTCCCTTCGCTTTTTCCGTCAGAAGATCTACCGCTCTCGCGTGAAAGGGGCAGGTACACCAGATGCAAACGATCACCGGCATGAACACGCAGCTCTTCACCCTCGTCCCCAGCAAGCACATCGGCAAAACCGCGACCCCGTGCGGCCGCGCTTCAAAGATCGAAGAGGCACTACAGATGTTGACCTTCGCGGATGCGATGATACATTACGCCCAGACCATGGAGAAAAACAGCAGCGCGGAAGAGACGTACAGGGCGCAGCTCGAAGCGCAGCGCGGAGCGCACAAGCTGATGGAGCAGGCGTCCGCGATGGTCGAGCGCGTGTGGGGGATCTCCCACGAGGAGCACACGCACGAGGCTGGGAAGTTCATGAGCGACCTCCGCAACCTCGCGGAGATCGGCCGACGCACCTTCAACACGACTTTGAAGATCGACCCGACGATCGCAGACTGGGATCTCGCCGAGGCTCTCTACGAGAACGCGCTCGACCAGCAGGACTCGATCTCCGCGATGGCCTTCCTCCTCCCTCCGTTCCAGATTCGAGGCGCGTGGGCGGCTCGCTGGTACGACCAGGGGATGCCGCGCGTTGTCTGGGACCCGCCCGGCTACGCAGAGCAGCTCATGGTGAGCTACGCGGGATTGGAGATGCTCGAAGAGGTCCGAGCGCCGTGGAAGGCGTTCATCGTCGACCTTCCTCCGAAGCTGCTCTACTCGGTGCATCCCGGAACGAACGAAGTGGGTGAGCTGACGCAGCTCCTCGTTCATACCTTCCAGGATCCGAAAGGCAAGACGCGCTGGTCCTTCATGGCTCAGGGGCCCTCGGGCATCGAGCTGTGGCGTCACAACATGGAGACGCATCTACTGCTCAACACAGATCCGCAGTACTTCACGGAGCTGTACAAGGAGACGCTGAGCCACGACGACGACCTCGTCCTGAAGTACATCGGCAACCTCATCATCGGGCTCTGCCTCAGCTTCTCCGATCCCTCCAAGATCCGAGAGGCGCGTCGCTCGAAGCCTGGCTTCAACTCGAAGCGAGATCGGAAGGAGCCGGCCCCGACGCGGAACTACGTCGTCGGTGCTCCGGTGAAGGTCAAGGTTCGCGAGGCCATCCAGCAGAGCCTCATCGAGGCCCGCAGCAACAAGAAGACGAAGATCGCGGTCTTCGCTCACTTCGTGGCGGGGCACTGGAAGAAGCAGCCGTACGGTCCGCAGCGATCTCTCCGGAAGGTCATCCATGTCGAGGGGTACTGGCGAAACGCCGACGCTGACGTGCAGATCGTAAGGGACCATGTGGTCTCATCCGACTCGTGATAGAGTCGGGCGGTGCAGCCCCGGAACCTTTCAGGACAGCTCCAGGAGTGGTCGGCCGGTCCTCGCAAGAGGACCATCGAGGAAGCCGTTCTTCGGATCGGTGAGACCTGGGAGAACGACAAGTTCCGGGTTCACCGGTACGCGTCGAGCCTCGTGGTCACCGACCTGACCAACGCTGGGAAGAAGGGCAAGAAGGTCGACGAGTTCGCGCTCTACGGCCTCGACATGAAGCTCCTTCCGCAGGAAGGGATCGTGGACGAGATCATGATGCTCGTTCAACGAGGCGACGGTTGGGCTCGGGTCCTGAAGGCAGCCCAGGAAGCCGCAGCTCTCGGAGCCGGGCTCGACATCCGGACTCCCCGAGGAGTCGACGTGCTCCCGGGCGGAACGAAGCCTGTGGAGCTGAAAACTCCCAGCCTCTACATCACGGCCGATCCCAAGAGCTTCACGGTCAAGGACTTGAAGGACATGAACAACGAGCCGACGCTCATCCCGCCCATGAGCGCTGGGAAGACCGCGGCCTCGAAGTTCTACGCCTGGATCAAGGACAACCAGGACAAGGTCAAGGCGCTCGACTTCCGGGGCATCCAGAAGGCGATGAGTAGTGCCGGCATCGGGTACCACTACTTCCTCGCGATGGACTGAGTCATGACGTACCTGTCCTCTCTGATCTCGGAGCTGGCCGATCTTCAGGAGCTTCAGCCTGGAGAGAGCCCGGAGAAGTACCGCACCCGCGTCGGCAAGTGCCCGCCTGGGATGCACTGGGATGGGGCGAAGTGCCGAGACGCCGAGAGCGGGAAGGTCCCGCAGCCCGCGACCGACGCACCTGCCGCAGCGGCCGCGCCCCCCGCGGCAAAGGCCGAACCTGCCGCTCCCGCCGCGCCTCCCGAGAAGAAGGGCTTCTTCGCCAAGGCGAAGGAGTTTGCGCTCTCGAAGCTGAAGCAGGCGAAGACCGACGCCCAGACCGTCGCAGCCGCCACCAAGGACTTCCACGCCAAGGCGAAGGACTTCGTTCAGAAGTCGCCCGAGGCCACGAAGGCGTTCTTCACCGACCCGGGCTACCGCAAGGCGGCGCTCGGTGCGATGGGTGCCGCAGCCAAGGCCGCCCCGAAGAAGCTCGCCGACCGCGCCGTCAAGGTCGCGAAGGACGAAGTCCACGAGTGGAAGACCGCGGGAGGAGCGATCAAGACGCTCGCACAGAAGCGGAGCTGGAAGGCCCTCGACAAGCACCAGAAGCACGCCCTGACGACGGTCGCGAAGCACATGGCGATCACCATCGGAGCTGCGGCCGCTGTCGGTTCTGGAGTCGGCATCGCGGGCGTGGCGGCCAAGGGCATGGGACGCCACTTCGCGGCGAAAGTCGCAGGCAAGGCGTTCGAGAAGCTCCACACGGCCGAGGAGCTGACCCACCTCGCCCACCTCTTCCATGACCAACACGGAGACGCCGAGACAGACAGCGCGATGAACAAGCTCGGGGAGCTGATCGCCGCTTCGGTCGGCGACGTCTCCTCGGGAGACCTGAACCCCACCGAACTGGAGGCCCTGGCAGGCGCTATGGCGGACGCAGAAGGCGAAGAGGCACCGAACCCCCAGGCTGAACCCGCGGAGCCCTCTGAGGCCCTCCAGAGGGTCAAGAAGACCCTGCGCGGTGTCTTCGAGCTGGCGGGTGCTCCCGGTACCGCGGGGGCTGGTGGGGCCGGTGACCAGGGTTCGGACGAGGACCCGAACAAGTACTACCAGCGGGTCGGCAAGTGCCCGCCCGGCTACCACTTCAGCGGGGACAAGTGCGAGCCGGCTGACGCAGCACAAGAACCCGCTCAGCAGCCCCAGGAGCCCGCGGCGGCGCCGGAGGTCCCAGATCTGGAGCCGCCGAAGGCGGAGCCGGCCCAAGAACCGAGCGACGAGATCCCCGATCTGGAGCCCCCGCCCAATGTCCCGAAGGAGACCTGGGACAACCTCGGCGACGAGGAGAAGCGCATCGCGGGGGACGAGGAGACCCGGCGCGCCAAGATGAACGATGCCGCCAACCACGGCGAGGAGTACGAGGACGCCGCGGTCGACGACGCGCTCTCCGAGGTCGAGGACGAGTACGACGAGGACGAGATGGACGACGTCCTCGATGACGACGAGGCGATGGACTCCGAAGAGGGCAAGAGCAAGGTCGGGGGCTTCCTCACCGCGCTCGCCGGGGTCCTCGCGCTCGGGGCGCTCTCGGCTGTCTTCCCCGCCGGTCTCGTCCTGGCTGTGGCTGGTGCGTACGTCGCCAAGAAGGCAGCGGACAAGCTCTTCAGCGACGTCACGGAGAGCGTGAAGGAAGCCGAGGAAGACCGCCCGAAGACGGCACGCGACCTCGCGGCCGCTCTCCAGAAGGAAGTCGTCGCCCAGCTCCGCCAGGGCATCCCCGACGAGGAGATGGAGAAGGGGCTCGCAGCCCAGGCGCCCGCCCCGACGGTCGAGCGCAAGGAGTTCCTCGCGGGCCTCATCGCCGAGGGACGCAGCGCGCTTTCTTGACAATCACCCTCTATGTGATACGTAGAGGGTGTGGATGTCAACGATCACGCATGTGGTGGACGCTGGGAGCCCATGCCGGGCTTCTACGGGCGCTACCGCTGCACGAAGTGCAAGGCCATCGGCCTGAAGCGTCGGCTGGTCGAGCAGATGCGAGGCACGTACGCGATCGACCCCTACAAGTGCGGGGCCTCCCGAGAGGGAAAGATCTGCTCTGCTCCCGCGGTCGCGAAGGACAACGGAACGTGGGTCTGTCCTACCTGTCGCGCGAGGCGCTCGAAGGGCT
>Ga0233425_10009769_pt1 | contig 12000 bp, 12 predicted proteins | sample Watercolumn_Towu_2_FD_181712 | JGI IMG/M metagenome (GOLD analysis project Ga0233425, IMG submission 181712) | Freshwater microbial communities from Lake Towuti, South Sulawesi, Indonesia - Watercolumn_Towuti2014_140_MG | ecosystem: Environmental > Aquatic > Freshwater > Lake | place...
TGGCCCACGAGCCGCCCCGCACGACCCGAAGTACCGCAACGCCTGCTGCTGGATCCTCGCGGGCACCGTCGTTGGGATCGTAGGGGTAGCCGAACTCGGCATTCATCAAATCCGTGCCCCACAGGCTCCGCGTCCATTCCCACACATTGCCCGTCATGTCCAGGCAGCCGGTCTCGCTCACTCCCCTCGGAAACATCCCCACGGTACAGGTGTCGCCGAGTTCGGTCTCGAAGATATTGGCGCGGTCCTCGGCCCACTCGTCGTCCCAGGGGTAGACCCGCCCCCCCGTTCCCCGCGCCGCCCGTTCCCACTGCGCTTCGCTGGGCAGGCTGTAGTGCGCGCCCGGTCCGATCCGGCCGGCCCTGAGCTCCGCTTCCGTGCGCCACCCACAATAGCCCATCGCGTCATGCCAGCTCACCCAGCGGGCCGGGTGGCTTTGCCGGTCCGGCCGGTCCCGCTCGGGGGACTCCCAGTCCCGCCCCGTCTCCCGGACATAACGCAGATACTGGCCATTGGTCACCGGATAACGACCGATGCGGAAGGCCGGCAGATTCACCCGGTGGCGGGGTTTTTCATCGTCGTATTGGTCGTCCGAGCCCATCCAGAATCCGCCTTGGGGAACGGCGATGAGCTGGTCGAAGTCCCGCCCGTCGCCCAGGGCACTCAGCGCCCGCCCGGCGATGGCCCGGTCCACCGGCGGCAGCCAGCCCCGTTCGACGATGGCCTGCATCCAGACACGCACCCGCAGGCGCTTGCCTTCGTTGCGGGGCGGCAGCTGCGGATTGGGCTCGGCCAGGCCGGTTTCCCACAGGGCCTGGCCCGCCAGCAGGGCGGCCCACAGGTCGGCGGCGGCCGGTTCGGCGGCCCCCTGGGGGCAATCCGACGGAACCAGGGCTTCCGCCAGCATCCAGACCGATTCGGGCGCGCCCCGCGCCGCCTTGGCGGCGGCCAGCAGCACCGCTTCGCGCCAGCGGCCGGGCTCCTGGCGGACCAGTTCCGCCAGTTGGTCCGGGTAGCGGTCGACGGTGAGATGGCAGGCGGCCAGGTACTCCTGGAAGGTGCGGTGGGGGAACCGGTACAGCCCCGCGCCGTGGGCGGCGAGCAGGCCGGAGCGATCGCAGAGGTAGGTCTCCAGCAGCCGCGGCTGGACATCGGCCTTGCTCGGCGCGGCATCCAGCAGGGCGCGGACCAGACGGTCCTGGCGGATGTCGGCGCTACCGGTCAGGTCCGCCTGGTCGCGGTGGGCTTCGAAGGCCAGCCTGTCCAGTTCGCGGCGAATTTCGTCGCGGCCGGTGTTGAGGAATTCCGACAGGCTGGGGGACTGATCCTTGCCGCCATCGGGGCGGTGGCGGACCTTCAGGCTTTCCCACTGGGTCAGCAGCAGTTCCACCGCTTCCTTGTAGAGTTCCTCGCGCTTTTCCGGCAGACCGCCGCCCCGCTCGGTATGCAGCCGCGCGATCAGGGTGAGCAGCAGCGGATATTGGGCCAGTTCGGCCAGGCGCTCGTTGAGTTCCACGGTGCGCGCCAGCAGTTCGGCCCGGCCCTGCGCCTCGGTCTGGGAGAGCCGGCCCAGTTCCGCCATGTGCCCGTACCAGGCCGCGATGAAGCGCTGAATCTGCCCAACGGTGAAGGGCAGCAAGGCCGTTTCGGCGAAGCCGGGCAGCTTCCAGTCCTGGCGGGTGTAGGCATAGGTGCGGCTGGTGGCGAGGAACCGGCAGAGGCCGAAACTGGCGCTGAAATCCTTCACCGCGGCGATGATTTGCTTGCGGCGGGCCTCGGGTTCGGGCACTTCGTCGAGTCCGTCCAGCAGGACCAGACCTCCCTTGGCCATCAATTCATTGCGAAGATGGGGCGCGAATTCCGCCAGCGCGGCGGTACGCAAGCCTTCCTCGATGTGCCGCCACAGGGACTCGGCGTTGACTTCGGTGCCCGGCGGCGGAAGCCCGGCGGCGAAGTCGCGCAGCACCACCTGTACCGGCAGCAGCGGGCCGTGTTCCCAGTGTTGCCGCACGGGTTCCTGTTTTTCGGCATTGGCTTCCGGCGGGATGGGGGCCGTCAGGGTTTGCAGATTGACCGTTTCCGCGCCCAAGGCCTCGCCGGCCAAACACAGGGCCACGAACTGGACGAAGGTGGTCTTGCCGCTGCCGGGGCCGCCGAGCAGGACCAGCCTGCTTTCGGTATTGAGAACATCCAGGGCGGAGAGGTGCCGCAATTCGCGCGCCGAGCCGGCCGGCTCCCGTTCCGGCCGGTTCTCGCCGGCCTGGGTCAGCAGCGCGGTGTAGATCGAGGAAAGGCGGACCTCGGCGCGGGAGCCGTCACCCGCGGACAGCGGCAACTGATTGGCCTGTTGCAGCAGCCGGGCGAGATAGGCCCGGCGCAGGGCCGCCGCATCGGCGCCGGGCCGGGTCCCTTGCTGGATCAATAAGCCCTGGTTGATGATGCCGGAATTACTGCCGCCGATCCCCACGCCGCCTGCGCCGACCGCCTGCGCGTTGGCGCCCTGGGCAATCGCACCGCCGCCGGTAAGCTGGGCCTGCATGGCGCCGACGGCGCTGTCGTAGGTGTCCTGATCGATCAGCCCGGCGGCGAGGGCATCCCGCAGTTGGGTGACGCGCTTTTCCTGCTCTTCGTTCATGGCTAAATCGGGAGAATGGCGGTGAATCCGGCCGGCAGGCGCCAGCGCGGGACGACTTACCGAGATCCACCCTCAGTTTGCCACAGAAAACAACGGGCTAGCCAGTTGCAGGCTGGGGGCTATGGCGATCAGTACCGATGCACGGGAGACTCGTGGTAGGGCATTCCGATCGGCTTTTCGGAACGGTATCGCTCCTGCTTGGGCCTGGCCCGATCTCTCGCCGAAAGACGACGATGGGTTGGGAGCCCCCGGATTCTCATGAATCAACGAATTCCTCGATGCTTTTTGCCCATTCTGCCCAGCAGACCCCGGCAACAGCCAGGGAAGACCGAAAAGACAGTAGGCAAAAAACGCCAACGTTACGCTAATCTTACCATCTATTTGAAAACAATCATACGGTTATGTTGTTTTTCGGCGGTCGGGCTACCGTCGCGGTCGATGGTGGCGAAGCGGTTTCCTGTCGGTTAGCACACAGCCCCGATCCATCTCCCTGGTGGTGTTGCGGGGTGCACTTCACTAGACCGAAGCGCAGCCGGGCACCAAGAGCTCGATGTCTCGGCTGCTCCCCGCCGTGCAGGGCGATGCTCGCCGTGGCCATAGGGTTGCCGGCCTTGGTGGTGCCGGGTTTCGGATGGCGGTCGACCCGGCTGTAGATGCTCGCCTGGATCATGTCCCCTTCCTATCGATAACCGACGGCCCCGGATTCCACCGCGCCAGCCGCTCGGCCTGTTCGTGAGATTCGGCCCAAACCAGCACCGGCCGACCCGACGGCGTCCAGACCACCACCGCCCGCGGGAAGTCGTTGCCGGCGGGGGCCGGGATCGGCTCGGCCGGCACCGCCAGGGCGCGGGCCGCACACCGCCAGGCCTCGGCCCGGCCCGAATCAGCGCCGGTACGGATCGCCTCGCGGTCGTCCTCGTCCAACAGTGCCAGCACCTCTGCGACCGACAGCCCGGTCTCGGTGGCGATGTCCTTGGCCATGGCTTCCAGCCCCATCCCGATTGATGCATCCGCACGTGAAGCCGATGCAACCCCGTGCAACTTTTCCTGCGATTTTTCGGGGCCGAAGTTGCACGGTTCTTCCCCCACCGTTGCCTTTCGGTTGCGTCTTCGGTTGCGCTCCAATACTTGGATGGCCAAGGCTTTCAGGCTGTCGGGTTGCGCCTCGGTTGCAGGTCCGGTTGCGTCAAAATCGCCAGAAGTTGCCGGTTGCGGGTGCTTAGGAGGCGCAACGTGCAACTTTGGGTCGCGCGGGAAGGAATCAGTCATGGGTATCGGCTCTCCGTTTCCGCCCTTTGGCGTCGGCGCTGGACGCCAGCTTCGCCTTGGATTTGATGCGGCCTTCCTGGATGGCTTGGTGCCAGTGGCGGCACACGGTGGATTTGTTGACGCCCAGTTCTTTGGCAATGTCCGTTTGCGACAAGCCGAGATTGGCCAGATCAATGACCTGGTCATAGGTCGTCTCATGGGTGTTCTGCGTGGTCCACACCTGCCGTCCCTGCTCATCGCGCTTCAGCCAGGCCTCGAACGGTGCCGATTCCTCGCCCACCAGATGGCGGGCCTTCGAGAACTCAACCACGAACCGGGCACCCTGGTCTGCGGTGTAATCCGCCGGCCGCTTCAGCGCGATGGACACATCCAGCAAATCTTCTTTTTTGCTGGTGCCTCGCTGTTCGCCGTTCTTGCCGGTGTGATGGATGAACAGCACGCACTTGCCGGCCGATCGAAGAGGCAACGCCCACTCCGCCACCGCCAGCCAGCTTTCGGCGTCGTTCTCTTTACCCTGCCCGCGGACCAGACAGGACAGGTTGTCCACCACGATCAGTTCCGCTCTGTCACATTCTTCGGCAATGGCCGCCTGACCCTTCGCCGTCGCGAGATCGGGCATGATTCCGCCAACTACGTCAATGGACAGGATGCGAAAAAAGTCCGGCGGCGGCTCCCGACTCGACCCGGCCAAAATCGAGGCCAACCTCGCCTGCATCGCCTCGCCGGGCATTTCGCCGTCCAGATAGAGCACCCGGAACGGCCGACTCGCCCGCCAGCCGAAAAATTCCCCGCCGCTGGCCGCTGCGTAGGCAATGCCCAGGGCCGCATGGGTCTTGCCGCAGCCCCTCCACGCGAACAACATGTTCAAGGAATGCAGCTGAAACACCGGCTCCAACACGAATTCGCGAACGGGGAACTCATGCCTCAGCAGCTCCGTCAGGCCGATGGCGCGGACCGCTGCGCCGGCGTGCCCGAACTCCCGCCGGAGTGCCGCGGCGATGCGGTCCACTGCCCTGGGGTGCAGGTTCAGGGAACGCGCCACCGCTGGTTTGCGGAGCTCGTAACTCACCGGATCAAGCTCTGCCAAACCTGCGATGGCCCGCCGTTTCTCGTCCTCGGTGATGGCGGGATCAATGCCCGATTCACCGCAGCCATCGCCGGCCAGGGCCAGCAACGCCACCTCGTCCATCAACTGAGCCGCCATATCTCGCCCTCCCTGCTGCGGCGGAACAGCTCCAGCCGGTCCCCGGAGAGGGGCACGGCGATAATCGCGGCCCCGGCCTCCAGCACCAGCCTGACCAGGTGAAGCAGGCTCACGTTGGTCTCGCGTTCGCCGACCACTTTAATGGCAACGTGGCGGCCGGCCGCAAAATCCCATCGGTACCGCTGCGCCGCCTTGCCGAAGGGCAACAGCGCCATCGGCGGCGCGTAGTCTCCCCACCGGCGATCCGATTCGACTCGCCGGGCAGCCTCCAGGCGGCCGGCGGAGCCCGTCAGGATCAGCAGCAGCCGGCCCCGCCGCCAGGTCGCCGATGCGGCGTAGGGCGGCCATGGTTTTTCGGTCGTCGAGGAAACGCTATGATGTTGTTGCGAGTGCTCTTTTCCGGCCGTTTGGGGGTGCCAGCCCCCGGCGGCCGCGTCGTATCCGGACATGGTCGCTCCCTCATTCCGTTGCGCCGGTGGCGCGGGTCCGCCGCTCAAGGAAGTCGAGCAGGTCGCCCACCCGGTAGCGGACCGACCGCCCAACCTTTACGAAAGGTAGATTCCAGCGGCCGGTGGACCGCCACACGGACAGCGTGCCGCGGGCGGAACCCAGGGCTTGTGCCGCTTGGGTTTCGTCCAGCAGGTAGGTCCGCGGCAGCGCCGCCAGGTCGATGACAGCGCCGCCGTGTTTTTCGGAGGCGATGAGCTTGGGAAGGGAGGGATAATCCCATTGGGGTTCGTTGGCAGTGGTAATACTGTTGGTCATGTGGATATAGCCTCGCTAGTACCGTTAAGGTCGAGCCTGAAAGATAAATTGCGAGCATCTCCTAACTCCACCTCCTAACCTCCTAACCAAGTTAGGAGTATTGGTTGGGAGGTTGACAATGGGACAAAAAAACCGGCGCCAGGCCGGTTTTGTCGTGTGATGTGCACGGATGCTACTTCCCTTGTTTGTAATTCTCCTTGCCCTTGATGGCAATCAGGCTGTTTCGGCTGAGTATCTCCCAAACAAGCATTCCGCCACTCTCCGTCCAGGTCGCATCACGGCTCACCCATTTCTCGATGATCGACGCCTTTTCCGCGTTCGGAATATCCGAAAAGCTCCCGTGTTCTTTCCATATCTCGATCAGCATGCAACGACATTGTTTTCTGCGTTTCTCCTTGATCGGCATATTGCCACCGTTCCTCCGTTCTGTGGCCTCGTTCAATTTTTCCAATATCTCACGAGGAAAGTCATCGGGCAGTTGCTCGCCAGGCAGCTTACGGTTTTCATCCAAGGGTAAATGTCCACGGCTGGGAGACAAATCGTCGCCATCCATCCAGCGCCGAAATTCGCCGTTCAACTCGTCGCGCTCCCGATAGAGTTCGGCTAGGCGCTCTTGTTGGATCTTAAGGTCGGTAGCCGTTGGCGTTTCGCGACTCTCCCAAAGCTTGATTTGGTCTTCGTTCTTCTGTTCGCGTCGAACAAAGTCGTCAATCCAAGCCGCGTTCCGCTTCCGCTCGTCTGCCCTTGCTGGGTCGTTTTTATAATCCCAATTCAAGGCCATCTGTTGGCGGAGATCGGGCGTTGCCTTGTCCCATGGGTCCAAGAATTGCGCTTCCCGGATACGGGTTTGTAATGCCGAGGGAATGTCGGCCAGCCGGAAGTGAAACCATGGGGCCAGCGCCGTGGTGAGCGGGATGAATTCTGATGAGTCGTCGTTGATCCCGGCTCTGCTTAACACCCGCTCCGCGCTATCGCGATCGAATAACCAGATCGCAAGCGTGTCCTGTCGATCACAAACTGGGTATGACGCATATTCGAATTCCCTATTCTCGATCCGCACTCGAAGATAATGCACTGGATCGGAAACACGGCCTTGCAGGCAATCCAGCAACCATTGACCCTCGACGTAACGATGAGTGGGAACGGAGATGTGGGAGACATCCAGACTCACAGAGCCATCCTCGGCGACTACCTCAATTCCATAGTTTTGTTGGTATTCCTCAATGACCTCGGGGAAAGGGTTTGCCGGGTCGAATGCTTCGATATCCCTTTTCATGAAATGACAGCGGGCCTCGATCGGCGGCAGGTAATCCGGTGCCGATTCCCCCCGAGCAGCGATCAAAGCCCATTCACCCATCATCTGAATCGTGAAGATACGTTCGCCGTTTTCCGTATAGGAAATCAGCCGATCGTCCAAGACATAGCCACAAAGCTCCCGTTGCGTGATACCCAGTCTTTCCGCCAACCGATCGGCGGCCACCGGGAATGTCATCAGTTCGTCTGGGTCTACTCGCATGCTCCCTCCTTCTTGGGCGCTATTCCTTCAACGTGGGAGCCGCACCAACCGGGTGAAGGAACCCGGCTTTCGCCCCGTCGGGCTAGGCGCGGCAAAAGGCAAAAGGGGATACGGCGGGGGCGCCCCGCCGCTTCAATCGGGTTTCGGGAGCGTGCGGGATTCCACCCGGTTCGCGGCCTCGAAGATTGAATAAAGGCTGACCCGTTCCAGATCCACGTCCCCGATGAGGGAGTTCAGGTAGTCGGCGGACCGGGATTTGAGGCCGTTGCGCTGGCACACCAGCCAGGCAACCGCCTCCGCCTCCATCTCGCAATGCGCCTCGGAAAGCCCGGAACGGCCGGGCCATCACCCCTTGCGGTCGGCGCCGATGTGGCCGCAATAGATTTGTCCCAACTCGTGCGCCAGGGTCGCGAAACGGGTCGGCAAGTCGTGCTTTTTGTTCAGTTTCACCCGGAACACCCGGTCCGCAGCGCCGTCCAGGTTTTCCGGCCCCACCTTGATGCCGGCCGCGGTGCCCGCCAGGAGGCTGCCGTAGTCATCGGTTTCCAGGACGGACACCCCGTACTTCGCCACCGCCGCCACGGTCTTGTCGTAGACGGCCTTGTCGAGTCTTCCCTCGGCATACAGCGACGAAGCCCGCTCGCCGGGGATTTCCCGGCCTTCGGTGTCGCCGATTTCGTAGACGAAGCGAACCGGACCGAAGGGTTGCAGGATCACGATGGGAATGGCGTCGGGGGACACCGTTCGCCCCTGCCGTTTCCACTGCAAGCGGCTCCCCACCGCCGCCGCGCCCGGCCGCTGCACGCGCACCAGCATGGCGTTGTAAACCGACAGATGGCTGAACCGGTGCACGAATTCGAGGAACTCGGTAAAGGCGCTGACCCCTTGCTGCGCAAGAGCAGTCTTGAACAAGCCGTCGATGGCCGCCGCGCAATCTTCGAATTGCAGCAGGCGTGCTGCGCCCAAACTGTCGTCGGGCAGGGCGGTGTCCACCATCACGCGGCCTTCCGGGCCGGGGTGGAGTGTTCGGCCGGTAGTCCCGTGATCGGGGCGCTGTGCCTCGCCTGTTGGATGTTGATGACCGTGGACGTCGCCTTCACCTTGGCCGGCCTCCAACGGATTCGACAGCAACCCCCACGACACGAGCCGCCTCCAGCATGGTCCGGTCCAGACTGCATACAGTCAGCCCGCATCGGGCGGCAACCGCCAAGTGCAAGGCATCGCCGGCTCGCAGGCCGATTTCCCATCGGTCGCAGAATTCGGCCGCCTGGTGAAAGTCGGCGGAAAGCACGGGCAGAACCCTGCGAACACGGGAATGGACGAACTCCCGGAAATCGGTTTGCACCCGTGCCCGCATCGCATCATCAATCTGCCGTGTGCGTGTCTTGATACTCGCCGCGCTCGAAAATTCGGTCAGGCCCCAGTCGCTGACGGCAAGCTCGGCGGGACCGATGTCTGCCAACCATGCGCCCACCTCGGCGGATATCGGTTCACGGATGAACAGCGGCACCAACAGGCTGGTATCGAGATACCGCATCAATACCGCGCCCCTTGCCGCATGCTCAACACGGTGTCGCCTTCCGTCATCGGCTGGGATTCGACCAGGTAGCGCAGGCGTTCACACCACGCGGCGTGATCCTCGACGGCAACCGCTGCCGCTTTGCCGGATGCATCCGGCAGCGACATCTTCTGCCGCACCTTCAGAAACTCCGCGAAATCCAGCACCTCCGCCGCCCTCGCTTCGGGCAGTTCCCGTACGGTCTGGATGATCCGGTTCAACGTCGCTTCGCTGCACATGATTCAACCCCTCGCCTGCTTGATGTCGATGACCGCGGCCGTTACCTTCACTCCGGCCGCCTTCAGGATGTAATCGGTGATCTTCTGCATGGGCTCCCGCAGCCGCTCCACGCTCGCCACGATGTAACCGGCGGTCACGTCGGCGCCTGTGGCGTGATTAAGCAGCCGCTTCAAGGCATAGGCCGGAATATCCAAAGATTCGGCCACGGTGGCGAAGGTCCGCCGCAGATCGTGAGGTGTCGCCCGAACCCCTGAAGCCTTCTCGATGGTGGCCAGAGCATAGCGGAAATTGCTGATCCGCCGGCCGGCGGTATCGGCAAATACATGGGGCGAGACCGATACCGCCTGCCGCAATGTCAACAGCTCCAGCAGGAAATCCGACAACGGCAGGGTATGGTCGTGATGGTTCTTGGGGTCGATGACGGTCAGCGTCCTGCCCGTCAGGTCCACGTTTTCCCAGGTCAGCCCCAGTGCCTCCTCGCGGCGCAAACCGGTCAGCACCAGCAGGGTGAGGTAATCACGGATGTCGGGGTTCGGCAGGGCCTGGACGGCGGCGAACCACGGCGCCAGCTCGTGGGGTTTGATGAGGGTTTGCTTGCGATCCACCCGATACCAGGCCTTGGTCTGCGATAGCTTCTTGACCGGGTTGATCGCCACCAGTGGCTTCCCCTCATCGTCCGGGTATTCGGCGATGGCGAAGTTGAACAACGCCCGCAGATACCGCGCAGCCAGGTTTGCCCTCGCCGGGGAACGCTCCTCGCCGTGCTTGTGATGGCGCTTCTTCACCATGTCCGGGGTGATCGTGGTCAGGGGCTTGCTCAGCCAATCCGGGCACACTTCCCGAAAGGCATGGGCCATGTCGGTTACGGTTCGGGGTTTCAGCGTCTTGCGCGACTTCACATAATCGTCCATGACCTGCTGAAGCGTCTTGGCCTCCAGGCGTTGCCGCTTCTTCTCCGCGGCGGGGCTGGTGCCCTTGGCGATGGTGGCGTTCACCTCCGCCGCAGCTCGCCGCGCCTGTTCGATGGTCATCACGGGAAATTTGCCAAGCAGCACCCGTTCCGGCTTGCCGTTGACGCGCCGCTGAACGATGAAGCTCTTCGCCGATGCCGATACTCGCAGTTGCAATCCGGCGGCGTTCTTGTGGGTGTCGTGGTAGGTGATGCGCTGCCCCGAAGGTGCCAGCGGCAGTGCTTCAAGGAGGGGCTTGGTGAAACTGAATTCCTGGCTCATGACCCACCTCTGATGCTACACATTTTTTTGGAAACCCAGAAACGGCGCGGGTGGAAGGACAATTCCGGGGCTACGCCGGGGCTACGCTCTCGGTAAAAAACGGGTAATTTCGGTGTAGCCCCGTTAAGGCTAAGATAGGTCTACTTTATTGCTATGTAAAGGATTATTACGCTTCGTTAATCCGTGGAAAAAACGGCAAGATCGGACTCTTAATCCGTTTGTCGTAGGTTCGATCCCTACATGACCCACCAATAAAACAAAGGGTTAGACTTCGCTCTAGCCCTTTTTTATTTCCGACCGTAGCTGATTCGTACCCACCGGCCGGAGTTGTCCTGTCAGGCTTTTGGCGTAGCTCGACAGGTGATCTCCGGACAAATGCGCGTAACGCCTGACCATTTCAACAGATTCCCATCCGCCCAACTCTTGCAACACGTGGAGCGGAGTTCCGTTTTGGATGTGCCAAGACGCCCACGTGTGGCGGAGATCGTGCCACCGGAAGTCATCAATATCCGCTCGCTTCAGTGCTTTTACCCATGCATGGTTATTCACATGCACGATGGGTTTTCCGCGGTAACTGAAAACGTGGGTTTGATGTTTGCCGATCTGCCCCCGAATGACCATGACGGCAACATCGGACAGCGGAATACTGATCGCCTTCCGTGCTTTTGCTTGATCGGGATGGACCCAAGCAACACGCCGCACCAAATCCACCTGCGACCACTGCAAACCCGAAACATTGGCCTGTCGTAGCCCGGTTTCCAGACTGAATCGCGCCATGGCCGCCAGGTGCTCCGGGAGTTCCATCAGGAGCCGTTCCGCCTCCTCCTGGGTTAGCCACCGGATTCGCCGCTTGGGCTCAGGAAGCAACCGAATCATCGGCGCACGTTCGATCCACTCCCATTCCCGCCAAGCCTTCCGAAGAATCGCTCTGATAACCGCCAGGTGCCGATTGACCGTCCCTGCTTTTACGCCTTCCGCTCGCTTGGCCTGAATGATCTCCGCCACTTTGTCCCGATTGACATCTTGAAGCCTGACGTCGCGCAGATACGGGTCTAGCCAACGAAGGATCATCACATCATCCTCGTGACTGGCTTTGTGATGCATTTCATCCAACCAGCGCAGGACGGCCTCCTGCCATAAGTAGCCCGGCTTTACGCCGAGGCGACTTTGTTCCCACAACTCCTTTTTCAGGCGATCGTGGTATTCCTGCGCTTGCTTTCGGTCGTCAGTCCCAGAGCTTTTCTGTATTTGTCGTCCATTGACCGAGAGTTTGATCCACCAGACTGATGAATCTTTACGTCGATAGAGTGACATGGTTTCACCTCATGCATGCTGTCACCCTGCAACGCCCGCGGGACGTAGTGTGAACGCAGCCAGTTTACGAGGTCAACTTTCAGGAACAGCCAACGTTTTCCAACTTTCGCGGCTGGAATTTCGCCGGCTCTCGCTTTGTCCCGCAGGGTCACCGGATGGCAGTGCAAGTATGCGGCGGCATGCTCGAGGGTTAGGACATTCGTCTGACCTTGCTCTTCCATTTTGCCTTCTCCGTTCGAGCGAGATGCCCGAATATTGGAACTCAGC
>Ga0233425_10009770_pt1 | contig 12000 bp, 10 predicted proteins | sample Watercolumn_Towu_2_FD_181712 | JGI IMG/M metagenome (GOLD analysis project Ga0233425, IMG submission 181712) | Freshwater microbial communities from Lake Towuti, South Sulawesi, Indonesia - Watercolumn_Towuti2014_140_MG | ecosystem: Environmental > Aquatic > Freshwater > Lake | place...
CCGACACCGACACCGACACCGACACCGACACGGACGGCGACACGGACGCCGACACCGACACCGACACCGACACCGACGCCGACGGGGACACCGATGCGGACACCGACGCCGATGTCGACCTGCCCTACACCCCCATGACCCCGGTGGAGGCGGTGGCCAAAGGCATCACCTTCGAGATCTACTCCGACGGCTGGGGCACCCTGCTCGACACCTGGACGCTCGACACCGAGGGCGATGTGGTCGTCTCGGTGGAGGAGGAGTTCCCGTACTCCGACCCGCCCGCCTACTACATGTACGCCCGGGCCGAAGGGTTCTACACCGAGCTGTACCGCTGCGAGAAGGGCGACACGGTCACCGTCGATCTCGACGCCGTGCCCGAGGCGGACTGGGCCGTCACCGGGGTCATCTTCGGCCACCAGTACTACTTCGCCGACCACTACCTGGAGAGCACCCCGCTCAAGGTCACCGACGGCACCCGCAGCGCCAACCTCCCGACCGACGCCCAGGGGCGCTTCGGGTTGGCCGACCTCGACACCCGCGAGGTGGTGCTCTCCTTCCGCTACGACAGCGTGGACTTCTCCTTCACCCTGCCGGTCGACAGCACCACCACCTACTCCGACCTCCGCTTCGACGATCCCGCCCAGGCCGCCAAGCCCAACCTCTACCTCTACCCGGAGTCGACCCAGTGGGTGGACGTGGGGCTCACCTTCCCGGGCGGCGGCGCCGTGGTGGACTCCATCCCCCCCTACGGCTCCGGCTGGCACGTCGAGGTGGACCCCGACGGGACCATCGATGACGCCTACGGCTATCTGTACTACGAGGCGAACGTCCCGCCGGTGCTCGACACCTCCGCCGGCTGGCTGCTGGACGGTGCCGACCTGGAGGGCGAGCTGCGCGCGCTGCTGGCCGAGGTCGGCTTCGCCGGCGCCGAGATCGACGACTTCGTGGACTACTGGGTTCCCGAGCTGGAGGGCGCCCCGTTCTACGCGGTCTATCCGCAGGACCCCGAGCCCATGGTGGGTCTGGACATCACCCCGGCACCCGACAGCGTGCTGCGCTTCCTGGCCCTGGTGCGGCCGGTGCCCTACCCCATGTCCCTCACCGCTCCGGTGATCGAGCCCTTCGAGCGGGTGGGGTTCACCGCGGTGGAGTGGGGACTGCTGCGGGGGATCTGATAGGGGTGGGGAGCCCGCCCCCGGAGGCGCCATGCTCCCCCTCCTGCTGTCGCTCGCCTGCCACGCACCGGCCGACACCGCCGATTTCGGCCCCGCCCTGCCCTCCCTGGAGCGCGTGGGCGACGTCGCCGTCCTGCGCGTGGCCGGTACGGCCTACGAGATGGGCTACGCGCAGGGCGAGCTGCTGCATGCGGAGCTGGCGGAGGGCGCCGCCTGGATCACCGACAGCGAGCTGGTGGTGCTGGAGGGCCTGGCGGAGTTCTACGGCCTGCTGGATCAGGCCCGGGCCGAGTCCTACCCGGAGGTCGTCGAGGAGTGCCAGGGCATCGTCGATGCCTTCGGCGACGAGGAGGCCTGGTCCCTGGACCGCTGCCTGCTGCTGGCCTACGGCGACGTGGCCATCGAGCGGGTCAGCCAGTCGCTCGGTTGCACCCAGCTCGTGGCGGCGGGACCGGCCAGCGCCGACGGCGAGGTGGTCCACGCGCGCAACCTCGACTGGACCGAGATCGGCTTCATCATCGACCACCCCACGCTGATCGTGCGCCACCCCGACGACGGGCTGCCGTGGGTGGCCTTCGGCTTCCCCGGCAACGTCAGCCCCTACAACGGCATGAACGCCGCGGGGTTGGCCTTCGCCTCCAACGAGGCCTACGGGACCGCCGAGGTCCTCGATCACGGCTACGCCCACACCCAGATGGCGCGCTTTGCGCTGGAGCACTTCGAGACCCTCGCCGAGGTGCGCGACTACCTCGACGCCCAGATCCACGCCTCGGCCGAGATCCTCACCTTCTCCGACGGCCACGCCAGGGACGCCGCGGTCTTCGAGCTGGCCGTGGACGCCCAGGCCGTGCGCCCCCTGTCGGCCGACGGGGTGGTCTACGCCACCAACCACTTCGTGGATCCAGCCACGGCCGCCGTCCATCAGGAACCTTCTTCCGGCTCGCACGCGCGCTACCTCCGCCTGCAGCAGTTGGCCGAGCCCGACGGAGCGGACAGCCTCTACGGCCAGCTCGACCTCGCCACCGGGGTCCGCGTGCTGCGCGACACCTACAACCCGGTCCAGGACGTCACCTACCCCCCCGAACAGTTCGACGACGGCGACACCATCGCCAACAACGGCGCAATCCAGTCCCTGGTCATGCTGCCAACGAGCGGGCGGATCTATGTGGCCTCCGGGCCGGTCCCGGTCCCACAGGGCGGCTTCACGGGGTTCTCGCTCCCCTGGCTGTTCGGCGAGGCCGAGGCCAACGACATCGACCCGGCCGAGGTGCCGTGAGCGTCGGATCAAGCCTTCCAGCGCGCCCTCTGCCCCATCTGGTCGCGCGAGCTGGTCATGGCCTGGCTCGCGGCGAAATCGGCCTTGCGCTTGTGCTCGGTGACTGGCGCCTGGTAGGCCTGGGCTTCATCGTCGAGCTTCTGCGCCACCTCCTGGAGTTCGGCGTCCTTCCCGGCGTATTCGCGCACTCGGCGGGCGACTCCCTGCAGCGCCGCGGCGGCGCCCGCGAAGTCGCCCTCCCGGTTGCGCCGAGCGGCCTCCTGCATGGCCCTGGCCGCGTAGCGCTGCGCGATGAAGCGATCGACCTCCACGGAGCGCACCTCGGCCCCGGCCTCCTCCCGCGTGGCCCACGTGAAGCCCATCCGCGCCATGAGGTTGGCCAACACCCCCTCGGCGTCGTGCAGGCGCAGGCCGATCTCCAGACCCTGGCCCACGGGACCGGCGGGCAGACCCAGCTTGAGCGGCAGCTCGAAGAGCTGGGCGCTGACGAGATCCGGCAGCGCGATGCGCGCGAGCCCGGGGCCGAACTCGACCTCGTAGGGGCCGACGGCGCTGACCGTCACCCCGGCGGGCAGGCTGAGTTCCAGCACCACCCGGCGGGCCACGACCTCCAGAGTCTCACCCAGCTCCTGGTCCATGATGCCAGGGATCCGCTCCGCGTTCTCGATGTAGCGGAAGGCACCGCCCCCGGCGTCGGCCATGGCCCCCAGCAGGTCTTCGGCGAAGTCCTGGCCCACTCCGAAGGTGGAAGTGGAGACTCCCCGCGCGCGTAGCTCACGGGCGTGGTGGCAGAGGGTGGGGGTGTCCACGATGCCCACGTTGGCCTGGCCGTCGGTCAGCAGCAGGCAGCGGCCCACCGCCTCCTCCGAGAGGTGCTCCCCCACCTGGCCGCAGCCCAGGAGCCAGCCACCACCGAGGTCCGTCGAGCCGCGCGGGCTGTAGCGCGACAGGGCCGCCACGGCGCCTCGGCGAGCCTCCGCGGTCGCCGGCTGGCTGGGGAAGACCAGCTCGACCTCGCTGTCGAACACCACCACCGAGAAGCGGTCCCTGGCTTCGAGGCGGGCGATCCCCTGCGCCACCGCTTCCTGGGCCAAGCGGAACTTGCCACCCCCCATGGAACCCGAGCGGTCGAGCACGAAGCCGATGTTGACGGGCGGTCGCTGCCCGCGGGCGGGGGCCTCGGGGGCCTCGATGGCGACCCACACGTGGCGGTGGCAGGTGCGATGGGAGGGGAGCAGGGTTCGCTCGGCGCGGGCGCTGATCTTCATGGTTTCTCCGGTCTGAAGAGGTCCTGGGCTACCGTGAGCAGGCGCTGGACCCTGCGATCCTGCTCGCGGGTGAGGGGGCGCCGGATGTGCAGCTCCACGTCCGGGCTCAGGGGGACGCGCTCCCAGGTGGAGCGGGCCAGGGGCGGATGGGGTGCGGGCGCCGCGGCGTGACCAGGCGCGGCCCCGGGCGGGCCCGCGACCGGGCGCATACCGGCCAGCACCTTCTGGACGTACTCGGAGGCCGAGCTGGGCCGGGGTTCCACCCGCTGCACCGCCACCAGATCACCGACCTCGGCCGCGGTCATGGCCTCCAGCGTGAGCCGGATCTCGGCCAGCGGGAGATGCTTGTCCCGGAGCTGGAGGATGAGCTGCAGTCGCTGGAGGTGCTCCTCGGTCCAGCGGGCGGAACGGCCCGCCCCAGGCGAGGGCAGAAGCCCCTGGGTGACGTAGTACCGCACGGTCCGCTCGGAGACGCCCGCGCGCTCACAGAAACCGGCAAAGGAGAGAGGTTCGTGGCTCATGGCAAGAATGTTACACCATTACGTTCAACTGTCAACATAAAAGCCAAAGCAGGCGCGGCGCCTGCTGGAGACACACCTTGAAAGCGCGGAGACCGCCGGAGAACCGCGGCGAGGAGCCAGTCCGCGATCGGGCGGGACCTCTCACGGAGTGCGCGATGCGGCGCTCACCCCACCCGATAGCGCGATGTGTCGTGACCGCAGCGGGCTCTGAGCGCCAGGGTGGCCGGGGTGAACAGCACGTCGATCCCCTCCCGCAGGCGCGCGAGCTGCTCCCGCTCGGCCTCGAGGTCGCCGAGGCGATCGACGATGGGCTGGCAGTCGCCTACCTCCACCCCGATCCAGCGCCGGCCCTTGAGCTCCGCCGCCACCAGGCTGGTGCCGCTGCCGGCGAACGGATCGAGCACGAGGTCGCCCGGCGCGCTGGCGATGTCGAGCACGCGGTCCATCAGCTTCAGGGCCAGCTCGTTGGCGCCGCGGTTCTTGTGGCGACGGTGGCGCACCGGGGGGATGTCGGCCCACACATCGGTCAGGTTCACCCCGCGCGGGTTCATCTTGTCCTTGTAGCCCCCATAGTCCTTGAGCTCCCCGCCGCAATGGCGGCAGGCGGGCAGCGGCAGGCGGGGCGGGGCGAACACCCGCGGGCGCGGACCCTTCACGAAGTACAGCAGCGCGTAGTGGGCGGGGTAGAGCCGCCGCGGGATGGGCAGGGAGAACTTGATGTCCACCGCGATCCAGTGCTTGAACTCGAGGTGGCGGTCGAGGTGGGCGGCCAGGTGCAGGTTCCAACGCGGCAGGTTGTAGAGGAACAGCGCGCCGCCGGGCGCGAGCACGCGGACCGCCTCGTCGAGCCACCGGCGGCACCAGGCCAGGTAGTCCTCGGCGGCGAGGTCGTCGGGCACGCCATCGCCATAGTCCTTGCCGAGGTTGAAGGGAGGATCCGCGAAGAGGCAATCCACCGAGCGGGACGGCAGGGCCCGCATCGCCTCGACGCAATCACCCTGGTACAGGGCGCCGAGGGGGGTGCGCAGGGCGGGTACGGGCAGCGGTGGGGTCGGTGTCGGGCACGGCTCGGGCACGGGCGTCGCGGCGAGACACGCCAGGATCTCCCGCCGCAGCGGCTCGGGCAGGGCGCTGGCCACGACCTCGATCTGTGCCGAGGTCGTTCCCAGCGCCGCAGCCAGGGCCGGCAGCAGGTGGGGCTCGGGCAGCCGACCGCGCTGCTCCCACCAGGTCACCTCGGCGCTGCCCACCCCCAACCGCCGCGCCAGGGCGGCGCGGGTGAGGCCCGCGGCCTTGCGGAGATGCTCGAGGAACGGCCCGAGCGCGAGGGGGGGGTGGGAGGGGGGCACGGCGCAGGCTCGCGGAGGAGACGGCGGCAGAGTATGCCGCGGGCTCGGTCCGCGCCGGGAGGGTATGCCCGGGATCCGGCCCCGACGGTCACGGAGAGGAGCCCCCATGCCCTGCGATCCCCGCGCCGAGGCGTTGTGCGCAGCGTTCCTCTGCTGGACCGCCGTGCTGGCCGCCCGGGTCCTGGTGTCGGCGCTGACCCTGGGAGCGCAGGCGGTGCTGGCCTGGAGCGGCGGAAGCATGGGCCTGGTGGTGCCAGTCGCTGGGATCGAGGCGGGCTTATCGCTGCTGGCACTCTGGGTTGGCGCGTGGATGCTGCTGCGGCCGGGGGGCCTCGAGCTGGGCCCGTTCTGGCGGCAGCCCCTGGTCATGCCGGCGGCGACCCTGGTCTTCCTTGGGGTCGTGGCGGCGCAGTTCGCCATCCCCGCGGCGCGGGCGATGCTGCTCACCCGGCTGCTGCCCATCGAGGTGTTCGCCGGGACCGTCCCATGGACCTCCGGGATCTGGACCGCCCACGCCGTGCTGCAAGCCTTCTCCATCGCCGGGGTGGTGGTCGCCATCGCGCAGCGCTCGGCGGCCCCACCCGCGCTACACTGATCCCCCCACCCCGAGGAGCTCCCCACCATGCGCATCCTGCTGCTCACCCTCCCCCTCGTGGCCTGCAACAAGGGCGGCGTCCCGCTCGACACCGGCGCCGGCGACACCATCGACGACCCGGGCGACATCAGCACGGCCTGCGAGGATCGCGCCGACGACGTCGTGACCGAGACCTACCGCGTGGAGTTCCCCGCCACGCAAGGCCAGTGTGCCTGGGGCCAGGACGGCAACCTGGAGCAGAACGACGGCTACCTCACGGCGCGGGTGGAGCAGACCGCCAGCCTGAGCCTGGCCGACAAGGTCGTCTGCGACATGCAGTTCGAGTTCGCGGGCGAGGCCGGGATCGGGCAGGACTTCATCTATGATGACAACTTCTTCTTCCTGTTCAACGGGGTGGTCCTCGCCGCGAGCTACCGCCCCTGGGTCGAGGCTCTGCCCGCCGAGGGCATCTTCCACTTCTACGACTGGGACACCATCGTGGGGATGGAGAACCTGTTCCATGGCGTCCCGACCTACTGCGTCGGCGACGAGACGGACCAGGCCGACTGCGAGATCCCGCCCCCCGAGACCCAGGGTCCCATCTCCCTCTCCTTCGACCTCTCCATCACCAACGAGCTCTCGTACCGCGCCATCGACGAGAACCGTGCCGAGTTCGGTTTCGTGGCCACCGGCGACAACGACGCCTGGAGTGACTGCGCCCACGAGTACTTCTACGTGGACGTCGAGGTCCCGTACCTGGAGCGCTGGTAGACCCCGCGGGCGCTGGTCCGGGACCGCCTACCACCAGCACTCGGTAGGTAGAGGCTCCTGGGTCTCCACGGTGGATGCGAAGTCGGCGGTGATGGAAGGATCGGCCGTGAAGCCCGTGGCCATGCTGCCGCTCATCGCCACGCCGCCATAGCCGAAGGGGTGGCCGTGGCCGCGGGCCACAAGCCGTTGGTCCGACGCGATGTCCAGAGGATCGCCCGAACGAGCCACAGGCTGCTCATCGGCGTGGCTGTGGTTGAGGATGCGGCGGTACAGCAGCGTACCCTCGGGGCTGAGCAACTCCCACCAGTCGGCGTACTGGTCGCAGTCGATGTCGGGCGAGCGGAGGCTGACAGTGAAGACCCAGGCTCCCTCCTCGCCCGCCCAGGTCACGTCCACCACATCGACCCTCAGGCCCCCGGTCGGGACGGTGTCACCCGGGTCGGGCCGGCTCGTCTCGCGCGAGGGGGTGGTGCAGGCGGCGAGGAGCAGCAGCGCGGTCAGCATGGCGACCTCCGCGTGGAAGTGTACCCCAGCGGAGGCAGGCCGAGCCGGACAAATCCTGACCAGCGCCGTGACCGCGGGCCCCACAGCGGGTACAACAGGGCCGAACGCGCCCCCAGCGGACGCAGGGAGGCTCCATGGACACGGTCAAGCAGGCCATCCAGCAACACGTCCCCGTCGCGAGCCTGCGCGCGCTGGCCGACGGGCTCGGCCTCCTGGGGGTGGACCGCCGCAGCCGCCGGAGCCTGGGCACGGCGCTGGCTCCCATCGCCACCGAGGAGCTGCTCGATCTGCTCGACAAGGAGGATCTCCAGCACCTGGCCCTGGCCATGGGGCGCTCCGCCGAGGGCCGGCGCGATGCCCTGGTGAAGCGGATCCTGGGCGCCGATGGCACGGAGCTCGGGCCCATCGCGGGTACCTTCGTGGCCATCGACTTCGAGACCGCCGACAACGGCCGCGACAGCGCCTGTGCCGTGGCCCTCGTGCGCGCCGAAGGCGGGCGGATCACGGCGCGCCAGGCGCGGCTCATCCGCCCTCCGCGACGCCGCTTCCTGTTCACCCACATCCACGGCATCACCTGGGCGCAGGTGGCCGGCGAGCCGACCTTCGGCGAGGTCTGGCCCACGCTGGTCCCCCTGCTGCGTGGCGTGGACTTCCTGGCGGCCCACAACGCCAGCTTCGACCGCTCGGTCCTGCGGGCCTGCTGCGGCGCGGCCGGCCTCGAACTCCCGCGCCTCCCGTGGGCCTGCACGGTCAAGCTCTCCCGCGAGCAGTGGCACCTCCACCCCACCCGGCTGCCCGATGTCTGCGCCTACCTCGGGCTGTCGCTGAACCACCACGACGCCGCCTCCGACGCCGAGGCATGCGCCCGCATCATGCTGACTCTCCAGGCCGAGCGGGCCGCCCCGGGGGCCTGATCACAGCCAGGGACAGCCACGGCGGGCGGCCGGATCCGCCCGGTGCGGGTCGGGCGGCGGTCCCAGCAACAACCAACCCACCAGCAGGCCGCGCAGCGACACACGCGCTCCGTAGCCCGCGATCCGTAGCGCCTCCTCCAACCCGGGGACGGCGGGCCTGGGTTCCCCGCGCTCCGCGCTGTAGGCCCAGGCGTCCTGCTCCATGACCGTCATGCTCACCTCCGCGTGGGCGATGAGCAGGGCTCGTGCCAGCCGGGATTCGGCGTTCTACCGTTCGTGGGCGTCGAGGTGTCGATCCACTGGGCGACGGATCCGACGATCTTCGACGCTCGCAGGGGTCAGCGTCCGCGCCTCGCCTGCTCCCAGGCCCCCCGGTCGGCCTGCGTCGGCATGCACAGCAGGATCAGCCCGGTGGACCAGGCCAGCACCACGACGAAGGCCAGGGAGGTGGAACCCAACAGGAATCCCGCCAGGGCGACGGCGGCGGTCGCCTCGGCCAGCGCCAGGCGCAGGATGAGCCACTGGAGGTACTGGGACGTGCGGGGAGCGATGAAGGGCCGGCCGAGGGTGATGACACCCGTGGCGAGCGCCCCCACGGCGAGGGCCGTCAGGCTGACGGGCCACGCCACGACGGAATCGGCGGCGACCTGGCCCTGGGTGCGCGCGACGTAGCCCAGGACGCAGAAGAGGACCGGCGAGAGGAGGTTGGCCGCGAAGATGACCCATTCGCCGGGCACGGGAGGGGTGGGGCGGGAGGGAGGCATGGGGGAGCTCCGATCTGCGACAGCGCCACCCGATATCCCGGACGGAGGTCACGGCGGGGGGATCAGCGGGCGTGCCTGCTCCACCGCCGCGACGCAGGAGCGGGTCTTCCCGGTCACAATCTGTCCGCCGATCGCTGGGCCCGCAGAATAGACTCGCGGTCTCCCCAGGCCGGTGGTGCGATGCTGGAGGTCTTCCGCAGCAACAAGCTCGACGTGCTGGCAGCCATGCTGGCTGCCCAGCTCGGCCGCGAAGGCGCCCTGCCGGAAGATCCGTTCCTGCCGCTGCGGGTGGTGGTGGGCAGCAAGGGCATGGAGCGCTGGCTGCGCCACCGCCTCGCGGCCTCCCTGCCCGCGCGCATCTGTGCCCACGCGGAGTTTCCCTTTCCGCAGCAGGTGCTGGCCGGAGTCCTGCGCCACCACGAGGGAGGCGCGTCCGGGCCCCCCGCGCTCGATCCCTGGAGCGCGGATGTCCTGATGTGGGTCATCCTCGAGGTCCTGCCCGCCCTGCTGGCCGAACCCGACCCGGGGGGGGAGCTCGATCATCTGCGCGCCTACCTCGAGGGCGAGCCCGCCGGCCCCGCCGGGGCTCGCACGCTCGCGCTGGCCCGCCAGGTGGCCGAGGTGTTCGACCGCCTGGTGCTCTTCCGCCCCGAATTCGCCGTGGAGTGGTCAAGAGGTCCGGCGCGCCTGCCCGCCGGGGCTTCCGATCTGCGCTGGCAGCCGCGCCTGTGGGCCGCCATTCGCCGGCACCTGGCGGAGCACGGCGCCGAGGTCGCCCACGCCGCCGAACGCTGGGAGGCCATCACCCGGCGGCGCCCGCCCGATCCCGCCGCCTTCGACCAACCCCTGCGGGTCTTCGGGGTCTCGTACCTGCCCCCGGCGTCGCTCGGCCACCTGGCCTGGATCTCGCGGGCGGTGCGGGTGGAGCTGTACCTCGTGTGCCCCTCGGGGGCCTGGTGGGCGGGGCTGCACGGGCTGGGCACCGCCGCCGTGCGTGCGCTGTTCGACCTCGATCGCGACCAGGTTGCAGAGGCCCTCTCGGGGATCGCGGCCGTGCGCCTCCACCCCCTGCTCTCCTCCCTCGGCCGGATCGGCCGCGATCAGCAGCTCGTGCTGGAGCGGCTGGGCGATGCCGAGCTGGAGCGCCACGATGAAGCCATCTTCGTGGATCCGGCCCCAGAGCTGTCCATGGGCGCACCGCCAGCGCCGGCGCGGACCCTTCACGCCCTGCAGTCCGATCTGCTGCATCTGCGGGATCCCGCCGCCTTCGACCGCGCCACGCTGGCCGCCCGTGCCCTGGATCCGCTCGATGACTCCCTCCAGTTCCACGCTTGCTACGGCCTCACCCGCCAGGTCGAGGTGCTGCGGGAGGCCCTGCTGCACCTGTTCGAGGCCCACCCGGATCTGGAGCCGCGCGATGTATTGGTCATGGCTCCGGACATCGAGGCGTGCGTACCCCTGGTGGGTGCCGTGTTCGACCAGGGCCGTGATCAGCCGGTGGAGCAGGGCGGCATGCCCCTCGCCAGCGAAACCGCTGGCGAAGACACTGAAAAAAACGCCAGCGAAACCACTCGCTGGGGCCGGGCCGGGGCTCCGCGCATCCCCGCCGTGGTGACCGAGCGCAGCGTCCGCCGCACCAACCCCGTGGCCGAGGTCCTGCTGCGGGTGCTCGCTCTGGCGAGCGGCCGGCAGCGGGCCACCTCCACCGCCGTGCTCGATCTGCTGGCGCTGGAACCCTTCCGACGGCGCTTTGGCCTCGAGCAGGCCGACCTGGAGCCCATCGCGACCTGGATCGCCGCCAGTGGCGTGCGCTGGGGGCTGGATCCCGCCGATCGTGCTCGCAGCGAGCAACCGGCCGAGGTCCAGAACACCTGGCGGTTCGGCCTGGAGCGCCTGGCGCTCGGCGTCACCATGGCCGACGCGCCCGGGCGTCTCTGGGATCCGCCCGGTCCAGGCGGCGCCTCGGCCCTCGAACGCGCCGTCGGCGTGGCCCCGTACGACGCCCTGGACGCCGGGGCGCTGGGTGGGAGAATCCCCCTTCTCGGGCGCTTCTTCGATGCCTGCGCCACGCTCTTCGAGGTCATGGCCCTCCTCGGCGCCGGCCCCGAAGGGCGCCCGCTCGAAGCCTGGGTCCAGGCCACTCTGCTGGCTCAGGAGCGCCTCACCGACACCGCCCCGGGTGCGGCCTGGCTGGTGGCCAGGGTGCGGACCGAGCTCGACGGCCTGCGCGCCCAGATCCAGGCCGCCGCCAGCGCGCGACCCCTGCGGATCGAAGCGTTCGTGGCCCTGCTGGAGCGCCGTTTCGAGGTGGCCTCCGGCGCCACCCGGGCCCACGGCGGGGCGGTCACCTTTGCCTCCATGCTGCCCTACCGCAGCGTCCCCTACCGGGTCATCTGCCTGCTGGGCGTGGATGAGGGCGCCTTTCCCCGCGACCCCGCCCGCGCCCGCTTCGACCTCACCCACCGCTCCCCGCGCGCTGGCGATCACGATCCCCGCGATGAGGACCGCCACCTGTTGCTCGAGGCGATCCTCGCCGCGCGCGACCACCTCCTCGTGTTCTACACGGGCCGCGATCCGCGCACCAACGAACCCCGCGCGCCAGCCGTCCCCATCGCCGAGCTGCAGGCCGTGCTCGACGCCAGCTTCCCTCCCCTGGGTGGCCGCCGTGCCAGCGTCGCGCTCACCCGCGAGCACCCGCTCCAGCCCTTCTCTCCCCGCTGCTTCGACGCGACCGCAGGCCGGCCCTGGTCCTACGATCACGACCAGCTCGACGCCTGCCAGGCGGCGTCGTGCCGCGTGCGCGCGCTGCGGCCGTTCTTCGACCCGGCCGCACTTCCCCCCGCCTCGCCGTCGCCGATCACTGGGGCGCACGCCGAAAAACCTC
>Ga0233425_10009771_pt1 | contig 11999 bp, 8 predicted proteins | sample Watercolumn_Towu_2_FD_181712 | JGI IMG/M metagenome (GOLD analysis project Ga0233425, IMG submission 181712) | Freshwater microbial communities from Lake Towuti, South Sulawesi, Indonesia - Watercolumn_Towuti2014_140_MG | ecosystem: Environmental > Aquatic > Freshwater > Lake | place: Indonesia...
GCCGGCGCGCGATCTCCGCCTGCTCATCGCAATCGATGTGGTGCGCGGATTTCCCGATCGCGTCGCGCGGCGCAGCGAGCGCTACGCCATGCCGTTTGGCAGAGGTCCGGCGGGCGTGCAGGCTCAACTGCAAAGCGCGCTCGCGAGCGAACTCGCGGCCCGCACGTTTTCTTATACGCGCAGCGACGGCTCGGCCTGGACGCTCTCACTCAAAGACGTCATGGACCGCGCGGCGGACCTTGAGATGGGCTACAACCCCAACGACTGCGTCGAAATGCGCTGGGGCGCGTCGGACGGGAGCGCCGAGGCGGCGACGTGCGGCCGGCGGGCGCCGGCCGCGCAGCGCGCGAAGATGACGGACTACCGCAACTGGTTCCGCGAACGCCGCTGGCCGCACGCTTAGCGGAAAGAGGTTCATCCCTAGCCCCGTGGGCTACTTCGATCTTCGCCCCGAAGCGGTCTGGATCTCAGGTCTGGCGCGACGACGCTTTACGCCCATCGTGCAAAGCAGCTCAACCTTCATCCGAGAGTTTTGCATCAATCTCATTGAGAGGGCTTTCGCGCACATAGATCTCCGCGCCCTTTTCCATGAACTCCGCGCTCTTTTCAGCCATGCCCTGCTCGCGCGCGGCGATTTGCGCCGCCTCCTCGCGCAGATCGCGGGTGATCTGCATCGAGCAGAATTTCGGCCCGCACATCGAGCAGAAATGCGCGACCTTATGCGCCTCCTTCGGCAGCGTCTCATCGTGGAATTCGCGCGCCGTGTCGGGATCAAGTCCGATCTCGAACTGATCCTCCCAGCGGAAGTCGAAACGCGCCCGGCTCATGGCGTCATCGCGTTCGCGCGCCGCGGGATGGCCCTTGGCGAGATCAGCGGCATGCGCGGCGATGCGATAGGTGATCACGCCGGTCTTGACGTCGTCGCGATCCGGCAGGCCAAGATGCTCTTTAGGCGTTACGTAACACAGCATAGAGGTGCCGAACCAGCCGATCATGGCGGCGCCAATGCCTGACGTGATGTGATCGTATCCCGGCGCAATGTCGGTGACGAGCGGACCGAGCGTGTAGAAGGGCGCTTCGCCGCAGGCTTGAAGCTGCTTCTCCATATTGGCTTTGATCTTGTGCATCGGCACATGGCCAGGGCCTTCGATCATCGCCTGACAGCCCTTATCCCACGCGATCTTGGTGAGTTCGCCGAGCGTCTCCAGCTCCGCGAATTGCGCCGCGTCATTGGCGTCGGCGTTTGACCCCGGACGCAATCCGTCGCCGAGCGAGAAGGACACGTCATATTTGCGCATAATGTCGCAAATATCGTCGAAGCGCTCGTAAAGAAAGCTCTCCTTGTGCTTGGAGAGACACCAGCGCGCCATGATCGAACCGCCACGCGAGACGATGCCGGTGACGCGATTGGCGGTGAGCGGCACGTATGCCAAACGCACGCCGGCATGGATGGTGAAATAATCCACCCCCTGCTCCGCCTGCTCGATCAACGTATCCTTGAAGACCTCCCAATCGAGTTTCAGCGCGTCGCCGCTGACCTTCTCCAAAGCCTGATAGATCGGCACCGTGCCGATCGGAACCGGCGCGTTGCGAATGATCCAATCGCGGATGTTGTGAATGTTTCGGCCGGTCGAGAGGTCCATCACCGTATCGGCGCCCCAGCGGATCGCCCACACCATCTTTTCAACCTCTTCCGCAACTGAAGAGGTGACGGCAGAGTTGCCGATATTGGCGTTGACCTTCACCAGGAAATTGCGGCCGATGATGACCGGCTCGAGCTCCGGGTGATTGACGTTGGCCGGAATGATGGCGCGGCCGCGAGCGACCTCTTCGCGCACGAACTCTGGCGTGACGAATTCAGGGATAGCGGCGCCGAAGCTCTCGCCATCGGCGATGCGTTCTTTCGCGACATCGAGCGCGCGTTCGCGGCAAAGGTTCTCCCGATGCGCGACATAGATCATCTCTTCCGTGACGATCCCTGCGCGAGCAAACTCGAGCTGAGTGACAGGCAGCGCGCCAGCCGCCCGATAAAGCCTGCGCTGCGCCGGACATGCCGGAACAAGGCGCTCGCCTTCGGCGAAACCATTGTCCTCGGGCTTAATCGCGCGGCCTTGGTAAGTTTCGAGACCCACGCGCGCCGCAAGCCAGGGGCGCGCAGCGGGAAGCCCCGCCGAAAGGTCAGGCGTGAAGGACGCGCAGCTATAGGGTCCCGAAGGGTCGTAAACCCGAAGCGGAAGCTCGCCTGAAGACGGATGCAGCGGAATCTCGCGGCAGGGCACACGAATGTCGTCACGCCCCTTTGGCGAGGAATAGACCTTGCGCGACTTACCGATCGGCCCGGTGGTGACGCTCGCCGGCAGGCGCTTGTCGTGAATATTCATGGTCGCGCTCCTTCATCTCGCTCCGTCAAAGGAAGCGGACGCGGGGTTTAACGACGACGAGGGGATATGCTGGAAGGGCGTCGACGCCGCGCGCCGTCGCCTTTCGCTGGCCTTCCCTACGCCGGCATGACCCGGATCAGGTTCGACGGGTGCTTCTCAGCCGCGCTTGCGGCGCCCCTCGCCATTATGGAAAAAATAACGCGTTCATACTTGTGTCGCAAGTTCGCGTGGCGATACCGGCAAATAGCGTATGGCCCCGACGAGCCTAGACATATGCGGAATTTAAGATCCCAGGGCCTAACTTCGGAGGAAGCCGCTCGGCGTCTTGCCGAATACGGCCCGAATGAGCAGCCAAAGCCGCCCCCGCCAGGGATATTCGCAATTGCGCTGCGCACGCTGAAAGAACCGATGTTCTTTCTGCTTGCGTCGGCCGCGCTGCTCTATCTTTTCGTCGGCGATCTTGGCGAAGGGTTGTTCATGGTCGTCGGCGCCGGCGCGTCGATCACCCTGGTCATTCTGCAGGAGCTGCGGACCGAGCGCGCGCTTCAAGCGCTCAACCGACTCGCGGAGCCGACCGCAACCTGTCTGCGTGATGGCGTGCAGCGGCGCGTCCCTGCCCGCGATCTCGTTCCCGGCGACATTATTTTCGTCGGCGAAGGAGAGCGTGCGCCGGCGGACGCGCTGCTGATCGGGGGTGACGCGCTGGTCGTCGACGAGTCTCTTCTCACCGGTGAGTCAGCCCCCGTGACAAAGACTATCGCAAGTGAGGAAAATTCGGGGGAGTTTCCCGATCCGGGCGGCGAACACACGCCGTTTCTTTTTGCCGGAACCATGATCGCGCGCGGATCGGGACTGGCGGAGGTCGTCCGTACCGGCGCGCGCACGGCGATGGGCAATCTCGGCGCGTCGCTTGCAGCGATCGAGAGCGAGCCAAGCCCTCTGCAGCAAAGGACCGGCAGGCTGGTCGCAACGCTCGGCGCTTTCGCTCTCATTTTTTGCGTATTGGTGTTCCTTGCCTATTGGCTCGTGCATGGCGACTGGTTCGAGGGCGCCCTCGCCGGCATCACGCTCGCTATTGGCCTTTTGCCGGAAGAATTTCCGATGGTGCTCGCGATTTTTCTCGCGCTCGGCGCCTATAGGCTGGCGCACCGCAACGTGCTCGTGCGTCGTTCTTCAGTGACTGAAACGCTGGGTTCAACATCGATACTTTGCGTCGATAAGACGGGAACGCTCACGCAGAACCGCATGCGCGTGGCCTTCACTGTCGCCGATGGCGCAACGACGATCGATGCGCCGCATCATGAGGATTTGACGCGCACGCTGATCCGCGCCGCCTTGCGCGCTTCATCGGTCAACCCCGTCGATCCCATGGATCGCGCTGTTCACGCCTTCGCAGCCGACGCCGGCGTCGCGCCGGAAGCCGCGCCCATTCGCAGCTTCCCGATCCGCCCCGACCTCCTCGCCTTCATTCAGTGCTGGGGCGACGAGTCAGGGGAGAGCTACGCCGCGAAAGGCGCGCCGGAAGCGATCTTCAATCTCGCGCGAATCTCGGATGAACATCGCGCCCGCCTTCAGCTTCAAATCGAGGATCTGGCGCATCGCGGCTTGCGCGTGCTTGCCGTGGCGACGACGGAGCCGCTGCGGCACGCGCTCCCGCCGCAAATGGCGTCGTTTAACTTCGTCGGACTTCTCGGCTTCGAGGATCCGCTGCGCGAAGACGTCCCCGTCGCCGTCGCGGCGGCCCAGCGCGCGGGAGTCGCCGTCGCGATGATCACCGGCGACTACCCTGCGACGGCGCTCGCGATCGCGCGCCAAGCAGGCCTTGATTCCGCCGCCGGCGTGATCACCGGCGCGGAGATCGCTGCGACGCCGCACGAACTGCTGCCCGAAAAAATCCGCAACGTGCGGGTCTTCGCCCGAGTGACGCCGACAAGCAAGCTTGCGCTCGTCGAAGCCTTCAAAGCCGACGGCCATATCGTCGCCATGACTGGCGATGGCGTCAACGATGGGCCGGCGCTCGCGGCGGCGCATATCGGCATCGCCATGGGCCAGCGCGGCTCGGATGTCGCCCGCGAAGCCGCGCATATTGTTTTGCTTGACGACAGCTTCACCTCGATCGTCGCCGGCGTGGCGCTGGGGCGACGCATCTTCGCCAATCTCCGCCGCGCGCTCACCTATGTGACTGCAATTCACATTCCGATCGCCGGCGTCGCCCTGACGCCAATCCTTATGGGACTGCCGCCTCTGCTGCTGCCGGCGCATGTGGTGCTGATGGAGCTGATTATCGACCCGACCTGCGCGCTTGTTTTCGAATCGCAGCCCAATGAGGCGGACGCCATGCTCAAACCGCCGCACAGGCGCGATGAGCCGCTTTTTGGCCCACGCGAACTCTGGCTCGGTTTCGCACAGGGGTTCGTCGTCTTCCTTGCTGTGATGTCGGTCTATGTCATCGACAACGGGCTGGGCGCCCCCGAGCCGCAGGCGCGCGGTCTCGCATTCGCGACACTTGTCGTCAGCAATCTCATCCTCGCGCTTTCAGATGCGCTTCCGCGCGGCGCCTCGCTGTTTTCGCGCGACAATCTGGCGTTTTGGCTCGTCGCCGCCGCTGCCTCCGCGATGGTGGCGGCAAGCCTTTACGCGCCTCTGGTGTCAGAACTTCTCCGCTTCGAGCCGCCCAGTTGGCCAAAACTCGTTTTGGCGCTGACTCTCGCCGTGATCGCGGGAAGCTGGTACGGAGTTTGGCGACGGCTGCTCTATCCGACGCCCAAGGCGCAGCGTGGAGACGCCGCGCTAACCGTCGACTTGCGTTAGGACGCGCAATCAGACTCCGACGACTAAAGCGTTTGTGTTGCAAAGACGTTACAGAGGGAAGAAATCTGTGAATGCGCAGGGGAATTTAGCCCTCAAAGCGAGAGGGTCTGGTAATCTGAACGCAGTGTGAACATGCGTCGAAGTTCGGCGCGACAGGCGAACGCTCGCCATCGCGGGTTTTAGAGACAATTCGCCTCGGGACTCGCCGCTGATGAAAAAATTGATTTCACGCAGCTTTCTCGTCGCGCTGACGACGAGCGCAGCGCTCGCGCCATCGCTCTCCTTAGGCGCCGATGGCTATTTCCTTACTGGTTTCGGTCCACGTCAGAGAGCCTTAGGTGGCGCTGGCGTCGCTGACTCGCGAGACGCAATGGCCATGTCGATCAATCCGGCTGGCATTGTCGGACTCGAACGGATGTTTCAGGCGGGCCTCGCTGCAACCCTGCCCGAGCGCGGGTATTCGACCATAGGGCAGCCAGTGGTCCTGGCGCCTGGCGATGTGAGGAGCGGTCGACCCCTCTTTCCGGTGCCAAACGCCGGCTATGTCCAGCCGATCGACGCGGAGTCCGCATGGGGCGTCGCCACTTACGCCAACGGCGGACTCAATACCTCGTACGACTTCGGGCATTTCAAGCCACCGATCAAAGCTGGCCCGGGAGGCGCGATCACTGTCACTCCGTCGCTTGGCGGCGTCCTCGGCGGCGGCGCGGCGGGGATCGACCTCCAGCAGTCCTTTATTAGCGCCACCTACGCCAGAAAATTCGGTCCGATCACTGTGGGCTTCTCACCCACATTGGCGATACAGATGTTCAACGCACAAGGACTGAAAATCTTTTCTCCCTACTCCTCCAACATGTACAATTTTTCCGATATGGCCTACGATTGGTCGGTCGGAGGCGGCTTCCGCGTGGGCTTAGAGTGGCGCGCGACGAATGAACTGCGGTTCGGTCTCGCCGGCGCGACGCCCATGTTCATGTCGAGTTTCCAGAAATACAGAGGTCTTATAGCGGATCAGGGTAGTTTCGACATTCCGGCGAACGTGGTCGCGGGGGTGGCCTATGATGTGCTGCCCAACCTTACGCTAATGGCCGACTGGAGACACATCTTTTACTCCGCGACTACCGCCGGTTATCAGAGCTTTCCCATCTGGTACGGGTCATTCGGTTCTTTCGGCGGCACCGGATTTGATTGGCATGACACCGACTCCGCCTCCTTCGGCGCCGAATGGCGCGCCACGCAAAAGCTGATCTTGCGTGCTGGCTACCACTACTCAACCATACCGGTTAGAGAGCGCGCCGCCACGTTTGCAGCGCTGGCGCCCGCTGTCGGCGCCCACTCCGTCACCGGCGGCTTCGGCTATCAGCTGACGAAGAATTCGTCGATCGACTTCGCGGCCATTTACGACTTCAAAAATTCGGTCAGCTACTTCGAAGACGTTCCCTTTGTTGGCCGGGCGTTCTCTCCTCCAATTCCAGTGAATAGCCTTCCTCACTACAATACGAACGCCGTTATTACCGCCTGGGGACGCGCTTCCCAGTTCACGGTCGGCTACAATTACAAATGGGACGCAGGCGACAATTCCTGGATTCCAAACCATTTCTGAAACATAGCCGCTCCCTGACGGCCGGTCGCGATCGGCCCGCCTGGCGCGCCTCCTAAAACTGGAGGCGCGTCTTTTTTACCGGAAGCGCCGTGTCGCCTCAGCCGACGACGATCTTTGGCGCCGCGCGCTGCTTTTGCGTTTCAAGCAGCGTCTTCACTTTCGCCGCGAGATTGAGATAGACGGCGGCCTGCGGACTGTCGGGTTCAGCGGCGACGACGGGGCGGCCCGCGTCGGAGGTTTCACGAATTTTGATGTCCAGCGGCGCCTCGCCAAGAAAGGGCACGCCCATTTGTTCCGCGTCATGACGCGCGCCGCCATGCGCGAAAATTTCCGAGCGACCACCGCAGTGGGGGCACAGGAAGTAGCTCATATTTTCAACGACGCCGAGGATCGGCGCCTCGACTTTCTGGAACATCGCGACGGCGCGGCGCGCGTCGATCAGCGCCAAATCCTGCGGGGTCGAGACGATCACCGCGCCTGAGAGCGGGACCTGCTGCGCAATCGTGAGCTGAACGTCGCCAGTCCCCGGCGGCATGTCGATGACGAGCGCGTCGAGCTCTCCCCAAATGACTTCGCCGAGCATTTGTGAAATCGCCTGGGACACCATCGGACCGCGCCAGACCATCGGAATATTTTCGTCGACGAGAAAACCCATCGACATGATTTTCAGGCCGTAAGCTTCGAGCGGAACGAGCTTGCCGCCTTCGATCTTCGGTTTATCGGTAAGCGCAAAAAGCCGCGGCATCGAGGGGCCATAGACATCGGCGTCGAGCAGGCCGACGCGCCAACCCTGAGCGGCGAGGCCGAGCGCGAGATTGGCCGACGTTGTCGATTTGCCGACGCCGCCCTTGCCGGAGGCGACGGCGATGATGAAGCGGATTTTCTCGAGCGCCGGGATGCCGGCTTTGTGCCGAGGCGGCGCGCCGGCCGAGTGCGCATGCGCTTGCCCGCGCGGCTGCGGAGCCTCCACGCGCGGCGCCCGCTCGGCGGTCAAGGTCACGACCGCTTGCTCGATGCCCGGCGCAGCCTTGATGGCGCGCTCGGCCGCGACCCGCGCCGCCTCCCAGGCTTGGGTCTGGCTCGGATCGCCCGCGAGAGAAACGAAGGCCTTCGCACCTGACAGATTGATTCCGGACACGGCGTGCACGAGCGGCGTCCCGCCGGGTCCGTCGAGCCCTTCCAGAGCCTTCAAAATGTCAGCTTCTGTCGCCACGCGCCCGCTCCTTGCCTCTTTAGAGCTGTTCCAGGCAAGGCATATGCCGCGATTAGGGCGCCTCGTCTATCCGCCCGCCGCAACAATCGCTCGCCCGCTGGACGGGCGGGCACGGAACGTCGCCATAGGAGCAGAAGACGCAGCAGTCGCCCGCCTTGGGCGTAAGCCGCGCGCCGCACTCCGCGCAGACATGCACGATGACGCAGGCGTCCTGCGGCATGTCGAGCGTTTCCGCGCGAGCGCAGTGCGGGCACGTCAAGGTCGACTGGAGCTGCAGGCCGTCCTCTTTCTGCGCCCGACCAGAATTTAGGTTTAGCGGCATTGGGCGATTGTTCCCACCACGCAGAATCCATTGCCGAAGGGGTCGCTGCAAAATGCTATGGGCGGACGCGCGCCGCCTTCGAATTTCTGCTCACATTTCGCTCCAGCGTTCAATGCCGTTGTCAGAAAGGCTTCAAAATCGTCGACGTGAAAGTCGATATGAACTGGCGTCCAGTGTCGCTCATATCGACGAACCTCGTCAGTTCCCTTGGCCGGTTTGCTTCCAGCTGATTTCTCGATCAATCCAATTTCGGCGTTTCCACACTTGAGAAGGGCGTATGTCGGCACAGGTCGAGCGATCTCGGCAAGTCCCAAGGCGTCGCGATAAAATCGCAGGCCGTCTTCAAGCAGCGGAACGTCGATCGAAACTGAGTATTTCATGCTCATGCCCTGTTAGCCCGGCGCTCAGCAATCACTCAGAACAATTTCGAATTGGGCTCTCAGACGAACATCGTCGCCGGATGTTCGATGATTTGTTTGAACTCAGCCAAAAGCTCGGCGCCGAGGGCGCCGTCGACGGCGCGGTGATCGCAGGAGAGCGTGACGCTCATCATTGTCGCGACGATCGGCGCGCCGTTCTTCACGATCATGCGCTGCTCGCCCTGCCCGACCGCCAGGATCGTTGACTGCGGCGGATTGATCACCGCCGTGAAGTCTTTGATCCCATACATGCCGAGATTGGACACGGCCGATACGCCGCCCTCATATTCATGAGGCTTCAGCTTGCGGGCGCGGGCGCGCGCCGCGAGCTCCTTGATCTCGTCGGAAATTTCGCGAACCGATTTCGCCTCAGCGTTGCGGATGATTGGCGTTACGAGCCCGCCTGGGATCGACACCGCGACGCCGATATCGGAGGATTTGTGGCGCAGCAGCGCGTCGGGCGTAAAGGTGACATTCGCCTCGGGCTTGCGCTGAAGCGCGATGGCGAGCGCCTTGACCACATAATCGTTGACCGACGTCTTCCAAATCGGCTTGCCGTCCGAGCCGAGCGGCGCGGCGGAATTGTAGTCCTCGCGCAGCTGCAGCAGCGCGTCGATCTCGCAGTCGACGTTGAGATAGAAATGCGGAATGGTCTGGACGGCTTCCGTCAGCCGCCGCGCGATCGCCTTGCGCACATTGTCGTGCGGGATTTCTTCGTAAGAACCGGGCTCAAAAAATTTGCGTGTTGCGTCGGCAGGGGGAGCTACGGCGAGCGGCGCGGCTTTCGATGGAGTTCCGCGTTCGAGCGCCGTTTTCACGTCGCGTTCGATGATCCGTCCATGCGGACCGGAGCCCTGAAGCGCCAAAAGATCGAGTCCGCCCTCTTTCGCCAAGCGGCGCGCGAGAGGCGAAGCGAAGATGCGTGGCGCGCCGGTGTCGGGCGTGACGAGCGCCATCGTCAGGACCTGTAAAGGACGGCTTTCGCCGCCGCAACGACTTCCGACACGCTCGGCAGAGCGAGCTTTTCAAGATTGGCGGCGTAAGGCATCGGCGTGTCCTTGCCGGTGACGCGCAGCACCGGCGCGTCGAGATAGTCGAAGGCCTCCTGCTGCACGCGCATCGCGATCTCGGCTGAAACGCCGCACTGCGGCCAGCCTTCTTCAATCGCGACGCAGCGGCCGGTCTTTTTCACCGACTCGATGATTGTCGCCGTATCCATCGGCCGCAACGTGCGCAGATCGATCACCTCGGCTTCGATTCCTTCCTTGGCGAGTTCTTCCGCGGCGTGCAGCGCGTAAGTCATGCCGATGGAGAAGGAGACGAGAGTGACGTCCTTGCCGAGCCTTGCGATGCGCGCCTTGCCGATCGGCAAGACGAAATCTTCGAGCGCCGGCACTTCCGAAGTCTTGCCGTAGAGAATCTCATTTTCGAGAAACACGACCGGATTGTCGTTGCGGATCGCCGCCTTCAGCAAGCCCTTCGCGTCGCTGGCGTTTGACGGCGAAATCACGATCAGCCCAGGCACTTGCGAATACCAGGCGGTATAATCCTGGCTGTGCTGGGCGGCGACCCGGGCCGCGGCGCCATTCGGTCCGCGGAAAACAATCGGACAGCGTATTTGTCCGCCCGACATGTAAAGAGTCTTCGCCGCCGAATTGACGATGTGGTCGATGGCCTGCATCGAAAAATTGAACGTCATGAATTCGACGATCGGCCGAAGTCCCGCGAAAGCGGCCCCGACGCCGACGCCCGCGAAGCCATATTCGGTGATGGGCGTGTCGACGACGCGCTTCGCGCCGAATTCCTGCAGAAGCCCCTGCGTCACCTTATAGGCGCCCTGATATTCGGCCACCTCTTCGCCAATCACGAAAACTGTTGGATCGCGCCGCATCTCTTCGGCCATGGCGTCGCGCAAGGCTTCGCGCATGGTCATCGACACCATCGCCGTCCCTTCGGGAACCTCCGGGGCGGGCCTTTGCGCGGCGCTCGGCGGGGACACGGCGCTGACCGGCGCCGGAGACTGCGGCGCGATCGTTTCGGCTTCCGCCTTCGAGGGCGCAGCCGCGCCGTCGCCTTGCGCGGGAGCCGGGGCGGGCGCGGCCGTGTCCGCGACCGACTCGCCCTCCTCGGCGATCACCGCGATCGGCGTGTTGACCGCGACATTCTCCGTTCCGCCGGGAACCAGGATGCGCGCGAGCACGCCCTCGTCGACGGCTTCGACTTCCATCGTGGCTTTGTCGGTCTCGATTTCCGCGATGACGTCGCCGGCTTTCACCGCGTCGCCTTCGCTCTTGAGCCATTTGGCCAGCTTGCCCTGTTCCATCGTCGGCGACAGCGCAGGCATGAGGACGTTGACGGTCATCAAGCGTGCCTTTCGGCTATTTGCCAATGGCCCTTGGGTGCGACCTTAACGTTAGCAAATCGGCGCATCTTCCTCAGCTTTAATGCGGCCCAGCGCATGTCATATTGCCACGTGTAGAATAGATTGCCTGAAGCCTTGAGCTCAATTTCATGGTGTTTCCAGATGTATTGAGCCACCTGCACGACGCTTGCAGTCCCGCCATACGATTGAACAGCTTTTTCGACGATCGGAACGAGGTCTTCTCTATTCATTTTGCACCCTCACGCCAGAACGTCCGTCCACAATTCGCTCGGATCCGGCTCCTTATCCGCCATTGCGAAATCGGCTGCTTCGGAGACGGTTTTACGGACATTGGCGTCAATTTTTTTAAGTTCGTCCTCGCTCACGCCATTGGCGATCAGCCGCGCGCGGACCTGCTCGATCGGATCGTGCTCCTCGCGCATCTTCTGCACTTCTTCCTTCGAACGATATTTCGCAGGATCCGACATCGAATGTCCGCGGTAGCGATAAGTCTGCGCCTCTATCAGGTAAGGGCCATTGCCTTTGCGACACCAATCGATCGCCTCGTCGGCCGTAGCTTTGACGATGCGCACGTCCATGCCGTCGATCTGCTTGCCCGGGATGGCGAAAGCCGCGCCGCGTTTTGAGAAGTCGATCTGCGCCGAGGCGCGGGAGATCTCCGTGCCCATCGCATAGCGGTTGTTCTCGACGATGAAGACGACCGGCAGTTTCCAGAGCGCCGCCATGTTGAAGGCCTCGTAAACCTGGCCTTGATTGGAGGCGCCTTCGCCGAAAAAGGTGAGCGAGACGCGGCCATCGCCGCGGTAGGCGTTGGCGAAGGCGACGCCGGCGCCAATCGGCGCAGGCGCGCCGACGATGCCATGTCCG
>Ga0233425_10009772_pt1 | contig 11999 bp, 9 predicted proteins | sample Watercolumn_Towu_2_FD_181712 | JGI IMG/M metagenome (GOLD analysis project Ga0233425, IMG submission 181712) | Freshwater microbial communities from Lake Towuti, South Sulawesi, Indonesia - Watercolumn_Towuti2014_140_MG | ecosystem: Environmental > Aquatic > Freshwater > Lake | place: Indonesia...
CATGCTCCTGTAATATTTAGTGTTTCGAAATTGATTGGACGGTCGCACTCGTGCGCCACATCCATTCTCTATAGTCATCCGCCCAAAAAGGGCACACGGTTAACGCTAGGCGGCCGAAATCGTTTCCGCTTTCAGCAAGTTTTTTAACCACATCACGAGCGCTGCTGTAGCTGACGCGCCTTCAGCGCCTGGATAGTTCCGTCAACAAGCCGCGCAGCGGCTGAAAGTCGAAGCGGACCTCATGACGCCCTTCCGGAACCGCGACGGCGCGAAACAACAAATTGGCGCGCAATATTGACGCTTCGACGCCGTCAACGCGCGCGAACCACCAAGGATGCCAGACATCGTTCAAAACAAGCCAGCCGCCGCCAGGCGGCGCGCTGACCTCGACGATGATGCGGCCGTTTTCATATGAATCGATCTTCGCCGTCGCCGGCGGCGCATCCTTGCGCGTATGGCAGATCGGCGGCGCCTCGAGGAGCACCGTCTCACGATAGTCGGCCTCCGGCCACTCCCCGCTCTCGATCATCTCGGCGAAATCGACATGCATGGCGCAAGTCGCGAGAATGACGCGCGGCATGGCGTGAGGATTTTCGTAAATATGAACGTCGCCGATGCGCGTGAGCTCGACGAAGTCGCCGGGCTTGTAAGTCTTGTCGATCTCTTGGATCGGCGCGCCGGTCGCGATGAATCGCAGGCCGAGCATGTCTGACAGAATTGAGCGATAGGAAGGATAGAGCTTGGTAAAATTGCGCTGCTCGGGCAGCGCGAGATGGTCGCCTGCGCCCGTTGCGTCTTCGAAGATGCGAAGCCTGATGGGATTATAGCCGAGATCGTGATCGAAGCCGTGGACAAGGGAGGCGTTGGGCCAATGAAAGTCGATCGCGGCAAGCTCGATTCGGTCGCGACGATCCGGCGCAGCCGTCGCTCTAAGCTTTTCGCGCAGATAGGCGATCACCGAATTCTTGCCGTCGGTCCGCAAGACGTCGAACTGCTCGGGCGGCAAGGCCGTCGATTCATTGGGTCCATTGCCGCTCGCGAGATCGGCGCTCATCAGCGCGGCGACCGCCGCGAGCAGATATGGGCCGCGCAATCGCCCGTCGCGGGTCGCGAGAACGAGCGCGACGGCGAGCGCGGCGAAAATCGCGCTTGTCGCGAGCGGCCCGGAAGCCTGGACAAGATGGCCCTTCGCGCCCGTGACAAGCACCGCGATTAGGAAGAGCGCGGCGACGGCGCCGACGAGCCATGTGGCGCGTGGCGCGACGTCGCCCCGCTCGATCAGATTGAAGCCATATCCTGCGAGAATCGCGACGGTCACGCCGAACAAGAAGGTCGCGTCCGCCGGCCGACGCCAAAGATCAACGCCCGGCAAGTGATAAAAGAAAGCGAAGGCCGGCGTGTAGCGGCCGACGGCGTAAAAAAAGAAAAACAGCGCCGCGACGGCGAAGAAGCGAATTTCCTTATTCGAAAAGAAGCGCCTCCCCATCGCCGCGATCAACGCGACGAGCGGCAATTCGCCCATGTAAACATTCGCCATATTGCGCGCGAGGAAAAGGTCCCGTTCGCCAACCGGCGGACCCCAAAAATCTTTGAGCGGACCGTCCGTTCCGAACATATTGGCGGAGATGAGCGTCAGGAAGGAGCCAGGCGGCAGCGAGCCTTTGAACGCGCCGTCGAGATCGATCTCTGGACGGTTCGAATGCGCAGCGAGCTCCAGCGTGAAAGCGAGCGGGACGGCGATGATCGTCAGGCCGACGAGCCCCCCAGCCGCGAGCGGCGCCACCGCGCTGAGTTTTGGCGATTGATCGGTCGCGATGCGATAGGCGGCATAAGCGGACAGCATCAACACGCTCAGGAAGGCGACCTGATCTCGTCCAAGGACAAGAAGAGCGGCGACTGCGCCCGCGCCCGCGCCATAGAGCGCTGAGCGACGATCGAGCGCGCGCGCCAGCAGCCACAGCGTCACCGCCAGCCAAGCGAGACTCATGATCTGTCCGACATGCTGGATTCGCCACGCCGCCGAGCCGCCGAAAGCGAAAGCGAGCGCGGCGAGCAGTCCGCCCGCTGCGCTCCATCCACGATCGCGGAAATAGGCGATGAGCGCGAGGCCGCCCATCGCCAGCATCGCGAAGATGATTGCGTCGGCGAGCGCAAAGGACGGTTCAGGAACGAGCGCCGCCGCCAATAGGAAAAACGGGGAGAAGATCAGCGATTGCGGATCGGCGATCTGCGGCATCCCCGCGAAAATGTTCGGCGTCCAGAAGGGCGATTGGCCGCTGTGCAGGGCGTGGGCGAGAAAGACGAATTGCGGATAAAAATGCGCCTTGGCGTCCCACGGAATGGTGACGCGCCCGGAGAGCCAGGGAAAAGCGAGCGCCAAAGCGCAGAGGAGGAAGAACGCCGCCGCCCGGGCGTAGGGCTGACTTTCCAAGCCGCCCGCGTTTCCACCGATTCGTTGCATCGCCACAGTTCTAGCGGTTTCGGCCCACCGCTGAAAGCCGCGCCCTGCGGCGCGCGCCTGAGGCCAAAGCGCACGGCCCGCCCATCTCTCGGCGCCGCTCCTTTCGACCGCTTTGACGACAGTTCTGGCGTGAGATTGGCGAGTCGTCCTACGCCCGACATGCTGCGGCGGTCTGACAGCCTCTATTCCTCGCCGCTTATGCGACTCGATAGGCGAGGCCATATATAGGCTTAGCAGGCCGGCCGCTTTCGCCGGCCCACGAGGGCGCACTGCTTGACGATTCACCCAACGCCGGAAAGTCTCGACGCTGCGCGGACAAGCGCGCCGATGCTGCGCGTCGAGCGACTTCATAAGTCCTATCCGACGCCGCAGGGCCGCATTCCCGTGCTGCGCGACGTGAACTTCACGCTCGCCGCCGGCGCGACTCTGGCGCTGACCGGCGAATCCGGCAGCGGCAAGAGCACGCTTCTCCATATTGTCGGCGCGCTGGACGACGCCGATTCCGGCGACGTCATTCTCGACGGCGTTGCGTTGACGCGGCTGTCGGAAACTGCGCGGGCCGCCACGAGACGCGACAAGATTGGAGTCGTCTTCCAGCAGTTCAATCTCATCCCGAGCTTGAACGTCGAGGAAAATCTCGGCTTTCAGGCGCGTCTTGCCGGACGCTACGATCCGGCCTGGCAGGAAGAGTTCACTGCGCGCCTCGGCTTGACGGCGCTTAGGGCGCGCTATCCGGAGGAGCTTTCCGGCGGGCAGCAGCAGCGCGTCGCCATCGGCCGCGCCCTCGCCGTGCGCCCGAAGCTTTTGCTCGCGGATGAACCCACCGGCAATCTCGACGAAGCGACTGGAGACGCTGTCTTGGCGCTTGCGCTCGATCTCGTCGACGCGACCGGATGCGCCTTTCTCATGGCGACGCACAGCGAACGGCTCGCGGCTCGACTGCAAAATCGCGTGCGGCTCGAAGCCGGTCTCTTGGCGGCGCAATGAGAGAGACGCTCTGGACGCTCGCTGCGCTCATGAGCCACTGGCGCCGACGCCCGGGGAGTCTCGCGACGCTCGTTCTCGGCCTCGTTATCGCAACCGCTTTGTGGAGCGGCGTGCAGGCGCTGAACGCTCAGGCGCGCAAGAGTTATGACGCCGCGGCGGCGGTTATTTCCGGCGGCGGCGCAAGAACGCTCGCCGCCTCTCGCGGAGTCCTGTTTGACGAGGCTCTCTTCGTGAAGCTGCGTCGCGCCGGCGTCAACGTCTCGCCGGTGTTGGAGGGCGCAGCCCGGATCGGAGAGAAGAATATTCGCATCATCGGCGTCGAGCCGTTGTCGCTGCCGCGGCGTTCGCCAATCGCGCGCATGCGGTCGCGAGCGGATGTGATCGAAGATTTCTTTTCAGGTCCCGGCCGCGCCTTCGCCGCGCCGCAGACCTTGAGCCGGATTAACTTCGCCGAGGGCGCGCAGCCGCAGACCGAGCGTCGTCAGCAACTTCCGCCGCTTGCCGCGCTCGCCGAAGCGCCGCCGGGCGCCATCGTCGTCGACATCGGCGTCGCGCAACGCCTGCTCGATCGACCGGGCAAACTCTCGCGTCTCATTGTCGCCGACGACGAGACGCTCGACGAAGAGCAGCTTAAGCGCGTCGCCGGCGATGCGCTGCGGCTTGTCGCGCCGGACGATGAAAGCGATATTGGCCGGTTGACCGAAAGTTTTCATCTCAATCTTACCGCCTTCGGCTTCCTTGCTTTCCTCGTCGGACTATTCATCGTCCACGCCGCATACGGCCTCGCCTTCGAACAACGGTTGCCGACCTTGCGGACTTTGCGCGCGCTCGGAGTCGCGCCGCGCGATCTGATCTTCGCGATGGCGTGCGAGATCGCCGCTCTCACATTCGTCGCCGGCTACGCAGGCGTGATCGGCGGTTACGCGATCGCGCAGGCGCTTCTGCCGGACGTCGCAAAAAGTCTCGAGAGCCTTTATGGCGCGCAAATTTCCGAAAGCATCGCGTTCGATGCGCGCTGGCAGCTCTCGGGACTCGCCATGGCCGGCGCCGGCGCGGTTCTCGCGGCGGCGAGCGGCTTGACGCGAGCATTGCGGATGCCGCCCCTGTCCGTCGCACGTCCGATCGCGTGGCGCGTAGAGCATCACCGCTATCTGCGACGGCAAGCGACGTTCGCGGCCCTCGCCCTTGTCGCCGCGGCTTTCGCCTACCGTTTTGGCGACGGACTCGCGTCCGGATTCGCCATCATCGGCCTCTCGCTTCTTGCCGCCGCGCTTTTCTTGCCGGTCGGTCTCGCCGGCGCCTTGGCGCTCGGCGAACATGCGGCGCACCGCCCGCTCGCCCGTTGGTTCTTCGCCGACGGACGCCAGGAGATTTCCGGCCTGTCTCTTGCGCTGATGGCGTTGCTGATTGCGCTTGCGACCAACATCGGCGTCGGCGGCATGGTCGAGGGTTTTCGCCAGACCTTCGTGCGCTGGCTCGACGCGCGCCTTATCGCCGAAATCTATTTCGAAGCGGCGACTCCCGCCGACGCGCGCGATATCGAGGCGTGGGCGCGCAAACAACCCGATATATCCGCGATCCTGCCTGTCTGGCGCGCGAAGACGCGCATCGGCGAGTGGCCGGTCGACGTCTTCGGCATGACGCCTCACGAAACCTATACGGCGCATTTTCCATTGATCGAGGCGGAGCCGGGCGTGTGGACCGCTTTGCGCGCGCAAGAGGCCGTCCTCGTCAGCGAGCAATTGGCGCGCCGGCTCGGGGTCGGGCTCGGGGCGACGCTAGACATTCCGACGTCAGGGCAAGACTGGCGCGCGCGCATCGTCGGCGTCTTTCCCGATTACGGCAATCCGAAGGGGCAGTTGCGCGTCGATCACGAGAAGCTGAAGCGCTATTTCGACGACGCCTCTGGCGTGCATTACAGCCTGCGCGTCGCTCCCGACGCCACGATGCGCGTCATCGAAAACATGCAGCAGCGATTTGGCGAAAAGATCGCGCGCATCATCGATCAATCCGAACTTAAGTCGCTGTCGACAGACGTATTCGAACGCACATTCGCCGTGACGACGGCGTTGAACACGCTGACGCTGATCGTGTCCGGCGTCGCGCTTTTCGCGAGTCTGCTGACGCTCAGCGACATGCGGCGCGCGCGGATCGCGCCGGTCTGGGCGCTCGGCGCGACGCGTCGCAAGCTGGCGGGACTGGAAATGATCCGGGTCATCGCATTCGCCGCCGGCGCAGCGGCTTTTGCGACACCTCTCGGCCTGTTCATGACCTGGTGTCTTGTCGCGATCGTCAATGTCGCCGCCTTTGGATGGCGGCTTCCGTTCCATATGTTTCCGGCGCAATGGCTCGTGGTTTTCTTTGTTGCGCTCTGCGCCGCGTTCTTCGCGGCGCTCGTTCCTGTCGCAAGGCTTGCGCGCGTCGCGCCGACCGAACTGCTCAAAGTCTTCTCCGATGAACGCTAGGTCCTCGAACGGCTCGCACGAACGCATTGGCTCGGGGGTTTCGAGGCGATCCGCGCTGTTTCTCGCGCTATCGTCGAGCGGCGCTCTGGCGCAAGGCTTTCGCGAACTCGGCGCGAAGTCGCCCGGCTTCACAATCCCCCGTCCCGGAACGCCGCTCGTCTTTCCGAAAGACCATGGGCCGCATCCGGATTTTCGCACCGAATGGTGGTATGTCACCGCAAATTTAGCCGGCGCGGACGGCGCCTCATACGGCGTCCAATGGACGCTCTTTCGCTTTGCGTTGGAGCCAGACGCGGCGCACGCCGGCTGGAACGACCGCAATGTGTGGATGGGCCATGCGGCGGCGACGAGCGCGAGCGAACATCTCTTCGCACAAAAATTGGCGCGCGGCGGAATTGGACAGGCGGGCGTCGAGGCGGCGCCTTTTCACGCCTATATCGACGATTGGGTTCTTGAAACGCGCGACGACTCCGCTGGGGTCGGGATTGAGCGGCTGCGCGTTTCTGCCGGCGATAGAAATTTCGCCTATGCGCTCGACCTTGCCGCGACTGGCCCGATCGTATTGCAAGGCGAAGGCGGCTACAGCCGCAAATCCGAGGCTGGACAGGCCTCCTATTACTACAGCCAGCCATTCTTTAAAGCGGAAGGCTCTGTTTCAATCCATGGACGCAAAACGGGGGTCTCCGGCCACGCCTGGATGGATCGCGAATGGTCGAGCCAGCCGCTGGGTCCTGATCAAAAAGGTTGGGACTGGTTTGCGCTCCATCTGGAGGACGGCGCCAAGCTGATGCTGTATCGCATGCGCAGCGTCGAGCGGGCGCCGTATCTCTTTGGAAACTGGATCGACGCCCGGGGCGCAACCTCTCTGCTCGCGCGCGAAGACATCGCCATCGAACCTTTGCAAGCGATGCGCATCGCCGATCGCGACGTGCCGATCCGTTGGCGCGTGCAGATCGAGAGTCGCGGCGTCGATATCGAAACGCGGCCGCTCAATCCGAGAAGCTGGATGGGAACGGACCCCGCCTATTGGGAAGGGCCAATCCGGTTCAGCGGTTCGCACAAAGGCGAAGGCTATCTCGAAATGACGGGCTATTGAGAGTCCGCGGCTGCGCGAATGAAATTGATAAAAACGCCCCTCGTCTCGCGTAACTTCTTCAAATGCAGGGAGGCGAGCTCCGAGAGGCGCCGGTCGCCCGCCCGCGTGATGACGACGAGCGATCGGCGGCGGTCCCTCGGATCAATCTTTCGCTTGACAAGCTTCGCTTGGGCCAAGCGCGACACGAGCTCCGCCGCGCTGTGGTCGCGAATCATGAGCTGCTCGGCGAGTTCGCCGACGCTGATGTGCTTTGCGCCCCGATAGGTGCGCACCACGAGCAGCGCTTGATACCATTGCACGGTCACGCCATGGTCCGCAGCGACCTGCTCGCTGGACGCCAAGAACCTGCGCAGCGCGTAACGAAAATGCGCGAGGGCGGCCAAGTCTTCCTCGCTTGGCGCCTTGCGTGGGATCCCCTGCGGTTGGTTGTAAAGATTCAAACAAAATCCTCTCTGCCGAAAGTTCGCGCGCGAAGACCGTTCGTCATAGGGACTTACGATCGTTCAAAGCGGCCCTGTCCAACGATCTGGATACGAAATTTTCGATCCGCAAAGACGCGTTCCAGCACACATTAGGCGGCGCACGACCGCTCGCGCTCACGCCAATATGCAGGCTATCTACCGGAAATGCCAGCACTATTTGGAAAAAAGCCAACAGCGTCAGCGCAGCCGCGCGAGCCTCTTGGCCCCCACGCCGCAGCGCGTTCTTGTTCACACAGCAAATCTCGCGGCTTGCCGCGACGTTGCGAGTCATCGACAATCCCCGTGGCTTCGGGCGCCGCTTCTCATGCAGCAAACCCCCTCAAGCCTTTGACGCATCCTGCCTGTCTATCCCCATCCGATCTGGAGACCCGCATGTCGGAAAAGATCGTCGTTTCGAGGGATCACGGGGTGCTGCGCCTGCTGATGAACCGCCCCGAAAAGAAGAACGCCCTTGACCGCGAAATGTACCGCGCACTGATCGCAACTCTCGAAGCGGCGGCGAGCGACGATGCGGTGCGCGCCATCGTCTTCGCCGGCGCCGGCGGAAATTTCAGCGCGGGCAACGATCTTGCCGACTTTCGCGACTACGCCCCGAGCGCCGAGACCTTTCCGGCGCTCGGCTTCATTCGCGCCGTAGCCGCCTTTGAGAAGCCGCTCGTCGCCGCCGTCGCCGGCGACGCCGTCGGCATTGGGACCACCCTGCTCTTCCATTGCGACCTCGCCTACGCCAGCCCCGAAGCGCGCTTTAGAATGCCCTTCATCGACCTCGCTCTGCCGCCGGAGGGCGGCGCGAGCCTGCTCGTCCCAATGCGCTTCGGCATGGCCAAGGCTTCCCAATATCTGCTGCTCGGCGACAGCTTCGACGGGCCGGAAGCGCTACGCCTCGGCCTTGTCAATGCTCTGGCGCCGTCTGAAGACGTCCTCGACCTCGCGATGGACGCAGCGCGTCGATTGGCGGCGAAGCCGGTTCAAGCGCTTCTCGCGGCGCGGAGGCTGCTGCGCGGCGACCCGAAAGAGATACTCGCGCGCATCGACGCAGAAGCGGCGCTTTTCGCCAAGGCGCTGACGTCGCCCGAAGCGCGCGAGCGTTTCGCCGCCTTTTTTGCTTCGCGGGCGCGCTAGCCTTTAGCGCGACGCGACCTTCGCCCGCTTGCGTTGCGGGCGCGCTTCTCCCAAATAATAAGCCGGACATACGCGCCTGCGCCGCAGAGGGCGGGCGCTCGCATGGGCTGATCGGAGAATTATGCGCGATCCTTACGACGTTCTCGGCGTGCAAAAATCGGCGAGCGCCGCCGAAATCAAGAAGGCCTATCGCCAGCTCGCCAAGAAATTCCACCCCGATCGGAACAAGGACGACGCGAAGGCCAAGGAGCGCTTCGCCGAAATCAACTCGGCCTATGAAATCGTCGGCGACGAGACGAAAAAGGCGCAGTTCGACAAAGGCGAAATCGGTCCGGACGGCAAACCCCGCTTCACCGGTTTCGAAGGCTTTGGCGCAGGCGCTGGCGCTGGCCCCACCCGCGGCTGGCGGTCGAGCGGCGGAGCGCCCGGCGGCGAACAGCATTTCGAGTTTCACTTCGGCAATGAGGCGCCCGGCGGGCGGGCGGGCTTTGAGGACATTTTTACAGATCTCTTTGGCGGCGGGCGCCGTCGCGCCGGGCCGCAGCCGACCCGGGGCGACGATGTCGTCGCCACCGCCACGGTCCCGCTTGAGACGGTCGCCCACGGCGGCTCGGCGCGCGTCATCCTGCCGAGCGGACGCACGCTCGAAGTCAAAATTCCGGCCGGCATCGAAGACGCCCAGCAGATACGCTTGCGCGGACAGGGCCAGACCGGAGCCATGGGCGGCGAACCCGGCGACGCCATCGTCACCGTAAAAGTCGCTCCGCACCCTTACTTCAAACTGGACGGCCGCGATTTACGACTTGAGCTGCCGGTGACCGTTTACGAGGCCGCGCTCGGCGGACGAATCCCGACGCCGACGCTCGACGGCAAGGTGGAGCTGACGATCCCGCCGCACTCGAACGGCGGGCGGGTTTTGCGGCTGCGCGGCAAGGGCCTGCCGGCGGCGGAAGGAAAAATCGCCGGCGACCTTTATGTCTCCTTGAAGATCATGCTGCCAGAGACGTCTTCGAGCGACCTCGGCGCGCGCATGCGCGAATGGCGCGACGCGCATCCTTATGATCCACGCGCCAAGATGTCGTGAGGCCCCGCAGCTATTTAGCCTCGGTCGGACTTGCGACGACAGCGGCGGCGGCCGCTTCCGCGGCGGCCTGCATGGCGCTGGGCGGCAAGGCGCCGACGAGCACGAAGGCGAAGCCGCCGGCGCGCCATTCGATGACCGAGACTTGACCGCGCTGGCCGGAGGGCGCCGCCACGGCCTCCGCGCGCTCAAAATAGAGACCGACGCGCGCGCCGTCGTCGCGCTGATAAATGAGAAACGCCGCCGGCGCCGCGACGCCTGGCGTGACGCGCCCGCCAAGGAGCCGCAGTCCGACGCCGCTCAAATCCGGCGCGCGTGAAAAGCCAACGCGCTCCTGAAGCCGGGCAAGAAGCTCGCCGCGCCGGCCGGCGTCGATCTCGACCGGCCGCGCGTCGAGAATATAGGTGGCGTAGGTCAACCCGGCGCGCGCGGCATAGCTCGTTGCGGCCATTGTGAGCGTCGGGCTCGGCGCCGGCGGCCGGCTCGCCAGGAAAAGCAGCGCCGCGACCGCGGCGGCCGCGCCGGCGACGAGCGTGAGCAGCGTCGAAGCAAGCGCCTGGCGCCGCCGGCTGGCGCGAATCTCGTCAAGCTTGCGCGGGGGACGCGGCGCCGCGCCCGGTCGCCCCCAATGGATGGCGCCGGTTTCGATCGGCCCCTGACCGACCGGGGGCGCAGGCGGGCGCGCGGCCGCCTCGCGCAGCGATAGAGGCGGCGTCTCCAGCGCTACGGGCTCAAAGGCGGCGCGCAGCGCCGCGTTTTGGCGCCGCCAGCCTTCGACGAGCGCGGCGTCCTCGGGATGTTGCAACAGATGGTCTTCAACCTTGCGCCGCCGCTCGGGGTCGAGCTCGCCGTCGACAAGCGCGTGCAGATCGGCTTCTTCGATAAGGGCCGAAGGCGTCATCGCCGCTACTTTACGACCCGCAGATGGGAGGCGGCGCGACGGGCGCCCTCCAGCAGCGCGACCGGCCGCAATCCTTCGACGCCGAGCGCAGCGCGGGCGCGCATCAGGCGCGCCAGCGCAGTCTCTCGCGTCGCGCCGACGATACGCGCCGCGGCGTCGTAGCCGAAGCCCTCGAGCGAGACGAGCAGCAGCACGGCGCGCTCATCAAATCCAAGACCGGCCAGCCCATGAACGATGGGCGGGTGCCGCGACGCCGGACCGGGCGCATTCGCGAGTTTTTTCTCGGCGAGCCCGACGAGCGCCGCATAGGTTTCGATTCGCGCTTCGGCGAGATCGGCCGGGCGCAACTCACGCGAGCGGATCCGCGCGCCGACCGATTGCAAAGCGCTTTGGACAAGATCGTCGGCAATGGCCTGACCGGCCCCGGCGCAGAGCGCGCGGGCATAGCGCCTGAGGGCGGGGGTGGCTCCGCCCAGACCCGCTATGATGTCGGCTCTTCTGCCCATGCGGCCCGCTCCGCTCGGTCTTGTCGCCTGTCTGCGCGGCCAGTGACGTTTCCTATCAAATGATAGGGCAAAGCCGCGCGATTGGCTATGCTTACCGCCACTCGCGCGCGCTCTGTCCCAGGCCGGAAAGCCTTGGCGCGAGGGTTTCCTTTGCGCCAAAACCACGCTAAAGGGCGCGCAACCGCCGAGCACATTTCACGCCCAGGAAATCGACACGCATGACACAGCAAGCTGCGCCCGCCGCCCTTTTCGCCGGACTGCTTAAAGGAAAAAAGGGGCTCATTCTGGGCGTCGCCAACAATCGCTCGATCGCCTGGGGCATCGCCAAGGCCTGCGCCGACGCCGGGGCCGAACTCGCGCTCACCTATCAGGTCGAGGCGCTGGAAAAGCGCGTGCGTCCCCTTGCCGCGGAGATCGGCGCGACTGTCGTCGGCCGCTGCGACGTCGCCGAGCCTGAAACGATGGACGCCGTCTTCGCCGAGATCGAAAAGCTTTGGGGCAGGCTCGATTTCGTCGTGCACTGCCTCGCCTATTCCGACAAGGACCAGCTCGACGGGCGCTATGTCGAGACGACATTGGAAAACTTCCAGATGTCGCTCAACATCTCCTGCTACTCCTTCACGGCGCTGGCGCAGCGCGCCGAGAAACTGATGACGGAGGGCGGCTCGCTCTTAACGCTCACCTATTACGGCGCCGAGAAATGGATGCCGCATTATAATGTAATGGGCGTGGCGAAAGCGGCGTTAGAGGCCTCGGTGCGCTATCTCGCCGCCGATCTCGGCGTGAAGAACATCCGCGTCAACGCCATTTCGGCGGGACCGATCAAGACGATGGCGGCCTCGGGCATCGGCGACTTCCGCTATATCCTGCGCTGGAACGAATATAACTCGCCGCTGCG
>Ga0233425_10009773_pt1 | contig 11997 bp, 9 predicted proteins | sample Watercolumn_Towu_2_FD_181712 | JGI IMG/M metagenome (GOLD analysis project Ga0233425, IMG submission 181712) | Freshwater microbial communities from Lake Towuti, South Sulawesi, Indonesia - Watercolumn_Towuti2014_140_MG | ecosystem: Environmental > Aquatic > Freshwater > Lake | place: Indonesia...
GGCGGGTGCCGACGAGCTGGTCGTCGAGCAGGCGGCGGACGATCGCCTCGAACGCCTCCGCATACAGCCGGGGGCGGGCGATGCGGGCGCGGCGCTCGTCCTCGGCCTCGTCCCCGGTGGGCTGCAGCTCCTCGGGCAGGGAGCCGTCGCGGAAGCGGCGGTCGACCTCGGCGTCGAGGACGGTCTTGAAGGCCGCACCGGTGACGGCGTCGAGCACCATCGACACCCGCGCCTGCGTCCCGACGGTGGCGATGCGGACCTCGCGGCGCTCGAGGGCTTCCAGGGCGCGGCGGGCGGCGGCTTGCGGGTCGAGGTAGAAGATCAGCGCGGCCGCGGCCTTCTCCACGTCGAGGACGGTGGCGGTCTCGGCGACGGGGACGATGATCGCCTCCCCGGCCGCCCGCGCCTCGTCACGGGCGGTGCCGCGGAGGTCCTGCACCGCGGTGTCGATGCCGCGGCCGGCGGCCAGGGCGGCGTCGGGGTGGATGCGGCCGGCGAGGACACCGGCGCGCAGGTGCGGGTAGCGGTCCAGGACGGTGCCGAGGCGCTGGGCCTGCGACGCGGTGGAGCCGGAGACGCCGACGCCGTCGCGCAAGTAGGTCTTCACCGAGAAGAAGCCGGACTGCTTCAGATCCCCCGAGTCGCGGGAGGCCTTGGCGAGGACCGCGGTGCCGGCGTGGGCGAGCCCGGCGGCTGCGACCAGGTCGGCGGCCAGGCCGGCCTGGGACGTGCCGTCGAGGTCGAGGTGCTCGCCCGCGGCGAGGCGGGCACCGATCCGGGCGGACACCGCGAGCAGCTCGGCGACGTCGTCGCCGAGCGAGGTGCCTGCGGTGGTGGTCATGCCAGGAACACTACGACCCACCTCCGACAGTCACTCCCGACCGAGACCCGTTGGGCCCCAACGGATCCCGGCCCCCGCTATCCACAGGCGCGGTGTCTCGGCGTGTCGTCCACAGACGACCCTCGGGGGCAGGTGAGCGCCGGCCGGAGGCGTGGTAGGCGGCCCCGTCGACGTTCGTTGGGGGTCGGATCGCGTCGTGGAGAGCGCGTTTCGACCCCCAACTCCGGGGGCTCTCCCGTTGGGGGTCGGATCGCGTCGTGGGGAGCGCGTTTCGACCCCCAACTCCCGCTCCGGCTCGCTCGGGTCTGGTCGTCGCCTCGCGCTGTGGGGCGCGATCTGATGGTCGTTCGCTCGCCTGCGGCTCGCTACCTCCCCACCAGATCGCGGGTGCGCGAGCAATCCGCCGGGCGCTCGGCTGCGAACACGTGATGACAGATCACGAGACAACGGGCGGACGCCGCGGCGTCCGGCCCCGACCCACCGAGGAGCCCCCTCCCATGACCCGATCCCTGCGCACCCGCCGCACGTTCGCGGCCGCTGCCGCCCTGGCCGTCCTCCCCCTCGGCCTGGCCGCCTGCGGCTCGTCGTCCGGCTCCGGCAGCGCGACGTCGGCCGCGCCGATGACGAGCTCGGCGTCGCCCATGTCGTCGAGCCCTATGCCCTCGGAGACCGCCATGGACGCGGCGTCGATGGTGTTCGGCGCGGGCTGCGCGGCAGTGCCGGCCGACGGCCCCGGCTCGTTCGACGGCATGGCGCTCGACCCCGTCGCCACGGCGGCGTCGAACAACCCGGCGCTCTCCACCCTCGTCACGGCGGTGAAGAAGGCCGGCCTCGTCGACTCGCTCAACAGCGCGAAGGGCATCACGGTCTTCGCGCCGGTCGACGACGCGTTCAAGGCGCTCGACAAGAAGACCCTCGACGCCGCCCTGGCCGACCCGAAGGGCCTCCTCACCACGGTGCTGACCTACCACGTCGTGCCTGAGCAGCTCGCGCCGGACCAGCTCGCGGGCACGCACACGACCCTGCAGGGCGGCACCCTCGAGGTGACCGGCTCGGGCGAGGACTTCACCGTCAACGGCACCGCGAAGGTGGTCTGCGGCAACGTCCCGACGGCGAACGCCACGGTCTACCTCATCGACGGCGTCCTGCTTCCGAAGTCCTGATCTGCGAAGCATCAGGACTGCTGGGACGCTCATGCCCGTGCACCCCGTCGCCCCGCCCCCGCCCGAGCCCTCGGGCGGGGGCGCGAGCGACCCGCAACGCCTCGTCGCGCTGCTCGCCCGGTCGAGCCGCGGCGACGAGCAGGCCTTCGCCGAGCTCTACGACCTCACGGCGTCGCGCGTCCACGGCCTCGCCAGGCGCGTGGTGCGCGACCCGGCGCAGGCCGAGGAGGTCGCGCAGGAGGCCTACCTCGAGATCTGGCGGCAGTCGGCCAGGTTCGACGCCGCACGCGGCAGCGCGCTGGCGTGGATGCTCACGATCGTCCACCGCCGCGCCGTCGACCGGGTGCGCTCGGCCGAGAGCGCGCAGGAGCGCGACCAGCGCTACGCCGCGGTCGGCGACGGCCCGGAGTACGACGTCGTCGACGAGGAAGTGACGACGAGGATGGAGTCGGCCCGGGTGCGGCGCGCGCTGGACTCCCTCACCGAGGTGCAGCGCGAGGCTGTCGCCCTCGCCTACTACGGCGGCTACACCCACCGCGAGGTCGCGGATCTGCTGGATGTGCCGCTGGGAACGGTCAAGACTCGGATGCGCGACGGGCTGATCCGGCTGCGCGACGCCCTGGGGGTGGAGGCATGACGAGCGGGACGCCGGACGTGCACGCGCTCTCGGGGGCCTACGCCCTCGACGCCTTGACGCCGGACGAGGCGCGGGCCTTCGAGCAGCACCTCGCCACGTGCGAGGCCTGTCGCGACGAGGTGGCGTCGCTGCGCGAGGCCGCCTCCGCACTCGCCGAGCCGGTCGCCGACGCGCCCCCGGCGCGGCTGCGCGACAACGTGCTCGCGGGCATCACCCAGGTGCGCCCGCTGCCGCCGGTCGGAGGGACGCCGGAGGAGCCGGGCGAGCCCGAGCAGGCGGCGCCGCAGCGCACCGACGGCACCGACGAGCTCGCCGCACGACGGAAGCGCCGCGCGCCCGCGTGGCTGGTCGCCGTCGCCGCGGCGCTGGCGCTGCTCGCCGGCGGCGCGGTCGTCCGATCGGTGCAGCTCTCCCAGCAGCTCGACTCCGTGACGGCGTCCGGCGCCGACATCGCGCAGGTGGTCACCGCGCCCGACGCGACGACGTCGACGGCCGAGGTAAGCGGCGGCGGCAGGGCCGCGGTCGTGTCGTCCGCAGCGCTCGGCCGCGCGGTGCTCGTCACCGACGGGATGCCCGCCGCGCCGGCCGGGAAGGTCTGGCAGGTCTGGTACATCGGCGACGACGGCGGGGCGTCGTCGGCGGGCTTCGTGCCCGACGGCCAGCGCGCTGCCGTGGCGCTGCAGGGCGACCTGGGCACCGCGGGCGCCGTGGGCGTCACCCTCGAGCCCGCCGGCGGGTCGCAGCAGCCGACGACGGAGCCCGTCGTAGCGATCACGGTCTGACGTAATCAGAGCGACAGAGGATCAGACGGCTTCGCGGCGGCGGACCCGCACGGGCACGCCCTGCACCGCGGCGTTGCCCGAGAGCGGGTCGATCCGCTGGGTGTCGGTGATGTCGTTGACGCTCGCGCCGCCGAGGCCGGCGGCGCGCCGCCACCCCGTCTCCGGCCCCGGCCGGTCGTGGCCGTAGCCGTGCGGCACGCTGACGACGCCGGGCAGCAGCCGGTCGGTGAGCTCGGCCGGCACGTCGATCTCGCCGACGTCGGTCGACACCACGGCGACGTCGCCGTCGGCGAGGCCGAGCGCCTTCGCGTCGTCCGGGTGGATCTGCAGCGTAAACCGGTTGCGGCCCTTGGCCAGGCGCTCGCTGTTGTGCATCCACGAGTTGTTGCTGCGCAGGTGCCGGCGGCCGATGAGGACGAGCGACGACGGGTCCGCCGTCGCCGCCTCAAGCGAGGCCAGCGCGTCGAGCACGCGCGGCCAGTCGGCGAGCACGACGGGGTGCGCGAGCGGGATCCGCTTGCCCGGCGTCAGCAGGCGCTTGGGCAGCTGCGGCACCAGCGGCCCGAGGTCGATGCCGTGCGTCGCGCGCTCGACCTTGGCCAGCGTCAGCTTCTTGTACGACCGCACGCCCCACGGCCCGGCCCGCAGCGCGACATCGACGAAGCGGCGCGGGAACAGCCGCTCCAGCGCCTTGGCCCGCACCGCGGCGGTCGGGGCGGCCGACCGGGTGCGCCGCCACACCCGGGCGAGCAGCCCGCGCAGGATGTCGGCGTCCGACATCGAGCCCGCGAGCGCCGGCACCGCCGCCGGGCTCCACCGCACCCAGTTGCGCACGCTCACCGCGGGGAACACGACGTCGAACTCCTCGCGCTCCAGCGGCGTGGTCGGCGGCAGGATCACGTGGGCGTGCCGGCTCGACTCGGTGACGTAGTAGTCGACCGCCACGAGCAGGTCGAGCTGCTGCAGCGCTTCCTCGAGCCGACGGCCGTCGGGCGCCGAGAGCACCGGGTTGCCGGCATAGAGCACGAGCGCGCGCAGCCTGCCGGGGCCCGGCTCGAGGATCTCGTCGGCGAGCGTCGCGAGCGGCAGCTCGGAGGAGAACTCCGGGATGCCGCGCACGCGCGAGCGCCAGCGGTCGTAGCCCACGAGGTCGGTCGTGCGCTCCCCCACCACCGGCAGGTCGAACGCCGGCGTCGAGAGCATCCAGCCGCCGGGCTCGTCGAGCCGCCCGGTCGCGATGTTGAGGGCGTGCACCAGCCAGTAGGCCGGCGTGCCGAACATCGACTGCGTGACGCCGAGGCGTCCGTACACCGCGGCCCGCCGGGCGCCGGCGAGATCGAGCGCCAGGCGACGGATGGTCGACGCCGGCACACCGGTGACAGCCGCGGCCCGCTCCGGCGTGATCGGACGCACCGCGTCGAGCACCTGCTGCATGCCGTCGACGTAGGTCGCGGCCCGGCCCAGCCGCACCAGGCCCTCCGCGTCGATCGTCGAGAGCATCGCGGCGAGCAGGAACACGTCGGTGCCGGGCCGGATGGCCACGTGCTCGTCGGCGACGTCAGCCGTCTCGCTGCGCCGCGGGTCGACGACGACGAGCCGCCCGCCGCGCGCCTGCAGGTCGGCGATGCGCCGGCGCATGTCGGGCGCGGTCATGATCGAGCCGTTGCTCACCAGCGGGTTGCCGCCGAGCACGAGCAGCAGGTCGGTGCGGTCGATGTCGGGCACCGGCAGCAGCAGGGGCGACCCGAGCAGCAGGTACGACAGCAGGTGCTGCGGCTGCTGGTCGACGCTCGCCGCGCTGTAGCGGGCCTTCACCTTGAGCGCCTGCATGAGCATGGGGATGAAGGTGATCGGCGCCCAGCCGTGGGTCACGGGGTTGCCGAGGTAGAGCGAGATCGACTCGCCGCCGTGCTCGTCGCGGATGCGCACGAGGCCGTCGGCGACGAGATCGAGCGCCTCGTCCCAGCCGATCTCCTCCCACGTGCCGTCCTCGCGACGGCGCACGGGCGACCGCAGCCGGTCCGGGTCGGTCAGCAGGTCCTGCAGCGCGATGCCCTTGGGGCAGACGTAGCCGCGGCTCAGCGGGTCGTCGGCGTCGCCGCGGATCGAGAGGACCTCGCGGCCCTGCACCTCGACGACGAGGCCGCAGCTGGCCTCGCACAGGTTGCACCCGCGGTGCACCGTCCGGCGTCCCTCCATGCCGGGAGGCTAGGTCGCGGCGGCCGCACCCGCACGATCTCGACAGAGGTCGCGCGCGCCGTCAACCGCTGCGGCATGCGCGAGGGCCCGCGCCGGATCGGCGCGGGCCCTCGCGGAGCCGTGCGGCAGGTCAGCCGTCGATCGAGGCCATGACGTGCTTGATGCGGGTGTAGTCCTCGAACCCGTACATCGACAGGTCCTTGCCGTAGCCCGAGTGCTTGAAGCCGCCGTGCGGCATCTCGGCGACGAGCGGGATGTGGGTGTTGATCCACACGCAGCCGAAGTCGAGGCGCTTGGCCATCCGCATCGCGCGGCCGAAGTCCTTGGTCCACACCGACGACGCGAGGCCGTACTTCACGCCGTTGGCCCAGCGCAGCGCCTCGTCCTCGTCGGTGAACCGCTGCACGGTCATGACGGGGCCGAAGATCTCGTTCTGGATCATCTCGTCGTCCTGGCGCAGGTTGGCCACGACGGTCGGCTCGACGTAGAAGCCGCGGTCGCCCTGGCGGACGCCGCCCGCCACGACGTCGGCGTGGTCGGGCGCGCGGTCGAGGAAGCCGAGCACCTGGTTGAGCTGGTTGACGTTGTTGACCGGCGGGACGAGCGCGTCCTCGTCGGTCGGGCCGCCCTCGAACGTGGTCTTCGTGCCCTTCGCCTGCTCGGCGAGCGCGGCGACGAAGTCGTCGTAGACGCCGGGGCCCACGAGCACGCGGGTGGCGGCGGTGCAGTCCTGGCCGGCGTTGAAGTAGCCCGCGACGGCGAGCCACTCGGCCGCGGCCGCGATGTCGGCGTCGTCGAAGACCACGACAGGCGCCTTGCCGCCGAGCTCGAGGTGGACGCGCTTGAGGTCCTTGGACGCCGACTCGGCCACCTGTATGCCCGCGCGGACGGAGCCGGTGATCGCGACCATCGACGGGGTGGGGTGCTCGACCAGCGCGCGGCCGGTGTCGCGATCGCCGGTGATGACGTTGAAGACACCCGGCGGCAGCGCGTCGGCCTCCGCGATGATCTCGGCCATCCGCACGGTCGAGACCGGCGTGGTGTCGGACGGCTTGAGGACGACGGTGTTGCCCGCGGCCAGCGCCGGGGCGAACTTCCACACCGCCATCATCATCGGGTAGTTCCACGGCGCGACCTGGCCGATGACGCCGACCGGCTCGCGACGGATGATCGAGGTGAAGCCGCTCATGTACTCGCCCGCGGCGCGGCCCTCGAGCACGCGCGCGGCGCCGGCGAAGAACCGGATCTGGTCGATCATCGGAGGGATCTCCTCCGCGTGCGTCACCGCGATCGGCTTGCCGGTGTTCTGCGACTCGAGCGCAACGAGCTCGTCGGCGTGGGCCTCGAGCGCGTCGGCGATCTTGAGCAGGGCCTTCTGGCGCTCGGACGGCGTGCTGTCGCGCCAGGTCTCGAACGCGGCGGCCGCCGCGGAGTAGGCGCGGTCGACGTCCTCGGCGCCGGAGATGGGCGCGGTGCCGAAGACCTCGCCGGTGGAGGGGTCGACGAGGTCGCTGGTGCGGCCCTCGACGGAGTCGACCGACTCCCCGTTGATGAAGTTCCGCAGGGTGCGCTTGTCGCTCACTGATGCTCTCCCGGATCGCGGTGGTCGGGGCTGAGGGGTGCGCCCACCCTAGCCCCGGAGGTTCGGTTCCCGATAGAGATGAGACCGCTTTGCGACGAGATCCGCAACGAAACGCGGAATTCACGACGGATTCGCTTGCCAGACCCCCTGCGCGTCAGACACGATGCTGGACGTGGTGACCCGGGACCGGATGGCGCACGCCCACCTCGACGAGGTGAGCAAGGCGATCATCGAGCAGCTGCAGGAGGACGGCCGCCGGCCGTACGCCGCGATCGGCAAGGCCGTGGGCCTGTCCGAGGCGGCCGTGCGCCAGCGCGTCCAGCGGCTGATCGAGTCCGGGGTCATGCAGATCGTGGCGGTGACCGACCCCATGCAGGTCGGGTTCCCGCGCGCCGCGATGATCGGCGTCCGCTGCGACGGCGATGTCGAGGTCGTGGCCGAGGCCATGGCCGCGATGTCCGAGGTCGACTACCTCGTCGTGACGGCCGGCAGCTACGACATCCTCGCCGAGATCGTGTGCGAGGACGACGACCACCTCCTCGAGGTGGTGAACCGACGCGTCCGGGCCATCCCGGGCGTGCGACACACGGAGACCTTCGTCTACCTGAAGCTCCGCAAGCAGATCTACACCTGGGGTACCCGATGACCACGTCACCGCAGTACGTGAGCGAGCCCGGCGACGACCGCCTCGCCGACAAGGCGCGCGACCACCTGTGGATGCACTTCACCCGCCACTCCGTCTACGAGAACGGCGGGCACGTGCCCGTCATCGTGCGCGGCGAGGGCCACCACGTCTGGGACGACCAGGGCAACCGCTACATCGACGGCCTCGCGGGCCTGTTCACGGTGCAGGCCGGCCACGGCCGCACCGAGCTCGCCGACGCCGCCGCCAAGCAGATGTCCGAGCTCGCCTTCTTCCCGCTCTGGTCGTACGCGCACCCGTCGGCCATCGAGCTGGCCGAGCGCCTCGTCTCGTACACGCCCGGCGATCTGAACCGCGTCTTCTTCACCACCGGCGGCGGCGAGGCCGTCGAGACCGCGTGGAAGCTGGCCAAGCAGTACTTCAAGCTCACCGGCAAGCCCATGAAGCACAAGGTGATCAGCCGCAACGTGGCCTACCACGGCACGCCGCAGGGCGCGCTGTCGATCACCGGCATCCCCGACGCCAAGAAGTACTTCGAGCCGCTCGTCCCCGGCACGCACAAGGTGCCCAACACCAACTTCTACCGCGCGCAGCAGCACGCCGACGACATCGAGGCCTTCGGCCGCTGGGCCGCCGACCGCATCGCCGAGGCGATCGAGTTCGAGGGCCCCGAGACGGTCGCCGCCGTGTTCCTCGAGCCGGTGCAGAACTCCGGCGGCTGCTTCCCGCCGCCGCCCGGTTACCTCGAGCGCGTCCGCGAGATCTGCGACGAGTACGACGTCCTGTTCGTCGCCGACGAGACGATCTGCGCGTTCGGCCGGATCGGCGAGATGTTCGCGACCTCGCGCTTCGGCGTGACCCCCGACATCATCACCTGCGCCAAGGGCATGACCTCCGGCTACGCCCCCATCGGCGCGATGATCGCCAGCGACCGCCTCTTCGAGCCGTTCCGCCACGGCACGAACTACTTCCCCCACGGCTACACCTTCGGCGGGCACCCCGTGTCGGCGGCGGTGGCGCTGGCCAACCTCGACATCTTCGAGCGCGAGGGCCTCAACCAGCACGTCCGCGACAACGAGGACGCGTTCAAGGCCACGCTGTCCAAGCTGCTCGACCTGCCGATCGTGGGCGACGTCCGCGGGGCCGGGTACTTCTACGGCATCGAGCTCGTGAAGGACAAGGCCACGAAGGAGACGTTCAACGACGACGAGGCCGAGCGCCTGCTGCGCGGCTTCCTGTCCAAGGCGCTGTTCGACGCGGGCCTGTACTGCCGCGCCGACGACCGCGGCGACCCCGTGGTGCAGCTCGCGCCGCCGCTGACCATCGGCCAGCGCGAGTTCGACGAGATCGAGCAGATCCTGCGCTCCGTCCTCACCGAGGGCATGAGCATCCTCTAGGCCCCACGACGACGGGTCCCTGCGGCGCAGGGGCCCGTCGCCCGCATTCGGCACCAGCACGAGAGGCGCACCGATGACGCAGCTGCCCGCACCCGGCTCGACCGAGCGCACCCGCGTGCGCCGGCTCCCGGATAAGGCCGTGACCGACCGCGCTGCGCTGCACCAGGTGCTCGACGCCGGGCTCGTGGCGCACCTCGCGGTCGTCGACGACGGCCAGCCCTACGTCGTGCCGGTCGGCTACGCGCGCGACGACGACCGCGTGATCTTCCACGGCTCCACGGGGTCCCGGCTCTTCCGCGCACTCGCCGCCGGCGCACCCACGTGCTTCACCGTCACGCTGCTCGACGGACTGGTGCTTGCACGGTCGGCGTTCGAGAGCTCGATGCACTACCGCGGCGCGATGGTGCTCGGCTCGTGCTCCGTGCTCGAGGGCGCCGAGGCCGACGACGCGCTGCGCCTCATCAGCGACCACCTGCTGCCCGGGCGCTGGGACGACATCCGTCCCCCGTCGCGCAAGGAGCTCGCCGCCACCCTCGTGCTGGCCCTCCCCCTCGACGAGGCCAGCGTGAAGATCAGCGCCGGCCCGCCCGACGACGATCCCGACGACCTCGACCGGCCCGTCTGGGCCGGCGTCGTGCCGATCCGCGAGGTGTTCGGCGAGCCGGTGCCCGACGAGCGCGGCGCTGCCCAGGACGTCCCCGGGTACATCGCGGGGTGGGCACGATGAGTCTCGCCGAGCACCGCCGCCTCTCGCTGTGGTGGGACACCTTGCCCGACGACCTCGTCGGCGACCTGCGCCCGCCGCTGGAGGGCAGCACCGACGCCGACGTCGCGATCGTGGGCGGCGGTTACACCGGCCTCTGGACGGCGTACTACCTCGCGAAGGCCGACCCGTCGCTGCGCGTCGTGGTCCTCGAGGCGCGCACCGCCGGGTTCGGCGCGAGTGGCCGCAACGGCGGCTGGGCGTCGGCGCTGTTCCCCACCTCCCTGGACAAGGTCGCGGCCGAGTCGTCGCGCGAGGGGGCCGTCGCCTTGCAACGGGCCATGTTCGACACCGTCGACGAGGTCGGCCGGGCGGCCGCCGCCGAGGGCATCGACTGCCACTACCGCAAGGGCGGCACGATCACGCTGGCGCGCACGCCCCTGCAGCTCGAGCGTGCGCAGCACGACGTCGAGGCGTTCCGCTCGTGGGGCTTCGGCGAGGACGACGCCGTGCTGCTCACCGCCGACGAGGCGCGCGAGCGGCTCGGGGCCACCGACGTCCTCGGCGCGACCTACACGCCGCACTGCGCAGCGATCCACCCGGCGCGGCTCGTGCGCGGGCTCGCGCAGGCTGTCGAGCGCCGCGGCGTCGCCGTCCACGAGGGCACGAAGGTCACGGCGATCGAGCCCGGCGTCGTGCGCACCGAGCGCGGCGACGTGCGGGCCCGGCACATCGTGCGCGCGACCGAGGCGTGGACGTCGCAGCTGCCCGGCTACGAGCGCGACATCGCCCCCGTCTACTCGCTCATGCTCGCCACGGAGCCGCTGCCCGACGAGGTCTGGGCGCAGATCGGCCTGCGCCGCGGCGAGACGTTCAACGACCACCGCCACCTCATCATCTACGGGCAGCGCACAGTCGACGGCCGGTTCGCCTTCGGCGGGCGCGGGGCGCCCTACCACTTCGGCTCCACCATCCGCCCGGAGTTCGACCGCGACCCCGCCGTCTACGACGAGCTGTGGCGCGTGCTGCGCGACCTGTTCCCGGTGCTGTCGGGCCGCGAGGTCACGCACACGTGGGGCGGTCCGCTGGGCATCCCCCGCGACTGGTTCCCCACCGTCGCCTACGACACCGACACGGGGATCGGATCGGCGGGCGGGTACGTCGGCGACGGCGTCGCGTCCAGCAACCTCGCGGGCCGCACGCTGGCCGACCTCGTCCGCGGCGAGGACACCGAGCGCACCCGGCTGCCCTGGGTCAACCGCCGCTCCAAGCGCTGGGAGCCCGAGCCGTTCCGCTGGCTCGGCGTCAACCTGGGCCTGCGGGTGATGGGCTCGGCCGACGGAGTCGAGGCGCGCACCGGCAAGCCGGCCAAGCGTGCCGAGCTGCTCGCACCCCTCCTGGGCGGGCACTGACCCCTCCCCGGCCCCATGACGGACCCGGTAGTCCCGGGAGCCGCTGACAGCGCAGGCGATCCCGCGCTTGACTGGCCCCACGGGGCACAGGGGCAGGAGGGGCTATGGCGGATCCGACGGCGGCATCGCTGAACCAGCTGCGCAACATCCAGACCAAGACCGGGAAGTCCATCGCCGAGCTGCATTCCCTGCTCGACGGCACAGGCCTGGCCAAGCACGGCGAGAAGCGTACGTGGCTCATCGACAACGTGGGCCTGGGGTTCGGCGACGCCAACGCCGTCGTCGGAGCGCAGGGCAAGGATCTGTCGGCGCTCGACGGGTCGGCGCCGTCCGCCGCGAGCACACCTGCAGGCGATCCCCTCGACGCCGTCTACACCGGCGCGAAAGCGGCGCTGCGCCCCGTGCACGACGCCGTGATCGTTGCCGTCGAGGCGTTCGGCGACTACGAGATGGCGCCGAAGAAGGCCTACGTCAGCCTCCGCCGGAAGAAGCAGTTCGCGATGGTCGGGCCGGCGACGCAGAAGCTGGTCGAGGTCGGGCTCAACGCCAAGGGCCTGCCGCCGTCGCCCCGGCTCAAGGACATGCCCGCCGGCGGCATGTGCCAGTACACCGTCCGGATCGGCAGCCCCGACGAGGTG
>Ga0233425_10009774_pt1 | contig 11997 bp, 10 predicted proteins | sample Watercolumn_Towu_2_FD_181712 | JGI IMG/M metagenome (GOLD analysis project Ga0233425, IMG submission 181712) | Freshwater microbial communities from Lake Towuti, South Sulawesi, Indonesia - Watercolumn_Towuti2014_140_MG | ecosystem: Environmental > Aquatic > Freshwater > Lake | place...
TGGACAGATCGTCGGATGCGACGATGGCCAGGTTCGGGTGCCGCGCGGCCATCTCGCGGAGGCCGCGCTCCATGATCCCGACGCTCTCGATCTGAGCGTAGCACGCGGGCACCCAGTATTTCATCCTCATCAGCTCGCCCTCGAACTGCTTGACGCTCGATTCGTCCAGCCCGCAGAGGGCGCGCAGCGATTCCGGCGTGACCGGGCCGCCCGCATCGACCGCCTTCCGCACGCCGGCGAGGATCTTCTCCGCGTGCGTCGACGCCCCCCGCTCGAAGATGTGCGTGTGCGGCGCCATGACGACCAGCGGGATGTCGGGGCGGTATCCGGCGTCGGCCGCGAGGTCCTGGTGCAGCTTGACCACGCGTGGCGCCCAGGCCCGCGCCGCGTCCAGCGAAACGCTGTCCTTCTCCGCCTGGACCCAGACGAAGGCCGACACCTCCGCCGGCCCCTCCGCCCGCGCCGTCGCGAGCGCGTGCGCGACGGTCGGCAGCAACAGCCGCGCGTAGAGACCTTCGCTCTGCCTGTGCGGGAAGCCCGCCGCGTCCATCAGCGCCGTCCATTCCGGCGACCCGAAATCCTTGCTCCATATCAGCACGCTCGTGCCGCCGACGGCGACCTTGACGATGCCGATCCGGTGGTCGGGATACGCTTCCCTCATCGCGTGGCCGAACGAGATCTCCGGGCCGAATTGCGTCGCGCCGAGGCCGTACATCTTCGCCAGCACCGGATTCGACGGCCGCGCCGCCAGCGGTCCCCACTTCTTATCGGACTCGCTCCACATCACGAGGTCGGGTCCGGCTGTCGCCAACTCAGCCGGCAGCTTGTCGCCATCGCCGTTGCCTTCGCAGTTGGACTGGCCGGCCAGAATGAAGACCCGCATCGGCCGCGCCGCCCCGGCCGATGCCCCGGCCGTCATTAACGCGAGCACGCCGGCGAGAACGACGATCGCCCTTCTCGGCTTCACGCGGGTCTTCAATCCTCTCTCCGGAAGCTCTGCCACAACGGGCCGAAACGTTCCAGCCGCGCGCGGCTCGCGCGGGCGGCCTCCGGCTCGATGACGAGTTCGCCGTCCTCCCACCCATTCCGTCTCATCCTCGCGCCTCCGGAAACGTCTCATCGAAGAGACCCCGCCTGAGATGGAGACCCGCTTGAGACGGAGACAGGTTCTGCAAGAGCCTCCCCGTTCTTCCCCTGTAGTGGCGCTTGCGCCCCCGGCGCGCCGACGGGGAGCACGTTGACGGGCTGCCGGTGTCTTGATAAGGTCATAAAGGTTTGGTTAGATGGGTCAGAATATTGGAGACGGCCCATGATCACCGTGAGTGTCCATGAAGCCAAGGCGAAGCTGTCGAGCCTGCTGGCGAGTGTCGAGAAGGACGGCGAAACCATCGTGATCTGCCGCCACGGCAAGCCCGTGGCCGATGTCGCGCCGCATCGCCAGCGCTCGCGAACCGCCGTGCACCCGGTCATGTCGAAAATCCGGATCGGGTACGATCCGGTCGAAGAGATCGATGCGGAGGACTGGCCGGAGGACGCGCGATGAACGTCCTCCTCGACACCTGCGCCCTGCTCTGGCTGGCCAGCGACGACCGGCGGCTCTCCAGAGAGGCCCGGAAGCGCATCGCGTCGGCGTCCGTCGCCTACGTGTCGGTCATGAGCGCCTTCGAGATCGCCCTGAAGTCGCGGCGGGGCAAGTTGAAACTGCCCGCCTCGCCCGATGACTGGTTCGCGACGGTGCTCGATCACCATGGCCTTACCGCTCTCCCTCTGGACGTGGCGGATGCCCTCCGGGCGCCGCAATTGCCCGACGTCCATCGCGATCCGTGTGATCGCTTCATCATCGCGTCGGCCCTGCGCATCGGCGCGGCGGTCGTCACCGCCGACCCGCGCTTCAGCGCGTACGGCGTACCGGTGATCGCGTAGCGGTCGCTTCGTCATATCCTCAGCTTCTTCGTCAGCGACTGCTCGATCTCCTCCGCCGTCATCGGCTTGAAGACGATCTCCACGTTCGGGAACATCCGGCGCAGGGCCTCGACGTCCTCCGCCGCGATGTCCATGGTGTGGAGCGTCAGCTTCTTCAGGTTCGGCAGGACCTTCAGCGGCTCGAAGTCGGCCGCGCGCAGGCGCGCCTCGAAGAGTTCCAGCCGTTCGAGCGACGCGATCCGGGCGAGGACCGGAATCGTCGACGCGTCCAGGCTCGGCGGCGGTCTCGCGCCGCCGCTCGGGAGGCGCTGACCGAGCTTGAGCGAGACGAGATTCGTGAGCGACACGAGGTGCGCGTTGCCCGCCTGCGTCTGCATCGTGTGCCAGCTCTGGAACTCCTTGAGCGGCGCGAGCTGGCCGACGGCTTCCATCCCCGCGTCGCGCGCCGTCGAGCCCGCGAAGACCAGGCGCTCCAGCTTCGGCAGCGCCTTCAGGTGCGCCAGTCCCGCGCCCGTGAAGGATTCGAGCTTCCATGACGGATGAAACAGCGCCAGCGAGCGCAGGTTCCCGAACGCGGCGAAGTGGCGGTACCCCTCGTCGCTCAGGGCCGTCCCGTCGGTCGACAGCTCCTCGAGCGCGGCGAGGCCGGACAGCAGCGGCAGCGTGGCGTCGTTCAGCGCCGCGCCGCGGATCGACAGCTTCTTGAGCGACGCGCACCGGCCGACGAGGCGAAAGCCGTCCTCGTCGAACTTCGCCGCGTCGACCCGCAGTTCCGCAACCGCGCCGTTCGCCTCGCGCACCTCGACGCCGATCGCGCGCAGCTCGTCCGCGGTCGGCTCCGCCGCCCGCGCCGGTGCCCCCGCGGCGATCAGCGCCACGGCGGCCATCGACAACGTCATCGTGCTTCTCATCGTCCATGCTCCTTTGCGTCTACACCTCGTCCAGCATCTCCCGGATCACGGCCCCGTCGGCGTCGCGCGGGGTCGGCAGGCCGGCAGCCTGCGCGACGGTCGGCACGACGCCGGTGATCAGCGCCGGCCGCGTCCGCCGGTAACCGCGGCGCACGCCCGGGCCGGCCAGCGCGAAGAACGAATCGTCGGCGTGGCCGCCCGCGTTGATCAGCGGCCAGTCCCAGGTGCCGACCTGCTCCGGCGTGTGGGTCCGCCAGAAGGCGTCGCGGTCGACGGCGGCCAGCGGATGCGGCCGGACGCCGATCGCGAAGATGTCGCCCACGCGGTCGCCGCCGACGCCCAGGCGCCCGGCGTCCTCGATCGGCAGCACGGCCTGGAACCGCCGCCGCCCGCCCGCGTCGGTCCAGTCCCAGAGCGACTGCAGGATCTCCTCGCGCCGCACGTCGTACTCGCGCCCCGGCGCGACGACGCCCTGCGGATCGCGCCCCTTCACGTTGAGGAAGACGTAGCCACCGTGGCCGTAGGCGACGGAAGCGGCCCAGTCGATCGCGCCGTCCTTCGCGCGCTTGAGCCAGCCCTTCTCGACCAGCCGCGCGTTCAGGTCCGCGCCCTCGGTCACGCCGGGCAACACGCATTCGCCGCCGTGGTCCGACACGATGGCGACGAGCGCGTCGGGCCCCGCGGCCTCCCGCACGGCGCCGACCATCTCGTCGCCCCATCCCATGATCCGGTCCCACAGCGCCCAGCCCTCCGCGGCGCGCGCGGGGTCGTGCAGCGGATGGCGCTCGTCGAGCATGTAGAACGTCAGGTGCTGGAACCAGTCGGGCGTGTGCCACTTGACCATGAAGAGGTCCCACGGCTGCGTCGCCAGCAGATGCGCCGCGCCGCGCGCGTACCAGCGGGAGAAGTACTCCTGCTCTTCCGCGAACGTCGGCACGTCGGTCACGCCGATCGTCACCGCCTGCTGCGTCAGCGGGAGGCGGACGAACGGCCCGCACCGCTCGCGCAGCTCCGCGGCGAGCGCGGCCGGCTGGACGAAGTCCTCCTGGCTGTAGATCTGGCTCACGTGCAGGTGCAGGCGGCGGCCGTCGGGCGAGAGCCGCAACAGTTTCGCGCGCAGGCCGGCTTCGACGGGTCCCAGGTCGGTCTCGAAGCGGTGCAGCGCCCACTCCGTCATCGTCCCCGGGCGGCAGGTCAGGAGCGGCCGCGCGTCGCCGCGCGCGGCGTAGACGGCGACGCGGTCGTAGCCGGCCGCGCCGTGCCGCACGAGCGCGTGCAGCGGCTTCACGCGGCGGTAGCGGCTCTGGTGGCCCGGCCGCACGGGCATCTCGAACTCCAGCGCGCCGGCCGGGGCGCCGGGCCAGCCGTCCGCGGGCCGGGGGCGCACGGGCGTGAGGATCTGCTCCGGCCACCAGCCCTTCGGCTGCAGGTCGGTGCCGTAGGCCGCGCAATTCTGCAGCGCGCGGGCCGACCACGTGGGCCCGCCGTCCTCGCCGAGGTGCACGATGCCGTCGGGGTTATCGAGAGGCCAGGACTGGGACCAGTCGATCACGATCGAGCGCTTGCCCGCGCGCTGCGCGGCCCGCCAGAGCGGCTCGGCGCGGTTGAGCGCCGGGTCGAAGCCGGACGTCCACTCGTCGAGCGGGCGACCCGCCACGTGCGTGCTCATGTTGATACCGTGGACCCACGGGCTCGCGCCGGTCGCCAGGCAGGCCCAATTGGTGCCCGTCTCCCACGGCCAGCAGGGCCAGGTCTGCGTCACGGCGCCCTCCGCGAGCAGCCGCTTCACGTTCGGCATCGCCCCGCGCTCGACGAACCGGTCCAAGAACCACAGCGAGACGGAATCCATCCCGACGATCGCCAGCTTTCTGCTCGTCCGGTTTGCCATTGCTCATCCCGCCTTTCGGCCGCATCAGGGCAGCCGCAGTTCCACTCGCCCCGGCCGCCCGTGCGACATCTCGACCTCGGCCGTCCGCCGGCGCCCGCCGGCCTCCGCCGTCACGGCGTGCGTGCCGTGGAAGGCGCGCGTCGCGATCTCGCCGCGCGCGTCGGCCCGGCCCTCGAAACGCGTCCGCCACTCGTCCAGCACGAGGCGCTCCCACTCCTCCTGTCCCGGCCGCTTCGACCAGTCGCGCCGGAACATGGCGCCGCCCTCCTTCGCGCGCCAGTGCGAGCCTTCCCAGAACCCCCACAGGATGAAGGCGTCGACCTGGGGGTGGCTGAAGACCGCGGTCATGAAGTCGCGCACGTAGCGCGCGTGGACGGCGTCATCCGGGCAGCCGGCGTCGAATTCCGTGATCTCCAGCCGCTTCCCGAAGGCCGCCCACTCGTCGAGGATCTCCAGCACGCGCGGGATGGGCGTGAGCGGCGTATGCATGTGGCCCTGGATGCCCAGCACGTCAACGGGCGCGCCCGCATCGAGCAACTGGCGGATGCGCGCCGCGACCTTGGGGCGGTACTCGGGCGACTCGTCGACGATGCCGTAGTCGTTGTAGCACAGCAGGGCGCCGGGATCGGCGGCGCGCGCGCGGCGGAAGGCCTCGGCGAACGCATCCCAGCCCGTGCTCTCCCAAACCTCGGTGTTGCTGCCGGCCTCGTTGACGACGTCCCAGAGGTAGAGGCGCCCCCGGTAGCGCGCGGCGTAGTCGGACGCGTGATCGAGGCACGCCTGCCGCAGCGCCGCCCCGCGCAACGACCGCGCGGCGGGCGCGAGGTGCTCGTAGGAGCCCCACAGGAGGCAGTGGCCGCGCGCGCGGATGCCGCGGGCCTTCAGCCACTCCATGGCGCGGTCGACATTGTCCAAGCCTTGGAACTGCGGCCACTTGAGGTCGTTCTCGAAGGTCACCGTGTTGTAGAGCCGCTCGACCTCCTGCCGGAAGCGGAGGTTGTCGGGCGCGTCCTCGAGGAACCGCCGGGCCGGGGCGGCCGTGCCGAAGCGGAAGGCGTGGCGGGTCTGCTCGACGCGCACGACGGCGCCGGGGACGGGCCGGCCCGCGCCGTCGACGACGCGCACGACCAAGTCCCCCTTGCGGAGGCGCTCGATGCGCTCGATCGCCGCCGGCCGCCACGCGTCCGTCGGCGGCTCGCCACCCCAGTAATCGATCGTCTGGTCGAAGGCGGCATCCGGCGCGTCGCCGCGGTTCTCGACCCGCACGCCGGCGACCTCGATGACGCCCGGGTCATAGCCGAGGAACAACACGACTCTCGACTCGCCCGGCGCGGCGTCCTGTTCGGCGCGCCCCATGAAGCGGTACTCCGCCCACTCCGGCCCCAGGCGCACGCGCTGGTAGATGCATTTCGGGTGCGGCGGAGCGGACCGCTCGGCGACGAACGCCAGGCGGCACCGGTCCGGGCTGCGAGCCCATGCGCGAAGGCAGACGGCGTCGCCGCGGCGAAGGGCGCCGGCGAAGGACTGGAGCAGCAGCAGATCCCACGGAGGGCGCCCGGCTTCGGGCTCGACCGTCAGCCGCAGGGCCCGGCGGCACCCGCCGGCTTCCGCGTCGATGACCCCGCCCCGCACGCGCGCGCCGTCGATGCCGCGCCAGGACTCCGTCCCCCGCGCGAAGTCGCCGTTGACGATCAGGCTCACGGTCTTCTCCATCGCCGGACCCTCTCCCGCGGCCGCGGCGGCGTACAGCGCGATCGCGGCGGCGGCTACTTCAAGAAACGATTTTGAACTTGTCCCCATGGAGCTCGGTCGCTACGCCGGAGGCGCATCCCGTCACGGCGTAGCCGTGCGCGGGGACGGACACGCCGTCGACGGAACGCTCCTCGGCACTGAAGTTCACCGTGATCGCGCCGCCGGAGGACCACTCCGTCCGCTCGACCTGTCCGTCCTCCGTCAGGAAGCGGTGCGACACCATCTCGTCCGTACCGATCCGCGCGTGCCATTCGTCGGCGTAGAAGGTCGAGGCGAAGACCTCGCGCAGGGCCGGCCACTGCGCGGCCGAGAAGCCGCCGAAGACGCCGGACCAGCCCCAGAGCATGTTCTCGAGGCAGCGGATGTGCGTGCCGGCGACGTTCAGCCCGCCCTCCTCCATCGTCCAGCTCGCCATGCCGCGGAAGCCGAGGACGGCGTCGTGGTAGACCAGCGCCCAGAGGGGCACGGACTCGCCGGGCGTGCGCGAATGCTTGCCGGTCGGAACGGAGTCCAGCCACGGCACGCCGAAGTCGGCCCCGTCCTCGCTGCTGAAGGCGACGCCCTGCTCCTTGAAGAACCGCATCGTGCGGATCTTCCAGTCCAGGTCCTGCGCGCGCGACTGCGTGTGGCCCGGCTCCCACGACTGCTTCAGGATTTCGGCGGTGAGGGTGTCGGAGTAGATGTTCTCCGCCCCGAGCCACTCGAGGCGCGGCCAGTTGCGGCGGGCGTAGTCGTGGCCCGCCCGGCCGGTGAGAATGTAGGCCTGGCCGCCGCGCCAGAAGCCACCGGGCAGCGGGCGGCCGTCGCGCCGGCGGCAGGTGCCGGCCGGGAAGCTGGGCGACTGCTCGTAGATGTCCTGGTAGTTGTCGTGCAGGCACGCGATGAAGGGCGCCTCCGGCCGGCACAGCGCGCGCAGCTCCTCCGGCGTGCCGAGCGCGGGCTCGGGCGGCCAGACGTCGGGGTGCGTCTCGTCGTAGCCGCCGTTGATCCAGCCGTGGTAGCTGAAGACGCCGCGCTTCATGCCGAGGCGTTTCGCGTCCTCGACGATCGCCGCCGCCTCGCGGAAGGTGTTCATCGAGACGAAGCCTTCCGTTCGGCCTCGCACGTCTTCCGGCACGGGGAGCCAGAGGTCCTCGTACCGCGCGCGGCGGAACGTGTAGCCGTGCATGAAGTGGAGGTTGCGGCCGCCGACGAGCTTCCCGACGGCCGGCACCTCGCCGATCTTCTCCGCGAGGCTCTTGAAGAGGCCGTTCGCCTTCGCCCACGCGCGGAAGGCCTTGGCGACGCCGACGTAGCCGCCCTCCGCGAAGCCGTAGCGCACGCGGCGCGGCCCCGCCCAGCGATCGAGCGACTTCATCCACAGCGGCGCGGCGCCCATCCCCATCCGCAGCACGCCCGCGTCGGGATAGCCCTCCTCGACCACGCACAGCCAGCCGTGTTCGCCGCGCAGGCCGCCAAACCAGCGCATGTTGAGCCCGTTGCCGGAAAAGCGGTGCGCGAGATGCCCGAACTTCGCCAGCGGCTGGCGCTGCCACACGCCCTGCTTGAGCGGGAAGAGAAGGCTCTCCGACTCGATGGGCGTCGGAAAGACGAGGCCCGGCAGCGACTCGTCGATCTCGGGGATCTCCACCACCAGCCACGCCCCGTCGAGGCGGAACGTCGCCCGGAACGTCCCCTCCTCCCGGCCCTGACGGCCGACCAGCGTGAACCGCACCCCGCCGCCCTCGCGCGCGGCGCGGAAACGGCCGGGATACTGCTCCGGGTGAAAGCGCGACTGCCGCTGCCAGCAGTGGTCGTCCTGAACCGGGCCGTACTCCTGAATCGCCACGGCTCCGAACCGCCACGCGCGGTCCGCCGCGCGGTCCAGGATCCCGGCCGACCCGTCGGCCCGCAGCTCGAATCGCAGGCGCTCGTTCTCGAGGGACAGCACCGTCTCGCCGCTCATGATCCACTCTCCCGCAGAAGAATCTTAACGTTAACATACATCGGCGGCCCCCCCGGCCGCAATGAAGGAGTCCGACATCGGAATGGAGAAAACCGAGGGGGCCGCGGGGTTCAGGTCTCGGGTGTCGGGTGGCATGGGACCGGGCATGGCGGCACACTCGCTCCGGCCTGCGCCGCCCAGGGGCGACGCAGGCGCCGCGGGCGGTCATCCCGCGCGCGCCTTCAACTCCCGATACAGATCCCGCGCCTCCTCGGCGGACCCGCACTGGAAGCGCAGGTCGAGGCCCTGCGGCGGGAGGCTCGACGCGATGCGGTCGACGTCCGCCGCCGGGAGGGGGATGTTCCAGCTCCCGAACGACGCCGGCCGCCCGTCGGCGAGGATGGACCGCACGACCTCGATCCGCCGGTCGACGCCGGGCCCGTTGGGGTCGTTGCCGAACTCGAACGCCGCCGCGCGCGGCAGTTCGAGCATCGCCGGGATGTTGCGGAAGCCGGCCGAGTGCGTGTGGAAGAGGACGCTGTCGAACTGCGCGATGAGGCGGCGGTCGTGCTCGAGGAAGAACTCGCGGTAGAGGTCCGGCCCGATCAGCGCGGTGAAATCCTCGACGAACACCGCGCAGAAGCCGGGCTGCCAGGTGTTGAACGTCGTGGCCATGCCCGTGCCGATCGCGCCGGCCGACTGGAACAGGCGCTTCTCGTAGGCGATCGCCTCGCAGCGGAAGTCCGTCGCCGCCTCGGCGGCGGCCTTCACGTCGTCCGGCGAGTCGTACATCTCCAGCGAGAGCGCCTCCGGACCGAGGAAGCCGGCCAGGATGTCCGACGGTCCGTCCTGCCCGCCGAGCACGGGCAGGTAAGTGTCCCAGCTCCAGTGCTCCAACACCGCCTCCAGGCGCGCGAGGTAGTCCGAGTAGGGCGGGCGCCCGGGATCGAACCGACGGATCCGCACGTCCCGCGCGCGCGTCGCCGTCGGGGTCGTCCACGACGTGTGCCGGTCGAACCGGTACGCCGCACCCGCCGCCGCGGGATAGAGCGCGGTGGCGAAGTTCACGCCCGCGGTGATGAGTCCGTCCTGCAGGGCGATCGACGCGTGCTGCGCCTCCGCGTTGCGCCGTTTGCGTTCCGCGATTTCCCGGACCGGCACGTCGATGTCGAGCCCGCCGAACGGCAGCCGTTCGGGGTACCAGTTCTTCACCAGCGGCGCGTCGTTCTCGCGCCGCCACCACGCGTCGTGCTTTCGCGCCTGCTCCCGGAGATCGGCCATGGGCGCGGATGCTATCACAAACGACCGCGTCCGGACACCCTTCGGCTCCTCGGGGGGGGCGCCTCCGGCACCCACGCGGCGCGCGAGAGATGAAGATTGTCGCGCTCATCGACGACCGAGAGGTGATCGACCGCATCCTCCGCCATCTCGGTTTGTGGGAACAGGGCGTGCGGGTGACGCCCGCCACCGGCCCGCCACCGCAAACGGCCATCGAGCCATGGCTCGACGACCCCTTCCCGGCTTGCCACGCCGTAGCGCAGCGAAGGCGGGACTACGACGCCGAGCCGGTGACGATGTGCGCGAGCAACCAACCCCTCGCGCCGGGACCGGACTGCCTCTCCTTCGCGCCTGGACCCGCCAAACGCCGTCGCTCCGGGCCGTGTGGGGCATGCCCCGCACGGCCCGGAGCGTCTTCTCGCGGGCCGACCCGGGGCCGCCGCGGAAGCGCGCGTGATCCGTCGCATCCCCTCCGTCACAGGGGCGTGCGACGGCGGGCGGCTCGGCCAGCCTCGCCCTCCATGCCTCGGGCGAGTGGATCGATGGGGCGCGAGGCTTGCCTGGCCTGGGCCGCCCCCGTGACGGAGGCCTTGCGATCGGGCTAGCACGCCTGCGAGGCCCGTGCATCCCTGCCGCGTACGGGCGCCGGGAGGGGGGTAGCTGCTCAGGTAGCCGCCCCAAAGCGCGCGGCTACCTGAGCAGCCACAAGAAAAGATTATTTTTCGCTTGCGTTTCGGTGGTGGTAGACTATCCTTCGCGTTGAGAGGATTGGCTGGAGCCAATTCTTTTCGGCGACCGCCCGCGTCGGGCGGGCACTTGAGTAGTTACGGCGGGGAAGACGCGTGGCGCGACGCTGGTTCCTCCGCGGAGGGCGACTGAGATGAAGATCGTGTGCAGGTTGGGGCATCGGGCGTTCCTGGGCGTGGCGGCTGTTCTCTGCGCGACGGCGCTTGTCGTTCCGGCGGGGGCCGCTCTCATCACGATCCGCAACGCCTCCTTCGAGAAGAGCACGGGGTACTGGGAGGCGACCGGCGGCGCGTCGGACTGGGTAACGTACGACTATAACGAGTCCGTCGGCGATCCCGGGTCCGGCGTCAACATGAACGAACAGGTCGTCGAGGGCAGCGGCACGTTCTCCGGCTTCGACGGCACCAACGTCTGTAATGTCTACCTCGGCCTCAACGAGGGTTCCTGGAAGGGCACGGCGTGGATGCCCGCCATAGGGCTGGGGAACTATGCGGCCAACACGCTGTACACGCTGACCGTGGCCGCCGCGACGACGGATTCGTTTGCTACATCGCGCGATGCCCTTGTGGCCCTGGCCACGAACGGGAACGACATCGCCTCGATCGTCGCCTCGAATCGGTTGGGTTTCGGCAGCCTTTCGACCACCTTCAAGGACATGGTGACCACCCTTGACACCTCGCTCAGGCCCGACGTGGTGGGCGCGCCCATCGTGGTGATGCTGGCCCAGGACTCCCCCACGGGGAGCCAGTACGGCCGCACTGTCACCTACGACAACGTCCGGCTCGACGCCTCGCCCATTCCCGAGCCCGCAACTGGCGCGATGCTGGTCGGCGCGCTTGTGACGGGGGCTCTTTTGCGCCGCCGCCGAGTGTAGTTGACCCGCGAGAATCCCAAGAGCGGTTGCAGGGAACGACTTGGTTAGGGCGCGCTCGGTGAGCGCGCCCTAACCCGTTTTCGCGGATTCAGCGCGAGCTTCAGCGGGCCGAATGGAGAAAGGGTCCCTGCGAGCCCCCGCGTGGCACGGGCGTCCCGCCCGTGCATCACGAATAGGACATTCAAGGGACAGTGAATGAGTGTGTCCCCGTCGAGGCGGGCCGAATGGAGAAAAGGTCCCTGCGAGCCCGCGCGTGGCACGGGCGTCCCGCCCGTGCATCACGGGCAAGATGCCCGTGCTGCGTCGGACGAAGACAGTTCTGGCAAGGAGCCTCAAGATAAGCCCGGGTTTGCTGGCAACATGCGGCCGGGTTCCCGGCATGCTGCCGGTCCGGAGGTCGCCCCGCGAGGCCCCGGCGACACCGCCCGGCGCGACGGCAACGCAAGCGCCAGCCGCCGGCCGCGCGCGACGATCGGCGCCGTCGTCTGCCGCAGCGCCGGCGCGGGAAGGAGAGCCGAGCGGACGTCCATCGGGGCGCGCCCGCGGACGAACCGTCCGCGCCGCGCCGGCGTTCGGTTGGGCGCATCGGCGATTCGTTATACCGCGCAGGCGCCACGGGCCATACGGCCGCGAGATGGCCCCGGCTCGGTCGGCATGCCGCGCCGGAGCCCTTCGGGGCGGAGGCGGGAGACCTCGCCCC
>Ga0233425_10009775_pt1 | contig 11996 bp, 9 predicted proteins | sample Watercolumn_Towu_2_FD_181712 | JGI IMG/M metagenome (GOLD analysis project Ga0233425, IMG submission 181712) | Freshwater microbial communities from Lake Towuti, South Sulawesi, Indonesia - Watercolumn_Towuti2014_140_MG | ecosystem: Environmental > Aquatic > Freshwater > Lake | place: Indonesia...
AACCGAGACATCTGCGGCGGACAAGCCTCTTGCGTTCCGGTGGCGCGGAACATTTCCTGCGATCCGAACTGGCCGGGGGAGACTCCCTCTCTCCGGCGACCGCTCGAACCATGCTTCGCCTCCCGTTATACCTCCTTGTTTCCGTCGCGTTGGGCGCCTTCTGCCCGCGGCCGGAGGCCTGGGCCGCAGCCGCGCCGCCGCCCAACGTGATTGTGATCTACGCCGACGACCTCGGCTACGGCGACCTCGGCTGCCAGGGCTCGCCGACGATACGCACGCCACATCTCGACCGGCTGGCGGCGGAAGGCCTGCGCTTCACGGATTTCTATTCGGCCGCCGAAGTCTGCACACCTTCGCGGGCGGCCCTGCTCACGGGGCGCTATCCGGTGCGCAGCGGCATGGCCGGGGCGCGGAGAGTGCTGTTTCCGGGCTCAACCGGCGGACTGCCTCCGGCGGAGGTTACGATCGCCGAAGCGCTGAAAGAACGTGGCTATGCGACGGCGCAACTCGGCAAGTGGCACCTCGGCATCCACGCCGGCTCGCGGCCGAACGAGCAGGGTTTCGATTACAGCTTCGGCTTGCCGTATTCGAACGACATGGACGCGCGCCCCGACCTGCCGCGCGGCTCCGCCGCCTCGCCCACGCCGCCGGCCGACGGCTGGAACGTGCCGCTGTTGCGCAACGGGGAGGTCGTGGAGAAACCCGCCGACCAGACGACGCTCACCGCGCGCTACACCGCCGAGGCGGTGCGCTTCATCCGCGAGAATCGCGCGCGGCCGTTCTTCCTCTACTTCGCGCACACCTTTCCGCATGTGCCGCTGTTTGCCTCGCCCGCATTCAAGGGCCGGAGTCGCGCCGGAATCTACGGCGACACGGTCGAGGAACTTGACGCCAGCGTCGGCGAAGTTGTCGCCGCGCTGCGCGCCAACAATCTGGCGGAGCGCACGCTGGTGATTTTCAGCAGCGACAACGGTCCGTGGCTGACGCAGAAGACCCAGGGCGGCAGTGCCGGCCTGCTCCGCGAAGGCAAGGGCAGCACGTGGGAGGGCGGCATGCGTGTGCCCGGGATCGTGTGGTGGCCGGGCCGGATTCGGCCGGGGGTGACTTCGCAGGCGGCGAGCACGCTCGACGTGTTTCCCACGGTGCTGGCGCTCGCCGGCGCCGCGCGACCCGAGGGCGTCGCGCTCGACGGCCGCGACTTGGCACCGGTGTTGTTCCAGCAGCAGACACTCCCGCCCCAACCGTTCTTCTATTATCGCGGCGAAATCCTGATGGCCGTGCGCCTGCGCGAGTGGAAGCTGCACTTCCAGACCCAGGCCGGCTACGGCGAACCCGCGCCGAAGACGCATGAACCGCCGCTGCTGTACCACCTCGGCCTCGATCCCTCCGAACGTTTCGACGTGGCGGCGCAGCATCCGGAGGTCGTGGCGGAACTGCGCGCCGCAACCGCGGCGCACCGGGCGGCGATCGTCGTGGCACCGACCCAGTTGAAATAAGGGACGGAACGGAGATCCCGGATTGCGTCGGCGCGACCGATCTGCGACGGGGATGGCCGCGCAACGATGGAACCACGACGCGAGACGACAGGTGGAAACCAACCCGGGAACCGGCGCGAGCCGCCTTACTCGCGCGGGACGGGCGGAGTTCCGGGCGGGCAGAGTCTGCGCGGGCAACGCAATCCGCGGGACCCGCGCACCAGCGGCCGGCCGCTGCCTGGGGCCGCGGAGCCGCTTCCGGCGGGGCGACCCGCCCCGGGGCGAACCCCCGCACCGTTGCCGGCGGCGGTGGTGCAGGCCGGCGTGCCGCATGGAGCGCGCGAGGGCGGCTGGCTGCCCGATTGCGTATGGACCGGGGAGAAATTCGAGTCAGGCCTCGCGTTCTTCGCGGATGCCATGGGACGCATCACCCGGTTCTCGCGCGAACCGGCCGACCTCGCGGCTGCGCGCCGCCTGGCCGGGCAAGCGGTGCTGCCCGGGCTGGTCAACGCCCACTCGCATTCCTTCCACCGCGTGTTGCGCGGGCGGCCTGGGCACACGGCGGCGGGGTCGTGGGACGAGGCGCACACCAGCCTCCTGCACGTCGCCAGCGAACGGCTCACGGCCGAGGAGATCTTTGCCGTCGCCCGGATGGTTTTCTTGGAAATGCTGCTCGCCGGTGTCACGTGCGTGGGCGAATTTCACGGCCTGCATCATCAACCGGACGGCACCCCGTGGCCCGAGCCGGATTTCCTCAGCCGCGAGATTGCCCGGGCGGCCCACGAGGTGGGAATTCGCCTGGCGCTGCTGAAGACGCTGCAGGTGCGCAGCGGCGATCGGACCGAAGTTGGGTCGGCTCCGGCCCGCAGCCGCCATGCGTCGGTGGATCAATTCGTGCGCGACACAGAGCAATTGCGCGCCGGAATCGCGCGGGACTTCCCGCCGGACGAAGTGTGGCTCGGGGTGGCGGCTGACTCGCTCGCGACCGTGCCGCTCGAGGCGTTCAAGACTCTCGGCGCGTATGCCCGCACGCACCGGCTGCGGCTGCACGCGCATGTCGCGACGACCTCGGCGGAAAACGCCGCCTGTACGTCCGAGTACGGACGCCCGGCGATTGCGCTCCTGGCAGAGCACGGCCTACTCGACAAGCGCTTCACGGCCGTCAATGCCTGCCACCCGACGGATGACGAGGTGAAACTCCTCGGCAGCACCCGGGCGGCCGTCTGCACCTGCCCGGTGACCGAGCACCAGCGCGGGCGCACCGGGGCGCCCGCGGAAAAGCTGCTCGCCGCCGGAGTCGGCCTCGCGCTCGGCAGCGACAGCAACCTCTCGATCGATCTGCTCGCGGAAGCGAGAATGCTCGAGTACCGCCTGCGGGAGGGTGGGCGGCCGCGCGGGGGCGAATCGGTGCTGGCCGGCTGGCAGGCGGCGACGGTCAACGGCGCGCGCAGCCTCGGCGCCCCGGGCGGTGCGCTCGAAGTTGGCCGCCCGGCCGACTTCTTCACCGTGAACCTATTCGATCCGGCGATCGCGGGGGCCGATCCTGCTTCGCTGCTGGCGGGCATCGTCCTCGGGCTCGAGAGGAGGGCCATCCGCGACGTCTGGGTGGGAGCCCGGCAGCGCATTGCCGGCGGCCGCCACGTGAACCACGGCCCGATCGTCGGCCGATTCGTCGACGTGCAGAAACGGCTCTGGGCGTAGCGGCAGATTTTCCCCCGGGGGTGGAAAATCCACCGGGGCGAAGTTGACCGGGGCCACCGGGCCCCCTTTCGTTCGCGGGCATGACACTCTCGCTCGTCGTTCTCGCCGCCGGCCTGGGCTCGCGCTATGGCGGATTAAAGCAGGTCGATCCGGTCGGTCCTTCGGGCGAGACGGTGCTCGACTACGCGGTCTTCGATGCATGGCGCGCCGGTTTCAGCCGGGTGGTGTTCGTGATTCGGCGCGATTTCGACGCGTTGTTCCGCGAAAAGATTGGCGCGCGCTACGCCGGTCGCCTGACGGTCGACTATGTGCACCAGTCGCTCGAGACGCTGCCGGCGGAGTGCCACCCCGCGGCTGTCCGGCAAAAACCGTGGGGCACGGGCCACGCGCTGTGGTGTGCGCGCGCGGTGCTCCCGGCCAATTTCGCCGTGATCAATGCCGACGACTTCTACGGGGCAGACTCGTTCATGCGACTGGCGAGGTTTCTGGAGAGAGCGCGCGGGCCGGAATTCGCCATGGTCGGATTCCAGCTGGCGCATACCCTGTCGGAGCACGGCGTGGTATCGCGCGGGCTGACGACGTTCTTCCCGGATGGCACCCTGCGATCGCTGGTCGAACAGCATGGCATCACGGCCGGGGAGGTAGGGGAGGGGCGGAGGTTCGCCGCCACGGAAATCGTTTCGATGAACTGTTGGGGTTTCACCCCCGCACTGCTGGAGGGGCTCGAGGCGCGCTTGCGCGAGTTCCTGCGCACCCACGGCGGCGATCCCAAGGCCGAGTTCTATCTGCCGGTGGCGGTTTCGGACCTCATCGCCCGCGGCGAAGCCCGCGTGCACGTGCTGCCGACGGAGGGCGAGTGGTTTGGGGTCACCTACCGCGAAGACCGGCCGTGCGTGGAACGGGCCATCGCGGCGCTGGTGCACGCGGGACAGTATCCCGCGCGGCTGTGGAGTTGAAGGGCCGGAGGCGCAACCGAAGAGGGCGGAGCGCCCGTGCCATCGCTTGACGACCGGGCAGGACGAAAGATAGCTTATCCCTCCGCGTCATGGATTCCCCCATTAAACTGATCTGCCTCGGGGCCGCGCTCGTGGGAGCGTCGGGCGCACTGGCGCGCCTGGCGGCGCAGGTCGCGGCCAAGTCGCCTTTCGTGCCGGCGGCGGCGCCGGGGGCGGCGGCGGGTCCGACGACGGGAGCACCGCTCGAGTTCCGCGGCTACATGGAGGCAGGCCAGGGCGTGCAATACCGACTGTACGATCCGGCGAAGAAGGCGGGCACCTGGGTGAAGCTCAATGAGCGCAACATGGAACTCGATGTCGTGGCGAAACAGCACGACGAAACGCAGAAAACCCTGACGATCGAACATCAGGGCCGCACGCTGACGCTGGCAATGCGCGAATCGAAGGTGGTTTCCGCCGGCCAAGCGGCTGCGATGATGCCGCCGGCCCAGCCCATGCCGATGCCTGTCGCCCAGCCCAACGTATCCCCGGCGGTGACACAGTCGGTCGTCCTGAATCCGACGCCCGCCGATGAGCAGCGGCGCCTTGAGGCGGTGGCGGCGGAGGTGGCGCGTCGCCGCGCCCTGCGCGAACAAGCGACGCAACAACTCGGTTCGGGAAATCCCTCGGTGCCACCGCCGCCGCCGCTGCCGCAGTTTCCCGGCGGCCCCGCTCCCGCGGGGGGGCCGATCAAACAAACAAAGTAACATGGCGGTGTTCCCGGACTGTGCCGGGAAAGCCAGGCGCGCTGGCGCGCGCAGCCGCGGACAGCGGCGACTTCTTGCACGGAACACCCGGGCGAGAATGTTGAAGATTTTCCTATGCAAACACGGGTCTTTCCCTCTAGAAGTCCCCTTGTCCCAGAGGGAAAACTCGAAAACCCAATAATCACCATGGCTAAGAAAGCTGCTCGTAAACCAAACGCTGCGTTCATGAAACCGGTCACTCCCAACGAAAAGCTCGCTGCTGTCGTTGGCGCGGCCCCTCTTCCCCGCACAGAGCTCACCAAGAAGCTCTGGGCGTACATCAAGAAGAACGGTCTGCAGGACAAGAAGGTCCGCACCCAGATCAACGCCGACGACAAGCTGAAGGCCGTCTTCGGTGGCAAGGCGAAGGTCTCGATGTTCGAGATGACCAAGCTGGTCTCGAACAACCTGAGCTGAGCGAACGCTCCGTTTTCATCGCGCCGCCGCGGGATTTCCCGCGGCGGTTTTTTTTCGCGAAAAGGGCTTGACGAGATAGCGAAGTGATATCATGTCGATAGCAGCAACACTTGCTGCCATGAATACTCCCTCCTCCCTGCCTCAGCATCGCAGTCAGGAACGCGTCGTGCAGGCCTCCAGCGGCTGGGCGATGCTGTTCATCAATCTGGCGCTGTACGCCGCGGTCATCGGCCAGGTGATTGTCGCCATTCGCGACCGCAACGCGTGGTACCTGCTGCCGGCGCTGCTCACCCTCGTCACCGCGCTGATCACCTCCGGAGGGTTCTTCACCCTGCAGCCGAACGAGGCCGCGGTGCTCATCTTGTTCGGCGCCTACCAAGGCACCGTGCGCGACAGCGGCTTCTTCTTCACCAATCCGTTCAATCGGAAGCTCAAGATCTCGCTGCGGGCGCGCAACCTCAACGGCGAGAAACTCAAGGTGAACGACAAGCGCGGCAACCCGATCGAAATCGCCGCGGTCGTCGTCTGGCGGGTGCGCGACACCGCCCAGGCCGTCTTCGACGTCGACAGCTACGCCAACTACGTGAACATCCAGAGCGAATCGGCCGTGCGGCATGTGGCCAGTAATTACGCCTACGACGATGGCGAACGCGACGAAGTCACCCTGCGCGGCGGGGCCGACGAGGTGGCGGCGGCCCTGACGCGCGAATTGCAGGAGCGGCTTGCGAAGTCGGGCGTGCAAGTCGAAGAGGCGCGCCTCACGCACCTGGCCTACGCGCCGGAAATCGCGCAGGCGATGCTGCGCCGCCAGCAGGCGGAAGCGGTGATTGCCGCCCGCCAGAAGATCGTGCACGGCGCCGTCAGCATGGTCGAGATGGCGCTCACCGAACTGGCCGACAAGCGCGTCGTGAATCTCGACGAGGAGCGGAAAGCCGCGATGGTCTCGAATCTGCTCGTTGTCCTGTGCGGCGAATCGGAGGCGCACCCGGTAATCAACACGGGCACGCTGTACGCGTAGGAACGCCCGCCGGTCCAAACCCCTGCAATCGGTCCTGACCATGGAATACAAGCTGCTCAGTGTTTCGGTGCTGTTTTCCTTCAGTCGCGCTGCGCGGAAACTGACGGCGGCGGTCAACGAAGCGATCGCCGAGGGTTGGGAACCGCTGGGCGGCCCGGCTTTTCTCGCCAAGTTCCAGATGGTGCAGGCGATGATCAAACGCCGCTGAACGCGCCGGCCGGACGCATGGCTGCCGAGGAACGCAAGGCCTTCCTGTTGCGCATCGATCCCGAGTTGTGGCGGGAACTCGAAGCGTGGGCCGCCGACGAGCTGCGCAGCATCAACGGGCAGATCGAATACGTGCTCCGGCTTGCCGTGCAGAAGCGCCGGAAGGGAGCAGCGGAAAGCGAACGGCCGTAGCCCGCAGATGCCGCGCCGGGGCCGGAAAATCTCCGGGCTGACGGACGCCAGGGATCACTCGCCTGCAGTTGCCCGCGGCCGGCCGGCGAACCGTTCGGGATTGCGCCAGGCGAAAACACGCTCTCGGATGAAAACACCGACAGCCGGTTTCCGCCCCCGCCCCCGCGCCCAGACATGTCGTTTCGTTTCTCCTCCAGACTCAAGCTCGGCCTAACCTGGGCCGGGATCGCGGTGGCAGGGCTGGCGGCGGGAGGGGTCGGGTACCGCCTCTCGGCCGCCGCGAAGGGCCGGCAGTTGATCGAACGCGTGGGGCTATTGGCGGCGGCCTTCGAGCCCGAGAATCTGCCGCGGCTGGGCGGCCGGCGGGACGACCAGGGCACGGCGGACTACCAGGCGCTAAAAGCCCGGCTCCGCCGGATGAAGGAGGCCGATCCCCAGGTGCGTTTTGTCTACCTCTTCCGGTATTTGCCCGAGTCGGGAAAAGTGATCTTTCTCGGCGATTCCGCCGCACCTGGCGCGAAGGACGAGTCGCTGCCCGGAGACGAATATCGGCAGGCGGCCACCTCGCCCGGCCTCCAGGAGATCATTCGCTCCAACCAACCCGCCATGGAAGGACCCCTGGCCGACGATTTTGGCACGTGGGTCACGGGCTACGCGCCGATCGGCAGGTGGACGGCGAAGGAAACGGCCGCGCCGCGCCACATTCTGGGAGCGGATCACGATGCCGCCGACTGGCGCCGCGCGCTGGTGCAGGGAGGTCTCGAGTGGGCGGTGCTCACCTGGTTCCTGCTGGGCATTCCCTTGGGGGCGTGGCTGATCACCCGGCGGCAGCGCGACCAGAACGAAGTCATCCGCAACCTGTCCGAGGCGATGGAGCAGAGCCGGTCGGCGATCGTCATCCTCGATCGCGACAGCCGGATCGAATATGCGAACCGCGGGCTGGGACGGCTGATCGGTTGCAGCCGGCGCGAGATGATCGGGCGCAGTTGGCGCGACTTCCAGGCGAGCGAGGCGGGCGACACCGCCGTGCCGGAGATCCATGCCAGCATTCGCGCCGGCCAAACCTGGGAGGGCGAATGGGTGAGCCGCCGGAAGGACGGCACGACTTTTCCGGTGCGGGGCGGGGTCACGCCGGTGAAACAGCGCGACGGCGCGATCGCGTGCTTTGTGGCGGTGTTCGACGACGTGACGGAGACAAAGCGGCGGGAGGCCGAGCTGCGCGAGGCGACCGAGCTCGCGCAAGCGGGCGATCGCGCGAAGAGCCAGTTTCTCGCGACGATGAGCCACGAGGTGCGCACGCCGCTCAACGGCATCGTGGGCTTCACCAATTTGTTGCTCGAGACCCCGCTCAAAGCCGAGCAGCGCGAGTACGTGCAGACGATCCGGATGAGCACGGAGGCCCTGATCCAGCTGACGGGGGATATCCTCGATTTCGCCCGCATCGAATCGGGCAAGGTGAAGCTCGAGCCGTTGCCGTGCGATCCGCGCGAGTGCATCGAGGACTCGCTCGATTTGCATGCGGCGGCCGCGGCCGCCAAGGGAATCGAGCTGCTCCACCACATTGCCCCGGACGTGCCGGCGGCCATTGTGATCGACGGGGGTCGGCTGCGGCAGGTGTTGGTCAATTTGATCGGCAACGCGGTGAAGTTCACGCCCCGCGGGGAAGTGGAGGTGACGATGGCACTCGAACCCGGGCAGGGCGAACCGGCGGCCGCCACTGCGGGTGGCGGGGGCGGGCCGGCAACGTGCCGGCTGGTGTTTGCCGTGCGCGACACCGGCATCGGCATCCCTGCCGACCAGCACCAGAAGCTGTTTCAGGCCTTCACGCAGCTCGACGATTCGACGACGCGGCGCTACGGAGGCACCGGGCTCGGGCTGGCGATTTGCCGCAACTTAATCGGCCTCATGGGCGGGAAGATCGAAGTGACGAGCAAACCGGGGGAGGGTTCGACGTTCACCTTTTCCCTCGTCGTTCCGGTGGACCATCCGCCGCCCGTCCCGCCGGATCTGCGGGGTCTGCGGGTGGGTCTCGCCATCCCGCCCGGGCCGCTGCGCCGGGAACTGGGCGGGTTAATCCGAGCCTGGCGCGGCGAGGCGATCGAGGCGGACTCGGTCGAGCAGCTCCCCGCGGACGCGCGCGAACTGCTGGTCGCCGATGTATCCGGAGATCTTGCACGCGAACTGGCCTCGAAACCCGAGCCAGAGGCCGGCTGGGTGCAGGGGAATGCGCTCGGGCTGGTGCCGATCTCGGTGTCGAACGAGTTGCGGACGGCGCTCCGCCGACACTTCCGCCTGCTGGTCAACAAGCCGGTGCATCAGGCCGCCTTCTTCACCTTGTTGACCGGGACGCGCACGATCCGGCAGGAGGTGCGCCCGCGGACGAAGTACCCGGGGCTGCGGGTGCTGGTGGCGGAGGACAATCTGGTGAACCAGCGGTTGATCAAGCGCGTGCTCGAGAACCTAGGCTGCCTGCCGACGGTGATGGAAAACGGTCGCGAAACCCTGGACGCGCTCACCCGGAACCCGGGCGGCTTCGACCTGCTGTTGCTCGACCTGCACATGCCGGAAATGGATGGCATGACCGCGCTTCAGGCGATCCGGGCGGGGCAGGCCGGCGCGCAGGCGCAGACGATGTGGATCATCGCCCTCACCGCGGATGCGCGGGAGCAACAGCGGGCCAAGGGCATGCACGCGGGGCTCAACGACTACCTGACCAAGCCGCTGATCCTGGAGAAACTCGACGCGGCGCTCGCCCGTTTCCGCCACGAACGGAGCACGCCGGCCTGATCGGACGGGCGTGCGCCGGCGGGCGGAGAGGCCCCGGGGGCTATTGCCTTGTCGCGGGCGGTGAAACCGGCCGGACTCGGAGCCCGATGAAGCCGCCGTCCTCCCCCGAGCATCTGCGCGCGATCGCGATGCTGCTGCTGACGAATTTTTTTTGGGGGGTGAGTTTTCCGCTGATCAAGGCGCTCACGCTCCTGCAGGCCAAGCTGCAACCGGAGGCGGGGCCCTGGTTTGCGGCCACGATGACGGTCGCCCCCCGTTTCCTGATCGCGGTAGCCATCATGCTCGCGTTGCGGCCCCGCGAGTGTTGGCGCGGTACCGCCCGCGAGTGGCGCCAGGGTATCCTGCTGGGGCTCTTTGCCGCCGCCGGGATGCTCCTGCAAAACGACGGTTTGCAGTACACCGCCGCGAGCACCTCCGCGTTTCTCACGCAGTTCAGTGCCATCCTCATCCCCGTCTGGGTGGCCGGGCGCACCCGCCGCAACCCGGGCGCCCGGGTGTGGTGCTGTGGCCTGCTCGTCCTGGCGGGAGTGGCGATCATCGGGCGATTCGACTGGCGGGAACTGCGCTTCGGGCGCGGCGAATGGGAGACGCTGCTGAGTTCGCTTTTCTTCATGGGGCAGATCCTGACGCTCGAACGGAAGGACTTCGCCGGCAACCGGCCGGAAAAAATCACCTTTGCGATGTTCGCGACGGAAGCCGCGATCTTCTGGGTGCAGGCGATCGCCATCGCGCCCGAGCCCGGCGCCTTGCTCCAACCGTGGACCTCGCCCGCGTGGCTGGGCTTCAATCTCGTCCTGACCTTGGTTTGCACCCTCGGCGCCTTTTGGCTCATGAACGCCTGGCAGCCGAAGGTTACGGCAACGGAGGCGGGTTTGCTCTACTGTGTCGAACCGATCTTCGGTTCGGCCTTGGCGCTGTTCCTACCGGCCTGGCTGTCGGCGTGCGCTGGGATCGACTACGCCAACGAATCCGCCGGTTGGACGCTCCTCGTCGGGGGCAGCCTGGTGACTCTGGCCAACGTACTCCTGCAGTTGAAACCTCCCGCCAAGGAGTAGTCCGGCCGACGGCCTACGGTCGCGGCGGCGGCGGGGGAGGGGGGGCTGGCTGGGGTTGGACGACCATCGTGCGCTGGGCAGGTGCGCCGGCAGCGTCTCCGGACGGCGCTGTCGCGGCGGTTGCGGTGTCGCTGGTCGCGATCGAGAAGGTCATGACGCGCGCGGCTTCGCGCACGCCGCCTTCGGGCGTGCCGAAAAGGAATTCGCCGTGCCCGGCCGGTACGTCGGTCGTGACGGTAGAGATCATCTGCCGGGTGGCACCGGCGGCGGGAGCCCCGGCCGGAGGGATCGGGAACACGCTCAGATTGCCCGCGCCCGCAAGAGCCGCGGCGGGGGAACCCGGCGGCGGCGTGGTAGAGAAGGCGATGCCCCCCTGCAGAAACTGCAGCCAGGCCGAACGCTGGGCATAGGCTTCGGCGGCTTCGGCGCCGAGGGCCCGCTGCACCTCGGCGCGGGCGCGGGTGCCGATTTCCTGCACCTGGGCGCGGCGCTGGGCCGCGGGTACGGCGGTGTCGGCGGCGATCCGCTGCGATTCGGCGGCAAAGGTCTCGCGCGCGGCGGCGATTCGATCCGTCGTGCCGGGCGCGAGGTTCAGCCGCGTGACAAGCGAATCGATCGTGCGCAGGTCGGGATCGGTTGCGCGCCGGAGCGCGGCATAAGCCGGCTCACCCAGGGCGGCGCGGATATCGTCCTGCAATTGGCGCTGCGCATCGCTGCGGGCGCGCATCTGCTCGGGCGTGACACGGCCGCTGAAGCTCTCGGGCGGGAAGCGTTCGTCGAACGCGCGCTGCAGAGCGAAAATCTTGCGGAAATCCTCCTCGGTTTCAATGCCGTCGCCATAACGCGCCCGCACGGTGGCGGCGGTGGGTGACATCCGCATGTCGTATGCCAGGCGTTCCTCCGGCGTCAGCAGCGCGGCGATATCGCGCTCGCGTTCCGCCCGGAGCAGGGCCAGCCGCTCGCGGTCCGAAGCGAGCTGCACACCGCCCGCGGAATACCGGGCCGTCATCTCCTCGTAGTCCTGGAGGATCCGCCGCAGCGCCTCGCGTTTGGCGGGCGGCAGGAACGCGAACTGGCCCGAATCGCCCGCCGCGAAGAAGCCCGGATCTTCACCCAACGCCGCCACCAGCGCGTCGGAGAGCTCCCGCCGCGTCAACAGTTGCTGCTCGCGCGTGCCGGCACCCGGCCGGGATTGGCGCCACCAACGATCCGTGGCCTGCTCCGTCCGGGCGGCGCGGAGTTTGGTCGCGATCTGGGAAAGGGTGCGGCCGAGGACGATGTCGCGGGAAAGCCCGGGGGCGAGGCCGGCCGCTTCGAGGGCGGCGGCATTGCCCGAGACGAGGGCGGTGCGCAGCGCGTCGTCGCGGGTGGGTGGGCGGGCGGAGGGGGATCCGGCGGCGGCG
>Ga0233425_10009776_pt1 | contig 11992 bp, 12 predicted proteins | sample Watercolumn_Towu_2_FD_181712 | JGI IMG/M metagenome (GOLD analysis project Ga0233425, IMG submission 181712) | Freshwater microbial communities from Lake Towuti, South Sulawesi, Indonesia - Watercolumn_Towuti2014_140_MG | ecosystem: Environmental > Aquatic > Freshwater > Lake | place...
GTAACTTACTGGTGGCGAATCTCATACAATGAGGAGCGGCCGCATGATTCACTGGGGTCATTGACCCCAGCAGAATATGCTGAAAACTCTACTTTACAACTGTCTACTTGACAGGGAAGCTTACGATACCATTTTCTATTCGTCATGCCCGAAATCTGTAGTCTGGCATCCAGAGTTTTAGAACATGGATTCCTGCCTGTGCATGTCCGCACGCAGACAGGCCCGCCTGAAGCCTGCGGGAATGACAGCGCCAAGAATGTCCATACTATTATGAGACCCTTAATATTACATTTTTTATCAATCCACCCACTTAGCAAATAACTTTTAACCTGCAGAAGCAAATTTCATGTAAATTCAATTTATTTTTTTATTTGTAATATTAATTGATATGCAGAAAAACAATTGTGATTTTAATTATGAATATATTATTATATTAAATTGCCTTTTTATCAGAATTATGAACGTTAAGTTCATAACTACACTAGTTCACTTGGAGGAAACTGGATGGGAAACGGTATGACTGAGTTTATTCAGCCAAAAAAGAAAAACGGAATGCCGCTCTATACTATTGGTGTTGTATCAGAGGTGGTAGGCACTACCAATCAGACGCTGCGGATATATGAAAAACACGGCTTGATAAAACCTTCGCGCAAAAACAAGCACCGATTTTATTCGGAGAATGATATCCGGTGGCTTTTATGCTTGAGAGAGTTAATACATAATAAAAAAATCAGTATCGAAGGAATAAAGAAACTTCTTGATTTTGCTCCATGCTGGGAAATAGTACAATGCTCCGAAACTATTCGAAACAATTGTCTGGCATACAGAGATAATACAAAGCCTTGCTGGGAACTTAATCAGATGATATGTAAAGATAATTCAATCAATAACTGTAAGGGTTGCATCGTCTACAAATCAAAAAGCGCCGCAGAAAAAGAACTCGGGCGAAATGAAGATGGGAATGGAAACGGTAAAGGAAATGGCAGAGGCTTGAAAATGGCCAACAGTCCGCATTCTTCCCGAAGAATCCCAAACCAAGAAGAGCCATTATGAAATGTCGAAAGCAGTTTAGTTTTTACTCATTATCTGGTTATTATTAATACAATCTGTCCTAAATGAACTACACCGCAGCAAGCTGCGAGGTATCCAAGATTGTCATTCCAGCTCTTGTCCCCGCTTTGTCGAGGATCGCTCCGGAATCACTCTTTGCTTTTCTGTCTGCGCGTGAAACTGCTCCGGAATGATTCCCGACAAGCGGGAATGACAGAGCAAAAAAGTGACCCAGAAGCAGAGCTTCGAGGAATTCTCTTGATTATAATTGCTGCCCGTTCAGAGACAGAGATTACCTCTGGTGGTTGCCAAGGAACTGCAGGGGAACTGTTGTTTTTTGCCTTTTTTATGCCTGTCTGTCTATTCTTCATTTTCACATTGCAGTTTTATTGAAATAATAAAGCCATTGAGCCGCCGCGAAACAAGGGGAACCCAGCGTCTGCAGCATGAAAGAAGTGTAGATATTATATTAATTATATATTAGAATATTGCTATAGCTATATATTAAAAGTTTATTTGTGTGTCCTATTAGGCGGGATATGGATACAGGAGACATGAAATGACAGTTACCGGAGAATATTGTGCATTGGATAAAAAGCCTTTGCTTGAACCAAGGGTCTTTTACCAGATAAGTTCAGGGGTTTACATAATCAGTTCCAGGAAAAGCGATAAATTCAATGGCATGATAGCCAGCTCGATTACCCAGATCTCATCAGACCCTCCAAAAATGATTATTAGTTTGTATAAAGAGACTCTAACGCATGAATTTATTCAGGAGAGCAGGGTATTCAGCATTTCCATACTATCAAGCGTTACTCCGAAAAAATTCATCATGCTTTTCGGCTTCAGGACCGGCAAAACCTATGATAAATTTAAAGAAATACAGTATAAAATCGGTTCTTCCGGCGCTCCAATAGTTCTGGAAAATACTGTTGGCTATCTCGATTGTCAGGTGGTTGACAGTCTTGATTGTGACTTGTACACAGTTTTCGTTGGCAAAGTGGTTGATGCCGAGTTGCTTAGCACAACCACGCCGATGACCTTCATGCATTATGCTGAAGTACTTAAGGGTAAAGTTCCCTCAACTGCGCCAATATTTGCCTGTGGCTGCTGATAAAGCCTGACTATCCTGCCTTTATGGCGGGACAGAAAAAAGGCAGCCGCACTGAATCAACCGACATGATAAATAAAATTATCGCCTTCTTCTTCCCGAACAATCTGGAAAACCTTGCATTGTGAACATTCCCATTGCTTCTTAAGGCGCTTCCCTTTCATCTTTATTTCACAATTTGTTCCTGCAACAAGCCAGCATATTCTCCCTGAATTTTCTCCATGGTTGACTCCATGGTATTTATCATCAACTGAAGCAGGACAGACTCCTAATTCGTCTACCTTTGCTCCACCGGGTTCTCTGCCACAATTCGTAAACTCCCAGCAATTCAGTTTTTTCATGCCATTTCCTACTTTATTTCACAAAAGAAAGCCGAACCCCCAGTAATTTGTCGTTTGGAAGCTCGGCTCTCTTTTCTATTTGACACTATTAATAAGGTCGCATATTTACAAACTTCCAGAATACCAATACTATTACTAAAAACACGATAATAATAAGATATTCAACACCTTTGGTTGCAAAAATATCATAATAGGTGAATAATTCTTCCATTCAGTCTCCTCCGCTCAGATTAATGTTCTTTTTCGACTGCCCATGCAGGTGGTTCTTTGAGCACCGGCATTCTATTAACCATCCACCTGAAAACCCATATCTCTGATAATATGATAGAAGCGGTTATGACCAATTCCATGGGTGCAGGCCAGTATTTCTCACTTAATGGCACATACCAGTTATAAACGATAAATGTATAATTCAACCTGTTAAGGATTATACCCAGCATGGTAAGAATCGCAGCAAATTTAATTGTAGCGGTGTTTTTCTGCTGTGCCCCGCTTATGAACATTAGGCATGGAATCAGTACAAAACCGATGACTTCGAAGAGCCACCAGAAACCCATCGTTGTATTGATGTATTGCACAGCGTGCTCGTGAACAATAAGAAGAACTTTAAGGAAAAGATATCCGAACATTGTAACAGCACATATACGGGCAAGACCAACAAGGATATCATCATAATGTTTATGGTGTGCCTCATCCAACTGATGCCCAAAAACTTTATGGCTTATCGATCCTTCAAAAATAACCATTGAAAGTCCTGCAAAGATGCTTGATACAAAGTACAAAATCGGTATGAATTCCGTATACCAGAGTGGATGTATCTTGGATTTTGCCATCATCATAAGCGCACCGAGACCTGATTGGTGGAGAGTTGAAAGTGTTATACCGAATATCACGGCACCAAGGGTCATTGCACCAAGTATCTTTCTCAGTCTCCTCAACCCAACCCATTCTGCAATTGCAGGTGAGAATTCGACAAGTTCTGCCAGCATATAAAGGAAGAAGTGCCATGCAACGAGAAACATCACGGCATTGACACCGAAATCATTCCCGATCATCGGGTTATAAATGTTCCACCAGCGTCCAATATCAAGAACAATTGCACCTGCATAAAAAAGATAGGCAAGAAAACCATTCAGTACCGTTGCCCTGATAATTGCATGGTATTTTTCTGTTCTAAGGATATACACAATAAAGCAAAGCACATATGCACCACCTGCAAAAGCAACACCGGTAACAACATCGAAGCCTATCCAGAGCCCCCACGGATACTCCTGATTAAGGTTTGTTACAGGACGCCCCAGTCCGACTGCAAGACGGTAAACAATAAAGACATAACCAAGCAACATTATAGGGAGAGAAATTATGTTGAAGGGAGTAGCTATATTCCCCCTTGGTTTCAATTCACTCTTGAGGAATGCCCAAAAATCACCAATGCTTTTTATATCTGCTATTACGGTCTTATCATCCATGGTGTTCTTCCTTTCCTTTTCCGTTTCCTTTTGTAGCGCGATTTATTCCAAGCATGGCAATCGGCCATAGGACAAAGATAAACGGTACAGCATAAAGGAATCCGGTGCTGTATTCCGGATATGGTCTTGTCCCAAGGTCTTTTCGGAAGCCTATTTGTTCAAAAGGCACAGATGAAAGATACAGGTGCGATGTACCGCCTACTTCATATTCGCCATAAATATGTTTAATATATTTATTGGGATTTGCAGCAATCCTTCTCTTCCCCTCTTCAAGGGTTTGCCTGCGTGAACCGAACACTAATGCCTGCGTTGGACATACTTCAACACATCCGGGAAGTTCCCCTTTGTTGTATCTGTCATAGCACAAATTGCATTTCTGTATTCTTGGCATGGCTTTACCATATTCGAATTTGGGGATGTCAAAAGGACATGAAATCATGCACAACCGGCATCCAATACAATTTGAATCCCAGGTTACCTGACCTGTTTGCCGCTTTTTCATTGCTTTCACAAGACATGCTGCCGCACAACCAGGCTGATTACAGTGCATGCATCTTTTAGGTACAAAAATTGTGCCTTTTTCAGTCTTATAGCTGTTAATAACCGTATACTCTGTGTCGGATGTTTTCCTCATTTTCTTCAGAACAGACTCGTTTTTCGACTCTGATATATCAGGAACCGGCAATCCATTCACTTCTGCACACGCTTTTTCACAGCGCCGGCATCCAATACATCGTGTCGTGTCTACGAGAATACCGTAAAATTCCCTGCCAGAAAGTCCCAAACTGGCAGAAGCCCTTTCAGGTCTGAGAAGGTTCCCTGTTGTTGCACCTGCAACCCCTGTTCCTATAATCTTTAGAAAAGTCCTTCTGTCCATCCTCGCTCCTCTCTAATCATTCACCTTTCCTGACAGCTTTCACTTAATTATTCCGGTCTCCATACATTTATAATCTTGCTGGAATTCTGTTTCACTACATTCTGATTCTTCATCAAAGTAATACCTGCGGACACACCTGTTTTTTCCTTATGACATTCCTTGCATTTCCTGCCCTTTTCGAGTTCCATCTTTTCATGACAACCCAAACACTGACGATGGTATGCCGATAATAACCTCGTTTTATGGAGATTCTGCTTGTCATATGCAGTCATATGACAGTTTCTGCAATTTGGTGGGGTATCTTTCTGCGCCTCTGCTTCCGAAATACTCCTGTGGTGACAGCCCTCGCAAAGCGTTTGAATATTCTTGTGGAAGTAAGTCGCCATTTTGCTGTCGTTTGATACCTTAACAAGTTTGTCAATAATGTCCCGATGCGGGAATTTCGATAGTTCAAACTCCTTTTCAAGAGCTTTGATTTCGATTTCATTCTTTACTTTTTTCTGGTCGAGTCCGGCAGTTGATAGAGGTTTAGGCATAGCAAGCTGGTCTTTCTTGCCTGAATGGCATGCAATACATGTTTCCTTTTTAGGATTCATTGTGTCCACATCGATGGCCAGTATATTATGATGGCAACCTGAACACTTTTTTTCCTCTTTCTTTTTATTGTGACAACCTGAACAGCTATGGCCTGAAAAAGGATTATGATAGGCATTAGCGACATTTATGCCATTCCCCTCAGGTTTTCCGGTCAGGCTGTGGCAGGTATCGCAGGCATTCAGCGTTTCATGATGACAGGACCGACAGGTCTTGGAATACTTCTCATGAGATTTGTGATCAAAAGTAACTCCCTTCATTCTTGAGTTCTCAATATTAATAAACGGTTTATCTTTCTGGTCACGATTAGGACGGGGAACCTTTTCGAGTTCTGCAACTGTTTTGTATTTTCCCGTATGACATTTTACACATTCAGTAGGACATGCTTCTTTCTCGCCCTTCTTGAGATATTCTTCTTGATATTTTAAATGACAGTTAAGGCATTGCTGGTGGGAAGCCTTCCTTACCGTGAGTCCTTTCTTCTCCGCTGCTTTCGTTACGGCAGTTAATTCAGGACCACGCTTCTTTCCAAATTCATGACAGTAATAACAGGATTCTTCAGTTCCTTTTTCATACACCAGTGCCAATGCTTCATCTTCTTCAGTAATATCATATGAATGATGACACAGGCCGCAATCGTCTTTCCCTATCTTTTCCTTCAGTTTCTTTACATGTTTGTCATGGTACTCAAAATTAAATTCAAAAACCGGATATTCTATTTTAACAGCTGAAAGCTCTTTCCTATGACAATCTGCACATCCAACCGGTCCGGACTTCTTGTTCTGCCTGCTCTTCTTTTTGTGGCATTCAATACATTTATCATGATACGCGTTCATCACCAAGGTTTTGTCCTTTTTATTGACCTTCTTTGGAAAATCAAAAACAACAACGTTTTCATCATTCGCCAGGTGGCAGATATTACAGCTTTCTCCGTCTTTCTTGAGGGCATCTTCATGCTTTTTATGATAGAAAACCACCTGTGGCCGTTCCAATTCCCCGAAAAGTTCAGTGTGCGATATCGCTATTCTGTTCTCAGGGTTGACAGAAGGAGGCTCTTTTATTCGTAAAGTTGCTTCTACGTTATAGACTGAATACAATCCATACATGATTATCACAAGGTACGCCATGCTTACCAGAAAAAATATTACTTTTCTGTTCATATTCGTCTACCTTCCCGGTTTATTATTATCATTTCCTATTCCTTAGGCAGCTCCATGCACTGAAGCAATACGTCTGAGAAAAATACTGCGTGCATATTCAGCTTGTAATGTTTTGCGAGATCTTCAATCCCGCTATGGCAGTTGTGTCAAGGACTTATAATGATATGTGCCCCCGTCTCCCGAAACTGTTCAGCCTTTATTCTGTTACCTTCCATCCTTACCATTTTATATGGAGGCCCACAGTTAATCACTCCTCCTCCGGCAATACAGCAGAAATTATGCATGCCGTTTGGATAGGGGTCTCGGATGTCTTCACATACAGCCTCGATAATATACATGAGCATGTCTTTATAGCCGGCATTCCTGATAATATTGCAGGGTTCCTGATATGTAACCGGTTCCTTGATTTTTCTGATAATCTTTATTCTGCCATCCCTTATAAGTTCATAGTAGAATTTCACTGCATGAACGTATTCTATCGGAGACTGCTTCCATCCTAACCATTGTGGCGCCACAAAACTTGCGGCATTGAATGCATGCCCTCACTCGCACATTACTATTCGCTTGACCTTCAGTTTTATTGCTGCTTCAAAGTGTTTTCGTTCTACTCTTGCCATCGTCTCGAAGTCAGCAGAATGCATTGAAATATCACTATTGTCCCAGCCGTCAAAAGACGGCATCGTCCAGTCAACTCCGGCAGCATGAAATATTTTTGCTGTGGCGGCAAGAAGCTGAGGTTTGAATTTCGGTTCTGGGGCTATTGGAGTATACATAATTTCAGCCCCTTCCTTATCAAAAGGTATACGTGCAGTCGGATAATCCATTCTGACTTCTTCTTCCTGCCACTGCACCGTATCAACCCAGTCATCCTGTTTGAGCCACATCATATTTAATGTTGCAGAATGACTGTAGTTGGTATCCATTTGATATTGTGGAACAACTTTCAGAAGCAAACAGATTCGGCGCACAAGCGCCATCAGATACCAGATATCAATCCCGTAAGGGCAATAAAGACTGCACCTGCGGCAGCGGTTACATTCTGTGTAGGCTATCCTTGAACATTGCCGTATAAAATCTGCATCCACCTTGCCCTTCTTTTTTACCATCTCCCATAATGTCATCTTTACCTTGGCCACAGGTGAATAGCTTGGATCTTTATCATGTGAGAGATAATAATGACAAGCCTCAGAACATAATGCACAGTGTATACATGTTTCGAGGTACGCTTTTAAACGGGCACCCGTTCCTTTCAGCACTGCATTGATTGTTTTTTCAATCTTCTCTGGAGTAAGTCGCTTTGCCGATTCATCAATGCCAAGATCGGGAATAGACTTCCTATCGTAGCTCATCATCTATATCCTCCTCAAAAAACTTTTTTGTTTTTATAATCATTACCAGTCTGTACCTCTCCTGAATCCTACTTCGGATCCCAGATATGCCCTTGTAAAAAAGAAATAGAACATATGACCCAATCTGGTAAACGGGATAGCTATTAACATGGCAGATCCGGAAATCATATGGAGAATAACCATGACGTTATATGGAAAAAGCAATTGGTGATATGCAAGGAATCCTGTAAGAAAAGGAACAAAAGCGATTGCGAGTATAAGGTAATCAGAAGTAAATGTAACAAACCTAACCTCTGGAGCTAAGATCCTTCTCAGAAAAAAGAATATAGATGTGATAATCACAATTATTGTCATAATGTCAGCAAGCCCTTCAGGGAGTGTCCACCATGTTATGCTCCATGATTCATGCCAGAGCACATTATGCGAGAGGAGAAAAATCGGAGTGAATACAAGGCAGATATGGAAAAGAAATGTCATGACAGTCATCACCCAGCGTTTCCTCCAGTTTACGCTGTTGAAAGGTAGTGCCCAATGAAGAATCGAACGCAGGCTGAATTTCAAATCGAGGAATGGAATCACTGTCTTCTCTTTTTTTGCAAGTAATATTAGCTCCCTTATCTTGTATATGCTTCCTCCAATAAATACAAGAAATCCTATCCAGACCAAGGGACCTCTAACAAAATTGTAGAGAGACGGATCTTTTATGACATCATACATGGCTGACTCCCTCTGCTATATTTCGTTTATTGGAACAATTTTACGGTAATATTTACCGTCTTCAATGCATCTCAGCAACAATTTTTTTCCATCCGGACTGAAGACAGGATTCCAGAGCGCATCATATCCCTTTTTACCAATTCTACCGTCAACAACAACATAGTATTTCCTGTTCTTTTCCGCCTTTGCTATAACCTTATCGCAGTCAGGACTGAAAACAGGATCCCATATCATGTCAAAAGTATCTGTCCATGGAGTCCCTTCAACAGCAATGGTCCATCTGTTATTTTCCTTCACCACTGCAGCGACTCGATTGCTGTCATGGCTGAAAATCGGTGACAAAACCAACTCATTAAATGTTCTATTCCATGGAGTGTTGTCCACGGCAATAGTCCATTTTGCTAAATCGGTCGCAACAATTGCAGCTATTTTCTTGCCATCAGGACTGTATTTCTGACCCCATAACTGGAGAAAATCACCCCATATTGGCTTGCCATTCGCTGCAAGTGTCCACACCGGTCCTTTTTTGACTGGTGCGATAACATCCGCTGTTCCCGGCGTAAAAATAGGCTCCCATACACAGCCAAAAGTCTGTTCCCATGGTTTACCGTCAACCGCAATGGTAAAAGCGGCAATATCCAGCATAACCTCCGCTGCAACCCTGCTCCCATCTGAACTAAAAGTAAAACTCCATATACTCATGAAGTTCCTGTCCCATGGCTGTCCGTCCACTGCTATAGAATATATTCCCTCTGCAAATGTAAAGATATCCGCAACTTTCATTGACTTCATCTGCACATTGGCAGCAGTCTTCTGACCATCGGGACTAATGGCAAGATTTCTTGCATCGACAAATCTGTTTTCCCATATATTGCCATTAAGGACAACCCCATATGTATTATCCTTTTTACAGTTTGCAACAGCACCCTTGCCATCGGGTGTTAATTGCAGGTTCCAGACGGTATCAAATTTTTCTTCCCACATTTTATGGTCAAGCGAAACTGCCCATTCATAATCCTTGTATGCCAAACAATAGAGCTGATTATCACAATTGAATCTGAGAAACCATAACCTTTCGAAATTTTCTTCCCATGTTTCGCCGTTTTCACATGTGGTAAGTTTCTTATCATCTGTTTCAACTATAGCTGCTATCTTTTCTCCGTCGTCACTTATCGCCATTTCACGGATGGCACGATATTTATTCTTCCAGGCATTTATATCTGCAACCAACTTATTTTTTGTATCCCAATCAAAACTTTTTAACTCAGTCATTTGTCGTGTAATTAAACCTCCTTTTAGGAAATTTATCACTTATATTTTTATGATAATTTTAATGTGAGTTTTATATATTGTCAAGTATTATCTTATAGAGTACCTATAAATTTTTTTATAATTAAATTAAAATTTTAAATTTATCTAATTTACTCACTTAAGAAACATTAATATCATCTATAATTTGGGAATAGCAGAAGATAATTAAATAGAAGATCTAGCGGAACTGTAATGGCGTTTTTAATGGACTGAGTTTGTTTTTCTTTGGACCGTCTGTCTATATAGTCTTGTCGCACTCAGCGAATAAACCTTAAATAAAGGAACTGCATCGCCAATGCATGAAATTATTTTAATTTATAAATTATATAATATAAAACTATAATTATAGTATTATTATGAAATATAATTTGGTTTATCTTATTTTTTATGATATCATTTATATGATAGCGTGTTTTTATAAAATGGGGAAGCATCAGGCAAGTAATTCAAAATGAAACAGGGAAAACTGAACAAGAAGATTTTCTGGAAAGACAAAAGCAACATGCCACTTTATCCTATAGGCATTGTTGCAGACCTGATAGGAACCACTGAACAGACCCTGCGTCTTTATGAAAAGCACGCCCTGATAAAACCTGCCAGAAGAAATAAAAACAGGTATTATTCAGAGAATGATATAAAGTGGCTTCAGTATCTGAGAGATCTGATTCATAATCAGAAAATAAGCATAGAGGGGATAAAAAAACTCCTTAATTACCTGCCATGCTGGGAGATGACGGATTGCAATGAAAAAAAAAGGATTAAATGTTCTGCCTATACCGACAGAACAAAATCCTGCTGGGAACTGAACAAAAAGATATACAGGAGAAAAGTAAAAACGCCCTGTGAGGACTGTATTGTCTTTCTATCCAAGTCAATCAATAAATAAAGGTGTCTCAGATCTGTAGTCAGAACCTCTTTCGCATATTCTAACAGGCTGCTGAAAACTATTTTCTGTGCTTCTGTCCGTCATTCCCGTGCAGACGGGAATCCATGTTTTCAATGGTATATCAAACGTGGATCCCCCCGCCGGAGGATAACGAATTTCAGATTTCTCAGCAACCTGCTAAACTCTAAGACCGCTCTTCCCAAAAAATTTCATCAAATATGATATCGACAAAAATAAAGTGGAAAACCCTCACATGTCGAGGAATAACCGAGAATAAGCGAATATACTCTATCCTCAATTCAATCAGAAGAAAATATGAACAATCTGGATTAAATGAGCCTCCTGAGAAAAATGCAAGGCTTCAATAGAGAAAGTCTAATAAGTTTAACTATATCGCCAATATATTCGAACTACTCATGATTGTTACACAGGAAATCGGGATCTGTATTACCCGATTTCCCGCATAGCATCTGATAGACTTCTTGGCAAATGCTTGGCAAACTTCATGAGTATTAATAGACCCTTTTGAACCTCCGGATCCATAACTGCAGAGATAAGATTGGTAATACCAGATTTTACAGGCTTTGCCTTGATATCTGACATGGCACTGACTAGGCATTTGTCTACACCATCAATAAGGTAGCTAATATCTTTATATGCCAACATCTTTGCCACAGTATTGAGCGAACCTGATTTATTCAATTCATTAACAGAATCTACCAGTTTGCCAATAACAGGCAACAAGCTTCCGAGTTTATTGAGAATGCCTGGGACTTCTTCTTTCCCTAATAAATCCAGAAGAATAATGAGCACAGGGATATCATCCCCCAGCTTCATTATCATCTCAAGGGTTTCTTCACGCTCATATTTCTCTCTGAGCTGGGTTATCGTCGGACTCACATCATGGGTGATCTTCACAACAGCGGGGGACAGATCTATCATTAACCCCTTTGCAATATCCATCATTCCCATGACCTGAACAAGAAACGGTATATTGTCCCCTACCTTCATTAATAAGCTCAGGGTCTCCTCGCGCTCAAAACGCTCCCGGAGATCCTTAATGACAGGCCCTGCATCGTCTGCTATCTTGCCTACCGCAGGCATCAGGTCCACCAGCATGCCCTGAA
>Ga0233425_10009777_pt1 | contig 11990 bp, 7 predicted proteins | sample Watercolumn_Towu_2_FD_181712 | JGI IMG/M metagenome (GOLD analysis project Ga0233425, IMG submission 181712) | Freshwater microbial communities from Lake Towuti, South Sulawesi, Indonesia - Watercolumn_Towuti2014_140_MG | ecosystem: Environmental > Aquatic > Freshwater > Lake | place: Indonesia...
GCCAGCACCGGCCGGCCGCTGGCGAGGTAAAGCTGGCTGCGGTCGCTGAACGAGCCGGTCCGCCCGGCGATGTAGCCGTTCTTGGTGATGCCAAGCTCCCCGCGCGAGCCGGTGATGTAATCATGGTAAGCGTCGAGCGTCTGCGTCTTGGCGACCGAGCTTGTCAGCCGCCAGCCGTGCGCGCGGAGCTTCTCCTCCGGCGCGCCTCGACCGATGGCCAGTTCGATCGGCGATGGGGCGCGCTTGGGCAGGTCCCAGAGTTTGTCGAACTCCACATCTTTCTGGCCGTAAGTGCGGCCGTTGAACTCCACTGAACGGTAACTGCTCCAGTTCATCACCGTCGTGAACGCGGCGTCCGCGGGCGGTGGCGGCGCGACGCGCCAGAAGTCCAGATACGTCGGCAACGGCATCTTCCGCCACGCGATGCCGCCGGTCGGGATGTCGCACTTCGGCTCGCCGATGAACATCCCGCACGTGAAGCACACGTCGTGCGGCGCGTAAAGGCTGCGCATGTGTTCGTCGCCGCGTGCCAGCCGGATTTGCGTATAGACCGGGTCGGTGTCCAGGGCGACTTTGCGCCGGACCTGCGCATACATCGGCCGCACGGGATTCACCGTGGAGACGTTGATGAACAGATCCGCGCTACGACAAAGCTTGTCGAGCTGCGACTCGGTCATGCCGTAGAACTTGTTCTCGAACTGGCTGTAGTAGCACCAGCGCCCCGCCAAGCCGAAGCGCGCGAGAAGCTCCTCCACGTAGCGCCGCCCATAACTGCTGTCAGCGTCGGTGACCTGCCGCGACGGGTCGAATGGCATCAGATATTCGCCGCTGTCCTCCAGAAACCAAACGTCGTGGCCGAGCTTCTTCAGCCCCAGCAAGATGTTCAGATGGCCCCACGACATACCCACCAACGGGTAGGCAACCATATAGCCAGCTACGATGATTTTCATAGGGAGAAGCTATCAGCAATCAGCCAGCAGTTTCTTCAAAACCTTGCCGGCGTCGAAGAACTCCGCCGCGACCTCGTGCGCCGCGCGGCAATGCGCGGCGTAGTCGCGCTCCACACTCGCGATGGCGGCCGTCGCTTCCTCCAGCGTCGAGAAGGCGAGTAAGCCGCGACCGCTCGGATAGAATTTGCTCCAGCCCGTGTCCTGCACCACGGCCGGTTTGCCGGCGGCCAAGTAGCACGCCGTTCGGCAACTGAACCACCCGCTGCATGTCGCCACGTAAGCCTGCTTCGCCACGCTCCACTCGCCGCGCGAGCGCAGGATGTAGTCGCGGTAAACTTCCGCGTCGCTCGACACCGCGTAGCCATCCACGAGTCGCCAGCCGTTTGCCGCAAGCGCCTCGCGCGGCGCGCGCCCGCTCACAGCGAGTTCCAGCGGCACGCTGGTCTTCCGCGGCAGTTCCATGAACTTCTCAAACTCCCGGTCCTTCGCGCCGAGCACGCAGCCGGCAATCTCCGGCGGACGCTCGTCTATCTTCCAACTCATCACCGTGGTCCAGGGAGATTTCTGATTTCTGATTTCTGATTTCTGATCTTGCCACTCGTCGAGGAGGATGGGTTGCCTTGTCGGCCGCCACTGGAACAAGTCGGTCGGTATTGGACAATCCGCCTGGCCGATGTTCTCGCCAAAGGTGAAGAAACGGTCGTGGAGCCGCATGCATTCGAGCGAGTAGGCTTCGTTTGGGCCGGGCTTCCCGTCCAGCACGCGGCGGATTTTCGCCTGCGTGTAGGCGGGATCGCTGTCGAGATAGACCTTGCAGCGAGCTTTCTGGTAGGCGTCGCGCGGCCAGAGCGAGCCGGAGATGTTCAGCACGAGGTCCGCGTCGGCGCACCAGTCGGCGACGTCGGTCTCGCTGCGGCCCCAGTAGCGGTCCTTTGGGTCGCGCAATGACCAGTTCTCGCCGAGGCCGAAAAGCCGCATGACGCCGGCGAGATACTCGACGTTGTGGCTCGCATCGTCGGTGTAGGTCTGGTTGACGGCGTCGTAAAGCCAGTGACCGGTGTCTTCGAGGTAAAGCACGTCGTGGCCCAACCGCTGGAGGCCGGCGGCGTATTGGGCGTAGTCCCACGCCACACCGCCGAGCGGGTAGGTTGCGATCAAGCCGCTGGTAATGATGCGCATGGTTATTGATGAGTGACGAGTGATGAGTGAAGGCTGTCACTCGTCACTCCTCACTCTTCACTTTCGTTGCCGCTCCACGAGCCTCGCGTAGTATCCGCCTCTCGCCATCAATTCCTCGTGCGAGCCAAGCTCCGCCACCGCGCCGTGGCTCAGCACGGCGATCTGGTGGCTGTCGCGGACGGTGGTGAGCCGGTGGGCGATGATGACGACGGCGCGGTCTTTCATCAGCCGAGCCAGCGCGTCCACGATGGCGGCTTCGCTTTCGGCGTCGAGCGCGCTCGTCGGCTCGTCCATCGCCAGCACGGGAGCGTCTTTCAGAAACGCGCGGGCGATGGCGATGCGTTGGCGTTCGCCGCCGCTGAGCCGCGCGCCGCCTTCGCCGATAAAGGTGTCGTAGCCGTGCTCCAGCTTCGAGATGAAACCGTGCGCGTTGGCGGCTTGCGCGGCGGCGATGATCTGCTCGCGCGTCGCGCCAGGTCGGCCGTAGGCGATGTTCTCGGCGGCGGTCGCCGGCATGATGATCGCATCCTGCAACACGAGGCTGATGTTCTCGCGCAGGCTCCGGCCGGTCACCTTGCGCACGTCCTGGCCGTCGAGCAGCACCGAGCCGCTCGCCGGGTCGTAGAACCGCAGCAGGAGGTTCAGCAGCGTGGTCTTGCCGACGCCGCTGGGACCGATCACCGCCAGCCGCTGGCCCGGCGCGACGCGGAGGTTGATGTCACGGAGCACGTCCTTGCCCGGCTCGTAGGCAAAGCTGATGCCGCGGAACTCCACCTCGCCGCGCGCGCGGCCGATGGTTTTTGCGTTGGGCGCGTCCTGGATGTCCTCCGGCTCGTCGAGCACCTCCAGCACCCGCTGCACGCCGGCTGCCGCCTCCTGGAGCGTGCCGCCGACCGTGCTGAGCTGCGAGAGCGGTTCATACAACATGCCGAGGTAAGCCAGAAACACCGTGAGCACACCGAGCGAAAGCTGGCCGTCAAGCACGCGCAGACCGCCGAGCCAGGTGATCGCCGCGGTGCCCACGCCGATAACCAGCGCGATGCCGAGCCAGTAGAGGATCTCGACGCGATGCTGCGCGAGCCGCACGGTGACGGTGGCGTTGCTGCGCGTAGAGAACTTCCGCTCCTCCTCGTCCTCACGAACGTAGGCGCGCACGAGCGGTAACGCCGACATCACCTGATGCACCTGCGACGTCAGCGCGCTTTCCGCCTCGTGCGTCCGCAGCGAGCGTTGGGTCATCCGCTCGGAGAAAATCCTCATCACCACCACCAACGCCGGCATTACCAGCAACGCGGCCAGCGTGAGTGCGACGTTCATTTGCAGCATCACCACTGTCATGCTGGCGAGCGTGAGCAGCGAAACCATCGCGGTCACCATGCCGTGGTGGAAGTAAGTCTGGAACGCGAACGTGTCGCCGGTGACGCGGTAGATGACGTCGCCGAGCGTGCCGCGCGTGTGGAAACGCATCGGCAGGCGTTGGAGCCTGCGGAAGAGGTCGTGCCGCACGCGGGCCGCGCCGCGCAGGCCGACGGCGATGAGCAGGTAGTTCTGCACGGAGCCGATGAGCGCGCTGAGCAGGTGCAGGCCAAAGATAGCCGCCGCCATCAGGCCCACCAGTTGCGTGGCGTTTGGCGGCCGCGTCATCAGTGCTTCGTCTATGATGACCTTCAGCGGCCACGGCTTGAGCAGGCTCGCGCCGATGCCGACCAGCACCAGCATGAAGATCGCCGCCGTGAGCGGCCAATCCTTGACGAAGTAACTGAAAACGCGGCGGAGGTGTTTCATGCCGCTCCCTGTTGCGGATTGGCGGCAGGCTTGCCGCCGGGCGGCACTGAGACGAAGCCGAGCTTCGCCGCGACGGAAGCGATGAGTGTGCCGACTAGCCGCTGGAGGCGCTGCGCGCGGCGATTGATGAGATGGCTCATCAGCGGAATCAGCAGCAACAGCAGATACGCGAGATGATATGGCGTGAATTTTCGCAGCAGCGCCAGCAGCAGCACGTCCAGCGCGGTGAAGATCGCGAACGTGACGTGCGCCACCAACGGCCAGCGGTAACTCAACCGCACGCGGATAAGCCGCTTGTTGCCGCCGTGGTTTTCGCTTGCGGTCTGGACGCGCGTCTTGCTCCATCGCTCGCCATAGACCTCCAGGTCCCACGGGTCGTAAGCGCCGCCGCAACGATGCCGCCAACCGTCGCGCTTCAACTGCGCGAAAAGCGCGTCGAGCAACTGCAGCCGGTCGGTGCCGTCCTCGCTCCAAAGCTGGAACTCCGTGTTCTGGCCGACGTGTTGCATCGTGGTCGGCACCGACTTCGCGTGCGCCAGCGCCGCCAGCGGCGAACTGTGCCGTCGCAGCCGGCCTTCGTAACGTTCCACGCCGCGCACGATTGGCTGGAGGAAATAGAGCAATCCGACCAACGGCCGCGACCAGAAGCGCCGGTTCTTTTTCGGCAGGTCCGCCTGATACGCCGCGATGCCGCTTGCCACGACGCTCGTCAGGAATGCCGCCAGCGGCAGCGGCCACAACGACGGCACGAGCAGCGCCAGCACCGCCAGCGGAAACGTCACGAGCGCGTGATACTCGACACTCGTGAGCAAGCTGAACAGGCCCGACGGCCGCGGCGTGTAGAGCGTCTGGAAGAGCGCCGAACCGAACACGCCGTGATAGATGATCGGCCGGTTGATCTGGATGCCCTCGCGCGCCGTGCTGTAGATGACGCCATGCCAGATCGAGGCGCCGAGCGAGTTGAAATATTCCGGGTGTTTGTTACGGAGCAGCGCCTCGGCCTCGCCGTAGCCGCGCTGCTGGTTCAGATACGCCCGCGCCGTGCAGCGCCGGTAGTGCCAGACGAACGCCGCCGGCGAGAACGCGATCTTCCAGCCACGCTGCATGAGCCGCCAGCAGACATCCACGTCGTCGCCAGCTTTGCGGAAAATCGGGTCGAAGCCGCCGATGGCCTCGAGCGCCCATTTCCAAAACGCCATGTTGCAGCCGGGGATGTGCTCCGCCGTGCGGTCGTCGAGCAGCACGTGGCACGGCGTGCCCGGCGACACCGACACCGCCGCGGCGATCCAGTTGTCCTCCGGCGGCAAATAGTTCGGCCCGCCGATGCCGGCGGCGTTGGTCTTGAGCAGGTCGCCGACGAGATAGTAGAGCCAGTCCTCGTCCGCACGGCAATCGGAGTCGGTGAACGCCACGATGTCGCCCGTGGCGGCGAGAATGCCGGCGTTGCGCGCGTAGGAGAGGCCCCAGTTCTCCTGTCGGATGTAGCGGATCGTCGGGAACTGCGCGGCAATCTGAGGCGAGCCGTCGGTGGAGCCGTCGTCCACGAGGACGACTTCGTAGTTCGGGTAGTTCAGCTTCGTGAGCGACTCCAGACAAGCGCGCAACGTCCGGCCGCCGTTGTAGCTTGCGACGACCACCGACACCTTCGGCGGTGCGCCTTGCGTGGCCAGCGGGAAATGCGGCGCCTGCACAAACCGCTCATGCACTGCCTCGAACGCCGGCTTCGGCTGCCGCTGGCGATCCACGAGGCCGAACGCCCAGTTCTCGATCTGGTAGCCGCCCGTGAACCAGTCGTCCGTGAACGCAAAAAGAATCGTTCCCGCCAGCCCGCCGCGAAACACCGCCTCGACGTGCCACGACAAGATTTCCGCCTGGTGCTGTGCGTCCTCGCGGAAGCTGTCTATGCCGAATTCGCCGAGCATGAGCGGCTTGTCGCCGGCGAGGATTTGCAGGCGCGACAGGTAGTTCTCAAACGCGCGCTGGTCGTGGAGATAGACGTTGAAGCAGAAGAAATCGAGTTGCTTCGGCCGCAGAAATTCCGTCGGCGGATAGTTCGCGAACGTGAAGAGCCGCGTCGGGTCAATCGCCTTGCCCGCCTCCACCAGCGAATCAATGAACTCCTCCACCCGTTCCGCGCCATACCAGCGGACGATGTCGGGCGGCAGTTCGTTGACGACGCTGAACGCGAACACCGCCGGATGCCCGCGCGCGTCGCGCACCGCCCGCTCGACCGCCTCGCGCGCCTCGCGCATCGCCACGGGGTCGTCGAGCCAGCAGGTATGCTTGCGCCACGGGATGTCTATGAAGACCTTGATCCCTTCCTCGCCCGCGAGGTTCAGCAGCCAGAGCGGCGGCGGATGATAAACGCGGATGACGTTTGCGCCGAGTTGGCGCAGCAGCTTGAAGTCCGCGCGCGTCCGCTCCCGCGATGGATACGGCTCGCCCGCGTCGTTCGGCGCGAACGGCCCGTAGGTGCAGCCCTTGGCGTAGAACTTCCGCGTCCCAGCGCGAAAGAACCGCCCGTCCACGGCCATCGCCGCGTCGGCGACAGCAGGCGGTGCGGTCGCATCACGAGACACAACCGGCGACACGGATGACTCTGTGGTAGTCACAAGTGCAAGGCTCCAAAGCGGCCAAATCTATCGGAACGCCCGGTTAAGGTCAATCGGGCGGCGGCTCACGTCACGCTCAGCCAGAGCCGGCGCGAGCGCGGGCCGTCGAACTCGCAAAAGTAGATCGCCTGCCACGTGCCGAGCGCGAGGTCGCCGTTGCGGATGAACACCTGCGCGGAACTGCCCATCATCGAGGCTTTCACGTGCGCGGCGGTGTTTCCCTCGGCGTGCCGATAATCGCGCGATTGCCAGGGCACCGCGCGCTCCAGCGCCAGCAAGAGGTCGTGGACCACGTCGGGATCGGCGTTCTCTTGGATCGTGATGCCGGCGGTGGTGTGCGGCACGAACAGCGTCACGACACCGTCGCGGATGCCGGCCGCGCGAACCTCGCGGCGGACCAACTCGGTTACATCCACCAATTCGGCGCGCGCATGAGTGCTGACAGACAGTTCCTTCATTGCCGCGGACTCTAGCAGACCGAAGCCCGCGGCGGAAGCCGTCGCGCGCGTGACTCCGCGGCGGCGGTGGTGCTATGGTCTTGGCGGCTCGATTATGAAACATCTCATCATGCTGGCGCTGGCGGTCTCGGCGAGCTTGTGCTGTGCCGCCGATACCGAGCTTGTCTTCAACGGCTCGTTCGAGCAGCCCGGCAAGTCCGGCGCCGCTCCCGACGGTTGGGCCACCTCCGGCGCGCGCGAAGTGAAACAACGAGTGGCACTCGACATCGGCCGCGACGGCAAGCATTGCGCCAAACTCGAATGCACCGCCTTCGGCGGCGAAGGACCGGCCAGCCACGCGATGGTCGCCCAGACCGGTCGCGTCGCCGTCCGCCACGGCCAGAGGTATCGGCTTTCGTTTTGGGCGAAGGGCGGGGGTATCAAAGGCAGCTTCGTGGAAGTCGCGCTGACCAACACGCGGCATTGGGAAAACGCCGGCCTGGCGGAGGCTTTCACCGTCCCGTCGAAATGGCAGCGGTTCGAGTTCCTGTTTCAAGCCAAGGACGACCTGCCCGCCGCCGCGAGCCGGCTCCAGTTCTGGTTCAAGGGCACCGGCACGCTCTGGCTCGATGACGTCTCGCTCGTCGAATCCGCGACGGGGCTGGAGTGGTTTCCGCAGATCGCCACCGGCGGCGTGAAGAACTTCGTCCCGAACAGCAGCTTCGAGTGCGGCGGCGCAAACTGGGGCGGCTACACCTACGGCCTCAGCGGCTGGGCCGGCAACCTCTACCGCCTCGAAGGCGAGGTGGACGCCGCTGCCGCGAGCCACGGCAGCCACAGCTTCAAGATTGCGCTCTCGCCGAAGACGCTGCCGGTCTTTTGGTTCGACTACTACGAGCCGATCCGCCAACCCGTCCGCCGCGTGTTCGTTGCCAACCGCGGCTGGTTCCGCGTGCCGCCGGGGCAGAAGCTGACGCTCTCGGCCTTCATGTGTGCCGACAGCGACGGCGTCGTGGCACAACTCGCCGCCATCGAAGCGCCGGGCCGCACGCTGCGGAAAGCCGTAACGGTCGGCCGGGAATGGAAACGTTTCGAGTTCGCCTTCGCGCCGCACCAGCCGTTCCTCTTCATCGCCGCCGGCCTCGACCTCGACGAATCCAAACGCGACGCCGCCACGCTTTGGCTTGATGCGGTCCAACTGGAACGTGGCGACCGCGCCACCGACTACGCGCCGCGCGCCCCGGTGGAGTCGTTCATCGAGACCGCGGTGGAAGGCAACACGTTCACGAAGCCCGCCGACGGCGCGACGATGATGGTGCGCGCGTTCAACGACAGCGACCGCGAGCAAACGGTGCGCGGCAAACTCGCTGTGACGGATTTCCTCGACAAGACGGCGTTGGAGAGCGACCAAGCGGCCACAGTGCCGGCGCATTCCAATGCCAGCGTGCCGGTGCGTGGTGTCTGCAAAGGCCGGCAAGGTTTCTTCCGCGCCACGTGGACGGTAGATGCCGCGCCCCAATCATTGCGTATGGCGATCATCGAGCCGGCACCGAAGGACGCGAAGGATTCGCCGCTGGCATTCAACCACGCCTACCCGTGGCAGTTCCTCGTGAAACTGGCGCGGCAGGCCGGCATCGTCTGGTGGCGCGACTGGTCGGCCAAGTGGCAGACCTGCGAGCCGGAGAAGGGCAAGTTCGACTGGAGCACCGCCGACGCGCAGATCGAGCGTGTGCTCAAACTCAACAGCGAGGTGGACGTGATGATCCCGTTTCCGTCGGCGCTCTGGAACTCGACATCCGACCCGGAAAAAGTGGCGAAGGAAGCCGGCAAGAACAGCTACCTCAAGACTCGGCTGCCTGTGGCCTTCGCTCCGAAAGACCCCGATGAGTTTGGTCGTTTCGCCGCTGACGTGGTGAAGCACTATCGCGCCGCCAAGCCGCGCGCCGTGACGACCTACCAACTGCTCAACGAGTCGGTCTATACGAGCTACTCTCTCTCGCAGCGTTTCGGTTACACCGTGGACGACTACATCCGGCTCACCGGTTCGGCCTACCGTGCGATGAAGATTGCCGACCCGAACTGCCGCGTCGTCACCGGCTGCGGCGCGAATCCTGTCGGCGCGGAGACGCGCGAGTTCATCGAGAAAGGCGGCCTCCAGTTCGCCGACATCTTCGATGTCCACATGTATGACCCGACCATGCCCGCTGAGAGCTACGAGGAGACGTTCAGCAAGCTCGAAGAACTCATGCGCGCCCACGGCGGCCCGAAGCCGGTTTGGATGACGGAGTGGGGCTGCTACGCCGACGACGATCCGCCTTCCGTGCCGTGGCTCGCTGGCGACGCCGCGATGAACCGTTGCCGCTGGTCCAGTGAGCGTGCCGCCACTGAACACATCGTCAAGTTCACCGCCGTGACGTTCGCTCACGGAATGCGGAAGATTTTCTTTCATGCCGGCACCTGCGGCCCCATCAACGGCTCCGACGCCGGCGGTGTGCTCTTCGAATACGGCGGTGCGCCGCGCAAGATGCTCCCCGGCGTCACCGCGCTGACGCGCCTGCTGGGCGTGCCGGACGAGTGCGTGAGGAAGATTGTCCGCGGTGATCTTCGCGCTTACGTCTTCCGCATGAAGAACCGCGCCGTCGCCATCGCGTGGTGCGGAGAGAATCAACGCCGCCCGCTGGCTCCGGCCAAAGGCGTGCGCGCCTTTGACATCATGGGCAACGCGCTGCCGCCGCGCGACGCGACGCTCGGCGAGTCGCCGGTCTATCTGGTGGGCGGAGATGCGGAGTCAATCCTCCAGTCATTGCCGCGCTAATAGTCTTCGCGCGGACGGCCTGACCCGCTATACTCCGGCCGCGTTCGCGCCATGAATGAGCCACTCGCCTATCTGAACGGTCAGTTCATCCCCAACCACCAGTGCGTCCTGCCCATCTACGACGCTGGCATCGTGCTCGGCGCGGCGGTGACGGACTTGCTGCGGACGTTCCGCGGGCGGCCCTTCGCGGCCAAGGAGCATGTGCGGCGGTTCTTCGAGTCGGCGCGCTACGCTTACATTGATCTTGGCATGAGCGAGGCGGAGATGCTCGCCATCGTCGAGCGGCTCGTCACGCACAACATCGAGGCGTGGAACGGGCGCGAAGTGGCGCTGGTGTTCTACGCCACAGTCGGACAGTTCCCCGTCTATGCCGGTGCGGCGGGCATGGCGGGCGAAATGCGCGCGACGGTCTGCCTGCACTGCTTCCCACTGCCGTTGCAACTGTGGAAGAGCGCCATTGCCGAAGGCGTCCACGTCGTCACGCCGGCGCAACGGCACATCCATCCCGCCACGCTCAACAGCAAGATCAAGCATCGCAACCGCCTGCATATGTGGATCGGCGACCAGCAGGCGAAGCTGGCCGACCCCAAAGCCATCGGCCTCTACCTCGACCACGAAGGCAACATCACCGAGACCGGCGGCTCAAACTTCCTCATCCTCAAGAACGGCACGATCCTCAGCCCGCGCCGCAACAACATCCTCTGGGGCGTGACGCTGGAGACCGTGCGACGCTTGAGCGAGCCACTCGGCTTGCAGTTCGCCGAGCGCGACTTGCAGATTCACGACGTTGTCAATGCCGACGAAGCGTGGCTCTGCACCACCCCGTATTTCCTCGCCGCCGCGGTCAAGATCAACGGCATTCCCATCGCCTCCGGCCGCCCCGGTCCAGTCTGGCGGCGATTGATGGACGCCTTCAGCGCCGAAGTCGGCGTGGATGTTGCCAAACAAATCCTCGATTCGCCATGAACACATCCATTCACCAACACATCTCCATCCTCACGCTCGCCATTCTGTCCACGACCACGTTCGCCGCGCCGCCGGTGACGCAGGAGCCTTCCAGCGACAACCTGCCGAACCGCCCCAAAGTCCCCGGCAAGTTCCGCCTCCACCTGCGCGAGCGCAAGGAGACCGCGCCCGGCAGCAAGGAGTTCAAAGTCGTTGAGCGCACAGTGGATTGGGAGGTGTCGAAGACCGCCATCGTCATCGTTGACATGTGGGACGGCCACTATTGCCGGCTCGCGGCACAACGGCTCGGTGTGATCGTGCCGCGCATGAACGCCGCTGTCAGCACCGCCCGCAGCCACGGCGTCCAGGTCATCCACGCGCCGAGCGGCGTCACCTACCTCTACGCGGACACACCCCACCGCAAGCGGATACAGCAAGCGCCGGAGAAGAAGATGCCCGAAGGTTGGAACCCGAAGAAATGGTGCGACCTCGACCCGGCGCGCGAGCCGCTGTTGCCGGTGGACACGAGCAAGTGTTCCAGCGACGATCCCATCGTCGGCGCGCAGGTGCAGCAGTTCACGCGGCAGCATCCCGGCCTCGACATCGTCGGCTACGACGGCGTCAGCGACAACGCGCAGGAGATTTTCAATTTCTGCGAGGCTAACGGCATCACCAACATCGTCATCATGGGCGTCCACACCAACATGTGCATCCTCGGCCGGCCGTTCGGCATCCGCGCGATGGTCAAACTCGGCCGCAACGTCGTGCTCGCGCGCGACCTGACCGACGCGATGTATGACCCGCGCCAGCCGCCGTTCGTCAGCCACGCGCGCGGCACGGAACTGGTCATCGAGCACATTGAAAAATACTGGTGCCCCACCATCCTCTCCGACGACCTCACGCGCGTCGTGCCGGGATCGGCGGGACCATAAGCTCGCAGCATGCGTTCGCTGCGCGTCGGGCTTCTTACTTGCAACCGCAGCCGCAGCCCGCCTGTTGCTTTGCCCGCTGGCGTTGCTTGCTGCCGATGCCGAGGAAGTTGAAGTCCTTGAGGTGGCCGAGGACTTTCAGGCCGGCGCGCGTCCAGAACTTCACGTCGTCCCAGGAGCGGATGCTGGCGAGTTTGCGGGCGACGTATTTCGGCGTCAGGAAGCTGGTGTAGATGCCCTGCGTGATCTCCAGCAGGCGCTGGTCGCTCATGGGGCATTTCATGATCGGCACGCGCATGTCGTATTCGTCCCAATCCTCCGTGCGGAGCCAGCCGTTC
>Ga0233425_10009778_pt1 | contig 11988 bp, 9 predicted proteins | sample Watercolumn_Towu_2_FD_181712 | JGI IMG/M metagenome (GOLD analysis project Ga0233425, IMG submission 181712) | Freshwater microbial communities from Lake Towuti, South Sulawesi, Indonesia - Watercolumn_Towuti2014_140_MG | ecosystem: Environmental > Aquatic > Freshwater > Lake | place: Indonesia...
TCCCGCAGATCATCGAGCCAGTCATAAGGGAACAGGGCAGCAAGTTCATCGACGAGGGCTGCCCCGACCTCGGCATGGGAGCCGGGGACGCCGCACCGCTGCCGGAACTTCCCGAGGTCGTGGAGTAGTCCTGCCGTCGCGACGAGGTCACGAGGGGCCAGTGTCATGTCCTCACCTCCCGATCCGTAATGGTGTACTTCCCTAAACCAAAGGCCGTGCCTTTCCCGAGGTGGACGATCTCGCCCAGACGCAGTAGCGGCAGAAATGGGGCGAGGTCACCTTCGAAGCCCAGGGTGCCGACGAAGCCCCCCAGCGTCATCCGGGTCTGCTGGCGGGCGGAGTATCGTTCCCAGTCCAGCCACTTGAGGTCGGCCCGTACGGTCACTACCGCTTCGGCCTGCCGAATGAGATCCCGGTAGTCCAGCTCAGGTGTGAATTCGCAGTGGCACACCGCCAGGGCGCTGAGGCGGCGCAGCAGGTTGCGCACGAGCACATGGAACTCCGGCTTCCCTGTTAGATGCCCGCTGAAACGTAATCGGGTCGGTGTCTCAAACCGTAGGGTGATCTGCCCGGCGGTCTCATCAGGTCCAGCCGTTCCGTCGGGGCCGTGATGGATGGTTGCAGAGCACACGAGGCGCTCATCCTCAGTCGCTCCGTCGTACAGGAGGCGTGTCGCGGTCGGGAGCCGGTCTTCGATCTTGTGCAGGTGCCAAGGCGCGCGACCGCGCCCAAGCCCGGCCCGGCCCATCTCGCGGAGGGCAACGACGAAATAGGGGACGAAATCTATGGCCTTGCCAACCAGCACCAGGCCGAAGGTCATCTGGTCGCCCGGATTGAACTCGGTCCGGTCATCTGCTGGTAGTTCCAGGACAAAAGGATGCGGGACGGCAGAATTCCGCGCGAATAATCCCACGGCGTCCCGCGGCGGGGTCTCGAAGACGTACGTGTACGGGCACGTCTTCGGGACCAGGCAGGGGGGGCAGGCGCGGAAGGGGCAGGCCGCGCGGCGGAAGGCGTGGCCGAAGGCCCCTCGGATGGTGGACCCCTTGTAGGGCGGCAGTTGGGCGGCCGCCTGGGCCAACATCGTGACATCTAGGGTGACATACCGGAATTGCTCAAACACGGAAAACCTCCCCGCGGGAGATGGTTTTGCTGTCATGGCTCGTGCAAAGGTGGACTGCAGATAGGATCGCGCCGAGCCGTCGTTCCGCAGTCCCTGAAGAACAAATCGCCGGGCATCTTCCTTTTGTGCTGGCCCCTTTCTATCACCGACAGAAGCGGAGCGGAAGCATAACAACCTTGTCGGCTCGGCAACCTTGCCGGTTATGCGAAGATGATCCGGCTTGGTTCCAGAAGAATGGCGTATCGGGACAACGCGCCGGGGGTGCGGCGTGAGTTGATCTGATATTGGGTGACCCACCGACCGGGGCCGAGGGCATCGCGGATCTTGCGGTTCAGGCGACTCCGGACCCCGATGAACCGCTCGTCCCCATCTTTCGTCCAACCAGGGAGAGTGCGGGCCCGCTCGTCCCTCGGGCCGAGCTTCTCCAAGAGGGCCAGGATCTCCTGGTGGAATGCGGTATCCAGGAAGGCCCGGGCCTCCAGGGAACACTGCTCGCAACCCGGACAGGACGGTTTGCCGCAGATGACGGCGCGGCGGCGTGCGAAGAGGGAATAGAGGGCAAACTCCAGGGGCGTGAGTCGAACGCTGCCCGATTCGATTCGCAGGGAACGCGATACAGGGTCCAGGAGCACGGCGGGCGGAGCGGCCAGTCGATTCAGTTCGTGCTGCGCCCCCGCGATCAGCACGGAGTAAGACAGCTTCTCCAGGTCAGCCGCCTGAGCCTTCTCCCTGAGAAGCAGAACCGGAATCTCGGCCAGTTCCACGCGAACGTCCTGACTTCGGACGCGCCGGCCGTCCACCTCGTAACACGTGCGGCGCGGCGGCGGGTAGAAGAACGCCGCGTGCCCCTCGATGGCCGGGGGGCGGACGAGCACATGAGACAGGCGGTCCTGGGGTCGCGCGAAAAGCTGGAAGGCGATGCCGATAAAGAGCCCCATCGTTTTCCGACCACCGGCCACCGAGCAGTGCAGCGCGGTATTCGGATCCCGGGTCAGATCCCGCACCAAGGAGAGGATGGAGTCCGCGACGAGCACGTTTTCAGCCGGTGTTCGCACGTCCTCGAGGGGGTGGCCATCCGGTGTGGTCGGCACGATGATCGAGCCCGTATCGAACTTGATCTCCCCGCGAGTAATCCCGTAGTCTCGGCAGAAACCGTGAAATTGCCCTCGTACAGGATGGAGGAGTTGCTCCTTTACCCGCTCGCGTCCCGGCCTGGTCGTGATGACCCGTATTTCGCGGACGGGGACGGGGGGGTGACTGCTGACTAGGAGGCAATAGAGCGTTTCGGTGATGACCTGGGGCGTGAGACCGGAGACCGAAAGGAGAACCGTGGGCAAGCATGCCTGGGCAGACCCGACGGGCGCAGGGGACCGCCACGTCTCGATGCTCCCCATTTCCCCGGCCCGGGGCCGCTTCCGCACGGTCCATCCCTCCGGCCCGTTCTGCGGGCTCGCCGGTGACCGGGTTCTCCCGCCCTTCCCTTTCGGGGAGCCCACAGGTCCCGCGCGAAACGCCCAGAACTCTTGCACAGATCGCGGGAGATAGTCAACCTCAATCCGAGAGATCCGCGAACCGCCCGAGCCGACGCGAGTCTGAAGTCTCAGGGGATCCCCCCGAGGCAATCTCCGAAGCAATCCGTGCTTGACTTCCCCCGCCACATCCTTTACGTTCCACGGCACTTCGAGCGAGGAAGAATTCACCTAGTGTTTGCGCTGGACGCGCAAGAACTACAGGATTCAAGAAGAAGGGGGAGGGGCCATGCAGACACTCGGTATCAATCCCAGCCAGCACGGACTCGAGCACCACGGCATCCAGAACGTCAATCAGACGTTCTGGAACCTGGGCACTGCCGCCCTCGTCGAGAACGTCATCCGTCGCCGCGAGGGCCTGTTGGCAGCCGGGGGGCCCCTGGTCGTGCGGACCGGACAGTACACGGGGCGCTCGCCCGGCGACAAGTTCGTCGTCCGCGAGCCTTCCACCCAGGATCGCATCTGGTGGGGGGCAGTGAACCGGCCCTTCGAGCCGGCGCGCTTCGACGCCCTATACGGTCGCCTGCTGGCCTACCTGCAAGGGGGCGACCTGTACGTACAGGATTGCTTCGCCGGGGCCGATCCCCGCTACCGTATTCCCATCCGGATCATCACCGAGTACGCGTGGCACAACCTGTTCGTCCGCCAGCTCTTCGTCCGCCCGGACTGGACCAAGACCCACGAACACGTCCCGCGCATGACCATCATCGACGTGCCGAAGTTCCATGCCTATCCAGACCTGGATGGGACCAACTCCGAGGCTTTCGTGATCGTCCATCTGGCCAAACAACTCGTGATCATCGGCGGCACCAGCTATGCGGGTGAGATGAAGAAGTCCGTCTTCACCTTCTTGAACTTCGTCCTCCCTCTCCAGCAGGTGCTCTCCATGCACTGTTCGGCCAACCTCGGCCCCCGCGATGACGTGGCGCTCTTCTTCGGCCTGTCGGGAACGGGGAAAACCACGCTATCGGCGGACCCGGGTCGCCGCCTGATCGGCGATGACGAGCACGGCTGGAGCGACACCGGCATCTTCAACTTCGAGGGAGGCTGCTACGCCAAGTGCATCCACCTCTCCAAGGAATACGAGCCGCAGATCTGGGAAGCGATTCGTTTCGGCACCGTCTTGGAGAACGTGACCATCGATCCTGACACGCGTCTGCTCGACTTTGCCGACGGCACGCTCACCGAAAATACCCGGGCCGCATATCCCGCAAGCTTCATTCCCAACGCGGTGATCCCGGGGGTGGGAGGGCACCCGTCCAACATCTTCTTCCTGACGTGCGATGCCTTCGGGGTCCTGCCCCCCATCGCGCGTCTTTCCCCAGAGCAGGCCATGTATCACTTCCTCTCGGGGTACACGGCCAGGGTCGCCGGCACCGAGCGCGGCATGGGCTCTGAGCCCAAGGCAACCTTCAGCGCCTGCTTCGGTGCCCCCTTCCTTGTCCTGCATCCGACGGTGTATGCGGATATGCTGGGTGAGCGAATCGCCAAACACCAGGTGCAGTGCTGGCTGGTGAACACGGGGTGGAGCGGGGGACCGGCCGGGGTGGGCGAGCGGATCAAACTTCCCTACACCCGGACCATGCTCCGCTCTGCGCTGGACGGGGAGCTCGCTCGGGTGCCCACGGCGTCCGACCCGATCTTTGGGCTGGAAGTGCCGACCCAGTGTCCGGGGATTCCCGCCCCGATCCTGAATCCACGGTCGACCTGGTCGGACCCTGCGGCCTACGACGCGCGGGCGGCGGAGTTAGCCGAGCGCTTCCAGAAGAACTTTCAGCAGTTCGAGAACGTCCCGGCGGCCGTGCGCGCGGCGGGCCCTCGGGTGACGTAGTGCATCGGGCCAGAAGTCCACGAACCTATTCCTGCGCGTGACAACCAATACAGGTCATCAGGGTCGCGGGCCCGCCGAAATCCCCCCATCCCCCCCTTTGAGAAAGGGGGGCGGAGGGGGGGATTTGTTTGCCAAAGGGGGGCCGGGGGGATTTTGAGAGGGGCAGAGGCACTCATTGGACGGCAGAAACGATACGTGACCGCCATCAGATTACAGAGCCTGAGCCGAAGCGGCCATTTCGCCGCGCGCCGCCAGAACTGAGCAGGAGGCCGGACGATGTCCGCGATGTCTCCGATGGAGCTGAGAAAACTCCTTTCCCGGATGCCGCGAGTGTCTCTGGGCTCGTACCCGACCCCCCTGCAAGACCTACCGCGGCTGACCGCTCTGTTGCGGGGGCCGCGACTCCTGATCAAGCGTGATGACATGACCGGGCTTGCCTTTGGAGGCAACAAGCCCCGCTCGCTCGAGTTCCTGATGGCCGATGCCCTGGCCCAGGGCGCCGACACCATCATCAGTAGCGCCTCGGCGCAGTCAAACATGCTGCGGACGACGGCCGCAGCGGCGCGCCGACTCGGCCTGGATGTTCATCTCGTTCTCCGGGGGAGCGGGGATGAGCCTCTCCAGGGCAATCTGCTGATCGACCACCTTCTCGGCGCCGAGACGACCTTCATCCAGACAACCGATCCGTACTCGAAACTCAGCGTGGAGGTGATGCAGCGCATCGCGCTGGACCTGAAGGCTCGCGGACGCACGCCATACATTATCGACGTCCGGTCGCATTCGGGCGCCCTTTCAATCCTGGGCTACATTTGGGCGGCGGCTGAGCTGCAGGATCAGATCGGCCCATTGGGTCTCACGCGCCCGATCGTTGCCTGCGCCGTGAGTTCAGGGACGACATTGGCGGGGCTGCTCCTTGGGGCTGCTCTCATGGGAAACCCCTTCAGGGTGCTTGGTCTCTGCGTGCAGACGCCGGCATCCTTTATGCTTCCCAACGTGCTTGAGAAGGTGAGCAGCGCTGCCAGCCTGCTGGGGCAAGACCTGCACCTCACACCCAGAGATGTGGCGTTGGATGATCGCTGGATCGGTCCGGCCTATGCAGTGCTCACACCGGAGTGTGTGGATGCTATGAAACAGATCGCTCGCGCTGAAGGGATTCTCGTGGACCCGGTGTACACGTCCAAGGCCTTGGCTGGCATCCTGGGACGCATCGGCGAGGGAAGCCTGACCTCCGACGATTCTGTGGTGTTCCTCCACACCGGCGGGACACCCGCCATCTTCGCCTATGCCGAACAGTTGGGCCCGCTCTTAAGGCCGCAAATGTAAACGTGAGGAGGGGCAAGCCGCCCAACCCACCCCTCTCTTGGATCATTCGCGAACCCATTGGCGAATAATTGCGGGAATGACCAAATCCCAATGACAAATGACCAATTGCGGATGGAATCTCCTCGAATGCTCGAGACGGCGCGTCTTTTTGCGCCCACCACCATTTGTCATTGGAAATTGTTCATTGGTCATTCGATTCGAAGAATTTGCTGATTGATTCGTGAATAATGCGGGTTAAAGGGGGATGCGGTATCGTTTGATCTTCACGTTGAGGGTCTTGATATCGATTCCCAGGATGCGCGCCGCTTGCATCTTCTTCCCGCCGGTCTCTTTCAGGATCCGCATGAGGTGAAGCCGTTCCATGTCGGCCAGGGAACCGGGCCCCTGGGATAGACCGCCACCCTGCCGGACGTTGGGCGGGAGGTCGTCGACGCCGATGATCTCGCCCGGGGCGAGGATCATCAGCCGCTCAATGGTGTTCGCCAGTTCGCGGACGTTGCCCGGCCAGGGGTATTCTGCCAGGGCCTGCAGCGCTTCTGGAGAGACCGTCCTCGACGCGTAGTCCGCCGCGAATCTCCTCAGAAAATGCTCCACCAGGCGGTGGATATCCTCCTTCCGCTCTCGAAGTGGTGGAATCGTCAGGCTGACGACGTTCAACCGGTAGTACAGATCCTCGCGAAACCGCCCCGCCCGAACCTCGTGAGCGAGATCCTTGTTCGTGGCGGCGATGACGCGCGCATTCACGCGGTGCGCGCGGGTGCCCCCCACGCGACGCAACTCCCGGCTGTCGAGGACTTGGAGCAGCTTGGCCTGCATGGCCGGGCTCATCTCCCCCACCTCGTCCATGAAGAGCGTCCCACCCTCCGCGACCTCGAACAGGCCCTGCTTGCCGGCCGTGGCCCCCGTGAAGGCCCCCTTCTCGTGGCCGAAGAGCTCGCTCTCCAGAAGCTGATCCTGGAATGCGCTGCAGTTGATGACGAGGAACGGGCCCTCAGCCCGCGCGCTCTGCGCATGGATGATCCTGGCCACCAGCCCTTTGCCGGTCCCACTCTCGCCCTGGATCAGGACATTGGCCTCGCTGCCCGCAATCCGTCGCACCGAGGCCAGCAGTTCCGCGACGGCCTGGCTCTGCCCGACCAAGATGGGGGCCGGCTCTCGCTGGGCAACCATGCGTCGGAGGGCCACGTTCTCGCGCTCGAGGCGCTTGCGCTCGGCTGCGCGCCGCAGGACCTCTTCCAATTCGGACAGTTTGAACGGCTTGGTGAGGTAATCGTAGGCCCCAAGCTTCATCGCCGCGATGGCGCTGTCTACATCCGGATGACCGGTGAGAATGACGACCTCGACCGCCGTCCCGCTCTCCTTGATCCGGCGGAGCGCGTCCATCCCCCCCATGCCCGGCATCTTCAAATCCAACAGGACCACATCAAAATCCGCTGAGCGGATCCGCTCCAGCGCCTCCTCCCCGCTGGCCGCGGTGAGGACAACATACCCCGCCCGCGGAAGTTCCTTTTCCATGAGGAGACGCGTAGGTCGCTCGTCATCGACGACGAGGACGCGAATAGATCCACCCCGTTCCTTCCCCTCTGCCATGTCGATCCTGCCTTCTCCTGAACGCCGGGCTGTCAATTGGTCAAGTTGTCAACTGGTCAATTAGCAAGAGCCAAGCGAGAGAAGGGCTGCTCGTCCAAATTGACCACTCGACCAATTGACCAATCGACCTCAGACTGCCACAGGCAGACTGACGGTCACGATCGCCCCTTTCCCCTCACCCTCGCTTTGCACGTCGATGACGCCGCGATGCTGCTCCACGATGCTCTGGCAAATCGCGAGGCCCAGACCGGTGCCCTTGCCGACTTCCTTCGTCGTGAAGAAAGGATCAAAGACTTTTGAAAGATTCTCGGGCGAGATCCCCCCGCCCGTATCGGTCACCGTGACGTCCAGCCAGCCGCCCCCCTCGCCCTCGCCTCGATGGGCCGTGCCGATCCGAATCTCGCCGCCACCCTCGACGGCATCCAGGGCATTCGTGAGCAGATTGAGGAAGACCTGCTGCAGCATCTGCGCGTCGCCCCGGACCAGGCTTCGTTCAGGAAACGGCTGAAGGAGGATGCGCTGATTTGCCAGAGAAGCTTGCCGCTCCACGAAAGACACCGCTTTCGCGACGACGCTCGTGAGATCGACGATGTCGAAGGCAGGCTCGCGCTGCCGGGCGAAGTCCAAAAGGCGCCTGACGATGGTGGCGGCGCGAGAGACCTCTCCCTGAATCAACGCCAGGTATTCCTGGATGTCCGCCGACCCGGGCGGGGATGCCATCTCGGCCTCCCCGGCCCGGCGCTGTAGCGCCTCGGCGAATCCGGCCACGGAGGACAGCGGATTGTTCAGTTCGTGGGCCAGCCCGGCTGCCAGCCGCCCGAGCGAGGCCAGCTTCTCCTGCCGAACCAAGAGGTGTTGCGAGCGTTTCAATTCCTCGTACGAGCGCCGCACCTCCTCGTACAGGCTGGCGTTCTCAATGGCCACGGCCGCCTGGGCGGCCAGCGTGACCGCCAGCCTTTCGTCCTCCCTGCTGAACTCCTCCGCCCCCTGTTTTTCCGTCAGGTACAGGTTCCCGAAGAGCTTTCCCCTCGAAATCACGGGAACTCCAAGGAACGAATGCATGGGCGGGTGACCCGGCGGCACCCCGTGGGCTCGCGGGTCTCGGGTCACATCCTTGATGCGAAGGGGCTTCCCTCCCTGCGCCAGAAGGCCCAGCACCCCTTTGCCGGCCGGGAGCGCGCCAATCCGGGCTCGCGTCTCCTCGTCGATGCCCGTCGTGACGAACTGCACCAACCCGCCGCTGGCGTCCAGCACCCCCAGCGCCCCGTATCTCGCCTGGAGTAACCGGCAGGCCACCTCGACGATTCGCTGTAGCACCGAGGTGAGCGACCGTTCCCCCGTGAGGATCATCCCGGCCTCGACCAGGGCCGAAAGCTGCTCGCGGCCGTGGCCGACGGCGCGCTCCCGCTCTTGCAGGAACGCCATCGCCACGATGGTGAGCATCCGGTTCATCACCGGCTCGTAGATGTCCAGGGCCTGCTGCAACTCATTCGATCGTCGCCGGTAGTGCGCCTGGAGGAATCGGCCCACCACGTCGCGGAAAACCAGCAACCGGCCGATCACCTGCTTTGCCCCGATGCCGCGGAAGACATCCCGTTCAGCCATGTCCTGGGCGAAGGCCTGGGCACTGTGATACCTTCCGGTCTCGGTGCATTTCACCAGAGCATCATGGATGGCGGCAAATTCCGCTTCCGCTTCCTGCCGGCTGAGGCCCTTGAGGAGAGCCCGCCTCGCCATCTCAGCCGTCCATGCCCGGCAGTTCGCTTGCGCTTCCTGCCGGAGGCGTTCTGCCAGAGCCGAGGGCACGACCGGCCGTTGGGCCGGGGGTGCTGCCGTGTTGCCGGGCGGGGATGCGGGCCTCTTCGTGCGCGGTCGCGGCGTCGCCATGGATCAGGACCGACCGCCCTGGACTGGGGCTGTCGAGATCCGGTCTCGGGGGGGCATTCCGTAGATTTGCAGCCAGGCTATCCAGTAGGCATTTGCCCCTAGGGCCAGCGCCCACAAGAACCACATCGGGTGGCCCAGCAGAACCGTCATCCATAGGGGGAGGCAAAAGCCGTCCCGGTTGGCAAGCAGAGCCAGCGCGCGCGCCCAGAGCCGTGCCGAAGTCGTCGTTCTCACCTCCAGGCGCTGCCCGGAGACCGACCAGCGGAACACGACCCAAAATGCAAGCGTCACGCCCAACGCTGCCGCCAATCCCAAAACGAAAAAATGCGCAGATGAGCTGCTGCCGGCCACGCGTCGGGTCAGGAAGGCGATCACCGTCAGATCCACGGTGTGATCGCTGATATTGTCGAGCCACTTCCCCAGCCTGGAGGTGAGAAATTTCAGCCGGGCCACCTCACCGTCCACGTGGTCGAGGATGACGGAGAACTGAAAGAGCCCGAGACCCAAGAGGGAGCTGAGCACCCCCTCGTTTCCCAGCAGCCACGCACCACCCAGTCCGGTCACCAGGCTCAGCGCCGTCAACTGATTCGGCGTCACCCGCGAAGCGATCAACCAGCGGGTGAGTCGCGCGGAGAGGACACGGTTCACGTAGCGGTCGACGATCGGCCCATCCTCGGGGCTTCGCAGCGCTGCCAGCATCGCCCGCTCGACGGAAGGCACCTCCCCTACGGACCGGACGAATTGATGTCCCTTCCCCTCCCAGGGAATCCGCTTCAGTTGATGATCGCGGCGGAGCTGCTCGAGAAACCCTTGCAGCCCCGTGTGCCCCCGCAGGGCCGCCTCGATGCAAGGTGATATGAGGGTCGAGGGAACGGCCAATGGTCCGACGCCCGTTCCATCCGCCGCCGCGACCCCCCCCGCCTCCGCCACCTGAGAAAGCCATGCGCGCAGAGCCCCCGCGTCTACCACAATGGATGGTGAGAGCACCAGTGTGTGATTTGATTGCGGCGACAGGGCCTCTGTCGGCCCGCACCACCGGACTCGGCCACGAAGACGAGACTCGCCCTCGAGTTGCGCGCGCAGCGTCGCCTGCTGGCTGTCCGCGGCCACGATCGCAAACTCCTCGATTCCGGCCTGGTGGGCGGTGAGCAGGGCCCGCCTGAGAAGCGGCATCCCCGCCACAGGGATCCCGAGAACCGCCGCCTCGGAGAGCTCTGGTCGCGGACACACAACCACGGCTGTGTCAATTGCGCCTGGCATAGTATCCTTTCCGCTTGATTTCCCGCCTATCTTAAACCAGAATTTTCAACCGGCGCAACCTAGAATCCGAGGGACACCATGGCGCAGGCAACGCTCCGGTTCTCCGGCCCATTCCGGGATTGGATCGGAGAACGCACGCTGACCCTGACGTGGGAGGGAACGCTGACGGTCCGCGACCTCTGGAAGCGTCTGGCCGCCGATTACCCCGCACTCGGCCCAAAGCTTCCCCCAGAGGGCCTCCAGGAAGAGGCCATGAGCCGGATCGTCGCCGTTATCATGGACGGGGACATCCTGACACTGGAAACGGCAATTCGGGATGGGGCGAAGGTGGATATCCTGACGCCCCTGTTCGGGGGAATCACCGCCCCCTTTCCTACTTGCCAGAGCGCCTGAGCGCCAGGGTGCCGTCTAAGAAGAGAGGAGTATCGGGCGGAGACAGAGACTTTCCCATTTGCCCGAGTGCCGGAGTGCCGGAGCGCCAATCAAAGAGAGGGGAGATTCAGACCACGATCAAGACGGTCCACGTCGGGCAGAATCTGCTCACGGGCGTGCGCCAGGTCTTCTTCGAAATCGATCTCGATCCAGGGCAGGTCGCCAACCTCTACCACACCGATCGGCACCTCGGATGCCAGCTCGCGGAAGGCATCTTCATACTCCAGCGAATCCTTGCCGGTCTCGATGAACTCTTCCAGGATGCCCCGCAGCACCTCGGCAGCATCGGCCGACAGGCGAAGAATGCCCACCGCCTCGCCGCGCACCCGCGGATCGCCGCTCACCTTCTTGGACACCTCGACCACCCATCCATCCTCGGCCACGACCTTCTGTTCCTCCCCCGTGTCGGTAAGTCGCTCATCCACAGCGATCGCGTTTCCTTCGTTGGAAGCAATGATGCGTGCCAGCAGCTCTTGAGGGAAGAGGATATCGCCATCCATGATGAGAATGTCGTCGTCGAATTCATCTCTAGCGTGCCACAGGGAGAGGATGTTCCCGCGGGTGAACTGCTCGTTCACGACAAAGCGGAGTTGAACCTGGGCCGGCCCTCGGGCGGCCTCGGCCATGATCTGGTCTTTCAGGTAGCCGACCACCAAGACCACTTCGGACACCCCCACCGCTGCGAAGGCCTCCAGGTAGCGCAGGAGAAGCGTTTTCCCGCCGATCTCCAGGAGGCATTTGGGTGTGGTGTCAGTTTCTGGTTTGAGCCGCCAGCCGACACCGGCGACCAAAACGATGGCACGCATGACGAACCCGAAAAAGGTCAGAAGCCAGTGAAGAGCAAGAAGACCGCGCGATGCTACGCGACAAGGAAGCGCGGTGTCAAGCGGAATCCCCCTCCACGCAGCAACTCCGCACCGTGAGGTGTCCGATTCAGCCGTGCTCTGAAGCCGCGAGGCCGAGTCGAGGCTGCAGGGACACGGAGGCCCCGCCTGTCGGCATCCGAATCGCTA
>Ga0233425_10009779_pt1 | contig 11986 bp, 17 predicted proteins | sample Watercolumn_Towu_2_FD_181712 | JGI IMG/M metagenome (GOLD analysis project Ga0233425, IMG submission 181712) | Freshwater microbial communities from Lake Towuti, South Sulawesi, Indonesia - Watercolumn_Towuti2014_140_MG | ecosystem: Environmental > Aquatic > Freshwater > Lake | place...
AAATGGGTCAGGCCTTGATCGGAGCAGCCCTAAGTTATAGTTTAGATGCTTGGGGGGTAGCAGAATTGAGAAAGATTTTAAGCCTCTTTTCAAATTGACTCGAGCAAATCTCCGGGTCTGCATTTATTTTAATGCGGGTTATCCATAATATGCCTGGAGGTCTTTTGCAGTTTTTTTAGTTTTATTCTACTTTTATAGAGTTTATTTTTATTAAATGATAATATTAAATTTTTGAGGTGCTCAAGAACCATACTCATTTACAACACGCCATATATTTTAGTGCATGGTTCTTGACATTTTGCTTTACATAAAAAAAACATTTATTAAGCTTAATTTCCTATTTAAAATATGAACAAAAGAGGCCAATTATTTATTTTATCTGCAGTGACTATTGCTTTAGCTTTGGTAACAATAACCACTGTTTTTAATTATGCTCTCGTTGAAAATGAACCCAGCAATGTATATGATCTTTCATCAAATATAAAGAAAGAGGGATTTGAAGTAATAGATTATGGGATATATAATTCTGTAGACCTAAAGAGTCTGATGTCTGCATATACAAATAATTTATCTGATTATATTATAAACACAGAACCTGATGCAGAATTCTTTTTTATATACGGAAATAGTTCAATAGTAAGAGTAGAAGATTTTTCTAGACCAGAAATTTTAAATACAATCTCAATACAAGTGGGGGGGACTTCTTTTGTCAGAGATACTAATAAAATAATAGAAAAAGCATATAGAAATATATATTACACTGAATCTGTCCCAGATGATTCAAATAAAATAAATATTACAATAAATAATCAATTATATCCAATTACAATAAATCCCGGCCAGAATTTTATAATACTTATGAAAAAAACATATAAAAACAATACATTCCTTTATTTAAGATGACTCGGGGAAAGAAAGGGTTAAGCGAAGTAGTAGGTTATGTTCTTTTAATTGTAGTTGCAATTTCTGTAGCAGCAATAGTTGGGGTGTGGATGATGTCTCAGGTGCCTGAAGATGATTCTGGAAAAATCTGCCCAGAAGATTCTTCTTTGATAATTTTAGATTATAACTGCACGAGGGACATTGGAAGTTTAATTGCCAATATTACTATAAAAAATAAAGGTTTTTTTGTTGTAGATGGATTCACTTTAAAATATAATAATCTCCCTGATGGAAAAATAGGGATAATCAGCCTTGGAAATGATTCTTCCCCAAACAGCCGCTGGGGCAAAAAAATGGCCCCTGAAGAAATTTATAGTTTTAAATATAATCTTACATATAATAGTTTTAGAGGAGAAGTTTTAGAAAGTGGCCTTAACCCGCAAGATCAAAGCATATATCTTCTGGAATTACAGCCATTTACAATATATCGGGGAGAAAAGAATTTTTGTGAAAAAGTTTCCTACAAAGAGATAAATAAAGCCTACTGCATATTTTAAATAATATGATAAAAAAGAAAGCTCTGTCTCCGCAGACTTCGGGAGTATTATTGGCAATTCTTACTATTATGATAGTTATAATAATTGTTTTATGGCTGCTAGGATTTTTTTCAGAATCTATTCTAAAATTTAATGCTCCAATAGAAGAATCCTGCAATAAAGCAAGGTTTAAGGCTTCTTTAGTTAATGCTGAAGGAAGCGGTTTTCCAGAACTTCAGCTGTCAAATATTGGTTCGATTCCAATATTGGATTTTAACATTAAATATATTAAAGGAAATGGAAAAGCTGAAACAGAATTTATTGGAAGAGCACTTGATCCGGGCAATTCAATTAGCTTGGATATTCTGCTGAATATGACAATAGAAACAAAAAGTATAGAGATATACCCTGTTCTTCTCGGCCAGACAAAATCAAAAAAAAACAAGCAAAAAATTTGTTTTGATTTTCCAAAGACAATCCCTCTTAATCAGCCAATAGAATAAGTTCTTGGTCTTAGTAATAAGAAAATTGTGCACATGGGCTGTTGCGGGTTTTAAGCTTTTCTTGATAAAAATAAATGATAGGGTTTTTCGGCGTTAGTCAAATCCTATAAAAATGAAATTAACTTCGCTTTCAGCAAGTTTGTGCTCTTACGAGCTAATTTATAAGCTGTCTAGTGACAGCAACGAGCAATTAATAATCACTTGGGAGGCGCCAGCTGACCATAGTAAAGAACGAAGTGCTATCTTTTCTTTAGATTCTAATTAAAATCAAAGGATTTGACTAACGCCGGTTTTTCTATAACTTTAAAAATACTATTTCTTTTAAATAATAAAAGATGGATGAAGAAAGTGAATCAGTAGAGATGAAAAACCTTCCTATGGAGATTATGGTTTTCTCAATTATATTGGGGTCTTTATTTTTGATTGGCTCTTTTGGTTTTATGTGGATAGAAAAAATTTCTTTTTCATTAGGGTTTGTCAGGACAATCGAATCACTGGCATTTATATTCAAGGAAACTTCCGGTCTTGGCAGGTCTTTAGAAGTATTGCTTGCTGTTTTTGGAGTTTTTTTGGTATGGTGGATTCTTTGGACTATTGCAGATTTAGTATTTGAAGGAAAAATATCGGAATATTTAAAAGTATCAAGATACAAGTCTATTCTAATGAATTTACATCATCATTATATAATTGCTGGGGGGGGAAGAGTTGGTGAAGAAATTGCTAGAGATCTTGTTAGGTTAAATAAAAAAACAGCAATAATTGAAAAAGATCCTTTAAAGGTCTCTAAGTTAAGAAAGAAAGGGTATATTGTTATAGAGGGCGACGCAAATGATGTTGAGTCAAGGATTCTTGATAAGGCGCGGATAAAAGAAGCTGCTGTTTTGATTATAGCAATGCCTGAAACAGAGAAAAATCTGCTTTTAACTTTAATGGCTAAAGAGATAAAACCCGATATTGATATTTATGTGAGATGTGATCATCCTGAATTTGTTTCTAGATTAAAGAAGGCAGGAGCAAAATCAGTTATTGTTCCAGAGTTAGTAGCTGCAGATAAGTTTATCAAGGATATCTTTAGTTGATCTCAGCTAAAAAATTTACAAGCTTCTGCAACTTGCTGGCTTGATGCACCTAAAGAAGATAAAAATGCCTTTAATTCATTCTCTGTTCTTAATTCTTCCTTGTTTTTTGCAAATGCCACTATTTTTATTTTGCAGTTTGTTTTTCTGCATATTTTTATGTTTTGCATTATTCTTGAAATTATTATTGCTTTTCTCTTTTTATCTTGTTTTATTATTTCTGAAAAATTAATTAATAACGATATTCCTTTTTTCACAGCTTCTTTGGCTAAAACATGATTAAAGCCAGATGCTCTTTGTTTTAATGTGTCTTTTTCTTGATTTAATTCAGGTGAAACAATAAAATTTACCCTGCAAGTTTCAATAATCCTTCTATTAAAAAAATCATCTTTTGCTTTTATTGCAATTAGTTTTTTGTCTTTTTTTGATTCTAAACTTGCAATTATGCTTCTTATTTCATTCTCGCTTGAATTAATAAGATAACCATTGATATCCTTATCTTCTTTTATATCTTTTTTTGAGTTTATCTCTTTAAAATATAAATTTTTTTCTGTTTTGAAAAGAGTTATATCCATAATTATATAAGGATTACAAGACTTATAAAGGTTTTACTGGGGGTATTCAGCCTCGCCTTAGGCTCGGCTGTATAGTTTTGCTTGCTGCAAATTATTTAATAGTCTCCCTTGGCTCCTAACGAGTAAATAATGCGACTAACTTTGGCTAATGTTTCTCATCAGCACGTTTGTTTCTCCTATCTTGCAACAATCTATCCGCTAATCAAAGAACCCTTAAAATCTTTTCCATTTATAATATTGTCTACATCTTTAAGAGAATTAGTTATATAAGTGGGTATTTTCTCATTCATTATAATTTCAGCAGCATTTTGGTCTAAGACAAAATGCTGGCCTGCATGAAATTTAATTTTTTTTGCCCTTTCATTAAAATTCTTCCATGAACAATGAGAGATAAATTTTGCATTTTTATTTGTTTTAGGATTTGCAGAAAATAATCCGCGGACATTTGTTATATTTATAAAAGGGCATTTTAAATATCCTGCAATGTTTGCAGAAGTCCCATCACTTGTGTTATTTGGCTTATATCTTAATGCACCGCAGAAAACCGCGTGGTTTTTTGCAAGCAAACTGGAAGCATGCTTCATATCTTTTGGAATTAACTCATTTGCATCTTTGCCGAAAATTTCTGTTAAAAAAACAGCATGCAGTCTTGTTACTGCAATTCCAATTTCAGACTGCTTTCTTGTTGTTTTATTCATCTGTTTTAAAGCAGAAATGTATTTTCTTGCAGTGCTTCCGCCACCGCAGACAACTACAAATTTTTTATCCTTATTTTTTTCTATCACTTTTTTAAATTCAGCAAGAAATTTGAAATCAACTTCATTAGGTATAATTCTGCTTCCACCCAATGATATTACCCATGTTCTGTTTTCCATTTTTTCTTTTTTATGCTTGATATGTGCTTATGCATTTTTGTGCTTCGCAATATCTTGTTTACTGATATTAATTAATAAATAAACTTGGCGGGTCAGGGGTGTAGTCTTCATCAGCTTCTGCAACTCTGCCATAGCCAGTTTTATTAATTAATTTGTTTTATATTGAATAATGCGATAGCACTATTTTGCTTTAGCAATTTAATTTTATAAAGAGAAGGGTTTATTTAAATCTTGCTTTTAAAAAAACTCTCTTAAAATTATTTTCAATCTGTTTTTCTATTTCTGCTTCAGGCAGGTTTTTTATTTTTGCCATAAATTTTATTGTCTCTTTAACATTTATCGGCTCATTTCTATTGAAACTCCCATCAGGATTTTTATAAGGAGAAAGATAGGGCGCATCTGTTTCTGTAAAGAGCTGGTTTAATGGGGCTGTTTGGACAATAAATTGAAAGGTTTCATTTCTTGCTATATTTGTTGGAATTGAAAAATTATATCCTCTTTCTATTGCTTCTTTTATTAATGATTTTCTTCCTGAAAAGCAATGAAGTATAACTTTATCTGGATTTAGGTTAAATTCTTTTAAAAATTCGATAAGTTCTTTCTCTGCTTTTCTTGAATGCAGGATTAACGGCTTATTCAGTTTTACTGCAAGTTTTATTATTTCTCCTAATTTTTGCTTTTGCTCTTCTATTTTTTTTCCATTAAATAAATCCAGGCCAATTTCTCCAAATGCAATAAATTCATTTTTATGCTTCTCCATTTGCTCCAAAACTTCTTTTATGCTTTTTTTGGAGCTTCCTGCATTTATTTCTGTTTTATTTAATTGTTCTTCAAAATAAACTTCTCTGTCTAAAGCATCTTCAGGGTACAACCCAAGAGCAACTTTGATATTTTTGTGTTTTCTTGCCAGCTCAAGAGAAAAATTATTTGTGTGAAAATCAACTCCGTTGGTTACAACTAGCACATTTTCTTTTTCAGCTCTTTTTATAACTTCGTTTAAGTCATCTTTATAATAAAAATGGTCTAAGTGGCAATGTATGTCTATCAGCATGTTTTAAGCAATTGTAAATAATTTATCATCAGAAACATCAAAAATTTTTAATCTTGCTCCAGAATCAATCCATCCGTGGGCATAATTTAATGCTGCGAATGCATTTACAAAATCTTTTTTATTTTCAAAATGCTCTGCATCAGAGATATAATTTGAAGCCATTTCAATTATCTCCTTGGCTTCTTTTTCTTTGGAGATATTTTTTTTAGCTATTTCAAGAGCTTTTTTTGTTATGTTAAAGTATTTTTCAAGTTTTTCTTTTAAAATTCTATTGTTCATATTATTAGATAATTAATTTGTGAGAAATTTCTTTCTTTTCAATTAGATTATACGGGGTTTGTTTTCTTATTATAAACCTTGCCCCAATTACTTCAGATATTACTGAATTTATTTCAAAGTTATCTGCTTGAGCCTTGAAAACACCTTCAATTAAAGGTATTTTTGCCTTTTGAGAAATTTTTTCCAATAAACTCTTTATTTCTTCTTCTGTTAATGATATTTTTGTCTGTTGTTTTTCTCCAGATCTTATAATTGCTAATTCTTTGCCCGCTCCCCCGCATTCTATTGCAGTTATACTATTGTCTTTTAAAAGAGGGCTGATTTTTCCATATTCTCCAGATATCATTGGAATGGAGTAATTTTTTGGAGCAGGAAATACCATCCTGGCCATCAGCATTGGCGGAGGGAGAGGGATTCTTGATAAATCCGGCAATGGTCTAGGAATATTTGAAAGGTCCGGAGATATTCTCCTTATTGCCATATTGTTTTGAATAATTTCTTCAGAAACCGAGGGTATAAGACTCGAATTAAATATTTCTCTTCTTATTGATTTTATCTTTTTTAATGCAATGGTTTTTATAATCGTAGAAGTAAATGATTTTATAAATGCAGAATTTGCAATCAAAACCTTGTCCATTTTAAAATTTTCTCTGTATTTGCGCATTAAAATTAGATGGATTCTTTTGCTTTAGTTTTTCTTCAAGCGTAACAAGGCCTTTTGCTAGAACTTTATTTTGTGTTAAGAGAGAGTCTATTTTGCTTAATATGTCCTTATTATCTTCTGAGCTGATATTTCCTTGACCCACAAAACTACGAGCAGATAATTCAAATACTTCTAATAAGCTTCCAATCTGAGCTGATAAGCCCTCAAATTTAATTGCAAGATTCGTCATTGCTTTTTGCAGTCCAGCAAAATTTTCAATGAGAAGTTTTTGAACTTCATGAGAACTTACATAATCAATTTTTTTCTCTTTTTCTCTTTTTCCTGCCTTGCGAGTCATATTTTGTTATAGTTTATGTTATTTATAAATATTTCTTGTTTTCTGCATTTTTATGGGGCCAGGAGGAATTGAACCCCCCTCTGACGGTTACTCCTTCCCAAGATTATATTTTGGGAGGTTTGGGCTGAAGGAAACCATCGGGTTTCTTGGACTCTGGAGCCGTCTATTCTACCAATGAACTATGGCCCCCATTAAAAATAGCAGGGTATGTTTTTAAAGCTTGTTTTAGGCCAATTTCTTTAATTCTTCTATCTCTTTTTGAGAAATTGCTGTTCCGGTGTATTTTACTGCATATAGAAGAGCATCTAATAGAATATTGTCTTTTTTTAAATTAAATAGATTTTTTTTATATGCAATGTATAAAAGTTCTGATGATCTTATAAATCTGAAATCATTGAGCTTTTTTATATTTTGTTTGTCTATTGTTATTTTTAGATGCAGTTTCATTTCCATTATTTTTTTTAATCCATCGGGATCTTCTACGAGCATCCTTGTTGTTCTTTCATCAATTGCTATTAGATTCTCGCAGCCGCATAAATTAGAAAAAGCCAAGCATGAAGCTTCTCCTCTTTGAATTAGACTTATATTCTTATCTGCTTTAAAAGATGAATTTGCAATGTTTAAAATTCGGCTTGTTTCTTTTTCCAGGGCAGGATTTTTTATAAATTCAGAAGATAATTTTAATATGCTTCTGCTTAATAAATCCGATATTTTTATTCCTTCAAGCTCATATTTCTTATTTTGAAGCGGACGATCAATAACCTCTTTTTTAACTTCAGGAGTAATTATAAATTCTCCTGGAAATTCTTTTTTTAATTTTTCTAATATATCTAGCAATCCATTCATTGCAAATGAGATCAGCGGGCCTGCATCGAATATGATGTATTTCATTTTTCAAACATCCCCTCAGCAAGTTTTATCCTTCTTTTTATATCCAGACTTTCAGAGACTTCTCCAGTATAGGAAGATTGTCCAATATAAGTTGAAAGATCCCATAAATCTGATCCGAGCAATTCTGCTGTTTTTTCTAGACTTAGTCCATGCTCATATATCTTTGAAGCCTTGTTTATTCTTGCTTTTTTAAAAATATCTTCTATATAATCCTTTAATTTGCTGTCTATTCTATTTATAGCTAATCTTATATTTTTTTCAGAATCTCTGAATCTTTCCAAGTTTGCCTGTTCAAGAGAAGATATTGCAAGCTCAAGATTTTTTATTAAAGAAGAATAGAACTCTCTCCATCCGGGAAGTTCTCTATAATTTTCTCTTTCTATTATCTTGCCAATTGCATAGACTAAAACAGCAACAATTACATTATCATTGTCTTGATAAACTGCCGCAGTATGTATTGTTTGGTCTGATAGAAGTTTTATTTTATAGGAGTTGTCTTTATCTAATGCTTTTCGGGTTTCTCTTAGGATTCTTATTATATTATCTACTTCCTGCATATACTTTTATAGATTCATAGTTATATAAACTTTTTTAAGCATAGGAATTATAGTAAACTTATGGATATATTGATTGATACTAGCTTTATTTTAACTTGTATAAAGAGCAAGATTGATTTTATCAGCCAAGCTAATAATTTTAATCTAAGAATTAATTTTGTCATACCTGAAGAAGTTTTAGAAGAAATAAAAAGAATAAGTCTCCGCAGGAAAGAAAAAGTCGAGGATAAGAAAGCCGCGAGAGTTGCATTGGATTTAATTAGATCTTATAACTTCACAATGATTAAGCTTAACAATAAAAAAGTAGATAAGGGCATTATCTATTACTTAAATCAGAACAAAGATTGTGTTTTAGCTAGTTTAGACAGGGGTTTGAGGGGAGATATAAAAAACAGGGTTTTAACTATAAAAGGAATAAAACAACTCGAGCTTATTTGATAAAAAGCTTTATAAAGCAATTTTTTCTTTTAGACATATGTTCTATTTAGTTGAAGTTGAGGATTATGTAAGGGTAGAGCCAAGGTTTTTTGGTTTAACTACTGCAGAAGCTATAAAACAACAGCTTACAGAGACATACGCAAATTATCAGGATAAAGAGTTGGGAACAGTTGTTTCTGTTTTAGAAGTTTTAGAAGTTGATGAGGGAATAATTATTCCCGGAGACGGGGCAGCTTATTATAAGTCTTTATTTAAACTTGTTATTTTTAAGCCAGAGCTGCAAGAAGTTGTTTTTGGAGCAATAGAAGAAATAACCAACTTTGGAGCTTTTATGAATATGGGAGTAATGAGGGGGATGATTCATATTTCACAGACAATGGAAGATTTTGTAACTTTCTCTAAAGCAGGCAGTTTAACTGGCAAGGATGGAAAGAAAAGCTTGAATAAAGGAGATAATTGTATGGCGAGAATAATTGCTATCTCATATAAAGGAGAAGAACCCAAAATTGGATTAACAATGAGACAGCCGGGATTAGGAAAATTAGAATGGGTAAAAGCGGAAAAGACAAAATCAGGAAAAACTATAAAATCTGAATCAAATGAACCAAAAGAGAAGAAAAAGAAGGAGAGTAAAGAATGACTACTAAAGAAAAAGCTTGTCTAAATTGCAGAATTGTATTTGAAGGAGAAAGATGCCCATTGTGCAATGAGACAGCATTTACTGGATCTTATAAGGGAAGGATTTATGTTTTTAATTCAGCTGAATCAGAAATAGCTAAAAATATGAAAATAAACAATAATGGTTTATTTGCAATAAAAACTAAGTAATCATATGGAATTTAAAATTCTAAAACACATCAAAAATCCACTTTTAGGAAGAGAAGAATATGATTTGCATATTATATCTGATTCGAATCCTTCTTTTTTAGATGTTAAAAAGCATCTTGGAAAAGATGAAGATTTAACTATTGTGAGGTCTGTAAAAGGAAATTTTGGAAGCAGAGATTTTTATTCATGTGTTTTTGTTTACAATTCCAAGGAAGCAAAAGAAAATACTGAAAAAACAACAAGAAAAGAGAGAAAAAAAATGGCAGATGAAGCAAAAAAGCAGGCGGGAGCAGTTAAACAAGAGGAGAAAAAGTAATGGGAATAAAAGCAAAGATTAAAGGAAAAAGAAAACATAAGAACCAGCCAGTATCAAAAAAATATGCTAAGTATAAAATTGAAGGCAATAAAATAGTTAGAGAAAGATGCTGCCCCAGATGTGGTCCTGGAATATTTTTAATGAAAGCTGAAAATAGAGTTTATTGTGGTAAATGTCATCTGACTGAATTTGTTTCTAATAATTAACTTAATCGCAATATTTAAGAAGACATAAATCTTATTTTAAATATGAGGCGATTAAGGGAAGAGGAGAAATATACTATTCTTGGGTTGGTTACTTTGGCAGTAGCATTTTTTGCTTTGGTTATTTATACTACCCCCCCTACAAAACATCTTTTATTTTCTCCTGAAGAAGAATTTACCTTTCAAATTTATAGCAATTGGCAACAAATTTCTATTCCATTAGAGGTGGATTCTTCTCTTTTAAATACTACAAACTTTATTAATGAGATTGCAAGGCAGGGAGGGGAATGTACTCTGCCGATTTATCATAAACACAATAAGTATGGCTCCTATAATAATTACCAAAATGTGACATTATTTTTGGATTATGGGCAGGTATATTATCTTTTTTGTAATAAAAATTCTACTCTGAATATAAGCGGTAAAAAATTGGCTCAATCAAATAGATTATTTGAGAGATTAGAATATAATTTTGGAGCTACTCGTATTGGAATGGAAGGTAAAAAAATTGGCTCTTTTATTTCTGGTTGTGATGCCTCGCAAATTTATGGTTTTAATGCTTCTAGTGGTGGAAATATAATTTATGATCTTAATTCTCCAATAGAGGTAGGTAGAGGATATTCTATTTTTTGTGAGAATAGGGGAATATGGGATCCAAAGTTAAACTTTAGTTCCTCTGTTATTCAAAATGGGACTATGCTTCTTGATCAAAATTATATTTTCATATTGATTGAATATTTACTTGGTTTTAAAACAAGAAATTACACATATTCTTTATATAATTCTACAGGTTTATTTAAGAAGAATAGCAATCCGGAAGAAAAGATGCTCTCTGTAGGATTTACTCACAATTGTATCTTACTAAATAATGGAAACATAAACTGCTGGGGCTATAATGATTATGGCCAATCTGATAATTATACAAAAGGAGACGCAATCCAAGTCTCTGTTGGATATTACCATACCTGCGCTTTATTAAATAATGGAAACATAACCTGTTGGGGAGACAATAACTATTTTAAATCAAAGAACTATACAAAAGGAGACGCAATCCAAGTCTCTGCTGGATGGGAAAATACCTGCGCTTTACTAAATAATGGAAACATAACCTGTTGGGGAGACAATGCAAATGGACTATTAAATAATTATACAAAAGGAGACGCAATCCAAGTCTCTTCAAGATATTACCATACCTGCGCTTTATTAAATAATGGAAACATAACCTGCTGGTTGAAGCAAAATTATGGTGAATTAAATAATTATACAAAAGGAGACGCAATCCAATTCTCTTTTGGATTATCCCATATATGCACTTTATTAAATAATGGAAACATAACCTGTTTGGGGGATAATATGTATAACCAAGCTCTTAATTATACAAAAGGAGACGCAATCCAAGTCTCTGCTGGCGGAGACCATACCTGCGCTTTATTAAATAATGGAAACATAACCTGTTGGGGATATAACCATTTTAATGAATCACTCAATTATACAAAAGGAGACGCAATCCAAGTCTCTGCTGGCGGGGACCATACTTGCGCTTTACTAAATAATGGAAATGTAGCTTGTTGGGGATGGAATGGTTATAATCAATCACTCAATTATACAAAAGGAGACGCAAGAATTATACCTTTTAAGGTGTTTAGTAATCTTCCAGCAGGAAGATATTCCTTTAATGCAACTGCTTGCGATATGGATGGTAATTGTTTTTCAAGTGATACGAGAGAAGCTAGTGTAGGACTTTTTTGTGGAGATAAGGTTTGTAATAATGGAGAGACTTGTTCTTCTTGCTCTGTTGATTGTGGAAATTGTCCTGCTCCTTCTGGAGGAGGATCTCATACAGGTTCGGGCGGAGGAGATACAGTAAAGACATGCACACCTTCATGGAATTGCAGCTGGACAGTTTGTTTAGACAATAAACAAAAATATAATTGTGTTGATTTAAAAAAATGCAATAGCACTCTAAATAAACCTT
>Ga0233425_10009780_pt1 | contig 11986 bp, 7 predicted proteins | sample Watercolumn_Towu_2_FD_181712 | JGI IMG/M metagenome (GOLD analysis project Ga0233425, IMG submission 181712) | Freshwater microbial communities from Lake Towuti, South Sulawesi, Indonesia - Watercolumn_Towuti2014_140_MG | ecosystem: Environmental > Aquatic > Freshwater > Lake | place: Indonesia...
TCGGCGGAGAAGACGACCTCGGGCTCGCCCCTGCGCCCGGCGCGCAGGCGGTCGAGGCTCAGGAAGGCGCTGAGGTCGACCGGCCGGCGCTCGCTGTAGAAGGCGGCCTCGATCAGGTTGCGCAGCTCCCGCACGTTGCCCGGCCAGTCGTGGCGCTTGAGCACCTCCATCGTGCGGTCGAAGTCGGCGATGGCCTCGACGGCCTGCGGGCCGTGCAGGTCGGCCAGGAACTTCTTCAGCAGCAGCGGCACGTCCTCGCGCCGGCGCCGCAGCGGCGGCAGCTCGATCTGCACGACCGAGAGGCGGTAGTACAGATCCTCGCGGAAGCGGCCCTCGTTGACTTCCATGGCGATGGCGCGGTTGGTGGCGCAGAGGATGCGCACGTCGATCTTGCGGATGCGGTTGTCGCCCACGCGGCGGATCTCGCGCTTCTCCAGCACGCGCAGCAGCTTGGGCTGGAGGTCGGGGCTGAGGTCGCCGATCTCGTCGAGGAAGACCGTGCCGCCGTCGGCCAGCTCGAACGCGCCCTCGCGGTCGGCGTTGGCGCCCGTGAAGGCGCCCTTGACGTGGCCGAAGAGCTCGCTCTCGATCAGCTCCTTGGCCATCGCGGCGCAGTCAATGACGATGAACGGCTTGTCGCGGCGCGGGCTGTGGCGGTGGATCTCCTCGGCCAGAATCTCCTTGCCGGTGCCGGTCTCGCCCGTGATGGTCACCGTGGCCTCGGTGGGCGCGTAGGTCTCGGCCAGGTAGAAGACGCGGCGCATGGCCATGCTGCGGCCGAACATGGCGCCGAAGCTCTCGTTGCGGCTGAGCGGGATGTCGTTCGATCCCTGCAGCGGACAGAAGACCAGCCGCGTCTTGCCGAGCTGGACCTCGGCGCCGGGCGTGAGGTACGCCGACGACACCTTGACGCCCTGCACGCTCGTGCCGTTGGTGCTCTCGAGGTCGCGGATCTGGTAGCCGTCGGCGTCCACCGCGATCTCGCAGTGGCGCTTGGAGATGGTCGTGTCCTCCAGCACCAGGTCGTTGTGGCTGCCCGACCCGATCGTGAACAGGTCCTTGTGGACCACGAACTCGCGCCCCTGCAACGGCCCGCTCACCACGAGCAGCTTGGTCTTGCGTACGCGCAGCAGTCCCTGGTCCACGTCGTGCCCCAGGACGAGCGTCTGCGCCTGTACGTTGCTGGTTTCACTTTCGCCGCTCATTTCACTCCGCCGTTGCGGCCTGCAGGCCGCGAAATGCCTACATTCTAACGCATGCATACGGCTGTGCGCAAGGCGCGGCGAAAGACCGTGCGGGTTTCCGGAACGCTTGAATGCCGGCCACCGGCATGGGATCATGCCGGGCGTCCGATGAGCACCCCCGAACCAGCCGCCGGCAGCCACGATCCGGCCTCGCGCACGATGCGGATCGACATCGATCCCGCCGCCGCGCCGGTCGCCGGCCGCCGCCTGCGGCGCCGCACCGTGGCGCGGCCGGCGGACTTCTCCGCCCGCCGCGCCGGACGCGCCGGACGCAACACCCCCTACGACAAGCTCCTGGAAAGCGTCTATGACGGCGTCTTCATCACCGACCGGCAGGGCACGATCCTGGACTTCAACGCCCGCGCCGCCGAGTTCTTCCAGCGCGACGAGTCCGGCCTGCTCGGCCGGCCGTTGGTGGACCTGATCTCCGGCGCGGACGACGGCCTGATCGCCACCATCGTCGGCAACCTCGAAAAGAACCGCTTCACGCTGATCGACGCCCGCTGCACGCGCGCCGACGGCGCCTCCTTTCCGGCCGAGATCGCCGTCAACCGCATGGACCTCGACGCCGAGGGCCAGTTGTGCTTCTTCGTCCGCGACGTCACCCAGCGGCAGCAGACGCTGGACGCGCTGGAGGCCGCCGTCGAGCGCCTGCAGGCCCACGACCGCGCGCGCATGGAGTTCGTCTCCAACGTCTCGCACGAGCTGCGCACGCCGCTGACCTCCATGATCTACGCCGTCGGCAACATGCTGCGCGGCGTCGTCGGGCCGCTGCCCGACAAGGCCGTGCGCTACCTCGAGCGCCTCGAGTCCGACTGCCGCCGCCTGCTGGCGACGGTCAACGACATCCTCGACCTGCGCCAGATCGAGAACCGCACGCTGGCCCTCAGCCGCTCGCGCCAGCCGCTCGGGCCGCTCGTGCAGGCGAGCGTCGAGGCGCTGCGCGTGCAGGCCGACGCCAAGCGACAGCGTCTGGTTTACGAGCCGTCGCCGCGCGAGTGCTTCGCGCTCTGCGACCCGCAGAAGATCGAGCGCGTCGTGATCAACGTCGTCGGCAACGCCGTCAAGTTCACGCCCGACGAGGGCGAGGTGCGCGTGCGCGTCGATCCCGAGCCGGGCGCGCCCGACCGCGTGGCGGTCAGCGTGACCGACAACGGCATCGGCATTCCGGCCGGGGCCATCGAACGGGTGACGCAGCGGTACTTCAAGGTCGGCGACCACCCCGAGGGCTCGGGCCTGGGGCTGGCGATTTCGCGCGAAATCGTCGAGCTGCACGGCGGCACGCTGAGCCTGGAGAGCCCCGTGCCGGGCTCGGACCGCGGCACGCGCGTGCGGGTGCGGCTGCCCGCGGCGCCGCCGCCGTCCGTGCTGGTCGTGACCGCGTCGCCGGAGACCGGCGAGCCGCTGGCGCGCCTGTTGCAGGCGCGCGGCTACGCCGTGCTGACCGCCGCCACCGGCGCCGCCGCCGTGGCCGTCTGCACGGGCCAGGAGGCGGACCTGGTGCTGCTGGACCTGAACCTGCCGGACGTGTCCGGCGCCGACCTCCTGCTGCAGGTGCGGGACGACAAGCGCTGCCAGCGCCTGCCGGTGATCGTGCTGGCGCGCGACACGCTGGCGCGGCCGACCGCCGACGTGCTGCAGCGCCTCGGCGTGCCGGTGCTCGCCGTGCCCTGGCGCGAGGCCGACCTCCTCAACCGCATCGCCGCCGCCCTCTCCGGCCGCGGCGTCGCGCCCCGCGTCGGCGGCTGAGCCTTTCCGCCGGGCCTTCCCGCTGTTGCATTCCCGTCCGGCATGCCCTACCGTATCCGCCGTCACGCACGAAGAGGATCGCCGCACATGCTTTTCTGGCTGGGACAGGAGCTGAGCCGCATCTGGGGGCCGTTCCGTCTGCTGAACTCCCACCTGGTCCTGCTGGCCCTGGGGACGATGGCCGCGGGACTGCTGGTCTGGTCGCGGCTGCCGCGGCTCTGGCGGCACCTGCCGGGCGACCGCGGCAAGGTCCTGGCCGCCGACGGCGGCACGGTCTCGGCCGGCAAGCCCACCGGCGGCGGCTGGATCATGGCGCTTCTGCTCCTGCCGGTCCTGCTGCTGGTGACGCCCTGGTACCTGAAGCCCAGCGATCTCTGGCTGGCCGGCGTGCTGGCCTGCCTCTACCTGGCGATGTGGGTCGGCTACCTGGACGACCGCAGCGGACTGCCGTGGGGCGAGTGGAAGAAGGGCCTGCTGGACGCCGTCGTCGCCGTGGCCGCCGCCGTCTGCCTCAGCCACTGCGCGCCCGTGCGCATGTGGCTGCCGTTCGTCAAGGGCAGCGTGCTCGTTCCGCCCGCGCTCTACATCCCGCTGGCCGCCGGCCTGCTGTGGCTGACGATGAACGCGACCAACTGTTCCGACGGCGTGGACGGCCTGGCCGGCGCGCTCACGCTGCTCTCGCTTTTCGCGCTGGCGGCGCTGCTCTACGCCGTGGTCGGCTACAAGCCGCTGGCCGCCTACCTGCTCGTGCCGCATTACGCCGAGGGCGCGCGCTGGGCGATCCTCGTGGCCACCGTGGCCGGCGCGCTCGCCGGCTACCTCTGGCACAACGCCGAGCCGAGCCGCGTGCTGATGGGCGACGCCGGCTCGCGCCTGCTCGGCCTGCTGGTGGGCGTGGCCGTGCTCGCCGCCGGCAACCCCTTCCTGATCTTCGTGGTCTCGCCGGTCGTGCTCGTCAACGGCGGCACCGGCCTGCTCAAGCTGATCCTGCTGCGCCTGCTCAAGCGCCTGGGCTTCGACACCACGCCGCCGGGCAAGGCCGCGCCCGAGACGGCCGCCGGCCAGCACGTGCTCGTGCGCGCCCTGCACGCCGTGCGCTTTCCGCTGCACGACCACTGCCGCAAGAACATGCACTGGAGCAACGCCCAGGTGCTGATGCGCTTCGTGCTGATCCAGGCGTTTCTCACGCCGCTGCTCTTCGTGCTGCTGCTGAAGGTCCGCTGACCGGGAGTCTCTCGCATGAGCATGCGCAACCTGAACCCGCACGCGATGTTCGTGGAGATGGCGAAAAGCCACCGGCCGCGTTTTCGCTTCGCCGGCCGCACGCCGGCCCAGTTCCGGCGCTGGCAGGCGCAGGCGCGGCCGGCCGTGCTGGCCTGCCTGGGCGACTTTCCCGCCCGCGTGCCGCCCAATCCCGAGCTGACCGCCGAGTGGACCGACCGCGGCCTGCGCATGCAGCAGTGGGTGATCGACGTCCACGAGCACCTGAGCGCGAACCTGCTCGTGAACATCCCCGGCGGCCTGAAGCGCGGCGAGAGGCGTCCCGCCATCCTCTGCTGGCACGGCCACGGCCTCTACGGCAAGAAGCCGGTGATGGGCGACCGCAGCACGGCCGACCTCGACGCCAACATCCGCAGGAACAACTACGACTACGGCTTCCAGATGGCGCAGGCCGGGTTCGTCACCTTCGCCATCGACTGGATCGGCGCCGGCGAGCGCCATCCCGAGAGGAAGCCCAACCAGTCCAATGTCGCCGGCGGGCGCGACTGGTGCAACCTGCTCTACCTGCACGCCACCATGTTCGGCACCACCTCGATCGCCATCAACGTGCAGCACGGGCGCATGGCCACCGACTTCGTCTGCACGCTGCCGTTCGTGGACCGCCGGCGCCTGGGCGTCATGGGGCTGAGCGGCGGCGGCACGGCCACCACCTGGAGCTACTTCTGCGACCCGCGCTTCCGCGCCGCCGAGATCATCTGCTACTGCGACCAGTGGGCCGCCTTCGGCATGCGCGACGCCAACTACTGCGGCATGCAGGTCGCGCCCGGCCTCTACAAGCTGGTGGACCTGCCCGACCTGCAGGGCCTGCTCGCGCCCAAACCGCTGCTGCTCGACATCGGCATCCGCGACACCTGCTTCCTGCTCGACACCGCCATGCCGGCCTACCGCCAGGTGGAGCGCATCTACCGCGCCGCCGGCGCGGCGGACAAACTGGGGCTCGATCTGCATCCCGGCGAACACGGCTGGGGCGGCAACAAGTCGGTCGCGTTCTTCACGCGGCACCTGGGACTGAAGCCGGGGCGGCAGTAACCGCGACTCAGTTCGGCCAGACTGGGCGTCTCGCGCACCACCGTGCGCGCCGCGCTGACCGGCCTCCTCGCCACCGGCCACGTCACGCAGTCCGGCAAACGCTGCGCCTGGCGCGCCGGTGCCCGGACGACCGGCCAGCCGCTGCCCGCGCTGCCGGGTCGGACCGTGGCCGTTACCGACCAGAACCTCGAATCCGCGATCGTCACTAACCGATCAACAGGAGAGTGGAAGAGAGATCGAGAAGGTGGTTCCGCTGACCTCACTCGTCACGAACCACACCTTCCCTTTCAAGCATCCTTCTCCGAACAACTTCATACTGTAGGTTCCCAGGCCCCGCCCTCTGCCCTTGGTGGAAAAGGACCGTTGAAAGACTTGGAGTTGTATCGACCGCGGCATGAAACCGGGATTGTGTACACTGAATACCCCTGAGGAATTGTCACGCTTGCAGCCGACCGAGACCGTTTCTCCTGCGCGAGCGGCCTCCACAGCATTCTTCACCATGTTGTACAAGACTCTGAACAGGATGGCCCGGTCCGTCTTCAAGGTGAAGTCATCGCTCACTTGTGCCCGAAGCACTGACCTGCCCGGCCACATTGCATTGACCACCTGCATCAGTTCATCCAGCAGCGCCGACGACTCGACAGCATCATCGCAGTCGGGCACCAAACGGCCCTCCTCCGCTTTCACAAGGGTGCCATAACTGTGGACTTCCGCAGCAAATTCCTGAGCGATCACTGTGATGTCGTGGACAGACTTGTCAACCTTCTGCGGGTGATGCGAGAAACGCAGGCATTCACAGGATCCCACCAGCACCGCCAGCAGGTTGTTCGCGTCGTGGAGAAACGTGTGTTCCAGAGCCAGCCGCCGCTTCTCGTGGCCGATGTCCATCACCGAGAACAAGGTGTATTCCCGACCGCCGGAGGCGTAGGGTGAGGCCCATACCCGCAAATCATATGCGCGTCCAGCGGCCGTTGTAATCCTGCATTCCTCTGCGGCGGCAACGCGCTTCATCTGGGACTCCAGAATCGCTTTCACGGCGCCGCATTCGCGGCAGAATTCCGTCGTCCCGCATCCGCAGACGCACTCGGACGCGTGCACGCAGCCAAGCGCTTCGCCTGGCCGTTTCCCCAGCACCGCTTGCGGCGACGACGCACCGAGAAAGTCCAGCAACGGTTGGTTTGCGTAAACAATCTGGCGCTGTCGGTTGAGGACGGTGACAAAGACCGTCAGACGATCGATCGCACTCTCTGCGATCTCGCTTCGGCGCAGACCTTCTGCATCGTGGCGCACGCTGAGGAGATCGGCTCTGTCTCCGGGAGCGAACATCGTTCCAGCGTCATTCATGGCCATCTCCCATTGCCGAACGCCGGCGGCCGCCCGACGCGTATTCGCGTTGGGTGGCCGCATTGTTCGCGGTCCATCTGTTCTACCCAGTCACCGCCTTCTCAGCACACCATAGTCGTTAGCCCTACGGTGTAGCCGCTTGGTCCGTACAGTTCGTCAGATCAACACCCCCCTGACTGCCATACATGCGTGGTTGACGAACAACCGGCATTCCAAGTCTGTCGAGCCAGAACTTCTCCCTCAAGTCGTCTCTCAACCACATTCGGACCTCTTGCCCTTTCTGGTCCCATTTACCTCTCTTGGTCGGGGACATGTACTTAGTCTCAAGGAACTTGCTATAAGACTACCATCCCGCCGTTGCTCAGGCAACGAGACGTTTCTTCATCCGGCGAACGTCAGCGCCGGTGGACGGCGTGTCCGCGAGCCGTACCATCCGAAAGACAACGAAAGATCCCTGTGCGGACGCCGGGACGTTCTCTGCTCGCCACCCGGGGCGGAAGATGGGATCATGGTAGCCATGGATGGACAGTTTCCGCGTACGACGGTCGGGGGAGTTTCCGTCTCCCGCCTGGTGATCGGCACCAACTGGTTCCTGGGCTGGTCACACACCAGCGCCGCCAAGGACCGGTTTATCAAGGGCAGCCAGACGCGCGAGTCCCTCGCCGCGATCCTGGACGTCTTTCTGCAGCACGGGGTGGACACGCTGGTGGCGCCGGTGCACCCGCTGCTGGCCGAGGCCGTGGCGGAGGCGCAGCAGCGCAGCGGCCGCAAGCTGATCCAGATCCTGACGCCCGGCTTCAACATCGTGCCCGGCGGCAAGCCGGAGGACGAACTGGAGCCGGTGCTGGACCGCACCCGCGCCGCGGGCGCCACCTTCTGCCTGCCGCACCAGAGCGTCACCGACTGCCTGGTCGACCGCCGCGACAAGGTGATCCGCGACTGGACGCGCATCGCCCCGGCGATCCGCAGCCGCGGCATGATCCCGGGCCTCTCCACGCACCTGCCGGAGGCCATCGGCATCGCCGACAAGTCCGGCGCCGACGTGGCGACCTACATCGCGATCTACAACGCCGCCGGCTTCATGATGCCGCTGGAAGCCGACTGGACGATGCGCATCATCGCCAACGCCAAGCAGCCGGTGCTGACGATCAAGCCGTTCGGCGCCGGCCGCCTGCTGCCGGCCGTGGGCCTGGCGTTCGTCTGGAACACGATCCGCGACGTGGACATGGTCTGCGCCGGCACGCTCACGCCCGACGAAGCGCGCGAGGTCATCGAGCTGTCGCTCGATTTCCTCAACCGCCGCCTGCCGCAGAACGAGCTCCAGACCACGCGCAGCAAGAAGGGGCTGCTGTAGACGCCAAAGCGGCGCGTCGGCCGGAGCCGCCGCGCCGCCTGTCGCCGGCCGGCCCGGCGGGCCGGCCGGCAGAGCCGCCTTACACCAGGCCCTGGTCGAGCATCGCGTCCGCCACCTTGGTGAACCCGGCGATGTTGGCGCCCATGATGTAGTTGTCGGGCTGGCCGTACTCCGTGGACGCCGCGCGCGCGGCGTCGTGGATGCTGCGCATGATCTGCTGCAGGCGCTGGTCCACCTCCTCGCGCGGCCAGGCCAGGCGCATGGAGTTCTGCGCCATCTCCAGGCCGGAGGTGGCGACGCCGCCGGCGTTGGAGGCCTTGCCCGGCGCGAAGAGCACGCGGTTGGCCAGGAACATCTGCGCGGCCTCCGGCGTGCTGGGCATGTTGGCGCCTTCGGCCACCAGGCGGCAGCCGTTCAGCACCAGCGCCTTAGCGTCCGCCTCGTCAATCTCGTTCTGCGTGGCGCTCGGGAAGGCGCAGTGGCAGCGCACGCCCCACGGCCGCTTGCCGTCCAGGTACTCGGCGCCCTTGAAGCGCTCGGCGTACTCGGCGATGCGGCCGCGGCGGTTGTTCTTCAGGTCCATGACCCACGCCAGCTTCTCGGCGTTGATGCCGGCCTTGTCGTAGATCGTGCCGGCGGAGTCGGAGAGCGTCACGACCTTGGCGCCCAGTTCGTTGAGCTTCTCGACCGTGTACTGCGCCACGTTGCCGGCGCCCGACACCGTGCACACCTTGCCCGAAAAATCCTCGTCGCGCGTTTTCAGCATCTCGCGCGCGAAGTAGACGCAGCCGTAGCCCGTGGCCTCCGGCCGGATCAGCGAGCCGCCCCACTTGACGCCCTTGCCGGTCAGCACACCGGTGAACTGGTTGCAGAGGCGCTTGTACTGGCCGAACAGGAAGCCGACCTCGCGGCCGCCCACGCCGATGTCGCCCGCCGGCACGTCGGCGTTGGCGCCGATGTGGCGGTACAGCTCGGTCATGAACGACTGGCAGAAGCGCATCACCTCGTTGTCGCTCTTGCCCTTGGGGTCGAAGTCCGAGCCGCCCTTGGCGCCGCCCATCGGCAGGGTCGTCAGGGAGTTCTTGAAGATCTGCTCGAAGCCCAGGAACTTGATGATCGAGAGGTTCACCGACGGGTGGAAGCGCAGGCCGCCCTTGTACGGGCCGAGCGCGCTGCTGAACTGCACGCGCATGCCGCGGTTGACCTTTACGCGCCCCTGGTCGTCCAGCCACGGCACGCGGAACATCACCACGCGCTCCGGCTCCACGATGCGCTCCAGGATGGCCTCCTCCCGGTAGCGGGAGATCTTCTCGACCACCGGGTCGATGGATTCCATCACCTCGGTCACGGCTTGCAGGAACTCCGGCTGCCCGGCGTTGCGCTGCCTGGTTTCTTCCAGCACCTTCTTCACGTACGCGTTCATGGATGCTCCCTTTGCTTCGACCCGTTCGTGGCCTCGGTTTCCCCGCCGGCCGCCTGCCAGCCCAAACGGCAGGCACGTGCCAAGAATAGAAGGCCCGCAGCGGCAGGGTCAACGTCCCGAACGCGGTTCATGGTTGATTTTGACGGCAAAACTGCCGTATTTTGTCACGGCCCGACGGCCATGGACCGGCAAGTCGGCAGAAGACAGAAGAGAGAGGAGGCGGGCATGTTCGGCAAGGCGGACCGGGCGCGGTCGGCGATCCTGCGCGTGCTGGCGGAGTCCGCCGGCCCGCTGGGGGCCGAGCGGATCGTGGCGTCGCTGCTGGCCGCGGGCGTGGACCTGAGCCCGCGCACCGTGCGCCTGCACCTGCTGGAGCTGGACCGCAAGGGGCTGACGCGGCTGGTCAACCGCCGCGCCGGCCGCACGATCACCCGCGAGGGGCGCGAGGAGACGGGGCGCGCGGACGTGATCACCAAGGTCGGCGTGGTCTCGGCGCGCGTGGACGCGCTGACCTACCGGATGACCTTCGACGCGCGCCGGGGCGCCGGGACGGTGGTGGTCAACGCCGCCCTGCTGCACCCGGCCAACCTCGAGCCGGCGCTGGCGGAGACGCGGCGCGTGCTGCGCGAGCAGCTCGGCATCGCCAACCGCGTGGTCGTGGCCCGCGCCGGCGAGCAGATCGGCGGCGTGGCCGTGCCGCCGGGCTTCGTCGGCATCGGCACGCTGTGCAGCGTGACGATGAACGGCATCCTGCTCCATCGCGGCATCCCGGTGACCTCGCGCTTCGGGGGCCTGCTGGAGGTGCGCGACCGCCGGCCGCTGCGCTTCGTCGAGCTGATCGAGTACCGCGGCTCTTCGCTCGACCCGCTGGAGGTCTTCATCCAGGCGGGCATGACGCGCGTGCGCGACGTGGTGCGCCAGGGATCGGGCGTGATCTGCGCCGGCTTCCGCGAGATCCCGGCGCCGGCGGCCGAGGACGCGCAGGCGCTCGTGCGCGAGCTGCGGCCGCTCGGCATCGGCGGGATCGTCGCCGTCGGCCGGCCCAACCAGCCGCTCTTCGGCATTCCGGTGGCGGACGGCCACGCCGGGCTGGTTGTGGTCGGCGGGCTGAACCCCATTGCCGCCGTGCGCGAGGCCGGGTACGCCGTGCGCATCCGTTCCCTGGCCGGCCTCGAGGATTTCGCCCGCCTGCAGCCGGTGGAGGCCGCCGGCCGCTAGCAGCCCGCTGAAGAAGCGTTGGACGGCGGCGGCGACGGAGCGCCGCCCTCCCGGAACCTGCGTGATGCCGCAAGTCTCGGGAGGGCGCACCTCCGTGTGCGCCGTTTTTCAACGGGCTGCTAGCCGGCGCGGTAGCAGACCACGCGCTGGTGGCGCGGATCGGCCACCAGGCGCAGCGGCGCCTCCAACTCGACGACGCGGATGCCGTCGGCCCACTTGGCGCTGGCCGGCGCGTAGTCGGCCAGGCGGTTGGGCGCGCGGAGCAGCGCGGCCGCGTCCAGGCGGTTGCCCTCCCGCTCCGGGAACAGCGCGAAGTAGAGCACGTTCATCTCCACCAGCTCGTTGAAGAAGTGCGTGCCCAGCGAGACGTCCGGCGTCAGCGTGGCGTGCATGGTCGCCAGCTCGCAGAGCGCGGCGACGTGGTTGATCTCCGAGAAGTTGACCGGCACGCCGAGCGACGGCGTGCCGGTGCCCCACCGGCCCGGCCCCACCAGCAGCGTCGCCCCGCCCCGCCGGCCGCAGGCGCGGTTGATCTCGCCGATCGCCCGCGCGATCGCGTGCCGGTCGCGGTCCGGGAGCGTGCCGTAGAGCTCCGGCGCGACGTACACCACGCGGTCGATCGCCGCCACCCGCCCCATGCCCACCACGGCGCCGCGCGCCGCCAGCAGCACGTCCGTCTCCGGCACTTCGACGGCCGGCACGTCCATCGCGCCCGTGCCCTGCACCTGCAGCGGCCGGCACTGCAGCAGGTTGATGCGGTATTCCTCCGGCCGGATGAAGTTGGCCGCGAACTCGATGTCCACCGGGTGGCCGTAGGCCGCCTCCAGGGCCGTGAGCATGGCGCGCAGGTTCGCCACGAAGGGCGTCTCCGCCAGCAGCTTCTCGAAGGTCAGCACCCAGTTGGCGCCGGCGCCCGCCCGCGGATCGGCCGAGGCGAAGATCGAGACCGGCGCGTCGGCCGCCTGGTGCACGAGGTCGGCGAACTCGCCCGTGGCCAGGCGGCCGGCGTCGAGGTCGAGGTAGTCCACGTGGCGCTGCGAGTGGCGGCTGATCTCGGCGAAGCCCGACTCCGGCCGGCGCGACGGCGCGTTGAGGGCCACGACGCGCGTGTAGTCGTCGTCCACCCGCTCCACCGCGCGCGTGCCCAGGCCGTACACGAGGCGGATCACGCCGGCGGCCGGGTCCACGACCGGGCTCCACTGGAACGGGTTGAACGAGAAGCCCACGCCGGCCAGGTGCGGGTAGAAGCAGCGGCCGTGCATGGCGCCCGAGACGCGCATCACCAGCAGCGCCATCTGCTCGTCGCGGTCCAGCAGGCCGTGGCGCGCGCGGTAGCTCAGCGCC
>Ga0233425_10009781_pt1 | contig 11986 bp, 12 predicted proteins | sample Watercolumn_Towu_2_FD_181712 | JGI IMG/M metagenome (GOLD analysis project Ga0233425, IMG submission 181712) | Freshwater microbial communities from Lake Towuti, South Sulawesi, Indonesia - Watercolumn_Towuti2014_140_MG | ecosystem: Environmental > Aquatic > Freshwater > Lake | place...
CGCAGCTCGAGGATCTGGCCCACCAGAACGAGGACGACGATGACGGCGGCCGCCTCGAAATAGACGGGAGCGCTGCCGTCCATCCTCCGGACCGCCGCCGGAAACAGGCCCGGCGCTAGAACCGCGACGACGCTGTATATCCAGGCGGCGGCGACGCCGACGGCGATCAGGGTGAACATGTTGAGGCTGCGGTTGCGGATCGAGGCCCAGCCCCGCTGGAAGAACGGCCCGCCGGCCCACAGCACCACGGGCGTGGCCAGGGCGAACTGGATCCAGTTGTTGGTCTGGCCGGGAATCCCCGTCGCCAGCCCGGTGACATGGCCGCCCATTTCCAGGGCCAGCACCGGCGCGGTCAGCACCAGGCCGACCCGGAAGCGGCGGGTGAAGTCGATCAGTTCATGATTGACCGGCGCCTCGGCCGTGACCGTCTCGGGCTCCAGCGCCATGCCGCAGATGGGACAGGAGCCCGGCCCTTCCTGGCGCACCTCCGGATGCATCGGGCAGGTGTAGATCACACCGGGGGCCACGGGCTCGGGCGGCGGCGCCGCGCGGAGAAATCTGTCGGGGTCGGCCACGAACCGGCTCCGGCATCCGGCCGAGCAGAAGACATGGTCCTCGCCGTCATGCGCGGCGCGGTGCGGCGTGGTCGCGGGATCGACGGACATGCCGCAGACGGGATCGATCGCCGCCCCGCCGTCGCCCTCGCTGGCGCCGCTGGCGGACGCATGGGACCGGGGAGTTGTGGGCATGGCGTCGCTCCTTCTCACGGTGCCAGGACATATACCCGGGCCGGGTATAGCGCAAGATACCTCTATGGGGTATATGGCGCCGATCAGCACGGGGAATGGAATGCAAGCCCAGACGAAGCCCAAGGTCATCAACCGCCTGAACCGGATCGAGGGCCAGGTGCGCGGCATCGCCCGCATGGTCGAGGACGACCGCTATTGCGTCGATGTCCTGACCCAGCTTCAGGCGGTCCGAGCCGCCCTGCTTCGCGTGGAGAGCGAGGTTCTCAAGGACCACCTGAACCATTGCGTCATGGGCGCGATGACCGGCGACGATCTCGCCGACCGCAAGGCGAAGGCGACCGAGCTGATCGAGCTACTGGGTCGCGCCTCGCGTTGACACGGGACGGAGGCCGCGTCCTTCCGTCGAAGCGGCCGACCTGCCCCCGCCCCGGAACGGGAAGTCCGCGACCGGCGTCGGAGCGAAAAAAAGCCCGACGCGAGCGCCGGGCTGAAGAAGTTCGGTGATGGTGGGTGTCCTCGAAGAAGGAAGACATCCTTCCGTTGAAGCGAATTGGTTAACCGGACGTAAACCGTATCAGACGGCGTCAGGCAGCCATGTCGACTGCCGTGCGCCTCCCGATCCCGTCCAGACCACGCGCCAGCCCTGCCCGGCCCGCTCGACCCGGGGCGCGGTCCCGCCGACGGCCTCCCCGGGCCAGGCGAACCGCCGCGCGCCCGCCTGTATCTCATCGGGACCGTCAGCCGGTCTCAGCATCAGGCTCCAGCGGCCTTGCGGGTCGGGCGCGACCCGTACGGATTCGCCGGCCGCCTGCACCACGACCGGCGCGGTTCCCGCGGCCCGGCCGGACGCCAGCCGCATGCGGCCGTCGCTGTCGACCGCGCCCAGGGCCGGCGCACGGTCGAGGCGCCGGGTCGGACCGCCGGTTCTCAGGATGGCGATGGGGCCCCGCCCCCCGGCCACGATCAGCAGCCGGTCCGGAGACGGCGCCGAATCCTGACCGATCTGGGTTTCGGGCCGCAGCCACAGATGCCCTGCCGGCGCCGTCATGCGAATCTCGAACCGGCCGCGCCCGTCGGCCGCCGCCGCATAGGCTTCACCGGAATCGCTGCGCAGGACCACGCGGGCCCCCGGTTCGGCCGCCCCGGTGAAGATCAGGCTGGCCGAGGCCCGCTGCACGGCCCGGATCTCGGGCGGGCGGCTCCAGCCCGCCGACGCGCTCTCGACCTCGGCGACGCGCTCCGGCGCCGTCGGAGGGGCGCAGGCTGCGGCCAGCGCCGCCAGCAGCGCCGCCATTCCCGCCTTGCCGAACATGGCCCGTTTCATCGCGTCGATCCGACCGCTAGGAGTATTCCCCCAGATAGCGCGCCCGGGGGGTCGCTGTCTCCCACCGGTTCCGAGGCCCCATGTCTTCGCCTGTCATCCAGTCCTTCGACGGAAAATCCGTCTGCCTGTTCTGCGGCTCGTCCGATGCGTCCGATCCCGCCTACACCGAGGCGGCGCGCGCGTTCGGCGAACAGACGGCCCACGCCGGCTGGCGGCTGGTCTACGGCGGAGGCGGCGTCGGCCTGATGGGCGCCTCGGCGCGCGGGGCCCATGCGGCGGGCGGACGGGTCCTGGGCGTCATGCCCGGCTTCCTGCGCAGCCGCGAGCGGCTGTTCGACGAGGTCGAGACCATCGTCGTGTCCTCGATGCACGAGCGAAAGACGATCATGTACGACCAGTCGGACGCCTTCGTGGTCGCCCCCGGCGGGGTCGGCACCCTGGAAGAGGTCATCGAGGTGCTGTCGTGGAAACGGCTGGACCTCCATTCCAAGCCGGTCATCTTCCTGAATCTCAAAGGATTCTGGGACCCGCTACTGGCCGTCATGGACCACAGTATCGCCTCCGGCATGACCCCGGAAAGCTTCCGCCGGGCCTGGGTCGTCTGCGACACGGTCGAGGAAGCGATCGAGGCGATGAAGTCGGCGGACGCCATGCCGCACTTGAAACATGATCAGCGTTAAGTAATCACTGGTCAGTCAGCCGGCGTCCGTGCGTCTCTTTTGGAAACGCGCCTTGACAGTTTCATATAGAAACGGACACTGGCGTTGCGGGAACGATGGTCGTTTCCGCCTGTCCGGAGACCTCCCCATGCGTGCCCTGCTTATCGCCGCGGCCCTGTTCGTCGCCGCTCCCGCCGTCGCCCAGGCTCCGGCCTCGAGCGCCGTCCTGGCCGACGCCTCCAAGGCGCCCGCCTCGGCCACCATCATCGACGGCGCCTCCTGGCGCTGCACCGGCGGCTCCTGCACCGCCACCGGCGGCGCGAACCAGCCCGCCCCGCGCGCCTGCCGTCGCGTCGTGGCCCGCTTCGGCGCCGTGTCCTCGTTCAGCTACAAGGGCGTCGCCCTGTCGGCCGAACAGCTGGCCGCCTGCAACGCCTGATCCGGAAGATCCCGGAACGGAAAAGGCCGCCCCTCGCAGGGCGGCCTTTTGTTTGCCGAAGCGGTCTATCGGCGTCCTAGGCGGTTTCGCCCTTCAGCCGCTTCACGATCCGCTCGCGGCCGATCATCGGCGCCAGGGTCGCCATGTCAGGGCCGTGCGGCTGGCCGGTGATCATCAGGCGCAGCGGCATGAACAGCGCCTTGCCCTTGGCCCCCGTCGCCTCCTTCACCGCCGCCGTCCACACGGGCCACAGCGTCCCGTCGATGACGTCCGGCAGGGCCGCCAGCGCGGCTTGGGCGAAGGCCGGGTCTTCGATCGTCGGCGTGACCGGGCCGCGCACCATCTTCGCCATTTCAATGACATCGGAGAATTTCTGAAGGTTGCCGCGCACCCCGTTCCAGAACGCCTCCCCCAGATCCGCGTCCAGCTCGTCCAGCCGCGGGCGCGCCACGGCGTACGGCATGGCGTGCAGGGCCTGGGCGTTCAGACGGTCCAGATCGGCGGTGTCATAGCGCGCCGGCGACCGTCCCATCTTGGAGAAAGCGAAGCTGGCGCCGAGGGCGTCGATGGATTCGCCCACCTCCAGCGGATCGGACGTGCCGATGCGGCCCAGATGGCTGGTGATGGCGATCGGCTCATAGCCCTTGTCGCGCATCTCGGCGATCGACAGCGAGCCCAGGCGTTTCGACAGCGCCTGCCCGTCCTCGCCGACCAGCAGCGGCATGTGGGCGAATTCGGGCACAGGCCCGCCCAGCGCCTCGAAGATCTCGATCTGGGCGCCGGTGTTGGTGACGTGGTCCTCGCCGCGGATCACATGGGTGATGCCCATGTCGATATCGTCGACGACCGACGGCAGGGTGTAGAGGAACAGGCCGTCCTCGCGGATCAGCACCGGATCCGACATCGAGGCCGTATCGACCTCCGCGTGACCGCGCGACAGGTCTTCCCAGGCCACGCGGCGGCCGTCCAGTTTGAAGCGCCAGTGCGGCTTGCGCCCTTCGGCCTCATAGGCCGCCTTCTCCGCGTCCGTCAGCGCCAGGCCGGCGCGGTCGTAGATCGGCGGCAGGCCGCGGGACAGCTGCACCTTGCGGCGGCGGTCCAGCTCCTCGGAGGTGTCGTAGCAGGCGTACAGCCGCCCGGCCGCCTTCAGGCGCGCCGCGGCCTCCTCATAGCGGTCGAAGCGCTTCGACTGGTTGTAGCGTTCGTCCCAGACCAGGCCCAGCCAGGTCAGGTCCTCCTCGATGCCCTGTTCGAATTCGGGCGTCGATCGCGCCAGGTCCGTGTCGTCGATGCGCAGAACGAACGAGCCGCCCTGCCCCCTGGCGAACATCCAGTTCACCAGTGCGGTGCGGACATTGCCGACGTGCAGCTTACCCGTCGGCGACGGGGCGAAACGGACCTTGACGGACATTCTTCAGACCTTGGAAACGCGGGGCGCACAGGTCGCCCTCGCGGCCCCTCAAGTCAAGGCTCGCGGGCGATCAGTCGTCGCGGTGGACGCGTTCGCGGCGCTCGTGCCGCTCCTGGGCCTCGACCGACAGCGTCGCCGTGGGGCGGGCTTCCAGTCGGCCGAGGCTGATCGGCTCGCCGGTCTCCTCGCAATAGCCGTATGAGCCGTCCTCGATGCGGCGCAGCGCCTCGTCGATCTTGGAGATCAGCTTGCGCTGGCGGTCGCGGGTGCGAAGTTCCAGCGCCCGGTCGGATTCCGACGACGCCCGGTCGACGAGATCCGGATGATTTTCCGTCTCGGCCTTCAGGTTGACGACAGTCCCCTTGGACTCGCGAAGGATGTCATCCTTCCAGTCCATCAGCTTGGCCTTGAAATAAGCCAGCTGCCGCTCGTTCATGAACGGCTCGTCGTCAGTCGGCCTGTAGGCGGCCGGCTCGGCAGGCACGGAGGCCAATGCGGTCATAGTCGCACTCACGCTCTCAACCAGCGCCCCCCTGTGGCGCAGCCCTGCCTATAGGGATGCCGGAGAGTCGCGGCAACAACGCTCGCAAGAGCGTGACCCGTACAGCTTGCAGTCCTGGCGCGAGCGTGACATTTCTTCATCACCCGGCGCTCGCTGACCACGCTTTTGCGAGCGTTTACGGCGACTTATGCTGCAGTGCGGCGTAGCTCGGCCTTGGCCAGCTCGACCGATGCGCGCAGATCGATCTGATCGAGAAGGCTGTTCAGACCGGCGTCGGCGTCGACCGGCCGTTCCTCGCGCAGGGTCCGCGACAGGCGATCCAGCGCCCCCTCCCCGGCTTCGCCCTGCAAGAGGGCCAGTTTCAGCTCTTCGAGGCGGTCCAGCAGGCCTCCGCCGCGGCGGATGGCCCGGCGGCGGCGTTCCGTGACGTCCTCGACGCCCTGCAGCGCCATCAGGGCCGAGACGCCGCCGACGCCTGAGACTCCCGAGGCCGAAGCGGCGGGCGCGGCGGCGGACCCGGCCGCTGTGGACGGCACCGAGAAACCCCCGCTGGCGCGGGCGGGACGGCTGCCTTGCGAGGACGACGGTCCGGTCGGGCCTGTGACCTTCATGCGATGCGACTCCAGCACATGCCGGACCATCGTCGGCGCCGCGTCACCGTTTGGTTAACGCCCCGGCAGATTCTGCCGCTCGCGATCGCGTCCGCCGATGATCTCCTGCTGTTTTCATTGCGATTTCCGGTTGGCACGCCGCTGGCATCAGCTGAGCCGCAACAGTTCTTTGGATGCCCCGCCTATGCAGAAACTGCTCGCCTCCGTCCTGACCGCCGCCGCCCTGGCCGGATTCGCCGCGCCGGCGTCCGCCCAGTCGCGGATCAAGGACATCGCGGCCATCGAGGGCGTCCGCACCAACCAGCTGGTCGGCTACGGCCTGGTGGTCGGGCTGAACGGCACCGGCGACAGCCTGCGCAACTGCCCCTTCACCCGCCAGTCGCTCGAAGGCATGACCGAGCGGCTGGGCGTCAACATCCGCGGCTCCAACGCCAACTCCAAGAACATGGCCGCCATCATGGTGACGGCCGAACTGCCGCCCTTCGCCACGCCCGGCGCGCGGGTCGACGTCAATGTCGCCAGCATGTGCGACGCCAAGAGCCTGCTGGGCGGCACGCTTCTGGTCACCAGCCTGCAGGGCGCAGACGGTCAGGTGTATGCGGTGGCCCAGGGGTCGATCCAGACCGGCGCCGTCTCGGGCGGCGGAGCCTCGGGCTCCTCGGTCACCCGCGGCGTGCCGACGGCGGGCCGCATCGCCTCGGGCGCCACGGTCGAGCGCGAGACCGGCTTCCAGCTGGCCAATATGAACGAGGTGCGGCTGACGCTGCGCAATCCCGACTTCACCACAGCCCAGCGCGTCGCCGCCGCCATCAACCAGACCTACCCCGGCACGGCCCTGGCCGAGAACGGCACCGTCATCGCCCTGCGGGCCCCGGGCCAGATGGGCATGGCCGGCTTCATCAGCATGGTCGAGAACATGCCGGTCCAGGTCGACGCCCCCGCCAAGGTCATCATCGACGAGGTCAACGGCGTCATCGTCATGGGCGAGGCCGTCCGGGTCTCCACCGTCGCCATCGCCCAGGGCAATCTGACCATCTCGGTCCAGGAGAGCCCGCAGGTCAGCCAGCCCGAGCCCTTCAGCCGCGGCGGCCAGACTGTCGTGGTCCCCCAGTCCACCGTGGCGGTCGAGGAGGAACTGGGCCGCGAGATGCGGATCGTCGGCGGCGGGACGTCCCTGTCCACCCTCGTCAACGGCCTGAACGCCCTCGGCGTCAGTCCCCGCGACATGATCAGCATCCTGCAGGCCATCAAGGCTGCGGGCGCCCTGCAAGCCGACATCGAGGTGATGTGAGCATGACCGACTTCCCCGTAGACCTCGCCCTGGTCCGGCCTCTCGCCGCCGCGACGACCGGCGCCGTCACCGACAGGATGCGCGAAACCGCCGAAGCCTTCGAGGCGTCGTTCCTGTCGCAGATGCTCAAGCCCATGTTCGAGGGCCTGTCGACCGAGGCCCCGTTCGGCGGCGGCGAGGCCGAAGGCACATGGCGCGGCTTCCTCGTCGACGCCATGGCCAGACAGACCGTCAAGGCCGGCGGCGTCGGCCTGGCCGACGAGGTCGTCGCCCGGATGCTGAAGATGCAGGAAGTCCAGGAGCCCGCCGCATGACCGAGACCGCCATCGTCAACGCCCGGGCCCGCGTCCGCCAGCTGACCGACCTGACGACCCGCCTGACCGCCCGTCTGGTCGAGGAGTCGAACGCCTTCGAGTCCCGCCGCCCGCAGGACGCCGCCGACACCCTGGGCGAGACCCAGCAGCTGGCCAATGTCTATCGCCGCGAGTCCGCCCAGGTGAAGGCCGATCCGTCGGTGCTCGCCGCCGCCCCGGCCGCGGATCGCATGGCCCTGGTCAAGGCGACGGAAGCGTTCGAAGCCGTGCTGTCGCGCCACGCCCGCTCGGTCGAGGCCGCCCGCATCGTCTCCGAGGGACTGGTCAGGACCATCGCCGCCGAGGTCGCCAACCAGCGCGGAGCACCGTCCGCCTACGGAGCCTCGGGTCAGGCCAACGCCGGGGACGGCCGCGCCGTGGCCTTCAACCGCACGGCGTGAGGACGACCCTCCGCTCGACGCCGACCGCCGCCATGAAGTCCGCGTCGTGGCTGACCACGACCAGCGCGCCATCGTAAGCGCGCAGCGCCGCCTCGACCGCGGCGATCGAGTCCAGATCCAGATGGTTGGTCGGTTCATCCAGGACCAGCAGCTGCGGCGGCCGCGCCCCGCTCACGACGCAGGCCAGGGCCGCCCTGAGCCGTTCGCCGCCCGACAGCGTTCCCGCCGTGCGCTGCGCCGCCGTGTTCCGGAACAGGAACCGCGCCAGCGCCGCATGCGCGTCGTGGGGCGTCGCCTCGGGGTTCAGCCGCCGGTACGCCTCGACCAGGGTCTCTTCCGGCTTCAGGATGTCCGCCGCCTGATCCAGCAGGGCCAGGGCGACCGGCCGCTCGACGCGGCCCGCGGATGGCTCCAGCTCGCCCGCGATCAGCTTCAGCAGCGTCGTCTTGCCCGCGCCGTTCGGCCCCGTCACCGCCACCCGCTCGGGTCCGGTCAGCCGCAGCGAAACGGGTCCGACGATCCGCCGTCCGTCCGGCGCGTCCCATGTTGCTTCATCCAGAACCAGCGCCGTCCGCCCCGCGGCCAGCCTCGTCGGCGGCATGGGAATGTCCAGCGTCCGCACGCGCTCGACCCGTTCGCGCGCCTCGGTCAGGGCCGCCTCCGCCTCCGCCGCCTTGCGCTCCGCCAGCCGGGTCTCGCGCGCGCCGCTGTTCTCGGCCCGCTCGGCCATGGCGCCCAGAAGGATCTTCGGTTCGGACTTCTTCGCGGCGAAGGCCCGGCCGGCCCTGTCGCGGCGCGCCTTCCTCTCCAGCGCCGTCCGGCTTTCGCGCGCGACCCGGCCCGTCTCGCGCTCCGCGACTTCCAGATCGCGCGCCGCGGCCGCTCGTTCCGCCGCCTTGCGTTCGGCGTAGAGGTCGAAATCGCCGCCATAGACCGCGGCGCCCAGCGAAGACAGTTCCACGATCCGGTCCATGGTCCTGAGCAGACCCCGGTCATGGCTCACCACCACGGCCCCGCCCTGCCAGCGCGCCAGCACGCCGGCGACGATGGCGCGTCCCCCGGCGTCCAGATGATTGGTCGGCTCGTCGAGCACCAGCAGGTCCGGCTGCGCCAGCAGCAGGGCCGCCAGCCCCAGCCGGGTCTGTTCCCCGCCGCTCAGCGACGCCGTCGGCCGTTGCAGCTCCAGCCCCTCCAGTCCGGTTCCGGCCAGGGCCGCCGCGATGCGGTCCTCCAGCGTCCAGTCGGCCTCGGCAAGATCGTCGCCCGACGCCTCGCCCGCGAGAACCCGCGCGATGACCGCAAGCGGTTCGGCGACGCCCAGCGTTTCGGCGATCGTCTCGTCCGGCCCGGGCTCGCGCCTCTGTTCCAGCCAGCCGATCCGCCCGACGCGCGCGACGGCGCCCTCGGCCGGTTCGGCCAGGTCCGCGATCAGGCGCAGCAGGGTGGTCTTGCCCGCGCCGTTGCGGCCGACGACGCCCGTGCGTTCGCGGCCGAACGTCAGGCTCAGATTGTCGAAGAGGGTGGAACCGTCAGGCGTGCGGGCCGCGACGCGATCGAGCGTCACGAGTGCGGATGCGGACGGGTTTGGGGCGAGGCTGGGTGAGGACATGGACAAACGCGAGCAGCGAGGCGGAAAGGGCGAAACCAATTCCCAGTGCGCTGATCATGTTCGTCGGGCCTCCAGTGAACTCACTCGAAGGCGACAGAATGGGTGGGAAGCCGCCGGCTCGCAAGCAATTTCGCCCGGAAGGCGCTCTGACGAAGCCGTGACCGGGACCGCGACGGGCCCCGGCTGCGACGCCGCGGCGGCTGGCTCCGGCGGCCCGCGCCCCCTACATGACAGGGCATGGACCACCCCGCCGATGTTCAGGACGCCGCCGGACGACGCGCCGCGATCGTCGCCCGGATCCGGGCCGAAACCGGCATCGACGACGCCATGATCGCCAGGCTGGTCGACGGCTTCTACGACCGGGTGCGCGCCGATCCGCTGCTCGGGCCGGTGTTCGAGGACCGCATCGCCGACTGGGGTCCGCATCTGGAGCAGATGAAGCTGTTCTGGTCGTCGGTGGCCCTGATGAGCGGCGCCTATCACGGCCGCCCCATGCCCAAACACCTGCCCCTGCCCGTCGACGCCCGTCATTTCGACCGCTGGCTGGAGCTGTTCGAGGCTGCGGCCGCCGATGTCTGCCCGCCCGCCGCCGCGGCCCATTTCATCGAGCGCGCCCGCCGCATCGCCGAAAGCCTGGAGCTGGGCGTAGCCGGCGCCAACGGCGTGCTGCTCGGCAAGGGCGAGCGGTATCTGATGCCGACGCAGGCGTGGTCGCCCCCGATCGAGGACGGCTCCTGCTGACAGCTGCTGTCAGCAGGCCTGCGGCCACGGGCCCGTGTTCCCACATTGTTCTTGCTGAATTCCGCGAATTGATCCCCATATAGCGGCGTCGCGCCGGACCCTCCGCGGCTCCGCTGCGTTCCCGAATTCCCCAGTCTTCAGGCCTCATGACCGAAAAGCACAATTTCATCCGCGTGCGCGGCGCCCGCGAGCACAATCTCAAGGGCGTCGATCTCGACATCCCGCGCGAGCAGCTCGTGGTGATGACCGGCCTGTCGGGCTCGGGCAAGAGCTCGCTCGCGTTCGACACCATCTACGCCGAGGGCCAGCGCCGCTACGTCGAGAGCCTGAGCGCCTACGCCCGCCAGTTCCTGGAACTGATGGGCAAGCCCGACGTCGACCTGATCGAGGGCCTGTCGCCGGCCATCTCCATCGAACAGAAGACCACCTCGAAGAACCCGCGCTCGACCGTCGGCACGGTGACCGAGATCCACGACTACATGCGCCTGCTGTGGGCGCGGGTCGGCGTGCCCTATTCGCCGGCCACCGGCCTGCCGATCGAGAGCCAGACCATCTCCATGATGGTCGACAAGCTGACCGCCCTGCCCGACGGCGAACGGCTGATGCTGCTGGCCCCGGTCGTGCGGGGCCGCAAGGGCGAATACCGCAAGGAGATGGCCGAGTGGCAGCGCGCCGGTTTCCAGCGCGTCAAGATCGACGGCGAATACTACGCCATCGAGGACGCCCCGACGCTCGACAAGAAGTTCAAGCACGACATCGACATCGTCGTGGACCGGATCGTCACCAAACAGGGGCTGGAAAGCCGCTACGCCGACAGCCTGCAGACGGCGCTGGGTCTGGCCGACGGCATCGCCGTGGCCGAATGGGCCAATGTCGCCGAGGGCGAGAAGGAGCCGCGCCGGCTGACCTTCTCCGAGAAGTTCGCCTGCCCGGTCTCGGGCTTCACCATCAGCGAGATCGAGCCGCGGCTGTTCTCGTTCAACAATCCGTTCGGCGCCTGCCCGGCCTGCGACGGCCTGGGCGTCAAGCTGGCCTTCGACGCCGATCTGGTCATCCCCGACCGCGACAAGACCCTGCACAAGGGCGCCGTTGCGCCTTGGTCGCGCGGCCCCTCGCCGCTCTACACCCAGACCCTCCAGTCGCTGAGCCGCCACTACGGCTTCTCGATGGACAAGCCGTGGCGCGAACTGCCGGCGAAGGCCCAGGAGGTGATCCTGCGCGGCTCGGGCGGCGACAAGATCAAATTCACCTACGACGACAACGCCCGCAAATACGAGGTCTCCAAGGCCTTCGAAGGCGTGCTGCCGAACCTCGAGCGCCGCTGGCGCGAGACGGATTCCTCATGGGTGCGCGAGGAACTGGGCCGGTTCCAGTCCGAGACCCCGTGCGAGGTCTGCCACGGCAAACGCCTCAAGCCCGAGGCCCTGGCGGTCAAGGTCGCCGGCGAGGACATCGCCACCGTCTCATGGCTGTCGATCAAACACGCTCACGAGTGGTTCACCGCCCTGAACGACAGGCTGACCGACAAGCAGATGGAGATCGGCCGCCGCGTCCTTAAGGAGATCACTGACCGGCTGCGCTTCCTCAACAACGTCGGACTCGACTACCTGAGCCTGTCGCGCGCCTCGGGCACCCTGTCCGGCGGCGAGAGCCAGCGCATCCGTCTGGCGTCGCAGATCGGCTCGGGCCTGACCGGCGTGCTCTATGTGCTGGACGAGCCGTCCATCGGCCTGCACCAGCGCGACAATTCCCGCCTGCTGGAAAGCCTGCGTGGCCTGCGCGACCTCGGCAATTCCGTCCTCGTGGTCGAGCATGACGAGGAGGCGATCCTGACCGCCGACTATGTCATCGACATGGGCCCGGCCGCCGGCATCCACGGTGGCGAGGTCTGCGCCC
>Ga0233425_10009782_pt1 | contig 11985 bp, 8 predicted proteins | sample Watercolumn_Towu_2_FD_181712 | JGI IMG/M metagenome (GOLD analysis project Ga0233425, IMG submission 181712) | Freshwater microbial communities from Lake Towuti, South Sulawesi, Indonesia - Watercolumn_Towuti2014_140_MG | ecosystem: Environmental > Aquatic > Freshwater > Lake | place: Indonesia...
TCCATTCCACGCTCGGCTACGCCTCGCCGGCGAAGTACCTGGAGGACTGGATCAGCGCTCAGCATGAAGAGAAATTGGCGGCATAATGCCGTTGGGTTGGAAGACGAAAAACAGAGGGAGGCTCAGTGTGTGTTCCTATCAGGCGCTTTGCTTCGTGTAGCGTAATTCCAACTCAATGGAACATTCCGACGCGGCTGCAACACAACTGTCATGTTCCATGACTAGGGTTTAGCCTCAGGCATTCATGGCGTAATCGCCGTAATCCCCGCCACCCTTCACTTGCTCTGCGACATGACCCACTGCGGCCGCATTTGTTTGGTTTCTACCGGCGAGCCCCGCGAACAGCCACGATTGGGATAACAGAACCCAGCTCATGTCCGACATCGCCGAAAGAGCACTACATACCCGCACGGCCCGGTCCGTGGAAGCCATTCGCCGCTCCTTCCTCGACAACCTGTTCTACGTCACCGGCAAGACTTCTCATACTGCCAGCCGCATTGATCTCTACACTGCCCTGGCCTACACCATCCGCGACCGCCTGCTGGCCCGTTTCGTTGCCACTTCGGACAATTACAAGCGGCGGAACGCCAAGACTGTGGCCTATCTGTCCGCCGAATTCCTGCCGGGTCCCCACCTGGGCAACAACATCCTAAGTCTGGGCCTCTGGGACAACGTGGAGCAGGCCCTTAAAGAACTTGGCCTGGAGTTGGAGCCCCTGCTGGAAGCGGAAGAGGAACCCGGTCTGGGCAACGGTGGCCTGGGGAGGCTGGCGGCCTGCTTCATGGACTCCCTGACCACCCTGGAGATTCCCGCCATCGGCTATGGCATCCGCTACGAGTTTGGCATCTTCGACCAAGCCATCAAGGAAGGCTGGCAGGTGGAAGTGACGGACGCCTGGCTGCGCAACGGCAACCCATGGGAACTACCCAACCTGCAGAGGCGCTACCCGGTTAAGTTGGGTGGCCACACAGAAACCTACCGGGACGACGAGGACCAGCCTCGAAGGCACTGGATGCCTGAGATCACCATCTACGGCATGGCCTACGACACGCCTATCCTGGGCTACGGTGTGCTGAACGTAAACCTGCTGCGCTTATGGAAATCCGAGGCCCGGGAGGCCTTTGACCTCCAAGCCTTCAACGTCGGCGACTATTACGGCGCAGTGGAGGACATGGTGGAGGCCCAGAACATCAGCAAGGTGCTCTACCCTAACGACGAGCCGGTGGTGGGCAAGGAACTGCGCCTGCGCCAGCAGTACTTCTTCGTGTCCTGCTCCCTGCAGGACATGATCCGCATGGCGATGGAGGGCGAAGTCGGCCCGGCAGGCTTCCCGGACAAATTTACCGTGCAGCTGAACGACACCCATCCGGCCCTGGCCATTCCCGAGTTCATGCGCCTGATGATCGATGAGCACCAGATGGCCTGGGATGCAGCCTGGAGCCTGACCCGGAAAACTTTTGCCTATACCAACCATACCCTGCTGTCGGAGGCCCTGGAGACGTGGCCCCTCGACCTGTTCCAGCGCACCTTGCCCCGGCATCTTGAGATCATCTACGAGATCAACAGCCGGTTCCTGGACGAGGTACGCATCCGTTTCATGGGAGACATGACCCGCCTGGCCCGCATGTCTCTTATCGACGAGGGGGACGGCATCCACCGCCGGGTGCGCATGGCCAACTTGGCCTGCGTGGGCAGCAAGGCCATTAACGGCGTGGCCGCTTTGCATAGCGAGTTGTTGAAGACCACCGTCTTGCGGGATTTCCACGAACTCTGGCCCGAGAAGTTCAGCAACAAGACCAATGGCGTTTCGCCCCGCCGCTTTATGGCCTTGGCCAACCGGCCCCTGTCTACCCTGCTGGAGGAGACCATCGACCATAGCTGGCTGCGGAACCTAAACGAGATCCAGCGCCTGGAGCCTTACGCCGAAGATGCTGCCTTCCGCGAGCGCTGGCGCCAAGTCAAGCGTGCCGCCAAGGTGAGGATGGCAGAGGTCGTCCGCAGCCATACAGACATCTCCATGGACCCAGACAGCCTGTTCGATGTTCAGGCCAAGCGCATCCACGAATACAAGCGCCAGCACCTCAACCTGCTGCACGTGGTCAGCCTCTACCTGCGCCTGAAGCAGAATCCCAACCTGGAAATGACGCCACGCACCTTCGTGTTTGCCGGCAAGGCCGCCCCCGGCTACGCCATGGCCAAGCTGATCATCAAAATGATCAACGCCGTGGCCCAGGTGGTCAACAGCGATCCCCGCACCAACCAAGTGCTCAAGGTGGTGTTCTGTCCCAACTTCAATGTCAAGAACGCCCAGCATATCTACCCCGCAGCCGACCTGTCGGAACAGATTTCCACCGCCGGCAAGGAGGCCTCTGGCACGGGCAACATGAAGTTCTCCATGAACGGGGCGCTGACCATTGGCACCCTGGACGGAGCCAATGTGGAGATACGCGAGGCCGTGGGCGCAGAAAACTTCTTCCACTTCGGCCGCGGCGTCGAAGAGGTACAGTCGCTGCTGGCCAGCGGCTATCTGCCGCGGCGGTTCATCGAACAAAACCAGGATCTGCATGCCGCCCTGGACCTGATCGCCTCGGGCCTGTTCAGCCACGGCGATGTCCAGCTCTTCGCCCCCTTCCTGGATGACCTCTGGAATCGAGATCCCTACCTGGTGTGCGCCGATTTCGCCGACTACGCCGCCCGCCAGGAAGAGGTCGGCCGCCAGTATGGGGACCGGGAGCACTGGACGCGCATGTCTATCCTCAACGTTGCCCGCATGGGGCGCTTTTCCTCGGACCGTGCCGTGACCGAGTACTGCCGCGACATCTGGCAGGTCCAGCCTGTCAGTGTGAGCAAGGATTGAACCAGGACATTACAAACGCGAGTCCGTTTTGGCCGATGACATGCCGATGGGCAATCGGCTGGAAGCGCCGGGTCCCAGGCGCAGCCAGAACTCGAGCAGCACCTGTTCCCAGCCGCATTCATGCCTTGCCCTGTTTTTCCATACGGCAATACCCCCGGATCGCGGACGAGCGGGTGACTCCATCGGCCTGGACGCCTCCGCCTATGGCCCCCATGCGATGCGCCGGTCCGAGGCCACTCCAGTTGCCGGCGCACCAAGAACAACCGAGCCGTATGGTCGCCGTGAGTCACGGTGTGGAGCGTGGGCGCGGACGAGAAGGTGGTGCCAGCTTGAGTGGCAGGGGTAAACCTCAACCAGCCAATAGTCGAGGTGTGTTTCGGCTGTGTCGGTCGATCAAGCTCAATCCCCCGCCGCAATTCTGAAATATTGATGTCATGCGGCAGCAATAGGCTCCCATCCGCCATTGCACACGCGCTGAAGTTAATTGTTCTGGCCAAGTTGCAATTGCTGTCTCTATGCCGCTTCCACGTTCTGATTCCATGCCATGTACCGTAGCCGGGACCGACTTATCATCTTCGACGCAGACGGCACCGCGATCGATGCGTTCAGCGCGATCAAGGATGCCTTTGCCCACCATGGCATGAACATCGGTGACTTGGAGCGATTCCAGAAGCGCCGCAACCTTCTGAAATACTTGGGCGGCATAAAGGAATTCCCAGTCAACTTCGTCAAGCATTTCGGCAAATTCAAGCACAAGGCACTGATCGCCACCCTGACCGAGGTCTACCGGGAAGAGGCGCGGCTTTATCCGGGAGTGGCCGAGTTGCTGCGGGACCTGATCGAGGCACCCGACGTACGCGTCGGCCTGGTCACGCGCAACATTACCATGGAGCCGGACGTCACCCTGTCGCGCCTGTTCATGCGCCACGGGCTTGATATCGAACGGCTGGATTTTCTTTACTTCATTCCCCTGCGCCTCGACAAGACGCACCATTTCAAGGCTGCCCGGGAACGCCTGGATATCAACCCGGCCCTGTCCTATGTCTGCGGTGACGAACACAAGGACTTCGTCGCCGCAATCGCCTCGGGCATGCACCCTTTCATCGTCTCCTACGGCTTCGAAACTTTCGCGCGCCTGACCAAGAAATTCGCCGTGCCTGAGGAGGTCGTTTCCACCAGTCCCCAGGATCTGAGCGCCAGAGTGCGGCATTCCCTGGGCCTGTACAGTTGACGCTCCGTCTGAATTCCACCGGCGTGTCACGCCATGCTCGGGGCGGCCTGGAGGCTGCCGTCGAAGTGGGACAATTCCGGGGGCAATATATCACGTTGTCATCGTGTTTACATCTTGATTGCTGACAATGTCACTTATGTCTAGAGCTTGGGCCGAGAGCAGATCCGTGCAGTTGACTACCTGTCGTGTCCATTTGCACAGCCTCCTTGCCGTGCTGGTTATTCCGCTGCTTCAGTTCCTTGCACTTGGGGCCCTCGCTCAGGATCGCGTGGTAGGCCAAACGCATCTGCCGGATAGTGTCTTGCTGGATGGCCAAACACTCCACCTCAATGGGGCGGGGCTCAGGACATTGCTGGGATTCAGGGTATATGTTGCAGGGCTTTACCTGCCCAGGTCCATGCAGCATCCAAACCAGGTGCTACAGGAGAGCACGCTGCGCCGGCTGCAAATCATCCTGCTCAGGGATGCAGCCACGGAACATAATCTGGATGCCCTGAAGGGCGGGCTGATCGACAACAACACACCCGCCGAACTGGATGCCATCAAGGCCGAGATTGATCAGTTCCTGGCTCTGCTGCGAAAGGTCCGCGAAGTTCATAAAGGTACCGTCATCCAGATCGACTACCTGCCAGGCCGTGGCACACGGCTGATCGTCGACCAGCAGGAACTCGGCACGGTGCCTGGTGAGCGCTTCAATCGTGCGCTATTAAAAATTTGGCTTGGTGAAGACCCCATCCAACTGGGCCTTAAGCGAGCGCTACTGGGCCAGAAGAACACCTGATTCCCGTACTCGGTCCAGTTCCTCCACCTCGCCACCAACCCGTAAAGCTACCTGTTCGTCGATGTTGTTGCAGCGGTCGCCAAAGCGTTTCAGGTGTGGGCGATCCGCAACACTCGGGGGCCGTTATTGACGAGGTCGGGGTGGGCGCGCATAGCCGGGTTCAATTCCCCCGGCCTACTTACCAGTAGGCGGCGCCTGAACCCGGGTTTCCCTTGAACTGGCGACCCCCGTGGCCCGCTGGGCGGCGGCAGTGGCCGAGAAAGCCACAGTGTCCGCCTGGGTTGGGCTGAAGTTGGCGCACACGGTACGCTTCTCCCCCGGCGCCAGGTTGTCGAATTTCCAGGTCAGGCGGGCCGGATCGCTCACGTCGGGGCCACCGGAGACGCAGCGCACCTTGGCGCCGGCGGGGAAGGGCAGGGCTAGCAGAGCCTGGGGTTCGGGCAGTTCGCCCACGTTCTTGAGGGTGCAGCAGACTTCCACCAGGGCGTTGCCGGCGGATTCGGCAGGGGCCTCGCAGTTCAGGGCGAGTTCGGGCTTGGGCGGGGGAAGTTGTTCCTCCACCCAGAAATTGCTGCAGGCCTTGGGTGTCACCACGCGATAGCGACGCTCGCCGGAAATGAAGCTGAACTCGTAGGCGTCGAAGGGCTTCCTGCCGGCCCACTGCACGTTGCGCAGCAGGTCCACCTTACCCTTGTTCCGGGTCGACATGGCCGGCAGCACGCTGTTGACCGGAATACGGATCTCCTTGATGGGGGCACTCGCGGCGGCCCGCCGGAAGTCCTCCATGTCGCCGTTATAGCCGCTCATGCGGGCTACCTGCTGCACGTCGTCCCGCAAGGTTTCGCTGAGCAGGGTGCGGCGCAGGTCTTCCGGGGTTTTCAGGGAAGGCGCGAAGCGGGTCGCGGGATTGCCCAGGCGTGTGGCGCGGTGGAGGTTGGTCTGGGCGGCGGTCGCCTGAAACGTCGACAGCGCGAGGAGGGCCAATGCCAGGGAAGCAAGCGTGCGGATCATGGTCGGGGCCGGTCGGGTCACTGGAACGGAGAGTCTATCCTCCCATGGACCGGCATGTCGCCGGTGTGCCCCAGCGCACAGCGGCCCGTGCACGCTGAGGACCGGAGGCCGGGTCACAAAAAAAGCCGCCCGATCGGGCGGCCTTTGCCATTGCCGGTGTTCCGATCAGGCGAAGTTGGCTTCGGCGAAGGACCAGTTCACCAGGTTATTGAGGAAGGTCTCGACGAACTTGGGACGCAGGTTGCGATAGTCGATGTAGTAGGCGTGCTCCCACACGTCGACGCAGAGCAGAGCCTTGTCACCGGTGGTCAGCGGGGTGCCGGCGGCGCCCATGTTGACGATGTCCACGGCGCCGTCGGCCTTCTTCACCAGCCAGGTCCAGCCAGAACCGAAGTTGCCCACGGCGCTGGCCTGGAAGGCCTTCTTGAACTCGTCCAGGGAACCCCATTTCTTGTCGATGGCCGCGGCCAGGGCGCCGGCGGGCGCGCCGCCGCCGTTGGGTTTCATGCAGTTCCAGAAAAAGCTGTGGTTCCAGACCTGGGCGGCATTGTTGTAGACGCCGCCGGCGGGGGCTGACTTGACGATGTCCTCCAGGGACTTGTTCTCGAAGTCCGTGCCCTTGATGAGGTTGTTCAGGTTGGTGACGTAGGCCTGATGGTGCTTGGCGTAGTGGTAGTCGAAGGTCTCGGCCGACATGTGGGGGGCCAGGGCATCCTTGGCGTAGGGCAGGGGGGGCAGTTGGTGTTCCATGGTGTTCTCTCCGTTGATTGGGGTTGTCTGCGCGTGGCGGCGATCTAGACCCGGCGATTTTACGGGGGCCGGCTTGGCCGGGCAATAGTTGACAAGAATTCTTGGTTACTGCGGGTCGTTTCGAAACACAAGCCACGGCTCTCCCCCTCCCAACCTTGCTCCCCCGCCAGCGGGGGAGGAGTATGCCCCCCAACTGGCGGGGAGGGCTGGTGAGGGGGGACTGTTCCCACCAATTGGGAGATGGGGTTGCGCCTGAGAATAGCGGTAAGCCACTCACTCAAGCCGAGCGCGGCACTGTCAGCGGACCTCGAAGACCACCCCATCGAGAACGCCACCCTCCGGCGCCACGAGTTGAAGGCGATGCCGGCCCCGCGCCAGGGGCCATTCGTCACTCTCGTGGCGATCGCCGTCCATAGTCCAGATGGCCCCCTCGGGGAGGTGGCTGGCGCGGAAACCGAGGCGCTGGCGTTCGGCGGGGATGTCCGGGTCCATGGCCAGTATGGCGCCCGCATTGGGCTGGAGGATGAGCGCCGGCGGCGTGGCGGCTGCCCAGGCGGCGCCGGCGGGTTCGCTGCCGGCCAGGAACCATTCCGGACGCGCGATTTCGCCGGGGGGCTGCACGTTCCTGCGTACCAGCCCGGCCGGGGGAGGGGGGGGAGACGAGGGCTCGTCAGCATGCAGCCTGGCCATGATCGCCGCCCAGGCCGGCGCCGCGCCGCTGATCCCGGAGACGTCATGCATGGAAGCGCCGGAGAAGTTGCCCACCCAGACTCCCACGGTGTAGCGGGAGGAGAAGCCGATACACCAGTTGTCGCGCATGTCCTTGCTGGTGCCGGTCTTGACCGCGGTCCAGAAGCGGGTGGCGAGGGGGTTCTCCAGGCCGAAGGTGAGCGCGCGGGCCTGCCGGTCCGAGAGGATGTCGGCGATCAGGAAGGCGCTTTCCCGCCCCAGGACGCGCCGCGGTGAGGCGGCGGGGTCTGCGGGCGTGAAGCGCAGGGGAGCGAGCAGGCCACCGTTGGCCAGGGCGCGGTAGGCGTTGACCAGCTCCTCCAGGCGCACGTCCAGGCCGCCCAGGGCCAAGGCGTAGCCATGGAAATCCGCCGCCTCGGTCAGGCCGGCGAAGCCGAAGCGGTTGAGGGCGGCGGCGAAGGGCTCCAGGCCGACGAGTTGCAGCACACGCACCGCCGGGATGTTGAGGGAGGCGGCCAGGGCCGGGCGGAGGCTGACCAGGCCGCGATGGCCGAGGTCGTAGTTGCGCGGCGCATAAACGCCGCCGGCATCGGCGATGGCCATGGGCGTGTCGTCCAGGGGCGAGGCGGCGGTCAGCAGCCGCTGTTCCAGGGCCTGGCCGTAGAGGAAGGGCTTCAGCGTGGAACCGGCCTGGCGCGGGGCACGCACGCCGTCACTGTGGGGCGAGGCGGAGGCCGCGCCGCTCAGGCTGACGTAGGCCAGTACCTCGCCGCCGGCGTTGTCCACCACCAGCGCGGCGGCATCCTGGACGTTGCGCGCCGCCAGGCGGGCGAGCTGCGCCTTCAGGGTGGTGGTGGCGAAGCGTTGCAGGTCGGCGTCCAGGGTGGTGGCGATGCGCCCCCTGCCGGCCGCTTCAGCGCGCGGCGGCGGCGAGGCCAGGAAGGCGGTCGCGGTGGCGTCCGTCTGCAGGCGCCTGGCCAGATGCGGTGCCCAGTTTGCCGCCGGGAGGATGGCGTGGCCCCCGCCCAGGGCATTGAGGGCGCGCTTTCTGAGCGCGCCGCAGTCGGGCCCCCCGGGGAGGTCCGTCGCCAAAGCGCAGGCGTGCCGGGCGACTTCCGCCGGTTTGGCGTTGGGCGCCCTGACCAGGGTGGCGAGGAGCAGGGATTCGGCCTCGGAAAGGCCCGCCGGCCGCTTGTCGAACAGGCCGCGGGCGGCGGCGTCGATGCCGGCAAGCTCGCCGCGGAAGGCGGCCAGGTTGAGATAGGCCTCCAGGATGTCCGCCTTGCGCCAGGTCCGTTCCAGTTCCCGCGCGGCGCGCATCTGCGCCCATTTCTCCGCCAGGCCGCGGCGCCCGGCGCGAGGCCGGTATTGCGTATCGAGCAGGGCCGCCAACTGCATGCTCAGGGTGGAGGCGCCGCGCGGCTTTTCCGCCAGCCAGTTGGCGAGTGCCGCCTTGCCCGCCGCCAGCCAGTCGACACCGGCGTGCTCGAAGAAACGCTTGTCCTCGGCGCGCAACAGGGCGGCGATGAAGGCGGGGGAAACCGCATCGAGGGGCGTCCAGTCGGTGCGGCGCAGGTTGGGGTCGACGCGGATTTCCTGCACCAGTCGGCCATGGCGATCCAGCAGTTTCGTTTCCGACGAAGCCCAGCCTGCCTTCACCGTCGCGAACGCCGGCAGTCCTTTGCTGGGCTCGGCACAAGCCGGAATTGCCAGGGTGAGGCCCAGCAACAGGGGACCGGCGATTGCCGTGAAGCGCCCGAGGATGGATGGGGCAGGGGCGAACTTGCGCGCAAAGGGCCGCGGCCTGCGATAATCCGACTGTTTTAATCGGTCATAGGTCATTGCCATGCAAATCCTCAATCTCCTGCACATCCTCGCCACCGTGGTCTGGGTCGGCGGCATGTTCTTCGCCCACAACTGCCTGCGGCCCGTGGTTCTGGCCCAGCTCGATCCGCCCCAGCGCCTGCGCCTGTGGAACGGCGTGTTCGGCCGCTTCTTCCCCTGGGTCTGGCTGTCGGTGGTGGTGCTCATCGGCAGCGGACAGGCCCTGGTTTTCGGTATGGGCGGGATGGCGGCGGTGCCTTACCCCATCCATGTCATGGTTGGCATCGGCTACCTGATGTCCGTCATCTTCGCCTTCATCTACTTCGCGCCCTACCCCCGCCTGCGCCAGGCCGTGGCGGCCGAGAACTGGCCGGCCGGCGGGCAGGCTCTGAACCTGATCCGCAAGCTGGTGATGACCAACCTGATCCTGGGCCTCTCCAACATCGTGCTGGTCTTCGTGCTGCCGCTGATGCTTTAGCGTAAACGTCGCGAAGTGATGCTCGAAGCTCCCCTCGCCCGCAGGCGGGAGAGGGGTTGGGGGTGAGGGAACGGACTGGCGACCTTCATGCTTCAGGGTGGCCGTCGCCATGTCCGTTAGGGCGTGGATTCGTCCGGCCCATCGCCTACCGTCCCACCTCGAACACCCCGTTCGGCGTCTCGCCGAAAAGCTCCGGCGCATACATGGCTTCCACCCGCGTCGGTGGCAGTTGGAAGCTGCCTTCGCCGTTCAGGCGCAGGGTGTATTCCAGGCTGAAGCGGCCGCGCGGCACGAACTCGTAGTAGGCCCGATAGACGTCGAACAGGCGCTCCTGCCAGGCAGGCCAGGCGTTGCCCCGTTCCTGCTCGCCGCGGGTGAGGATGGCGGAATCCCGCTTTCTTCCCGTGCCCAGGATGCTGGCGCCGGCGGGGACCGGATCCTCCACCACCACCCAGCCCATGTCCTCGCGGGCGTCGACGCCGAGGCGCACGCGCAGCACGTCGCCGCGGCGCCACTTGCCGGGCGTCTTCTGCTCGACGGGGATGATCTCCCGGGTGATGCCGTAGCCGCGCTGGATCGGCGCGGCCAGCGGCGCGGCGGCCAGGATGGCGACGCTGGCGTAGGGTTCGCCGGCACCTTCGTGCCGCAGGCTCAGGGTGGCGGGCTCACCGCCCAGCGGCAGGAAGGCCGTGGCACCCTTGGGGAAAGCCTGCCAGTCCACCAGCCGGCCTTCCTTCCCGAGCACGGCGGTGCTCCTGCCGCCGGGCTTCACCGCCTCGAACCGCCGGCCGTAGCGTTCCAGGGCCAGGCTGCCCCAGGCGTTGGCGGTGGTGGTGTTCCAGCGATTGCCCTGCTGGCGGGCGAGGATGCCTGCGACCAGCCTGGGGATGCGTTCCTCCCAGACCGGCAGGTCCATGACCGCGAGCAACGCCCTGACCGCGACGGTGTCGGCGGAAGACAGCATCCACCACAGCCCGTCCTGGTTCTCCGTGCTGAGGGCGAGTCGCTTGCCGCTGGTGATCAGGCGCGCATCCAGGGCTTCCAGGGCTTCCTTGAGCAGGGCGTGGCGCAGCGGCAGCCCGGGGCTGTGATGCAGCACGCTGATCCAGTCGACGAGCACCGGAGTGGGCCACAGGCGGGGCTCAAGCTTGAAGGTCGAGACGAGTTCGTGCGTGGCCTTGCCGGCCCTGGCCAGCGCTTCCAGCGCTGCCATGCGCGGTGGCAGCCCCTGTTCCCAGGGGGGCGCTGCCTGCTCCAACCGACCTTCCAGATACTCCCCCAGGGCCCGTTCCATGCGCGCCTTGGCGTCGATGGGCAGGGTCCAGCCGGCCTCGTGCGCCAGGGCCAGCAGGTAGGCGGTCAGCGCCACGCTGCCGCGGCCGTCGCCGGGGAAGAAGTTGGCGAGGCCGTTGTCCGCCAGGTGGGCGGGGAGGTTGGCGCTCAGGGACTGCCAGAGCTTGGGATCGCGGGTGGCCACCGCCTTCGAGGCCTGCTGTTCCAGGCAGGCGTAGGGGTAGCGGCGCATGTGGTCGCGCAGCACGGTCTGGCCGTCGAGCAGGCTGGCGGCCAGGGTGGCGCGCAGCTCCGCCTTGGTGGCGCCGGCCGGGGCGGCGACCGGGATGTCCAGCGCCTTGTCCAGGCGTTGCAGGCTGGCGGACTGTACGCGCAGGGGCAGGGCGGGTTCGATGCGCTGCTTCACCTTCAGGGCATCCTTCAGCTTGCCGTCGAGCTCACGGGCGTTGAGGGTCCAGGCGATTTCCGCGGCGCCCTCGGGCACCGTCACCGGCCAGGCGATCTCCTTGCTCTCTCCGGCAGACAGGTCCAGGGTGCGGGGCGGCAGATCCTTGAGGCCGGTGGCTTCGGCGCGCACCTCTGTCTTCATGCCCCTGTCGCCACCGTTGCGCACCGTGAAGACGGCCTGGAAACGGTCGCCTTCCCGCGCCAGCGGCGGCAGGCCGGAGATGAGCTGCAAGTCCTGGGTGGCGCGGATGCCGGTACGACCGGTGCCGAAGCGGTTTTCCGCGGCGGCCACGGCGACCACGCGGAAAGCGGTCAGGCTGTCGTTGAGGGGAATTTCCGCCGTGGCCTCGCCCCGGGCGTCCAGGGGCAGGCCGGCCCGCCAGAACAACAGGGTGTCGAACAGCTCGCGGGTGGCGGACTTGCCGCCGCCGCCGCCGGCGGGCAGGGCCTTCCTGCCGAAATGGCGCTTGCCGGTGACCTGCATCTGCGCCGTGAAGGTCTTCAGGCTGTAGCCACGCTTGGCCAGCATGGCTTCCAGCAGATTCCAGCTGTCGTTGGCGGCCAGTTCCAGCAGGCCCTCGTCCACGGCCACCAGGGTGACCTCGGTGCCGGCGGGGGGCGGG
>Ga0233425_10009783_pt1 | contig 11985 bp, 12 predicted proteins | sample Watercolumn_Towu_2_FD_181712 | JGI IMG/M metagenome (GOLD analysis project Ga0233425, IMG submission 181712) | Freshwater microbial communities from Lake Towuti, South Sulawesi, Indonesia - Watercolumn_Towuti2014_140_MG | ecosystem: Environmental > Aquatic > Freshwater > Lake | place...
TCTGCTACAACCCCGCCGTCTCTAGCGGCGTCAGCACCTGCGAGTGCACCGCGCCCACCAGCGTGAAGGGCTGCGGCTGCGTCTCGGGCAAGTGCACCTGGTTCAACTGAGGGCGATCACTCGAACGGGCCGGAGACGCCTCTGCTCAGGTCGGGCAGGTGGCGAGTTTGACCCCGCCGCACGTGATCACGACGTTCGAGATGGCCTGGGTGCAGTTGATCTTCGTGAAGCTCACCGTGAACCAGGAGCCGCCGCCGGTACAGGAAATGCCCGTGTTCTGAGCTTGCTGGACCTCGCTCGCCCCACACACGGCGGTCATGGAGCACGGGCCGCCACCCGAGACGCAGTACTCGGCTTTGGGATCGATCCACTTGAAGTGATTCAGGTCGCACGGATTACCGCCGCCAGAGCCGCCCGTGCCGCCGCCACCGCCCGCGCCTCCGCTGCCCCCGCCCGGTGATCCGCCGCCACCGCCCGCTCCACCCCCGCCCGTGCCCCCGCTCGTGGCTCCACCCGCGCCGCCCGCCGATCCGCCACCGCTCGCGGCGGTGGCGCCGTAGCCGGCACTACCGCCCGACGATGTTCCTCCGTCGCCTGACGCGCCGCCCGAGCTTGCACCACCCGCGCTCGCACCCGCTGCGCCGCCCACAGCAGGATTCTCCGAAGTGGAGCTGCATGCGACGACGGTGAGAGCGAGGGCGAACCAAGCGATCCGCATGAAGGCATGGTGCGCCGGCTCCGTACCCCGGGCAAGTCCGAGCGTGCGCGAGAGGTGCAACCGGCACCGGTCGCGTACGCTCAGCGCGCGAGGGCCGCTCGAAGCGTCACGCAGGCCGATCACTCCGGCACGTGGACGATGAGCCCGCTCGTCGGTAGGCGGGCTTCCGCGCCGCAGGGCAAGAGCACCCGGCCTGCCCCGGCGGTCGGGCCGGTGCAGGTGAGCTCGACGCTGGCAGCGTCGACGCGGACGTCGCACTCGCTCGGGACACCCTCGCAGCGCACATGCCGGGCGCGATCGGTCCCTTCGGCGCGGCAGCGAGCAGCGCTCGGGTTCCTCAGCAGCGGGATGCGCTGAACCCGCGTCTTCTCGGCGTTCGGGATCAGGACGCTGAGCTTGCTGGCGTTCGTCGCGTCGAGCTGGTTCAGGAACGGCACCTCGTAGCTCTTGGCTGGCTCGCCCGCCGGGCAAGCATTACCAGGCAAGTCTCGCGCGCTCTTCTCGGAGAGCTTGACGACGGCATCGGCGCCGGGAGGGATGGTGACGCGTTTGGGTGCTGCTCCGGCGCGCGAGAGCTCCAGGGCGCCGGGCTTCTTCACGATGTCGAGCTCGACGACCCGTACATCGGGGGTGCAGGTGACAGTGCCGCCGCGCTCGGTCGGCGCGAGGCGACACACGAACGGGCTCGGCACTTCGGCGGCCCGCTCGTCGAGGCCCAGGGCCTTGGCCACCACGAAGACGGTCGGACGCGGCGGTTGCCCGGCGGCGCGGACCTCGAGCTCGACGTCGATGCGGGGTGCGGCCGCTGCGGGCGCCACGCTCGGTGCCGAGGTCGGTAGGGGCGAGCGCTGCCCGAGCTCGACGGACGCCGCGGTGGTCGCCGCGACCGTCGTGGGGGCGGGTGCGGGCACGCGGGCCTCGTCGGAGCCGGAGCGAAGGTACACGGTCACGGCGACGACGCCGGCGACGACGATCAGGACGGCCAGGATGCCGGTCGACTTGCCCTTCTCACGGGGGGCCGGCCGCAGTGATTCGAGGCGCGTCGCCGTCGCTTCCGCGCGGTCACGCTCCACCTCGAGCTCCCGGCGCTCCTCCTCTGCGCGCTCGGCCTCTCGCTCGGCCTTTCGCGCGGCCGCCTCGGCGCTCGCACGTTCCGCCTCGACGCGCTCGCGTTCCTCCTCCAGCGCGCGGCGCTCCTCTTCGAGCTGCCGGCGTTGCGCTTCGAGCTCACGCCGCTCTTCCTCGGCGCGCTGCTCTTCCTTCGCAGGCTGCTCTTCCTTCGCAGGCTGCTCCTTCTTCGCAGGCTGCTCTTCCAGCACGCCGCGCTCTTCCTCCGCGCGGCGCTCCTCCTCCGCGTTGCGCTCCTCCTCCGCGCGGCGCTCCTCCTCCGCGCGGCGCTCCTCCTCCGCGCGGCGCTCTTCCTCCGCGCGACGCTCCTCCTCCGCGCGGCGCCTGTCCTCCGCGCGACGCTCTTCCGCGCGACGCTCCTCCGCGCGACGCTCTTCCTCCGCGCGACGCTCTTCCTCCGCGCGACGCTCTTGCTCCGCGCGACGCTCTTCCTCCGCGCGACGCTCTTCCTCCGCGCGGCGCTCTTCCTCCGCACGCAGCTGCTCCTCTTGCTCGAGGCGCGCCTGCTCCGCAAGCCGAGCCGCCTCCGCCCGCAGCCGCTCCCCCGCAGCGCGCCCTGCTTCCTCTGCTTCGGCGCGCCGTGCTGCCTCTTCCCACTGCGCTTCTTCCTCGCGCTGCGCCTTGGCCGCGCGCCACGCCCGGACCTCATCGTGGGCCTCGGCCTGCAGCCGCTCCTGCTCGGCCGTGACGTCCGCTTCAGCAGGGGGAGATGCGGCGATCGCGGTCTCGAGCTCGGTGGCGGCAGCGGGCCCGAGGCGCGTCGGGCGGGGCTCGGCCGCGCGCTCCTGGATCCGAGCCAGCAACGCCTGGAGCTTCTCGACCTGGCCTGGGTTCGACACCGCGACAGCAGCGTATAGCGGGCTGGCGGGATGGGGCACGTTTTGCGCCCGGGATGCAGCCCTGGCGCCGAGGATCAGGCCGGTCCCGCGGCGACCCTGCCCGACGCGAGGGACCGGAGGAGGGTCAGCGGCGAGCGGATCAGGACCGCGTCTCGGCCATCTCGTACGCCCGGCGGGCGAGCTCCGTCGCCGCCTCGGCCGTGAGCTGCTTCTGCGCCACCTCCGTGGCGACCAGGGCGATGCCCGCGTAGTCGACCTGGACGAGCCACCCCATCGCCTGGACCGCGCGAGCGGCGTCCGAGGCGAGCACCCGGCTCGGATCGCGCTCGCGCGGGGCCGCGAGCACCAGCGCCGCCTCGCGCGCCGCGAGATCGGTCCATGATGCCAGCACGCTGATCAGCACGGGCCGACCATGGAACGCCGAGCTCAAGGACCAGCGGCTGGTGAAGGTGCCCATGGCCTCGAAGGTCGGGGGCGTAGCGCCGATCCAGTAGCGGTCGAGCCAGTCGAACGGCGGGTCGAGGCCGGCCCCAAACTCGCCGCGCAGGCGCCGGCTGAGCGAGAGCATGGCCTCTTCCAAGCTGGGCGTGAGCGCGCGGATGGCGTAGCCGATGGCGAGCAGTGGCACAGCCAGGAAAGCCAGGCTGCCGAACACGAACCAATTCCTCAACACGGTGACGCGGCGATCCTTTGCGACCTTCGCGCGCAGAAGGGCGCGCTCGCCGCGGGCGCGCGCTCGCCGCGCGAGCTGGAGCTCCGAGAGCGCAAGCGAGAACACGCTGTCGGCGTGCTCCTCCGGCGCGATGACCACGGCACGGCAGTGGCCGCACTCGAGGACCTGCTCGCCAGGCCGGAACGCGAGGGGCGCGCCGCACTCACCGCAGCATACGAGCGGAGCGTCCCTCGAGGCGGGCTCGCTCCCGTACCACTCGCTGTCCTTCTGGAGGCGGCTCCAGCGCCTGTTCCTCGTGGCGCGACGGTACAAGAACACGAGCGCGCCGAGCAGCGCCACGAAGAACCCGACGGCGGAGACCACCGAGAGCGCGAGCACCACGATGGCCGCCCACAGCTCGAGCTCGTCGAATGCCGCCGCGACCGCGGCGACGGCGTAGACCGAGGCCGAGAGCAGCGCAGGCAGCACGAACATCGCAGCGATGACGCCGATCACGACCGAGAGCGCGCTGCCTTGCAGGCGTTCACTCGCGGCGGCGGAGCGACGCTGGCCAGCGAGGCGCCGCTCCTCGACCGCCGCGGCCTGGGCGCTCGCCAGAGCGTGCCAGCGCTGCCACGCCGCGCGGCGCACGTCGTCTGGCACCGGCAGCCAGGCGTGGCACGCAGAGCACCAGGCGTAGGGCGAGGCCGCGTCGAGCGGCAGCGGCGCGCCGCAGCGCGCGCAGGGCGCGGCAACGGCTTCGTGGACCCGCGTCGTCACGTGCCTACCCTAGCGCGGACGGGGCGTGGTAGTGCACGACCGTGCAAGCGGTAGTGCTCGCCGGCGGCCTCGCGACGCGGATGCGCCCGCGCACGCTGACCCTACCGAAGTCCATGCTCGAAGTGGCGGGGCGCCCCTTCATCGACTGGCAGCTCGAGGCCCTCGCGCGCTCCGGCTTCGCGCGCGTGACGTTGTGCATTGGCCACCTGGGTGAGCAGCTCCGCGAGCGCGTCGGAGACGGCACGGCCTTCGGTTTGGCCGTGGACTACTCCGAGGACGGGCCGACCCTGCTCGGCACGGCGGGCGCCCTGCGTCGCGCGCTCCACCTGCTCGAGCCGACGTTCCTGGTCACTTACGGCGACAGCTACCTGCCCTTCGACTACTCGGCGCCGCTCCGTGACCTCGACCAGCACCCGGAAGCGCTCGGCACCATGAGTGTGTTCGAGAACCGCGGTCGCTGGGACGCGAGCAACACGCGCGTGGAGGGCGAGCGCGTGGTGAGCTACGAGAAGGGCGCGACCTCTCCCGATGTCACCTTCATCGACTACGGCGCCGTCGCGCTGCGACGCGAGGTGGTGAGCGCGCTGCCCGAGGGCGCAGCGCTCGGCCTCGACGGCGTGCAGGCGGACCTGGCGCGGCGCGGGCGCTTGCGCGCGCTCGTAGCCCGTGAAAGGTTCTTCGAAATCGGCTCGGAGGCAGGCCTCGCCGAGCTCGACAGGAAACTCCGGACCCCGTGATCATCTCCCGCGCACCAGTTCGCTTCTCGCTCGGCGGCGGCGGCACCGACCTGCCCAGCTACTACGAGCGCTTCGGCGGCTTCGTGGTCAGCGCGGCCATCGACTCTTACGTCTACATCACGGCCAACAAGCGCTTCTACGACGACATCCGCCTCGCCTACTCGCAGACGGAGATCGTGCCGAACGTGGACTCCATCCAGCACCGCATCTTCCGCGAGGCACTGCGCATGACGGGGCTCAGCAAGGCCATCGAGCTGACCAGCCTGGCCGACGTGCCGGCGAACAGCGGCCTGGGCTCCTCGTCGAGCTTCACCGTGGCGCTGCTCAATGCGCTGCACACCTTCAAGCGCGAGTTCGTCTCGTCGCGGCAGCTCGCGGAGGAGGCCTGCGAGCTCGAGATGGTGCGCCTGGGCGAGCCCATCGGCAAGCAGGACCAGTACGTCGCCGCCTTCGGCAACATCACCGCGCTCACGCTGGACAAGGACGGCACGGTGCACGTGGAGCCCGTGCCGGTGCGCGACGAGGTGCTCGACGAGCTGACGAACAACCTGGTGATCTTCTGGTCCGGCATCGAGCGCGCCGCGAGCTCGGTGCTCGCGGAGCAGGGCGGCCGAGTGCAGAAGAAGGACGACGCGACCCTCGAGGGCATGCACCGCATCAAGGCCCTGGGGCGCGAGGTCTTCGACCTGCTGGTGAAGGGCGACACGGACCGTTACGGTGAGCTCCTCCACGAGCATTGGACGAACAAGCGCAAGCTCGCCAGCAAGATGACGGACGACCGCATCGACGGGCACTACGACGCCGCGCGAAGGGCCGGCGCCATCGGCGGCAAGCTGATGGGCGCAGGCGGCGGCGGGTTCTTCATGTTCTACACCCGCCCGGCGGACAAGCGTCGGGTCTACGAGGTCATGGTCCAACGCGGGCTCCGACCCCTTCGCTTCCGGTTCGATCTCGATGGCGCGCGCATCGTGGCCAACATGCACCGCTCGTAGCGCCCTCGCGCTCGGGCTCGTGCTCGCCCTCGGCTGCAGCTCGCGCTACCAGCCGCAGACCGGACCACGCCTGTCGGTCGTCATCGACGAAGGCAGCGTCACCTACGTGCGCGACGGGCAGAAGTTCAAACACGGCTTCGCCGGCGGCGGGCTGGTCGAGGCGGTGGCGGACGACCCGGAGGCCAAGGAGGCCGCGGACAAGTACCACTCGCGCATGACCAGCGGCCTGGTGCTGTATCTGGTCGGCACGGGCTGTCTGGTCACCGGCATGATCGTCGGCCTCAGCACCATCGACGAGCGCGAGCAGCATGGGGATCGCGACGCCGTCGCGGTCGGCGGCTTGCTCTGCGGCGTGGCGGGGCTCGTCGCGGGCGCGGCGCTGCTCGCCTCCGGCATGCCGTACCAGTACGACGCGGTGAACATCTACAACGACAACCTGGACAAGCGCCGCGCCATCCTGCTGCCTGCCGCGGGACCGCCGGGCTTCGTGCCCTGGGCACCGCTGCCCGTGCCGGCGCCTGCGCCCGTGCCCTCCGCGCCGCCGCCTCCGCCGCTTGGTGCGGGCGATGCAGGCGCGGCCCCCGCCGACGCGGCTCTGCCCGACGGGTCGTGAGCCATGGCGTCGCTCGCGCGGAAGCTCGTGGAGCCGCTCTTCTTGTCGCAGGCCATCGGGCGCGCGCTAGGCATTCCGAGCGAGCACGCGGCGCGAGCCAGTGAGCTCGCGCGTGCGGCGCGCCGGCGCGCGGCGGCGGCCCGCGCCCTCCGCAGCGAGGAGCACGACGTCGCGGCGCTGCGCCTCGAGTGGGAGGCTGCGTCGCTCGCGTTGCAGTCGCTGGCAGCGGCGAAGGGTGAGCCCCCGGCCGCGAGCGCCCGCGCGGCTTGGGCGGCGCTCGACTCGCTCGCCCTGCCAGGCGCGCCCCCGGGTCTCGCCGCAACGCGCGCGCTGCTCGACACCGACGACCCGCTCCGCTTCGACGCCCTGGGCGGCGTCGCCGCGCGGCGGGCGCGGGCGGAGCTCCGCCCGACCCTCGACTGGCTGCTCGGGCTGGCAGAGCCCCGCGGGGTCCGCGAGCTCGAGGTCGCACGCATCGAGCGCTTGCTCGCCAGCGCAGCGGGCCTCGCGGGCGCGACCTGGCTCGTGCTCTGGCTCTTCGTGTGGCCGAACAACGAGGCCTGGTTCAAGCCGGCGGCGATGAGCAGCCTCGCACGCGGCAGCGCTCAGACCGAGAACCTCACGGACGGCCGCAGCGGGACCCCCCTCTCCGTCACCGAGCGCCAGCACGAGCCCTGGGCGCGCGTCGATCTGCTGAGCCCCGTCGTCATCGAGGCGGTGACGCTCCACGGCTCGAAGGACACCTCGCTGCCCCTCGTGATCGAGCTGAGCGAAGACGATCGTCAGTTCGTCGAGGCCGCGAGGATCCACGCTCCGGCAGCCAAGGGGCGCTGGAAGGTCGGCATGGGCGCGAAGCGCGCGCGCTTCGTGCGCATCCGCCACCCGGGCGAGGGCGTGCTGGCGCTGTCGGAGGTCGAGGTGTGGGGAAGGGCGGACCAGAAACGTTAGCCGCCTCACGGCGGCGTCCAGCCGCCTTTGGTCAGCGCCGCGAGCACCACCGCCATCACGTAGAAGCCCAAGCCGACCGCGATCAACGCGACAGCGCGGTTCAGCGCACGCTGCAGGGTATTGCGGCGCTCCAGCACGCGGCGCGCCAGCTCCACGTTGCCGTCGCCCAGGTCTTGGGTGACCCAGCGGATGTTCGCCATGCACTGCAGGGTGATGACGATGGCGGCGAGGATCAGCGAGACGCCGACTACCATCGCGCCGGCAGAGAGGCGGCCGGCGTTCACCATGTTGTGGCCGGCGAAGCCGGTGACGCTGATGCAGAGGCCGGCGATGCCCAGGAAGGTCTGCGCCTGCGTGCGCAGCACCGCGAGCTGCGCGGCGAGGAACGAGACCAGCTCGCTGGTGTGCTCGAACGCCGCTGCCAGGTTCTCGGCTTCCCGGACCTCGCCCATGAGAGGGCGGGTAACAGAAGGTCCGGCGGACGGCCAAGCTTACTGAAACGCGAGCACCACGTTGTTGTCTGCGGGCTGGCCCAGCGTGCTCGGCTGCGTCCCGGCCAGGAGCTCGTAGGCCGGACCGGCGCCGCAGGCGATGGTCTTGGCGTTGGGGGCGCCGCTCTTCTGACAGGTGGGTGGGGCCGCCGCGTCCTGCACCGCGCCCTTCACCGGGGACTTCGCGTTGATCACGTAGCCACCGGCCTTGGGGAACGTGACGGAGACGCCGCCGGACACGCTGGAGACGCGACCGCCGCGGCTTCCCGGGTTCACCGCGGCGAGGCGCAGCGTCACCGCCGGGTTCGGCCCGTCGTGGCTCTGGTCGGTGTTGCTGATGTTCACCTCGTCGCTCACGTCGAACACGCTGACGCCGGCGCCGCACTGCACGGTCGTGCTGCGGACGCTGGGCGCGCCCTGGATCCAGCAAGCACCGAGCGTGGACTGGTTCGTCACACTGAGCGCGGAGGCTTTCCCCACGGCCTGCACCTTGATGTCGAAGTTGTTGAGCGGCCCGCCACCCTTGTTCACGATGCTGAGGGGGCCGTCGAAGTTGTCCGGCACGCGCACCACCACGTTGGCGCCCAGGCCGTTGCTCCCGCCCTCGCGCCCCACGCTCACCTGGTTCGGCGTGGCCGCGGTGCGGAGGTTCTGGGCGAGCTGCTGGTCGGCGAGGGCCTTCTCGTCGTGTCCCGCGTAGGCGAAGGGGAAGAACTGCACCTCGAGCTTGCCGCTCGCGCTCCTCTGCACCTCGACGTTGCCGTACAGCACGTCGATGCTGAGCGGGCTGCCCGGCGCGCGGTCGAAGGCCTGCGGCGCGCTGGGCGCGCCGTCGTAGCGCACCAGGCTCTTCGCGGAGCACTTGGTGCCGCTGGCGTCCTCGATGCAGGTCACCGAGCAGGCAGTGGCGAGAAGCGAAATGACGGCGGCGGAGACGAGAGCACGCATGGGACACCTTCCTCGAAGCGGCGGGGACTCTGCCACAGCTTCGACGCCGGTGCCGGTGCAGAATTCACTTCGTCCGAGCCCCACCCCACGCGGGCCGGCTGCGCCGGCCTTCGCCACGCCGATGCGACAGTTCCTCAATCGCGCGACGCGATGAAGATCCTGAGCACGTACCAGAGCATCATCGCCACCGACGCGAACAGCTCGAGCGCCGCTGCGACGTAGCGATCCTCTGGGAAGTGGTGGATGACGTTCGACGTGTCGTAGAGGATGGCCGCGCCGGCGAAGCCCACCATCAGCACGCTGAAGAAGGTGCCGAGCTGGAAGCTGAAGATCACACCGGCGAGGATGGCGACCATCGCGATGAGCCCGCCCCACAGGAGCAGGCCGCGCAGGAACGAGAAATCCTTCCGGGTCACGAAGGCGATGGCCGTGAGCCCCGCAAAGCCGAGCATGGTCACGAGCGACGCGCTCTGGATGGCGCCGGGGGCGACCTTGTCCGCGATGACGAGCAGCGGCACGAAGATGATGGCCTGCGCCCCGACCATGCCGAGCAGGGCCAGGTACTGAAGCGGCTTCGACAGCGAGCTGTGCGCGACGTGGCTCGCGAGCCAGCTCACCAGCACGAAGCCGCCGAGCACGAGCAGCCAGCTCTTCCCGAGCATCGCCGCCGCGATGGGGTAGGCGAGCCCCGAGACGAACAGGCCCACCTCGATGGCCGCGAACAGCAGGATGGCGCCGAACAGGTGATTGTAGGTGCGGACGATGAACCTGGCGCGTGCTTCGACGGGGTCGTGCACGCGCCCGCGGGCGACGGCTGACGAGTACATCTGGCTCATGTCGGGCGGAACATAAGGCAGGGCCGCGGGCCATGCCAGTCCCGGGTCAGGGCGTGGAGCGCGGAAGCTCGGAACGGCGATTTAGACTCGAGCGCAGTCAAAGCGTAGCCTCGGGCCCGATGCCGGGAGCGCTCCAGTCCCTGCGACACATCGCGCCGGTCGGGGTCGTCGCAGCGAGCGCCCTGTTGCTCCCCGGGGGCTGTCGAGAGCCCACGCAGATCACGCTTCGCATCAGCACCGACATCCCTTGTGGGGAGGTGGGAAAGACCGCCGTCGCGGTCGGTCGCCTCGGCGCGTTGGAGAAGAAGGACGCCGCGTCGACCACCTCCAATTGCCGTGACGGGTACATCGGCACTTTGGTCATCGTACCGAGCGGAGCCGACGACTCCGAAGTCGGCGTCCGGATCGTGACCGGGCTCGGGCCGACACCCGAAGCCTGCGTCGCGAGCGGCTACCAAGGCGGCTGCGTCGTCGCCCGGCGGGCGCTGCGCTTCATTCCTCACGTCCCCGTCGAGCTGCCGGTGGAAATGAGCGCGTCCTGTCGCGACGTCGCCTGCGGTCCCGAGGAGACCTGCCTTCACGGCGCGTGCATCTCCGCGTTGATCGGCGACCCGACCGAGTGCGCCCAGCCCAACCAGTGTCAGCCGGTGGACGCCGGGGCCGTTGACGCGGGCGCCGATGTCGGCGCGGATGCTCCTGGGTCCAGCGACGCCGACGCGGGCGGCGCGGACGCACCGGGCGACGTGGCCGACACGGGTCCGGCCTGCACGCCACCCATCGCGGGAGGCGGTTGTGACACGACTGCGCAATGTGGTTGCACGGCGCTCCAGACCTGCTCCTTCTCGGCCGACACGACCGTTTGCGTGGCGGCGGGTGCAGGCAAGCTGAATGAGCAGTGCGACGCGGCGAAGCCCTGCTCTCCGGGGCTCGACTGCTTCTTCCCGGTCACGCCGCCTGGCGCCTGCAAGAAGTATTGCTCCGGTTCCAGCGACTGCGCCGGGGGGACGAGCCAATGCGTGAGCGTCGTCGACTCCAAGAGCAAGCCGGTCCCGGGAGTCGGCTTCTGCTCGAGTGGCTGCGCGCTCGAGAGCCCCGCGTCGACCTGCGGCTCCCTGGGCTGCCACGCCCTCGGGGCGGAAACGACCGACTGCCTCCCCACCGGCACGGGAACGGGACCAGGCTCCTGCACGAGCTCGTTCGACTGCGCGCCCGGATACGGCTGCGACAACGGCAAGGACTGCCGCAAGTGGTGCCGCGTCGGCAAGGCCGACTGTGGCGACGCGGGCACTTGCGTCCCGGGGAACGTCACGGTGGGCTCGGTAGCGTACGGCGTCTGTCTGTAGTGGGATGAAGCTGGAGCGATGTCGGCCGTGACGCTGCGCAGCGCGCGTCACGGCTTCGAGCTCTTGCCCGCGAGTCTCCAGCTCGCGCCGGGGTTGCGGAGCTTCCAGCTGTCCACCCGGCGCTGCTTCCCGCAGGCCTTGCTGGGCCGAAGAGCCACCGTGACGTCGCGACCGTCGCAAGTGAGCGCGGGCTCCCCCTTGGCCCAGTCCACCTCGCCCTTGTCGCAGTCGTCCTCGCCCGTGCGCGGGTCGTTGCCGCGAGCCTTCGCGGCGGCCAGGGCCTTCTCGTCCAGGTCGAGCTTCGCGCGCAGCTCGACCAGCTGTTTCGCGGTCTTCACCTTCTTCTTGCCGGGCTTGTCGCCGGCCCACTCCACGTCGAAGGGCGGGTCGAGCATGGCGCCGAGCGCCTTCGCGTCCTTCTTCTGGAGCTTCTGCGACAGCTCCTCCAGGAAGCCCAGCGCCGCGCCCGCCAGGGCAGCCGTCGAGTCGCTCGGCGGCGGCGACTCCGGCGCCGCGGCGGGCTCGCACTTCGCGATGTCGTCGCCCGTGCGCGCCTGCGCGGCCTTGCAGCGCAGCATCTTCGGCAGCTCGCTCGAGAGCTCGACCTTGCCGGTGAGGTGCATGCCCGCGAGCGAGTACGACCAGGCGAGCTTGCCGGGTGGCAGCGTGAAGCTCGTGCTCTTCCCCGCGAGCACCCAGAAGCAACCCGGGACGCGCGCGCCGTCGACGCTCAGGTCGAGCGCGAGATCCACGGCCGAGCCGTTCTCGACGACGAGCACGGCGGCGGGGTCCGCGCCGGCGCTGGCGCTGAAGATCAGACCGGCGATGGCGAGCAGGAAGCGGCGCATGCGCGCCAGCGTGCCACGCGCCCGGCCACCCTTGCCAGAGTCGGCGTCGCCTGCGACCCTTCATCGGTGGCGTACGTGTGCCCGAGCTGCGGCTTGCCGGCAGGAGCTCCGG
>Ga0233425_10009784_pt1 | contig 11984 bp, 14 predicted proteins | sample Watercolumn_Towu_2_FD_181712 | JGI IMG/M metagenome (GOLD analysis project Ga0233425, IMG submission 181712) | Freshwater microbial communities from Lake Towuti, South Sulawesi, Indonesia - Watercolumn_Towuti2014_140_MG | ecosystem: Environmental > Aquatic > Freshwater > Lake | place...
ACTGGTTGTAGAAACCGGCCTCGGCCAGGGTCTTCACCCGCTCGAACTCCGCCGCCGCCTGGGCCAGGTTGGCCTCGGCCTGGATCAGGTTCTGGTCGGCCACCGGGCGGCTCACCTGGTTGAGTTGTTCAAGGCGCGCGGCAGCTTCCTCCATGGCCCGCAGGGCCTGCTCGACAGCGGCGTTCTGTTCGCTGTCGTCCAATCGGGCCAGGAGCTGGCCCGCCTTGACCCGGTCTCCCTCCTCCACCGACACCGCCAATACCTTGCCCACCAGTTCCGCGCCGATGGCGACACGATCGGGCGTGATGACGCGGCCGCTGGAGATGACGGTCTCGGTCAGAGCCTGCCGCTTCGCGGCGACGCCTTCGACCGCCTTGCCCAGGGCCAGCTTCTGTGCCACCAGGAACACCGGAACGAGCAGCAGGGCCAACAGGAGCAATTTCCACTTCTTCATAGCAAGGGCCGTCCCGGGCCGGGCAACCGGATAGAGGGAAGAGACGGCATTATCCAGTCGCCCCCAGCGCCTGACCAGACGCCGCAAAAAAGATCCTTCCTGTGGAGCGCCTCACAAATACCAGGCACGACCTGGGTTAGCATCCTCACCGTCATTCACTGCCGGAGACCCCCATGAACATTCCAATGCGCACCTTTTCCCTGATCCTGGGCCTGGGGACATTCGCCGCCCACGCCGGCGACGACGCCAAGACCGCCGTTGGCGGCGGCGTTGGCGCGGCTGCCGGCACCGCCATCGGCCAGTCCGTCGGTGGCAAGTCCGGTGCCGTGATCGGCGGTGCGGTAGGCGGTGCGGTGGGTGCGGCAGCCACTACCCAGGGTTCCGGCAAGGGTGGCGCCGTGGTCGGCGGCGCTGTCGGCGGCGCCACTGGCGCGGCGGTAGGTCAGAGCGTGGGCGGCAAGTCCGGCGCCGTGCTGGGTGCCGGCGTCGGCGGCGCCGCGGGTGCCAGCATCGGCAAGGACGTCACGGAAAAGGACAAGCCGGCGGCCAAGGGCGGCGGGCGTGAAGGCGGCAAGCCCGGCACCGCGCCGGTAGCCGTCAGAGTCGGCCACGACGGGCATGAGGACTCCCACCACGGCAAGAAGAAAAAGCACAAGAAGCACCCGCCGGGAAACGCCTACGGCCACGACAAGCACGACAAGCGCGGCCGGGATTGAGCCCGCTCAGCCGCCCAGAAGGGCGGCCTTGAGATCGTCCTGGGCGGGTTTGGCGCCCAGCCAGATGCGCAGCAGGGCCGTGTAGAAATCCTCGCCGGCGATGTCACGGCCCAACGCATTGCCATTGAGGGCAACGCGGGTGACGCCGCCGGGCAGCGAATCGATGCTCACCACGCTGCCCTTGGGCAAGGGAGCCACCGCCTTGATCATGCCGGCGAACTGCTCCATGCGCACCTTCAATCCCGCCAGCTCGGCCTCGTTGTGGTTCTTGCCCAGGCCCTTGTTCAGGCCATCCAGGAAGCGCTCCGCCTCCACTTCCCGCAGGGTCGCCAGACGAAGGCGCTTGGCGCCGGGCATGGCCAAGGCCTGGCTGGCATCCTGGGTTTTCTGGGGCAGGTACAGGCCCAGCGCGTAGATCTTGATGACGAACATGCTGCGCACGCCGACGCCGTTCAACAGCAGATCGGTATCGCCGATCCGCACCCTCTCATCGAAGCGGACGCCGGCCACATCCGCGCCCAGGGCCGGAAAAACCGCAAGCCAGGCCATCACGAGGAAGCCCAGCAGAGTCAGGGGAGACTGGGAGGCCTTGCCGGTCATATGCGTCCTTTCAGGGGCAAACTCATTTCGGTTCCAGGCTGGCGGCATAATCCCGGCCGGTCTCCAGCCAATACGACAATCCGGCCGCCTCGTCGAAGGCTCTCGGCGCCACCAGCACCCAACCCGCCATGGGCCGGCCGGTGACCTCGAATTTTCCCACCCCGGGTCGGGCCAGGCATTCCCCATAGGCCTCGGTCCCGCAGCGCACCACCAGGCTGTCCCGCAGGATGCCGAAGGCCATGTTGCCGTTCAGCAGGTAGCCAATGCCGCCGAACATTTTCTTCTTCTCGATTCCGGGCCAATGCAGCGAGGCCAGGTCGATGCGGGCTTCCAGATCCTTGTCGTAGGCCATGTCAGGCTCCTATCGCTCTCTCGTCAGGCGCGCCGCCAGCCCGGTCATCATAACCGCCGCCAGCATCAGTCCCAGGGCGACGGACAGGTCGTTGAGCCGCTCCGGCGCCACGAGCAGCAACAGGCCCAGACTCAGCATCATCAGGCCCGATAGCAGCTTCAGCAGCCGCCCTTCCCGCTCGGAAAGCTTGCGCGCGCCCATGGTGCGGACAAACGCCAGAACGATAAGCAGCAGAGGCAGCACGTAAATGACGTTGTAGAGGGCCAGGTAGGCCAGATGCCAGACCGGACTGTCCACCTGCATGGTCAGCACGCGTGCATAGACCATGGGGAAGCCGGCAGTACACAACAGTTCGTAGAAATTGGCGGCCATGGCAAGCAGAACGGTCGCAGCCAGCATGGCGGGCAGGCTGCCGGCTGCAATGATTTCCCGGCCGCGGCGGAAGATGTCTGCCTTGCGCGATTCGGGGATGGACAGGGTGACGCCCGCCTTGAAGGCGAAGAAATCCTTCACGTTGACGGCGCCCATGACGGCCGCCAGGACACCGGCAGCGGCGGTCACCCAGGGCAGGCCGCCCACGATCCTGAACAGGCCCAGCCAGGCGGCCATGAAGGCGAAGTACATGAGGCCGGAGAAGAGCACGAAGACACCGCCGATGATCAGCATGCGGCGCCTGTCCCTCTGGTGGACCATGAGGGAGAGCAGGAACAGCAGCACGAAGAAGGCGCAGGGATTGAAGGCATCCATCCCGGCGATCAGTACGGTGAGGACGGGAAGCGAGAGGCGTGTGGCCTTCAGATCGCCAAGCAAAGGCAGATGCAGGGTGGTGTCGTCGGCCTGCCTGAGCGTCCCCCGCGCGTATAAGGCAGCCAGGGCCGGTTCCGCCCGGCAGGCTTGCAGGGCGGCGAGCAGATCCCCGGTGGTCGCCTCGCCGTCCCAACCCACATGCATCTGACCGCAGAACAGGAAGCCCGGAACGGAATGGGCTTCCTGTCCCAACTCGGCGGCCATGGCCCGGTAGCGCTCGACGTTTTCCGGATTCCGGCTCAATTCCAGGGAGTGCAGCACGACCCAGGGATGCCGACCGGCCAGCGCCTCCACGTGGGGACGCGCCTCCAGGCAATGAGGGCAGCGCTGCGACCAGAAGAAATACAGGTGGACCTGGGTCGCGCCGTCAGCCCCGAGCGTGGTCCAGGCAGTGGGAGCGGCAGTCCCCGGGACGGCAAGCGGCAGCAGCATGCAAACCAGCAGCCAGACACGGAGCCGGCCGAACAGATCAGAACACGGGAGCATGGCCATGGGGCGATGATCGATGAAAACGAGTATTCAGGCACCTGTCATACCCGAAACAAGTGGCCACTAGCCGCTACGCTGCACCTCTTTGCTTGTCGACTTCCCGCTGATAGCCCTCCGCATCGCCGAAGTCGGCGAACTGGCGGTAGTGCGTATGGGCTTCCACGATGCGCCGGGCATGCTTGATCGGGCACCAGTAAAGCTCGGTGCGTCCGGCCACTTGGCGGGTATAGGCGATCACACCGTTGGCATAGGCGCAGTAGGCGCAATTGAAGCGCTCGATGAGGTTGAGGTAGGCCAGGCTGCCCCGGTCGAAATAAAGGTAGTCGGCACGCCTGACCCGGGGAATGCGATAGAGGGGAAAGCAGACCCCTTGGTAGACGCTGACCGCCAGGTCGATCAGCGCCAGCGGCAGGATCAGCGCGTAGATGAGCGGCACCGACAGCAGGCTGGTGAGGCGGGCCTGGGCGACGTAGCGCAGCAGACCAGTCTTGAGCGCCCGGTGCCGGGCCAGGATGTCCCGCTCGAAGCGGATGCGGCGGTCTTCGATACGGAAATGCAGGTCCTCGCGCCGGCGCTCCACCTCCGCCTCGATTTCCTCCTCCAATTCCCTGATGCGGGCGATGAGGTCGCTGATCTTGGGATTCATGGCCGGCTCCAAAGGGATGTGGCCGGATTATCCGCCACATCCGCCTCACCGGCCGGACTCAGTCGCCCTCGATGAAGCGCAGGGAAACGGAGTTCAGGCAGTAGCGCAGCCCGGTGGGGGCCGGACCGTCCTCGAAGACATGCCCGAGGTGGCCGTCGCAGCGCCGGCAGCGGATCTCGGTGCGGACCATGCCGTGGCTCGCGTCCCGCAGATAGCGGATGTGATCCGGATCGAAGGGCAGGCTGAAGCTGGGCCAGCCCGTGCCGGAATCGAACTTGCTGGACGAGTGGAACAGGGGCAGGCCGCACAGGCCGCAAACGAAAACGCCGGCGCGCTTTTCCCCGAGCAGGCCACCGCAGAAAGGCGGCTCCGTGCCCTGGTTGAGCAGCACGCGCCTTTCTTCGGCGCTGAGCTTGGCGGCCAGCGCCGACTTCTCCGCGTCGCCCAGGGGCGTCAGGTCGTAGCCCGAAGCGGAACTTCGGGGCGGGTCGGGGCGATCGCCCATGCGGTCGGCCTGGCGCCGGCTCAGATGTAGGTGAGTTCCGACCAGCGCCGCTGCTCAATCAGGGACTGCTTGGCCTGCTGCCACTGCTCGGCGGAACCGGCGGCCTTGGCCATGGCCTGATCCAGCGACTCGGCGATCTTCTTCATGCCCGCCAGGTAGACGTGGGTGTTGGGCTGCTGCACCAGCTTCCACACCTCGGCGGCATTGTCCCCGATACCCTTGCCCAGGGCGTCGGCCTCGTCGCTGAGGATGCCCTGGCGCAGGGACTGGATGGCCTTGAAGGTCTTCTCGTCGAAGTAGTTGGCCAGGTCGTTGTTGAGGTCGTTCATGTACAGCAGGTCGGTGCCGGAACGGGCACCATAGTAGAGGCGCACCTTGCCCTTCCAGCCCTTCTGTTCCTCGTAGATGCGGCGCAGGAAGGCGCGGAACGGCGCCACTCCGGTGCCGGTGCCGAGCATCAGCAGGTTGCTGGTGGGGTCGGAGGGGATACGGAACGGGCTGCGGTAGGGGCCGGTGAGGGTGATGCGTTCACCCTCCCTGGCATTGCACAGGTAGTTGGAAGCCACGCCCGGGTACTGCTCGCCGGACACCTCGTCGATGTAGAAGCAGCGCCGCACCAGCAACTCCAGTTCGACGCCGCCATCCTGGGCGCGGGCGTTGGCGATGGTGTAGTAGCGGTGATGGACCTTGTTGCCGAACTCGTGCGGGCCGGGTACCAGCACGCCGATGTTCTGGCCTTCCAGGAAGTAGAAGGCCGGCTCGTCGATGCGCAGCAGGATCTGGCGCACCTCGTCAGTGGTTTCCGGGGTGACGCGGCGGGAGGACTGGATGACGGCCTCGGTGGTCTCGGTGCTGCCTGGCTGGAATTCGGTGTCGGACATGGCGCGGCTCGGGAGTAAGTTGAAAAAATTATGCTGCAACGCACGAATTCTATCCGGGAGTGCGTGAAATCCAAACGGGTGCAGTCCGGTTAGAGATCCGCCTCGATGGGCAACTCGCTCAGCACGTCAATAATCAGTTGGCGCAGAAAGCCGGCGCGCGGTTCCTCCTGGTGACGAATCTCCTGCCCGCCGCGGCGCTCTACCCAGACCAGCCGGCCCTCAGCCGTGTCTCTGTCCGGGTCGAGGCGCACCTCGTAACTCATTTCCGGAGACAGGTCTGCTTCGATGCTGCGGGCCACCTGCTCTGCCATGTCCGGCCCATGGATGATCAGGCCGCCCTCGGTGTTGAGCAGCGCGGAGCGGGGATCGAGGTTCATGGAACCGATGTAGGCCTGGTTCCGGTCCACCACCAGAGCTTTGGTGTGCAGGCTGGCGCGGGAGGAACCCTTGGTGAAGCGGATGCGCACACCCGGCGTCTCCTTGAGGGGCTTGAGCTCGTGCAGCTCCACCCCGGCCCGCAGCAGGGGCAGGCGGTAGCGGGCGTAGCCGGCGTGCACCACGCCCACGTCGTTGGCCGCCAGGGAATTGGTCAGGATGCGCACGCGCACGCCCTGCTGGTGGATTTCCCGCAGCCACTCCGTTCCCTGGACACCGGGTACAAAATAGGGCGAGGCGATCAAGATTTCCCGGTGCGCCTCCCTGCCCAGGCGCACCAGGCGGGTGATGGGCAGCTCGGCCGTCTTGGCCGTACCCGCGGTCTTGGCCGGGTCGTCGACCAGCAGTTCCGCCCGCCCTGGCGTCCAGGGTCCCAGGCCGGGTACCGCCTCACCCTGCAGGGCATCGAGGCTGAGATAGGGTGCGATATGGGACTCGATCTCCTGGCGATGGGCCTCCAGGTCTTCGCGGCTGTCCTCCAGCAGTTTCTTCCGGGAGCCAACCCGCGGCAGGGCTCGGGCCGGCACGGTGTACGCAGAATTCCAGTAGGCATCGAAGACAGCGGACATGTCGCGCACCACCGCGCCGGCGGCCATGACGTCCAGGTCGCGGAAGGCCAGCTCGCTGTCCACCTGGAAATATTCGTCGCCGATGTTGCGGCCGCCGGTGATGCCGAAGTGGCTGTCGGCCACGAAAAGCTTGTTGTGCATGCGCCGGTTCAGGCGCTCCCGGTCGGCGAGGAACTCCGCCGCCCGCCCCAGGGGGGCGTTGCCGCGCACGCGGAAGGGGTTGTAGAGCCGGACCTGAACATGCTTGTGGGCATCCAGGGCAATGATGGCCTGCTCGTTGTCTGCGGTATCCACGTCATCCAGCAGCACGCGCACTCGCACACCCCGATCGGCGGCGCGCAGCAGCGTCTCGACCAGCAGCTGGCCGGAGGTGTCGGCGTGGAACAGGTAGTACTGCAGGTCCAGGGTCTGCTTCGCCCGCTCCGCCAAGGCCAGGCGCGCGGCCAGGGCGGCGCGGCCGGACTGCAGCAGGCGGAAGGCTGAAGGCTGGTCGGAGGAAACGACCCGACCGGCGATGCGGCCCAGGGGAGTGGCCGGGTCGCCCGGCAGGGCGTGGGACTCCGACTTGGGCACGTCCTCACGCAAGGTCGCGCAGGCGGACAGGCCAAAGGCCAGTGCCAACGCCAAGATTACGCGCCAGGCCATGCTCATGCGGATTCCCGGCCCTGCACGAACAGGGCGCGCAGCTCCGCAATTTCCCGCTCGAGGCTCTCCACCCGCGCCGTCAGGTCGTCCAGTCCCGGTGCGGCCTCCCGGTCGGTCTCCAAGGCCTGGGCGGAGGCGGGCTCACCGCACAGCAAATGCGCCCAGCGCGGCTCGCGGGCACCCGGCTGGCGGGGCAACTTGCGCGCCAGCGGGCCGTCCTCCCGGCTCGCCAACTCGTCCAGGTAGGCCTCGACGGCCGAGGCATCGGCGAAGTGGTGCAGGCGCTCGCAGTTGGCGCGCAACTCGCTGGCGGTCTGAGGGCCGCGCAGCATGAGCACTGCCAGCAGGTCGACGGCGGCGGACGGGAGGCCATAGCTCTTGGCGAAGTTGTGGGCGTAGCGCAGTACCCGGCCGGAGGCGCCATAGCTCTCCAGCACAAGCAGACGACTGCGCAACTCCTCCAGGCTTGCCTGGATCTCGGCCTCGGAGAGGCTCATCACCGGATCGCGGGAAGTCTTCTGGTTGCAGCCGGCAGCGAGACTGTTGACGGTGAGGGGATAGACGTCCGGCGTGGTCTTCGACTTCTCGATGAGCACCCCGAGGATGCGGGCTTCGACGGGAGTCAGGGTGTGCATTGCATCGGCCATGGCTAATCCGGCATGTTGGATCCCGGTCCCTTGTCCTTGGTTACGAAATACATGCCCACGCCGGCCAGGATCATCCAAAGCACCATGGCGCCCACACCCAGGACGTTCCACAGGCTGCCAAGGAAGATAAGCATCAACAGGGACAGGCCGAGGAGGCCGTTGCCGATCCAGAAGTCGCGGCCGTGTTTTTCGTGCATGGGGTATCTCCAGGAAACGGGTTCAGGCTGGGAACAAACCCACGTAGCTTACCCCCTTGCGCGCTTCAGCCATCATATCTGCCACGGTATCGCGCCATTTCAGGTAATGGGCGGTCAGCTTGTGGGCGGCCGCATCCTCGGTGCTGGCATAGGCTTCATAAAGCACGAAGCGGTTGGGATCGCCAGCTTCCCGCAGGACGTCGAAGCGGCGATTGCCGGGCTCACGTGTCGAGGCTTCATGGTTTTCCCGGCAGGCTTCGATGAAGGCCGGGATGAACTCGGGTTTGACGTGGACATGGACCAGGGTGACATGCATCGCGGGCGCCTCCTGAATCGATGATTTGCGTTGCTATTAAAGCTCATTTCCCAAGCCGCCCCGGCAATAAATCCGGGCATCGAAGAACTGGAATCGTCAATCCACCGCAGCCCGAGCCCACCAATCAGGGGGAAAACCAAACCCCCCCTTTGACTGTAACTCAGGGGAATCGATGGGAAGCAGGCGCTTCGGACAAGGCTATAGCGGACATACAATCTCCTATCAAACCTTGCTGAACTCGGCCAGGGTGGAGCGGATTTCTCGTTTGTTGTGAGTCCTGGTGACATCCACACTGCTATCCGGATGTGCCCAGCTCCCACCCCAGCCGACTCAGTCCGAGCGGGCCGACTGGGGGAAGTTGGTGGTGGTTCCCGCGCACTCTCCCCCACATGCCAACGTAAGGGCATTCGCCTCCCAGGAGCACCGCCTCGCCAAGGGAACCGCGGCCGGCGGGGGAATCGTGCTTGCCGGTGTCGGGCTCTATGCCACGGTTGGCGCCCTGGAAGCCGTGATCGCGCCGTATCTGGCGATCGTCGCCATCCCTGTGGGGGTCGCGGCTGGAGCGCTTTCTGCCGATCGGCCGGCGATGCTGGAGTCGGATGTCGTCCTGCTGGAGGCTCAGGCCAATGAAAACCTGGCCACCCTCCAGCTCCCCTTGACCCTGGCGCGGGATATCGCGGCAATCACCCTACAGGACGCCGGCCTGCGCATTCCGGTCATGGAGGACGCAAGCCCCGACCGCCCCGCGGCCGCCCCCGATTACCAGATACTGGCCAGGCGGTGGCCGTTATTTCTGGAGCGTGCGTGCGCGTTTTGATCATGCCGGCGAGGTCCATGGCACGAAATGGGGATGTTTCCGCTACCCCGCCTATACCGTAGAGGGCAAGGTGGGCATGGAGGCATCGCCAGCGACTGTCCTGGGGGCTTTCTTGCCAGGTGCCACGCCCCGCGATGTCTGCACGCTGGATTTCATCCCGACCGCCAACCACTACCGTTTCCGCACGCCGTAGCCCGGTGCGCCGCCGGACCAGAGTGCTTGGGCATGGCTCACGCCGGCCCCGGGCAACCGATAAAGTCTCCCGCGATCCGTGTTTGTCTCGTATGGATGGCAAGGTCCCGAGGAAGCCTTACAACAACTTCCCCAGCACGTAGCCGATGACGATGCCAACGATCACCGCCACGGTCAGTCCCCGGTAGGTCAGCACGTCCTTGGAGTAGCCGCGCCGGATGGCGACGAAGGACACCAGATAGCCCACGGCGTTGAGGAGCCATATGAAACCAATGGACAGCACCTTGACGATCAACGGGCCTATCACCGGCACCAAGGCGACGATGCCCAGCAGCCAGGCGAAGGCGTTGGATAGCAGGCCGACGACGAACACACTGCCCGCCACCACCCCGGCATCGACGTTGAAATGCAACGCCAGTCCGGTCAATCCGGCGATGGCCAGCCAGAGCGGCAGCATGACCTTCCAGTTGCGCCACCAAGGCGCACCCGGCGTGGCCCCCGCCCCCACCGTTGCCGTATCAGGGTCGCCGGCAGGCGGCTCTGGCGGCGGGCGATCAGGCATGGCCGTGACCCGGCATCATCGATCGGCCCGCGGGCTCAGGGATCGATCTCCACGCGACGGTTGGGCGCCAGGCAGGCGATGGTGGCCTTGCTGGCACCACCTTTGCAGTGCTTGACCGGCTCGCTCTCACCCTTGGCAACGACCTGGATGTCGCCGGCATTCATGCCCTTCCCCACCAAGTATTTCTTCACGGTTTCCGCACGCCGGCCGGACAGCTTGAGGTTGTATTCGGCCGGCCCCAGCCTGTCCGCATGCCCGGTGACCTTGAGGCCCTTGCCCTTGGGCAAGGGCTGCTTCAGCCAGGCGTCCAGTTCCGCGCGGCCGTGCGCGCTCAGGTCGGCGCGGTCGAAATCGAAATGCGCCATGCCGTCCGCCAGGGTGATGGATGCGGGCGCGGCGGAGGGGGGGGTGGCGGCAGGAGTGACGGCTGCGGAGGTGGTCGGGGCCGTGGTAACGGGTGCCGGTGTGGCAGGCACAGGGACCGGGGTGGCAGGCGCCGGCTGCGGCTTCACCGGCACGGGCGCCACGGCGACGCGGGGCACGGCGGTGGGAGGCAGCGTCTCCGACTTTGCCGGTGCCACGGAGGGGGTTGCAGCGGCCACGGGCACCGCGACGGGCGCCTGGGCGACTGCAGGCTTGGCAGCGGGCGGTGTGGCAACGACGGGCAGCGGGGCCGGCATAGCCGTCGCCACCGGAGCAGCGGGGGCTGGAGTTGGGATGGGTGCTGGCGTTGCCGGCACCGGTGGTTTGGAAACGGCAACGGGCGCAGTGGTGGAGGGCGGAACCGGTGCCGGAGGAGCCACCTGCGGTGCCGCGGCCTGGGGCGGGAACGGCGGCATGAAGGGGTAGGGCGGCATGGCCTGGGTCACCGGCGGTGCCAGGGGTACGGGCATGATCGCCGGCACGCCGGGCTTGGCGCAGTTTGGCGCCGGGCCCACCATGCCGACCGGCTGGCACTGGCTGAAACCGTTGGAGAGGGTGCGACAGAACTGATTGACCGAATAGATGAACATCTGGCTGCAGTCGTCCGCCGCCCGCGCCGGGGCGGCGAACAGGGTGCCCGCCGCGGTGAGCGCCAATACGAGAGCGCGTGGTTGCATGGAATTCCCCTGTGATCCGAGTTGGCGGCGACCCCGCCCGAGGCGTTCTTTATGACCGTTCGGAGCCCTTCCGGTCAACCTCGGCGGGGCCTGACGGCGCATGCGGCGGCGGAGGGACCGGCCGCATCGTCCCCTGCCTGCCCGAATCCCGCGCCGGCGGCGGATATGGCCCGACCCCGGGGTGTGGCGGGAAAACCACGACCCGGGGCAGCGAAGCGGGACTATTCATGCCCCGGTGCGGGTCAGAGCGACTGCTTGCCCGACTCCTCGGCGCTCAGCGCCGCCTGGGCGGCGGCCAGGCGGGCGATGGGCACGCGCGGCCCTGAGCAGGACACGTAGGTCAGGCCCACCTTGTGGCAGAAGCGGATGGAGGCCGGGTGGCCGCCGTGCTCGCCGCAGATGCCCACCTTCATGTCCGGGCGGGTGGCCCGGCCCCAGCCCACGGCCAGTTCCATCAGGCGACCGACGCCCTTCACGTCCAGCACCTCGAAGGGGTTGTCCTGCAGGATCTTGTTCTGGTTGTACATGGGCAGGAACTTGTTCTCCGCGTCCTCCCGGGAGAAGGAGAAGGTGGCCTGGGTCAGGTCGTTGGTGCCGAAGGAGAAGAACTCGGCCTCTTCGGCCAGGCTCTCGGCGCGCATGCAGGCACGCACCACTTCCATCATGGTACCGAACTTGAAGTCCAGCTTGACGTTGTAGTGCGTCTCCACGGCCTGGCGGATGGCGTCCACGTGCTTGCGCACGGCCTTCAGCTCCTCGGCGGTGCAGACCTGGGGCACCATGATCTCCGGGTGCACCTCGACGCCGTCGCGCTGGCATTCGGCGGCAGCCTCCAGGATGGCGCGGATCTGCATGGAATAGATCTCCGGCGAGGTGAGCCCCAGGCGCACGCCGCGATGGCCGAGCATGGGGTTGACTTCGAAGAGAGCGCGCACCTTCCTGAGCATGGCCTCCTTCTTCTGGATGACCTGGTCCACCAGCACCGGGTCGATGCCGCGCTGCACCTGGACCTGGGGCTGGGTGCCACGGCCGCGGGCCATGAAGTCCACGGTGT
>Ga0233425_10009785_pt1 | contig 11982 bp, 14 predicted proteins | sample Watercolumn_Towu_2_FD_181712 | JGI IMG/M metagenome (GOLD analysis project Ga0233425, IMG submission 181712) | Freshwater microbial communities from Lake Towuti, South Sulawesi, Indonesia - Watercolumn_Towuti2014_140_MG | ecosystem: Environmental > Aquatic > Freshwater > Lake | place...
AAGTGCTTCAGTGACATAATCCCCCTCCGGACGATGTGTGAAATAAGCTGCCTGCGGCTAAGATTTCATGGCGGCGATGGAAAAGTCAAGAACTTTTTACGCACATCTTGAGTTTCCTTTGACAAATCCGGCTGCACTGTGCTAGAAAATATGGCTTTTGTTGCGGATTACATTTTAGGTCTTCCGTATAACCCCGCGAATCGCTTACACAAGGTGGGAACAGCCATGAACTGGAACAAGTCCGTCGCGGCTTTCAAGAAAGCCCAAATGCTCATGCCGGGAGGGGTTAACAGCCCAGTGCGCGCGTTCAAATCGGTGGGCGGAACGCCGTTGTTCATCGCGCGCGCCGAAGGCTCGAAACTCTACGACATCGATGGTAATTCCTATATAGATTATGTGCTTTCGTGGGGGCCGATGATTCTTGGCCACGCGCCCAGGAGCGTGGTTTCCGCGATATGCGGGGCCGCGGCCAATGGAACCAGCTATGGCGCGCCCACGCTGCTTGAGATAGAGCTTGCAAAACGCGTGATGGAGGCGTATCCGTCGATGGAGCGGGTTCGGATGGTGAACTCCGGAACCGAGGCCACCATGAGCGCCATCCGCGCGGCGCGCGGATTCACCGGGCGCGACAAGATCATCAAGTTCGACGGCTGCTACCACGGCCATGCGGACGGCCTGCTGGTGAAGGCCGGTTCCGGTGCTATGACCTTCGGACTGCCCGACAGCCCCGGAGTTCCGAAGGGATACGCCGAAAACACGATCATCCTGCCCTACAACGACGCGAAGGCGTTCAAGGCGATGGTGAAGAAAGAGGGAAAATCCATCGCCGCCGTGATCGTTGAGCCGGTTGTGGGCAACATGGGCCTGATACTTCCCGGTAGCGGATTCTTGGAAACGCTTCGCTCAGAGACCGAAAAAACCGGCATTGCTCTTATTTTTGATGAGGTTATGACCGGATTTCGCGTGGCCTACGGCGGCGCTCAGCAAAAATACGGCATAGTTCCCGATCTCACCTGTCTTGGGAAGGTGATCGGCGGCGGAATGCCGGTGGGTGCTTACGGCGGTAAGGCCGAAATAATGACCCGAATAGCGCCCGAAGGCCCGATATATCAGGCCGGAACGCTTTCCGGCAACCCCATCGCCATGACAGCCGGAATAGAGACGCTTAAGGTTCTGTCGAAGAAGGCCACGTACGAAAAGCTCGAAGCGTCGGCTCAGGCGCTGGAAGACGGCCTGAGGGACGCCGCGAAGCGGGCCGGAGTGGCCACGAAATTCTATCGGGCCGGAACGATGTTCTGTACGTATTTCACGAACAAGGAAGTTGTGGACTACGCAACGGCCAAGACCGCCGACACGGCGAGGTTTGGCCGGTTCTTTTTCAATATGCTGAAGCGGGGCGTGAATCTCGCGCCGTCGCAGTTCGAGGCGGGCTTTATCAGCCTTGCACATTCATCGAAGGATATAAACGCCACGGTCAGCGCCGCTTACGAAGCTCTCAAGGAGAGCTAGAGGCGCGGGCCGGGTTCCCAAGGAGGATAGGTTAGATGTTGAAATTATCGGATTTGCTGCATGAGAAGATGACATTTAAGGCGAAGATACTGGTTGCGCTTCTCCTTATGGTCATCGTTGTGGGCGGGGGAGTGATAGCGTTCAAATTCTACGACTTCACCCAGAACAACCCGAAGTTCTGTATAAGCTGCCATCTGATGCAGCCCGCCTATGACGCATGGGCGGCAAGCGAGCACAAGAACATCAACTGCCACGACTGCCATCATCTCACCATCGCCGAGCAGAACAACCTGCTGGTAAGCTTCGTTCTTCACCGCCCGACCGCGGTTCCCGACCGCCACGGCAAGGTGATAGTTCCGTGGAAATTCTGTGTGGAGTGCCACTGGGAGGAGAATCCGAAGCATCCTGAAGCCAAGAAGGTGAACAAGTCGTGGGGCCATGCCAAGCACTACTTCATGGAGAAGATCGAGTGCGCGAAGTGCCACGGCTATATCACGCACAAATTCACGGCGGAGGAGCGTTTCTGTGTTCGCTGTCACAAGGGCAAGGAAGTTCACGGTGTGGGCATGGAGAATCTGGCCTGCCTGAACTGTCATACCGACCGCACGCACGACATTAAGCCCGACAGGGCGAAATGCCTGTACTGCCACGGCCCGGAGAAGTACCGCAAGGAGATTCTGGCCGGCGGAACAATAGATGCACGCCACCATCAGCCGGATAAGGCACTGGTTGACAGCGCCCGCAAGATCGAGCTTCCCGACGATGCGCCGATGCAGTTCAACTGCTACGAATGCCACGCCCCGCACACCAAGGCGCGGCCCGACTGGAACGGTTGCCTCAAGTGCCACAAGAACGTGCCGATCACGGGCGCGCACAAGATGCATATCGAATCGATGGGCATGAACTGCAACAACTGCCATAAGCCGCATATCTGGAGGGTAACTCCTCAGCAGGCCAGGAAGGATTGCGTGAAGTGTCATGAGTACCGCGATCCGAAGCGGTTCCTTATGAAATAGAGTTTCACGTTCAGGGCTTGCCGCGCGGCCCGGAATCCGGAACAACGGATTCCGGGCCGTGTTGTTTTACGAATTATTGCCTGTGTGATAATCTAGCCCATGCCTGTATTCAGCTATGAGGCCGTCGATTCCGGCGGGAAAAAGGTTAAAGGCATCATAGACGCTGCCGGTGAATTCGAGGCGAGGGAAAAACTTCGCTCCGACAGGCTGATGCCGCTGTCGATCGGGGTGAAGAAGGAACTCCGCGGTCTTCTATCGCTGGAGCGCGTGACGCAGGTGGATGTTCTCACATTCACGCGCCAGCTTGGCGGGCTTCTCGAGGCTGGAGTTCCGGTTGACAGGGCACTGATGATCCTCAGTAAAATGTCCGAGAAGAAGATTATTCGGGAGATCATGTCCACGGTTCTTCAGGACATTCAGGGTGGTCAGGCGCTTTCCCAAGCGTTGTCGAAACACAAGGCTTTCCCCAAGCTCTACATAAATATGATCCGCGCCGGAGAGGCCGGAGGCGTGCTTGAACCGATCATCGAAAAACTTGCGAACTTCCTTGAAACATCTATCGCGTTTCGCGAGGACATCCGCACCGCGCTCATCTATCCGATTTTTCTTACCATCGTGGGCGGCGTGGCGGTGGGCGTGATGATGATATTTGTCGTTCCGAAATTCGCCTCGATATTTCTTGATCTGGGCCAGAGCCTGCCTGCCAGCACCCAGATGCTGATGGCGGCAAGCGACGTTATCGCCCGGTATTGGTGGATGGGGCTTGGCGTTGCGGCAGGCCTGTTCATAATGCTGCGCATGTACGCCAAAACGGATGAGGGGCGCGCGCTTCTGGATTCATACAAGCTTAAAATTCCGGTGATGAGGGATCTTCACATCAAGGTTGCCGTGGCGCGTTTCTGCCGGACGCTTTCCACCATGATTGCAAGCGGTGTGCCGATATTGCAGGGCATACGCATAGCGCGCGAGGTGACCGGCAACGAGGTTATGAGCCGGGGGCTGGCAGGCATGGAGGAGAGCGTAAGCCGGGGCAAGGGGCTTGCTGGCGCGCTTCGGGACGACAGCGTGTTTCCGCCGCTTGTTGCCCAGATGGTGGCTGTGGGCGAGGAGAGCGGACGGCTTGAGGAGACGCTGATGCATGTGGCGGTGCGCTACGAGGATGAATCGCGCCGCACACTGAAGCGCCTTGTGGGAATGCTTGAGCCGGCGATTATTCTTGTGATGGCGCTGGTGGTCGGTTTCATCGTCATATCGATGCTGGTCACTATATTCAGCATCTACGAAATTCCTATGTAGCGGAGGTTGGCAAACGTGTTCGATACCGAAAAGAAGAACAGACTTGGCAGCAGGGGTTTCACGCTGATCGAGCTTATGGTGGTGATCGTGATTCTGGCCGCCATTGCCGGAATCGTCGGGCCGCGTCTCTTCAAGAACGTGGGCAAGGCAAAGGCCAGTACGGCCAAGACGCAGATGGCTCAGGTGGAAGCCGCTCTCGATTCCTTCAGGCTTGACGTGGGCCGCTACCCGACAACATCGGAGGGGCTGGCGTCGCTTGAAAAAAGCCCCGGCGTTCAGGGATGGGACGGCCCGTACCTGAAGAAGGCGGTTCCGCAGGATCCGTGGAAGCGCCCGTATGTTTACGCATCGCCGGGCACTCACGGCGACTATGACCTCGCATCCTACGGCATGGACGGACAGCCGGGCGGCGAAGGTGAGAACGCTGACGTCACAAGCTGGCAGTAGCCGGAAGCCGGAAGCGGAAGGCCGGAAACATAAGGCAGAGGGCGGCTTCACGCTTCTGGAACTCATCGTTGTGCTTGTGATTCTGGGCATGGCCTCCTCCATCACCATGCTGGAAGTGGGCAAGCGGCGGGACAGGATGTTGTTCATGGACGAGGCGCGCAAGATCGCCATAACACTGAAGGCTGCCCGCCAGAAGGCGGTAATGGAGCGGGTGGAATACTCGTTCACAAGCGGCATGGACATCGGCGGAATTCCATACTACGCCATCTCTCGCGAGGGGCAGCCCACCGGGACGGCGGCTTCGCTGCCGGAGGGGTTCGAGATGACGCCCACGGTGGTGGCATTCTACCCTCGCGGATATTCAAGCGGAGCCGCGATTTCGCTCAAGGACGCTCGCGGTCATGCGGCCTCGATCAGGATCGATCCGGTTCTTGGCAAGGTGACGATTGACCGCTGACGATTCAAACTCGCGTTTAGCCTTAAATCCCGGCGGATTCAGCCTCCTTGAGGTTCTCGTGGCTGTTGCGATAGTTGGAATAGCCTTCGTTACCCTTTTTGAAATATTCGGTCGCGGCCTGAACCTGGCGTCCAGGGCCGATTCACACACGTCAGCCGTCATCAATGCCCGTTCGGTTATGGATGAGATGCTTGCCCAGCCGGAGCCAGGCTCGCACAAGCCCGACCTGCCTTCAGGCGATGGTTTCCGCTACTCGGTGAACGCCGCGCGCGTGGATGCGGGCGAGGAAGGCGGCGAATCGGAGGTCTACGACGTCACTGTGGCGGCCGAATGGGGAAAGGGCGGACAAGTAGTCCTTGTGTCCCGCAAGACCGTTGGTGTCGAGCAGGAATCGAAATAACAGCCGGCCAGAAACGGCGGAAACGGCGGAACCGTCCGGCGGCTTCACTCTCATCGAGGTGATAATCGCGCTCACGCTGTCGGCGGTGATATTGAGCATCGTTTACGGCGCGGTGCGGCTTGCCTGGCGCGCAACAGACAGGGGCGAGCGGCGCATGGACGCGTCCCAGCATGTAAGAACGCTGGTTGACCGGATAGTTCCATTGATCCATTCCGCGTATCCGCTGGTTCGCGGCAAGGACGACGACAGGGAACTCTATTTTATCGGCAAGTCAGACTCTCTTGGTCTGGTAACCTCGGACGTGGATCGCTACCGCGAGAACCCGGCGAATCTGCCCGGTCTCAGGTGGATCAGGCTATTCGTCGATTCCGGCGGACTGAACATGGAGGAAAGCTATTTCTACGATGCGAAGGCGCTTGAGGGAGACGTCGCTGGCAAGCCTCTGGCGATCGACCCATACGTCAAGTCTGTGAAGTTCGAGTACTACGAGGTGAAGGAAGACGACAAGAACGGCACATGGGTGGACGAATGGGAACCGGACGACGACAAGTTTGAGCTTCCGCGCGCGGTTCGGGTGTCGCTGGTTATCGAGGAGGACGGCAAGAAGATCAACGTGCCGCCAATTGTTGCGCGGATATATTCATGGACGCCTATAGAAGGCGGCGGTATTTCGAAGAAAAAAATATGAGGTTTTTAACCGCGCCTCTTTGAAATCCATCCGCCTTCGGCTTCCCCCTTTGCCAAAAAAGTGGAGGGCGTTTCGTCATCGCCGCATCCGGCATCCGGCTTCCTGACATCCACCCATCCGCTTTCCCGCATGTATGAGACGATTTCCCGCGGAATCATCTCCATGGCCAGCACATCGTCCATGGACGCCTCGCCGCTCTTCAGCCGATCGAGCAGATGGTTATGAAAGCCGGTGCTGGTGGCGCGCTGGTGATACTCGCGGTATACGAGTGACGAACCCAGAACCGTGATAATAGCCATCATCATCCAGAAAATTCCGTGGCTCATCTCCACATGGAACGCCTCCAGCGAAAGCTTCACGCCGATGAAGAATATGAGCTGATACGCGAGGTCTTCGAGCGCGGGAAGTTTTTCGAGAAGCTTGATGAAGTAACCGGCGGCAAACCGCAGCATGATGATCCCCAGAACGCCGCCCACCCATACGATCACGAGCTTGTTGGTCATGGCTACAGCGGTCGTGATGCTGTCTATAGAAAACGCGATGTCGGTCATTTCGACAACCGCAACGGTCTTCCAGAAGTTCTCGATTGTTTTCGGCTGAGGATGATATGCATGTTCCTTCGTGAAGAAGAACATGTGCTTCATCGCAAGATACACGAGGTAGCCGCCGCCTATCAGCTTGAACGCGACGAATTTCATGAGGCTGGATGCGAACAGCAGCGCTATGAACCTGAAAACGAAGGCTCCCGCAATGCCGTATGTGAGCGCCTTTTTCTGCTGCGCCCCTGGAAGCGGGCGCACAAGGATGGCAAGCACCAGCGCGTTGTCAACCGACAGGATGCCTTCAAGAGCCGCAAGCGTGCCTATGGTGAGCACGTCGAGCGGCGTGAACGCATGAATTTCAGCGGTTATTCGCGTAAGAAGTTCGTATTCCATATGTGTTGGCTATGCCGATACAAAAGCGCCGGAGGGCTAAAGCCGAACCGTTCCCGATAGTGCCTGCTATGTTAACACAATCACTGCTGTCCACTATTGACATCCGACCTCATACTTGGCGCTTACCGTCATGACAACCGCCAACTACGCGCAAATGTCCGCAAGCGCGTCAATAAACGCCGCGTCGTCGTTCAGCGCCGGAATGTAACGGTACTTCACGCCGCCTGCCGCAATGAAAATGTCGCGGTTCTGGATGGCGATCTCCTCCAGCGTTTCCAAGCAATCAGCCGGAAAGCCGGGGCATATCACATCCACCGACTTCGCGCCATCCCGCGCAAGCGCGCGAAGCATATCATCCGTGGCCGGTTTAAGCCATTCGTCCCTGCCGAAGCGCGACTGAAACGTCATTATCCATCCGTTATCCGGCAGCCCAAGCTTCGCGGCCAGAAGACGGGCTGTAGCCGCGCATTCGTCGTAATACGGATCGCCCAGATCGATGCACCGCTTCGGCATTCCGTGAAAGCTCACGACCAGCTTGTTCGGTCTGCCGCTTCGCCAGGCGGTTTCCACGCTTGCGGCAAGCGCGGCGATGTAGCCGGGATGATCGTGAAAGCCGGTGATAAAACGGACTTCCGGAACATGCCGCCATGTTTTCAGCACGTCCGCCACGGCATCGAAGGTTGAGGCGGTTGTGGCGGCGGAATACTGCGGATACATTGGAATAACCACTATCCGCCCGCAGTTCCTGCCGCGCAACTCCTCCATGCCGCTACGGATTGACGGATTGCCGTAGCGCATTCCGACGGCAATCTCCACGCCATCATTTTTTTGGCGCATGGCGGATTCAAGCGCCGCCGCCTGCCGTCTGCTTATGGTGATCAGCGGCGCGCCTTCGGGCGTCCAGATTTTTTCATACGCATGAGCCGAGCGGCGCGGGCGGGTGTTTAATATGATTCCGTTTAAAATGAGCCACCAAACAGGGCGCGGCATCTCCACCACGCGGCGATCCCAGAGGAATTCCTTCAGATAACGCCGCACGGCGGCGGTTGTTGGCGCATCCGGCGAGCCGAGGTTGGCCAGAAGAATGCCGGTGCGTAAGCTCACTCGCCCCCGACCACCCACACCGGAAGCGGTTCTCCTCCCTCCACACGGATCGTGCGATGCGGAAACGGAATAGTGACGCCCTCCCTGTGGAACGCCTCCAGGATTTCCTTGTGCAGCGTCGTTTTCAGATCGTTGAACTCCTCGCGCCCTGTCCATTTCGTCCAGACCAGAAAGCTTATATTGACTGCCGAATCGCCGAATCCGTCGAGCAGAAACGACGGATGCGGATCGGCAAGGCATTGCGGGTTATTTGCGGCAACATTCATCAGCGCTTTTTGAACCTTGTCCATATCCTCGCTGTAGGCAACGCCTATCCGGATGTCTATGCGCCGGTTCGGGAAACGCGTGAGCGTGGTTACAGGCGACTTGATAAGCGTTTCGTTCGGAATGCGGACATAGAGGTTGTCGAATGTTCGAAGCTTCACCGAAAGCAGGTCTATAGAGAGCACCTCGCCTGTGTACTGATCTATGCTGATGGTGTCGCCAACCGAGAATGGCCGCTCGCCCACAAGGAAAAGCCCGCTAATCAGGTTCGACGCCGATGTTTGCGACGCAAACCCGATCGCAACGGAAAGAATTCCGGCGGCTCCCAGAAGCACGCTCAGGTCGAATCCGAGCTGGTGAAGGGCGGAAAGCGTGAAAAGAATGACGATCAGATACCGCGCCCACCGGCGCATGATGGTGGCCTCGTGCAGGCCGTAGCGTTCTCCGGCGTATCTGCCGATGAGCCTTCCGGCTATTCGGGCGACGGCGAAACCGCTCAGGAAGATTATCGCCGCCTGCACTATGGCGAGAATCCGCTCGCCTCCCCATAACATGCCGTTTGCCGTCTGCGTGTCAGCCATCGCTCATCTCCCGCGCGGCGTGATCAGCGTCTTCTTTCATGCTGCTCCCGGTAACGCGAAGGCTCTTCCCTCAGCCCGAATTTGCGCGTCCATATGCCCTTGCCGGATGATTTCGCACTGTCAACGGCCGCTGATATTTCCGGCGCATGAGCCACGTTCGGCCTTATCGACAATGGCACCGCGTATCCGTCTTCCGCCATCCGCAGGTTTATTAGCGAGCCGCCCTTGTCGCGCAGATAAACCAGCGCCCTGCCGTATCTGTCGCGCTCATCCGCGTCGGTTTCCACGCTTACGCGCCAGGCCGATTTCTGGAGGATGCCGATCAGGTGGTTGCGCGCCCTGTGGCCCCACGGCTTTTGGCCAAGCTCCGGCGCGTCTATCCCGATCATGCGGCATTCCACCGGCTTGCCATCGATCTTGATGACAAGCGAATCGCCGTCGATCACCTTAACCACATGCCCCTGGGCGGCGAAAGAGGCTGTGGCGAAAATGCAAATTGTGATCAGCGCAAGCGCGATTGCGGCATGGCGGCGAATCAGCGTCATCCGCCAACCCCCCTTGCCGGAACGAAAACGCGAGCGCTCTTTGGCAGGCGGCCCGTGCTTTTTGCGTCCATGGCGGTCACCAGCCTGTTGCCCGAAAGAAGCAGCACCGCGTCATCCGGCAGTCCGCCCTTGAACTTTCCGGCGCGAAGCCGGAGCGGGCCGCTGTAACCGATCAGCACCTTCGTTCCGCGCGGAATGTCGTCCCAGTCCCTGATGCGGTTTCCTGTCTGAATGCGTCCGTTCGGGTAGAAGTAGATTGTGGTTTTTTTACGATAGTCGGCCCCGGCAAGCTCCCAGGCGTTTCGGCCTCGTGAAATGAGCTTCACCGGCCCGGCGGGCCTAGAAGCGGGCCGAATCTGTTTTGCACTTTTAGAGGCCGGCTCAGCCGGTTTCAGCGCCAGTTCAGCCGGTTTCGGCTCCGGCTCAGCCGGTTTCGGCTCCTGTTCGGGCTCATTCGGCTCCTGATTAAGCAGCACTATCGTTCCGTGCGGAACGCGATCCCAGCCGATGGACGATGCGATCATGTCGCCCGGAACCGTGTTGCCGTCCGGAAGCTGGTAGACGGTGTCGGGCGCGTTATAGTCGTCGCCCGCTATTGTCCAGGCGGTGTTGTCCTTTGTTATCACGTTAGATCCACCTGAAGGGCGGGGTGTTTCAGCGGCAGGCCCGGCGGCGGAGGGATAGAGCAGCGCCGCAAGCTGAGGGTCGGGCGAAAGCCGCCCGGCCCTGACATCGGGATCATAATCCCACGAAGGGCCAAGCCCGGCCCTTGCACGTTCAAAATTCTGAGCGCAGCGTTTTCTTCCCCTGTGATTGTCTTTAAACCACTGGTTGGGCTTGCCGTATGCAACCTGGCTGTGGGTAAGCACCGCCCTGTCGTCGAGGCGGTATGTTTTCCGCAACTGCCTGAGAAGTCTGCCAAGCGATGCGTACTGGCTGTCTGTTATGTCGGCGTAATGATATGCCACGAGTTCTATTCCCACGGAAGATTCGTTCAGGTCTTCCTCGCCGTTCCACATGCTGAGGCCCGCGTGGTTTGCCTTAAGCTTGATGTCGAGGGTGCGGAAAACGCGCCCGTCGCGCGCTATCACGAAATGCGCATGGCCGCCCGGCGTGCGGTCTGTGCTTGCGCATTTGCCGTGCAGCACCGAGCGGAGCGTGCTTTCAAGGCCTCCCTCCGACGTGTGAACGATGATGTAGCGGGTGCTTGCGCGAACGGTTTTCTCGAATCGGGAGCTGACATGCCTTCGAAAATCGATAACTGATCCGGACGGCGGCTTGTCCGCGAACGCGACGTAGGCGGATGCGAAGTCCGGAAACAGCAGGGCAGCGGTCAGAAGCAGGCGAGTAAATACCCGGCGGAAGGCGAAGATCATGCCGGATGCATTCTTCATGGCCTGCCTGTGACAACGCGCCGCGCGGTTTCTACTGAAAGCAGCGCGTCACGCATCGCCTTCTGGGCAAGCTCGACAATTTCCTGAGCCTCGCGCACCACATCGGAGTGGTCGTCTTCTTCCAATAGCACGTCGAGTATCCTGAGCCGCTTTGTCGCCTTGACAAGATAGCTTTGGGCCAGTGATATGTTGGTCATAGCTCGATGACATCGCCAGGCCGGTAGTCGGGCTTCAGCAGCCAGTACCAGCCTCCGCCGCGCATCACGCGCCGCGAGCCGAGCCGCGCCAGCTTGCGTGTCAGGCTGTCGAGATATTTCCCGCAGAAACCGTCGCGGTCGTAAAGGATCCACGCATCTAGCGTCATGTCAAGAAAAAGCGGGCTTCCGGCCTCGACCTCGGCCGGGGTCTTGAATACCGGTGACAGTTCCGTGTTGATGCCCTTCCCGATCCGCAGGCCGCGCATATCGGCTTCAAGGGTGCGCTCGACACTTGCCGTAAACTCGTTCACGCGCGGCATTCGCCCGCGAGGAAGATCGTTTGCAACGATAAGAATGTCGATGTCGGAGTCGGGGCGTGGAAGATCGCGCGCAACCGAACCGAAGATCACGAAGGAAACCAGCCTGCCGCCGTAGTGCGCGGCGGTCTTCTCGAATACCAGACGCGCGAAACCGCGTATTTCATTCTTGTATCCGGCGGCAAGCGTGTTTTCTGCGGTCATGATCACGAAAAAGTATATCACAGTGCGGCGGCGGCGAAGCTAAAATCTGAACTTCACCTTGAACATGTTGCGGCTGAAATGCTATACAAGAACATGCGTTTCGCTTCAGCCGCAATCGTTGTCGTTCTTGCAGCCGCGTTGTTCGCGCCGTTTTGCGTTACGACGGCGGTTCACGCTTCCGGCAGGACATCGCGAATCTTCACGCTCGACACTTGCGGCAATCCGGGTGCCGATGCCGCTTCGCCGGCATTCGATTCGGCATTCCTTGTGGAGCCGGTTTTCGACGCGGCGCCGCATTCATGTTACAGTCCGGCAACCAGCGTAGTCGTTTCATCAAGATACATCCTTCACGCCGCAACTCCGCACAGGCCTCCGGAAAACTGATTTTTCCCCTATCATTACCCGATTGATATCCGTCGTTCCGGCGGTTGCGGTTATGGAAAAATCGTTCCCCAAAGAGACTTGGGAGAGGAGTTCTGCTATGCGTATCAATATAAAAATTGGGTTCTTCCGTAAATCGCGTGTGAAAAACAATTGAGTTCCGTTAGAATTGCAGGCATGAAAGACACGGACTTATACAAGCAGATACTCGGAATAGGGCCTCCCTGGTATGTGGAGGGTGTGAAGC
>Ga0233425_10009786_pt1 | contig 11982 bp, 3 predicted proteins | sample Watercolumn_Towu_2_FD_181712 | JGI IMG/M metagenome (GOLD analysis project Ga0233425, IMG submission 181712) | Freshwater microbial communities from Lake Towuti, South Sulawesi, Indonesia - Watercolumn_Towuti2014_140_MG | ecosystem: Environmental > Aquatic > Freshwater > Lake | place: Indonesia...
GACGCAGGGTGGCAGCAACTGGGTTTGCGAACGATCTGGGCCGCGATGATAGCTCACGTGAAATTCTCCTTGTTCGATTCAGACGCCGCCCATCCGTCAACCGTTCAAGAGTTCTCACACAGTCTGTTACTTGCGCCCCAAATCGGGCACGTGGATGCCCACACAGGAAACGCTTTCAGCACGCCCCTTGCGGGGCGCGCTTCAAAGCGCCGTCCTGTGTGCGAAGTTTCCACGTTTCGATTCGGACAGGCTGAAGCTGCGCGAATTAGTTGTTGGTTAGGATTCTACTTGCCGGTTGTTTCTCCTTCGGCACGGAGAATACTCCCAGCGGGTAATCGAAGGCAAGCTTCCCGTGGCGAGCTTCCCGTGGCGATTGTCAGACATCCAAACTGCACCACTGCCGTTAACTCTGCAACCTCGACTTCCCGTCGGTGTTGGATAGAATCGCGCCCATCGCCATGAAAACCATCCTGCGAACCTGCCTCATTCTTCTGCTCACGTTAGCACCGACACTGTGCGGCGCGGACTTGGACACGGCCGACGTCAAGGGCGGCCTCGTCGTCCACATCGGACGCGGCGCATTGCGCGCGAAAGACGGCTTCGTCGTGGATAACCTCGACCAATGCCGCGGCGGACGGTTGCCGTACGTTGACAATCTGGTGAACCTGCTCGTCGCCGAAAGTTCCGGAAATGTTCCGGAAGATGAAGTCATGCGCGTCCTCGTGCCGAACGGCGTCGCGCTGATCGGCGGCAAGAAGATCGTCAAGCCGTGGCCGAAAGAGATGGACGACTGGACGCATTACCTCCACGACCCCGGCAACAACGCCGTGTCGCACGACACGGTCGTCGGCCCGCCGCAACATTTGCAGTGGGTGGTCGAGCCGAAATGGGCGCGCAGCCACGATCATCTTGCGACCATCAGCGCGGTGGTCACGGCGAAGGGACGCATCTTCTACGTCGTGGACGAAGCGCCGACCGCATCGGTGGCGCTCACCCCGAAATGGTTCCTCATCGCTCGCGATGCCTTCAACGGCATCCAACTCTGGAAACAACCCATCGAAAGCTGGCAATATCATCTGCGCGGCTTCCGCGCCGGCCCGGCGGAACTGGCGCGGCGGCTCGTGGCGGTCGGCGACCGCGTCTATGTCACGCTCGGCTACGGCAAACCGGTCTGCGCGCTCGACGCCGCGACCGGCAAGACGCTCCGCACCTATTCGCAGACCGCCAACGCAACGGAGTTCATCTGTCACGACGGGGTGCTGTACGTCGTCACTTCCGACGCGATGAGCGCCGACGCGGAAGCGCGTCTCGCCAAGGCCGCGACGGAGAAATGGAATTTCTGGCCGGTGTACAATGTCCCGGCTCCGAAGAAGAATTTGATCGCGGTGCGCGCTGATTCCGGCGAGACGCTCTGGAACAAAACCGGAACAGACGTGATGCCAACAGCACTGGCCGCGGCGGGCAACCGCGTGTTCTTCGAGGACCTCAAGTCGGTCATCTGCGCCGACGCGGCGACCGGGAAAGAAATCTGGAAGGTCGCGCGTCCGTTGACTCCGAAGCGCCCAAGCTGGACCGCGCCGACGTTGGTGGTGTGCGGCGACGTGGTTCTCTCCGCCGACCGCGCTGCCGGCGACGAAGGCGAACCCGTCTGGTCGGTCAACAGCAGCGGCGGCCAAGCGCCGAAGGGTGAGATGATCGCATTCAACGCCAAAACCGGCCAACGGCTCTGGAGCGCGCCGGCCCGCGAGGGTTACAACTCGCCGGTGGATTTGCTGGTGACGGGCGGGGTTGTGTGGAGCGGCGATCTGGTCAAGGCCAGCGATCCCGGCATCACGCAAGGCCGCGATCTTCTCACGGGCGAAGTCCGTAAGACACGGCCGCGCGACCAGGAATTCTACGCCAACGGCATGGGGCATCATCGTTGTTATCGAAACAAAGCGACCGACCGTTATCTCATCACAGGCCGCGCCGGCGCGGAGTTCGTTGACGTGAACACCGGCAAAGCCATCGCCAACCACTGGACGCGCGGCGCCTGTCAATACGGCGTCATGCCCGCCAACGGCCTGCTCTACGTTCCGCCACACGCCTGCGCCTGTTTCATCCAATCGAAGCTCAACAGTTTCAATGCGCTCGCGCCGGCGCGGAAGATCGTTGCGGTCGGGGAACGCCTCGAAAAAGGGCCGGCCTTCTCTGCGAATTCAGAACCTCAAACCTCGGAGTGGCCGACTTACCGCGGCGACGCGGTGCGTAGCGGTTCCACTTCGACTACGGTGCCTTCCACACTTGCGCAAGTGTGGAAAACAGAGCTTGGCGGCAAACTCACCGCGCCGGTCATCGCCGGCGGACGATTGTTCGTCGCGTCAACGGAGACACACGAAGTCTGCGCGCTCGACACGTCGAGCGGCAAAGAGTTGTGGCGGTTCACGGCGGGCGGGCGTGTGGATTCGCCGCCGACGGTGTTCGAAGGCCGCGTGTTGTTCGGCTCCGCCGACGGCTGGGTCTATTGCCTGAGCGCAAACGACGGCCGGCTCGCGTGGCGGTTTCGCGCCGCGCCGGCGGACGTGCGTATCATGGCGTACGGCCAGCTTGAATCGCCGTGGCCGGTTTGCGGCAGTGTGTTGGTGAAGGATGGCGTTGTGTTCTGCGCGGCGGGACGGTCGTCGTTCCTCGACGGCGGCATCGTGCTGCACCGGCTCGATGCGCGCACCGGCAAGCAACTCTCGCAGACGCCCGTGGACGACCGCGGCACCACCGGCGCGACGGGACGTCTCAACGATGTGCTTTCGTGCGACGGCGAGATGGTGTTCATGCGACACGAGAGTTTCGGTCTTGACGGTCAGTTGCTAAAGAAGGCGAAACCGCACCTGCACAGCGCGGCGGGATTCCTCGACGGCGATTGGTGGCATCGCACGTACTGGATTTTCGGCACCGAGATGAAGTCGGGCTGGGGACAATGGCCGGCGATGGGCAATCGCGTGCCGTCGGGCCAGATCATGGTCATGGACAAGGACGCGACTTACGGTTTTGGCCGCGAGGAATACGCCAACGGCGTTCACGCTGGCATGAACGCACCGTATCATCTGTTCTCATGCAGCAAACAAGCGACTCAGCCGGCAGCCGCAACGCCGGCGGCGAAGAAACGCAAAGGCAAACAGGCAGCCAAGGCCGAACCGAAGGCAGTTGTGCGTTGGTCCGTCTCGGTGCCGTTGCTGGCGCGCGCGATGGTGCTGGCCGACAAAACGCTCTTCATCGCCGGGCCGCTCGAAGCTGCGTATGAAGGTTTGGCTCCGAGCGTGCTCTGGGCGGTTTCCGCCGGCGACGGCAAGAAGCTGGCGGAATGCAAACTGAGTTCGGGACCGGTCTGGGATGGGATGGCTTCCGCGAATGGCCGGCTCTATGTTTCCACGCTCGACGGCAGGGTGCTCTGTCTGGCAGAAAGAAAGTAATCCATCATGAAAACAACATTGTTCACTCTTCTCTGTTCTGTCTCGCTGTGTCTCGCCAACGACATCATCGAGTCCAGCGGCGTCAAAGGCGGCCTCGTCGTGCACATCGGTCGCGGCGCGCTGCGCGCGGGCGACAGCTTCGTCGTGCAAAACCTCGATGCCGGCAAACGTCTGCCATATGTTGACAACCTCGTGAATCTCGTTGTCGCGGAGAAACCCGGCGACGTTTCGATGGACGAGGTGATGCGTGTGCTCGTGCCGAACGGCGTGGCGATCATCGGCGGCAAGAAGACGGTGAAGCCGCGTCCGTCAGATATAGACGAGTGGACACACTTCCTGCACGACGCCGGCAACAATGCCGTCGCGCGCGACAAGCGCGTGGACGCGCCGCGGTCGTTGCAGTGGCAGGCGCCGCCGTTGTGGTTGCGCAGCCACGAGACGCCGTCGGGTTTCCAGGCAATGGTCTGCGGCGGCGGGCGTGTATTCTACATTTTCGACGAGGGAATCGTCGGCATCACCGACCAGCGGCTGCCGGAGCGCTGGGTGTTGCTGTGCCGGGACGCGTTCAACGGCAAACTGCTCTGGCGGCGGCCGATCGCGTCGTGGGGCTGGCCGGAATGGGCAACGAACAGGTTCGCGAACACAGACTGGACGACGATCACCGGCGGACGAACAGTCGTGCCCGACGAAAACCAACGCCGGCTCGTTGTGGACGGCGACCGTCTCTACGCGACGCTGAGTTATCGCGCGCCGTTGACGATTCTCGACGCGACGACGGGCAAGACGCTCGCAACCGTCGCGAACACCGCGCCGGTCCGGCAGATCATCGCCGCGGATGGCGTGGCGCTGATTTATTCGCAGGACGCGCAGCCCGACGCCGAGATGCCGAGACCAAAAGGCAAAGGCAAGGGCAGGGAAAAAGGCAAAGCCAAGGAAGGCCCGCCGGGCGCGTTGATCTCCGTGGAAGGCGCGACGGGCAAGGAACTCTGGCGCAAAACCATTCCGGCATTGCCAGGGCTTTCGTTGGCGATTGACCGCGGCCGGATCGTTTATCAAACGAGCGGCACGCTTGCCGCGCTGGACTTGCGCTCCGGCAAGAACTTCTGGAGCATTGAGCCGCCGGTGAAGAACGCGCAGACGCTGGTTGCGCACGACGGCGTGATTGCCATGCGGACAGCGACGGCGCTGGCTGTTCACGATGCGGCGGATGGCCGTTTGTTGTGGCAGAAGGAAATACTCGCCAGCATCGGCATCGGCACGCACGATTTGTTTGTGATCGATGGCGTCGTTTGGCCGGGCGTGGTGTCGGTCAACGAGAAGAAGGAGCCGGAACACAAAGGCGCCAACGTCCTCGCCACCGGCTACGACTTGCGCACCGGTGCCGAGCGCAAACAGGTCTTCGCCTCGAACCTCCTCAGTCCCGAACATCACCACCGTTGCTATCGCAACAAGGCCACGGGGCGTTTCATCATCTCTGCCATGGAAGGTTCCGAGTATCTCGACCTCCAAGGTTCGGCGCACTCCCAGAACAACTTCGTCCGCGGGGCTTGCCGGCTCGGCATCATGCCGGCGAACGGAATGCTCTACGTGCCGCCCGACCAATGTTTCTGCGATCCCGGCGCGAAGATGCTCGGCTTCACCGCCATCGGTCCGGTCACGAAGATCCAACCGGTGCCCGACAATCAACGTCTGGAAAAAGGTCCCGCCTACACTCATCACTCACCACTCACCACTCACGATTCTGACTGGCCAATGTTCCGGCACGATCCATCGCGCCACGGCACAACAAAAGCGGCGGTAGGCGCGGCGGTGAACGAAAGCTGGCGCGTCAAGCTCGGCTCCGGGTTGACGCAGCCCGTCGTCGCCGGCGGACGCGTCTTCGCTGCCGCGCGCGAGACACACACGATTCACGCGCTGGACTTGAAGACCGGCAAGACAGCATGGACGTTTGTCGCCGGCGGACGAATTGATTCGTCGCCGACGCTGGTGAATGGAGCCGTGCTTTTCGGCAGCGCGGACGGCTACGTCTATTGCCTGCGCGCGGACGACGGCTCGCTCGCATGGAAGTTCCTCGCGGCGCCTTGCGATCGTCGCATCATGGTCAACGACCAAGTCGAATCGGTCTGGCCGGTGCACGGCAGCGTGTTGGTGAACGACGGCATCGCGTTCGTGACCGCCGGTCGCTCGACGTATCTCGATGGCGGCATCCGCGTGTACGCGCTCGACTCGGCGACCGGCAAGTTGCTGCACCAGACAACGCTCTCCGGCCCGTTCCCCGACGGCAAGACGTTTCGCGAAGTGTCGTTCTATATTCCCGGCGCGAACTCCGACGTGTTGGCCCACGAAGGCGGTTACGTCTATATGCGCCAGAAAAAACTGACGCCCGATCTCCGGGAGGAGAAACAGGAGGACCTGTCCGTCAAAGGCGAGAAGGATGTCGGCCTGCACGTGTTCTCGACCTCGGGTTTTCTCGACGCGTCGTGGTACAACCGGGCGTTCTGGATGTACGCCAAACGCTGGCCCGGCTTCCAACTGGCCAATCAATCCTCCAAGAGTGGCCAGTTGCTGATCGTTGACAACGAACGCACGTACGCTGTCCAGCCATATTACCGGCGCAACGTTCACAGTCCGATGTTCTTCCCCGGCAAGGAAGGTTATCTGTTGTACGCCGACAAGAATTCTAACGAACCGCAGATCGTCGGCGATCCCGCTGGCGCGCGCAAGCCGGTGGAGTGGTTGCCTCAGTCCGACTACGAGCGCGGCGGCGGCCGCGCGGTCGAGAAACTCGACAACACAGCGTTCGGCCTCGACAAGATGATCGGCTACACGCGCGCCGAGCCGCCGCTGTGGAAGACCTTCCTGCCGGTCCGCATCCGCGCGATGGTCAAGGCCGGCGACACGTTGTTCGTAGCCGGGCCGCCCGACGAACTCGACGCGAAAGATCCCTACGCGGCGCTCGACGGCAAGAGAGGAGCAAAGCTCGTCGCCGTGTCGGCAAAGGACGGAAAGAAACTTGCCGAAAGCACACTCGACGTGCCGCCGGTTTTCGACGGCCTGATTGCCGCCAAAGGCCGGTTGTTGGTCGCGCTGGAGGACGGCAGCCTCGCGTGCTTGGAAGGCAAGCCGTGAGCGTGATAATCGGTTAGTTTTTCACCGGTTCTATCGGCACGCAGCTCTTCCGATTCTTCTGTCATTCCGAGCGCAGCGAGGAATCTCAAACTTCATTCCGGAAAATTCCAGAGATTCCTCGCAAGCTCGGAATGACACGCGATTTATGATGCGTAAGCGCTGCATTCTTCCGCCTTGCTGCTTGAATTCCGGCAAGCTTGGCTACTTTGTCTGATAGGCAAACCGTGAGAGGTCGCGAAGTTCCCAACCTTTGCGGCAGTAGGGCCTGATGTAGTCGTTCGCCTTCGCGTTGTTAGTGAAACGCAGGTTCCTGCCGTCCCAGAGGAGTTTCTGGTTCGGGAAACGCCAACAGATGGAGCCGAGCAACATCCATTCGGTGTATGGCCCGGCGATGCTGAAGTTGGAGCAGGCCGGCTCGCCGCCTTTGCAGGCTTCGATCCAGTTCTTGAAATGGCCGGGCGATCGCTTGAGGACTTCGGGAGGTTTCTGGAAGGTCTGCGCCCTGGACTCAGGAATGAGTCGGACGCCTTCGCCGCGGCCGGTCGTGCCCATGTAGCCTTTGGTGCCGACGAAAACCTCGTTGTACGGCTTCACGTCCTGCTCGGTCAGGTCGCCGGGCGGCTTGAAGTTCGCCTTCATCTTGCCTTCGTACCAGTAAACTTTGACAGGAGGCATCTTTCCGCCTTTGACGTATTTGTTCGGACGTTCGGGGAACTCGAGCTTGCACGCGTAGTGAGGATAGGTAACGGGATTGACCTCATCCACGGCGATGCACTCGACGCTGGTAGGGCTGCCGAGTTGCAACCCCCAGTTGGCGGGCCCGAAGATGTGGATTCCCCAGTCACCGATCATTTGGGTGCCGTAATCCAGAAATCCGCGCCAGTTGATCGGCGCAATCTTCGAACTGTACGCGTGTTCGCGGGCGCGGCCGGTCCAGAGATTCCAATCGAGAGTTTTCGGGACCTCCTCAGCGGGCGGCCACTCCGTGATGCCACGCGCAAAGCCGCCGCCGTGCATTGCATGAACCTCGGTGATGTCGCCGAGGTCGCCGTTCCAGATGATCTCGCACGCGATGCGCGTGGCGACGTGCGAGTAACCTTGGTTGCCCATCTGGGTCGGCACCTTGTACATCCGCGCCGCATTGGTCAACAGGCGCGCTTCCCAAACGGTCTGCGTCAACGGCTTCTGGCAGTGCACGGCCAGTCCGCGTTCCATCGCCCACAACGCCACCGTGGCGTGCATGTGATCGGGAATGGTGATCGTGACGCCGTCGAGGTTCCTGTACTCCGCGTCCAGCATCACGCGGAAATCCCGGTACAATTTCGCGTCCGGATATTTCGTGGCGGCTTTGTTCAGGAAGTTCTCGTCCACGTCGCAGAGCGCGTAGATGTTCTCGCTGCTCACGTTCTTCACGTCACCGGCACCCTGCATGCCGCCGACGCCGACGCAGCCGAGATTGAGCTTGTCGCTCGGCGCGAGCTTGCCGGAGCGCGCGATCGCGTGTCGCGGCACAAACGAAAAAGCGCTCACCGCCGTCATCGTTCCCAGAAATTGTCGTCTGCTGACTGATTGGTTCTTCATGTCGGAGATTCTGCCTTTGCCACTACATCACTGTCAATCTCGACTTCCCGCCAGCTTTGAATACAATTCGACCATGAAAGCTTACCTCATGTTACTGCTAGCCGTGTCGCCGCTCCTCGCAGCGGAACCAAAGCCACTGTCCGTTTCCGGCGTCAAAGGCGGCCTCGTCGTCCACGTCGGTTGCGGCGACGGCAAACTCACCGCGGCGCTCCACGCGAATGACAGTTTCATGGTGCAAGGACTCGATGCCGATGTGACGGCAGCCCGCAAACACATTCAGTCGCTCGGCCTTTACGGGCCGGTGTCGGCGATGCCGTGGTCGGGCACGGAGTTGCCGTACGTGGACAATCTGGTGAACCTGATCGTCGCCGACAGCCTCGGCAAGGTGCTGATGAGCGAAGTGATGCGGGTGCTCGCGCCGAACGGCGTTGCGCTCATCGGCGGCAAGAAATTCGTGAAGCCGCGCCCGAAGGAGATGGACGACTGGTCGCATTTCTATTACGACGCACGCGGCAACGCGGTGTCGAAGGACACGATGGTCGCGCCGCCGGAGCGGTTGCAGTGGGTTGGGAGTCCGCGTTGGTCGCGTCACCACGACCGGATGTCGAGCCTGAACGCGCTGGTATCGGGCAACGGACGTTTGTTCTACATCATGGACGAAGGCTCGCGGATTTCGATTCTGCTGCCGTCGAAATGGATGCTCATCGCGCGCGACGCGTTCAACGGGACGATCCTGTGGAAGAAACCGATCGGCAAATGGCAGGAGCACATGTGGCCGTTGAAATCGGGGCCGACGCAGCTTACGCGCCGGCTCGTGACGGACGGCGCGCGCGTGTTCGTGACGCTGGCGATTGACGCGCCGGTCAGTTGCCTCGATCCAGCGACCGGCGAATCGTTGCACGTCTATGAGGCCACGAAGGGCGCGGAGGAAATCCTGCACGTCAACGGCACGCTCTATGTGCTCGTCAACCCGAAGGTGTGGTCGCTGGATGATTTCGCGCCGGTCCACAATACCGGCGACCAGAAACGCGTCGAGACCGAATTCAATTGGGACGAGAAGCCGCGTCAACTCATGGCCGTGGATGTGGCGACGGGCCGCGTGCTTTGGAAGAAGGACGGCAAGATCGCGCCGTTGACGACGGCCGCCGACGGCAAACGCGTCGTCTATTACGACGGCGACAAACTCGTTTGCCTCGATCCCACGACCGGCCAGCAACGCTGGACAAGCGTGACCGAGGCGAAGCGGAAATTGTTCGAGTACAACTACGCGCCGCGCGTGGTGTTGCAGGACAAGGTCGTGCTCTACGCCGGCGGCGACGGCGCACAGAAAGGGTTGGCCGCCGACACCGGCAAGGAACTCTGGTCGGCACCGCACAACAAATCCGGCTACCGTTCGCCGGAGGACTTGATGGTCGCGGGCGGCCTCGTGTGGAACGCGCCCACGGTATCGGGCAACATGACCGGTGTGTTCTCGGGCATTGATCCGTTGACGGGCAAGGTGGTGAAGGAGTTTCCGCCGGACGTCGAGTGCTACTGGTTCCATCATCGTTGTTACATCGCGAAGGCGACGGAGAAATATCTGTTGACCTCGCGCACCGGGATCGAGTTCGTGGACTTCAACAAGAGCCACTGGCAGATTCATCACTGGGTCCGCGGCGCGTGTTTGTACGGCGTGCTGCCGTGTAACGGGATGGTCTATGCCGGGCCGCACAACTGCGCCTGTTATCCGGAGGCAAAGCTCGACGGCATGAACGCGCTCGCGCCCGCCGGCGCGGCGTTCACGCCGCTCCCCGACGACCGGCGTTTGGAACGAGGGCCTGCCTACGGGCAACCTCTCATCGAAACCGACGCCGACGCGAAAGACTGGCCGACGTATCGTCACGATACGGCGCGCAGCGGTTACACGGATCAGACGTTGCTGGAGAATCTTGGTGCGGCGTGGAATCTGGAACTCGGTGGCAAGCTCAGCGCGGTGACGGTCGCGGCGGGAAAAGTGTTTGTCGCGCAGGTTGAGGCGCACACGTTGCACGCGCTCGATGCGGCGACCGGCAAACCGGTGTGGCAATTCATTGCCGGCGCGCGGATTGATTCGCCGCCGACTTACTGGAAGGGGCGCGTGTTGTTCGGCGGGATGGACGGCTGGGTCTATTGCCTGCGCGCGAGCGACGGCGCGTTGATCTGGCGGTTCCTCGCCGCGCCGTGCGAGCGGCAACACATGGCGTTCGAGCAACTCCAAAGCGCGTGGCCGGTCCACGGCAGCGTGCTCGTCGAGAAAGGCATTGTGAATTGCGTCGCGGGCCGGTCGGTGTTCCTCGACGGCGGCTTGCATTTTGTCCGGCTCGACGCCGCGACCGGCAAGAAACTGGTCGAGACGGTGTATGACCGGAAGGATCCGGAGACGGGACGCGATTTGCAGGAGCGCCACAAGACGTTGCAGATGCCGGTCGGGTCGAACGACATTCTCTCCAGCGACGGCAATCACATTTACCTTCGCTCGCAGAAGATCAAGGCCGACGGCTTGCGCGTTGACATCGGCCCGGTGTCGGGCAACGCCATCGAGCAGGGCGCGGCGCAACGCGGCGAAGGCGCGCACCTCCTCGCGCCGACGGGTTTCCTCGATGACGAATGGTTTCACCGTACTTATTGGGTGTACGGCAAGAGTTTCTCCGGCGGCCACAACGGCTACTACCAAGCCGGCAAGTACGCGCCAAGCGGTCGGATTCTGGTGTTCAACGACAAGAACGTCTATGCGTTCGGCCGGTTGCCGGAGTATTTCAAGTGGACGACGACGATGGGCTATCAACTCACCGTCACGAGCAAGGAACCGCCCGATGTCGTGCCGAACCTCAGCGAAGGCCAGCCGAAGGCCAAGAAGGCCGCCGCGAAAAAAGGCGCTGCTGCCCCGTCCAATCTTCCGACGGTGAAATTCGCTGACTCGGACAAACTCGATCCCTCCAACAAACCGATCACAGTCGAGGTCTGGGTGCAGCCGGAGAATCCTGACGGCGTGATTCTCCAGCACGGCGCCGGCATCAACGGCTACGCGCTCGCCTTGCAGGAAGGCCGCCCCGGTTTTTCGATCCGCTCCGAAAAGAAGACGACGACTGTCCAAGCTGCGCGCCCGCTCGATGCCGGCTGGCATCACATCGCCGGCGTGCTCACCGCCGACAAGCGTTTGCGCCTGTTTGTGGACGGCCAGCTTGCCGCCGAAGCGAAAGCGCCGGGGTTGATCACCGCAAAACCAAAACGCGGCCTCCAACTCGGCGGCGCGGCCAATACCGAAGTCAGTGACTTTGGCCGCGGCGCCGCGTATGCGGGTTTGCTTGATTCGTTCGCCGTCTTCCCGCGCGCGTTGAGTGAGGCCGACACCATTGCACACGCCAAGCCAACCGGCGCGCTGGTTGCGTGTTCATTCGACAAAGGCGACGCCCGCGACGAATCGGGAAACGGCATTCAAGCGGTGATGAGCGGCGGCGTCACTCCCGCTAAAGGCAAAACCGGTTTGGCGCTGTCGTTTGCGAAGATCGGTCCCGCGCCGAAGGCGGCTCCGTCCGCCGGCGGCAAAGCGCCCGGCAGTTTCGTGAAGTATCAATGGAACCAGTATGTGCCGATTGTTGTCCGTGCGATGGCGATGGCGGGACAAACGTTGTTCATCTCCGGTCCGCCGAACAAGCTCGACGAGGAATACGCCTTCGAGCGAATGACACAAAAGGACAAGGAAATTCAGACGCAGCTTGCCGAGCAGGACGCCTCGCTCGCCGGCAAACGCGGCGCGCGGCTCTGGGGCGTGTCCGGCGCCAAAGGCGTGACGAGCCGCGAACTTGAT
>Ga0233425_10009787_pt1 | contig 11981 bp, 5 predicted proteins | sample Watercolumn_Towu_2_FD_181712 | JGI IMG/M metagenome (GOLD analysis project Ga0233425, IMG submission 181712) | Freshwater microbial communities from Lake Towuti, South Sulawesi, Indonesia - Watercolumn_Towuti2014_140_MG | ecosystem: Environmental > Aquatic > Freshwater > Lake | place: Indonesia...
CGAACGGTTGCGCGTGGCATGTGGACATGGAGATGCACCAGGCCTGGGGCTTCCGTCCGCTGCCTGAGCTCTCCCGGTACCGCACCCCCATCCCGAACCTCTACCTCACCGGCAGCGGCTCGCACCCCGGCGGCGGCATCACCGGCCTCCCCGGCCGCAACGCCGCGCTGCAAATCCTGAAGGACATGGGGCACGCGGCTCCGAAGAAGGGTGTGGTGGGTCTGATGAGGGAATGGCTCGGGCTGTACCGGTCCTTCCGCAGATTCCGCACAATGACCGGCGCGTGAGGGATGGGGAGGCGAGAGACGCCACCGTCAGGGAACCATGCAGCATACGGAAGGGAACGGCCACGGCTAGAGGCCGGACGAGGGAAACACATGAGAACTGTAGTGGCCTTGGCCACACTCGTGGCGGCAGGTAGCGTCTGCCCCCAGCCAATCGAGGGCGTCGGTGTCTTGTCTCTGCCGGAGCCTCTGCCTGGCGAGGCCGCGGCCCAAGATCTGGCCGTGAGGGCATTCAGCGCTCGCGAAGTCCCCCTCGACGCGGAGGGGAAGCTGGCGCTGCCGGAGGGCTTGCGGGCGCTCTGGTGGCACAGTGAGCACGCCGGAATCCCCGCTGCGATGGACGCCGGCGAGGTGAAGCGAACGCTGCTGGCGTGGCTGGAGGCGGGGCACGGGCTGTATCTGTCGGGGACGGCCCTCTTCTACGTGCAGTCCCTAAGCCTGGAGCCGGCGACGCCGCGCATGGGCGGCGGGGGCGTGGACACCTTCGTCGCTGGCGTCATGCCGAATCCGCCGGATCATCCGGTGTTTGCGGGCTTCCCGCCGGGGCAACCCGTGAAGCTCGTCAGCGGTGGGTACCCGGCCTTCGCCGACTTCCACGGCACCGACGGCCCCTTCAACGGTAATGTGATCGGCAAGGCGCACCCGGACGCCGGTGAGAACCCCTTCTGCGAGTTCGGGCATGGGAAGGGGCGGATCATCACCCTCGGCTGGCGCTGCCCGCACTACGGGCTGCAGGACAACCAGCAGCGCACCGACCTGGAGCGCCTGACGGGCAACGTCCTGCGGTACCTGGCCCAGGGCGAGTGGTTCGGGCAGATCGTCGACTCCCGCGCGCGACTGCTTCAGCAGCAGATCGGCCGCATCGACGCCGCGGCCATGCGACGGGCCATCACCGACCTGATGGAGACCTACCCCGAGCAGTACCCGGACGGCGCCGAGTACCTCCGGCTTCTGGACCGCTTGCCCGAACTCCAGGGGAAGGCCTTGGAGGGCGATGAAGCGGCCCTGACCGAGGCGCGGACGCTGGTCCAGCGGCTCAACGGCGCGCTGCTGGACAACCCATTGCTCGACTTCGGGAAGCTGCTGCTCGTCAAGCGCTCGGCGGGCAATCTCGGCCTCCCGGCGAACTGGGAGAGCAACTCCAGCCTCCCGCGGACCGGCTTCGACAACGAGATCATGGTGCTGGAGGGGCTCAGCCCCGACGGAGAGCTGCGGACGCTCTACCGTCCCGCGCGGGATGTGTTCGTGGGGGATGTGGACCTGGAATGGGACGCCGGGAAGCTGATGTTCTCCTCCGTCGCCGACTCCGGGCAATGGCGGATCTATGAGATGAACGCCGACAGCTCGGCAATGGCGGAGCTGCCGCTGGTCAACGAGCCCGATGTCGACAACTACGACTCGTGTTACCTGCCCAATGGGGACATCATCTTCACCTCAACTGCCCCCTTCGTGGGCGTCCCTTGTGTGACGGGCTCCGCACACGTCTCGAACCTGTACTACCTCGACCGCCAGACGGGGAGCATCCGCCAGCTGGGGTTCGAGCAGGACCATGACTGGTGCCCGACCGTCCTCAACAACGGGCGGGTGCTCTACCTGCGCTGGGAGTACTCCGACCTGCCCCACTTCGTGTCGCGGATTCTGTTCCACATGAACCCGGACGGCACCGAGCAGATGGAGTACTACGGCAGCAACTCCTACTGGCCGAACTCGACCTTCTACGCCCGGCCGATCCCCGGCAGCGCGACGAAGTTCGTGGGCGTGGTGGTCGGGCACCACGACAACCCGCGCATGGGCGAGTTGGTCCTCTTCGATACGGATCGAGGCAAGCGCGAAGCCGACGGGGTGATCCAACGGATTCCCGGGCATGGGAAGAAGGTCACGCCAATCCTGCTCGACGGGCTGACCGGTGGCAGCTGGCCGAAGTTCCTGCATCCCTACCCGCTGAGCGAGAAGTACTTCGTCGTCGCGTGCAAGCCGAGCCCGGCGTCCAACTGGGGCCTGTACCTGGCGGATGTGTTCGACAACCTCACCCTCATCAAAGAGGTCCCGGGCTACGCGCTGCTGGAGCCGATTCCCCTCCGCCCGACGACGCGACCGCCGGTGATTCACAACCGCGTCGATCCGGCGCGGAAGGACGGCCTGGTCTACGTCGCCGACATCTACGACGGGCCCGGCCTGGCGCGCGTCCCGCGCGGCTCGGTGAAGCAACTGCGGTTGTTCACCTATCACTTCGCCTATCACGGCATGGGCGGACAGGTGAACCGCGTAGGGTACGACGGACCGTGGGACATCAAGCGCATCATCGGCACGGTGCCGGTGGAGGAGGACGGGTCGGCCTTCTTCCGCGTGCCCGCCAACACGCCGATCTCCGTGCAGCCCCTCGATGAGAGCGGCCAGGCGCTGCAGCTCATGCGCAGCTGGATGACGGCGATGCCGGGGGAGACGCTCTCGTGCGTCGGCTGCCACGAGCACCATCAGATGGCGCCGCCCAGCAAGTATACGACCCTGGCCTCTCGTCGCGGGCCGGAGGAGATCACCCCCTGGTACGGGCCGACGCGCGGCTTCTCCTTCGTGCGGGAGGTGCAGCCCGTCCTCGACAAGTACTGCGTTAGCTGCCACGACGGTCAGGGCGCGCCGGCGGACGCCCCGGATCGCATGAGCACGCTGCTCTCCGCGACGATGCCGGACTTCCGGAACGCTCCGGCCCAGCGCCCGGCCGGCGAGGACAACGGCTACCAGCAGGGCTCACGGTTCACGCCGTCGTACATGGCCCTCAAGCGGTACGTCCGCAACCACACCATCGAGAGCGACATGCACCTGCTGATGCCCGGCGAGTTCGCTGCCGATACCACGCGGCTCGTGCAGCTCCTCCGCAAGGGCCATCACGGCGTGCAGCTCGAACCCGAGGCCTGGGATCGCCTCATCACCTGGATTGACCTCAACGCTCCGGCGCACGGGACCTGGCACGAGATCGTCGGGAACGGCCCGGTGGATTCTCTGCGCGACCGCCGCCGGGCGATGTTCGCCAAGTACGCCGGACGCGACGAGGACCCCGAGGAAATCCTCGACCTGCCCGTCCTCGCCGCCAACCTCCCGGTGCAGCAGTCCGAGGTGGCCGCAAGTGACCGTCCGAGCGTCCCAGGCTGGCCCTTCGACGCCTCGGAGGCCCAACGTCGTCGGGCCGACCTGGGTGAGTTGGAGCGCACCCTTGATCTCGGTGAGGGCGTCTCTCTCAAGCTCGTGCGCGTCCCGGCGGGGGAGTTCGTGATGGGCAGCCCCGACGGTCTGCCCGATGAGCCCGTCGAGGCGGCGCGCGTCGAACGCCCCTTCTGGATGGGCGCGCTTGAGGTCACGAACGAGCAGTTCGGCCGCTTCGATCCGGCCCACGACAGCCGCCTGGAGACCGGCGACTACCTGCAGTTCAGCATCGAGGAGCGAGGCTACCCCGTCAACGGGCCGCGGCAGCCTGTCGCCCGAGTCTCCTGGAACGAGGCGAGCGCCTTCTGCCGCTGGCTCACCGAGCAGACCGGACTCCGCTTCTCGCTCCCGACGGAGCAGCAGTGGGAGTGGGCCTGCCGCGCCGGGACAGACTCGCCGCTCTGGTTCGGCGACACCGCCGCCGACTTCGCGCCCTACGCGAACCTCGCCGATCACTCCCTGCGCTTCGTCGATACCTTCGCGCCGTGGGCTCTGCCCTCAGGGGCGATCGCGCCGTGGCGACCGGCGAGGGACGACGTGGACGACCACCACCGCGTCTCGGCGCCCGTGGGCACGTACCAGCCGAATGCCTGGGGCTTGTTTGACATGCACGGCAACGTGGCCGAATGGACCACCGCCGACTACGATGCCGCCCGCAAGGTTGCCCGCGGCGGCTCCTGGTACGACGTGCCCCAGCGGGCGCGGTCGGCCTACCGGCAGGCGTACCCGGCGTATCGGGGCGTCTACGATGTGGGGTTCCGGGTCGTCTGCGAAGGGTGACGGAATGAGAACGGGAAGAACGGCAGGCTCTTGTGGACGGCGCGGACTGACGGCGATGCTGCTGATGATCGGCGGGCCTGCGTTGGGGCAGGAATGCTTCGTCATTCGGGTCATCGATGAGGCCACCGGCCGCGGCGTGCCACTGGTCGAGCTGCGGACCGTCAATGAGGTCAGTTACTGGACCGACAACGGCGGCGTGGTAGCCCTCGATGACCCCGAGCTGATGGGGCAACGGGTCTTCTTCCACGTCGGCAGCCACGGGTACGAGTTCGCGGCCGACGGCTTCGGGTACCGCGGGACCGCGCTGGATGTGACCCCTGGGGGCACGGCGACGCTGCAGCTGAAGCGCCTCAACCTCGCCGAGCGCCTGTACCGCATCACGGGCGCCGGGCTCTACCGCGACACGCTCCTCGCCGGCCTCGCGGCGCCCCTCGCGCAGCCGCTCCTGAACGCCCAAGTGATGGGCTCCGACAGCGTGCTCAACGCGCTCTACCGCGGCCGCCTCTACTGGTTCTGGGGTGATACGAACCGGCCCGGCTATCCCCTCGGCAACTTCCACGTGCCGGGTGCCACGTCCCGGCTGCCCGGCGACGGCGGCCTCGATCCCTCAGTCGGCGTGGACCTGAAGTACTTCGTCGGGCCGAACGGCTTCGCGAAGGAGACGTGTCGGATGCCCGGTGAGGGGCCGACGTGGATCACCGGCCTCACGGTCCTGCCCGACCCCGACGGCCGGGAGCGCATGTTCGCCGCGTACGCCAAGATCAGGCCGCCGCTGGACACCTACCAGCGCGGCATCGTTGAGTGGAACGACGACGCGCAGGTGTTTGAGAAGCGGTTGGAGTTCCCTGTCGACGCGCCCGCGGCCCCTCACGGTCATCCCTTCGAGCTGGATGGCTACGTGTACTTCGGCGATCCCTACCCTACTACGCGCGTCCTCGCCGATCCTGGGCACTTGCTGGACCTGGGCGCGTACGAGTGCTTCACGTGCCTCGTCGACGAAGCTGTCCAGCGCGACGCGACCGGCGCAGTCGCCTGGTCCTGGCGCAAGGACGCGCAGCCGCTCACTCAGGAGGCCGAGGCCAAGCTCGTGCAGGCCGGGCACCTCAGGCCCGAGGAGGCGCGCTTCCAGCTTCATGACGCGGGCGGCGCGCCCGTGCTCGCGCATCGTGGCTCCGTCGGCTGGAACGACTACCGGAAGCGTTGGGTGATGATCGCGACCCAGCAGTTCGGCACGTCGGTCCTCGGTGAGGTCTGGTACGCTGAGGCCGACGCGCTTACTGGGCCGTGGACGTTGGCCCGCAAGGTCGTCACCCACGACCGCTACAGCTTCTACAACCCGAAGCAGCACCCGTACTTCGCGCAGCTGGGCGGGCGGCTCATCTACTTCGAGGGCACCTACACGAGGACGTTCTCGGGCAACGAGCACGCGACGCCCCGCTACGACTACAACCAGATCATGTACCGCCTCGACCTTGAGAGCTTCGCCCGCGAACCCTGACGGAGGATCGGTTGATGATCGCCCTCATCGCATTGCTCGCTGGTCTCGTGCACGCCCAGCCCACGGCCGGAGTGGGGAGGGCCGAGTCCATCGCGCTCGACGGCGCCCTCGATGAGCCCGCGTGGTCGACGGCCGAGTGGAGCACCGGGTTCACGGTGGCGAGTGTCCCTGACGACGACGGGCCGCTGCCGGTGGCGCGCGTGCAGACGCGGTTTCGGGTCCTCGTCGGTGAGGACAGCGCGTACGTCGGCATCGAGTGTGATGAGCCGCAGCTCGCGGGCCTCAAGGCCGACACGCCCTGGCGAGACGGGGCTGTCTGGTCGGACGACTGCCTCGAGGTCTTCTTCGATCCCGCAGGCGAGGGCCGGTACTATCACCAGGTCATGGTCAACGCGCGCGGTGCCGTGTACGACTGCTTCTGCGCCGACTACGGCCTCGTGCATGGCAAGCTGTGGGATGGCGCCTTCGAGGCCGCGGGGCGCGTCGACCAGGGAGCGGGGAAGTGGTCCGTCGAGCTCCGCATCCCCTTCGGCGGCCTCGTGTTAGGTGAGGACGCAGGCGACACGTGGCTCTGGAACGTCTGCCGCGAGCGGCAGGCGGGCGGCGCGCCCGAGCTGACCTCCTGGGCGCCGCTCCGGCGCAACTTCCACCAACCGAAGCTCTTCGGGAAGCTGACCGGGCTGCCTGCCGACTACGCCGCGTACCGCCTCCGCGTGGACGAGCCGACGGTCGATGTGTCCCGTGCGGCGAGCGGCGTCGCGACGCTGGAGACGCAGCTGTCGCTGCGCAACGAGACGGGGGCCGACCGCACGCTGACTCCCAGCGCCTACATGCTCGATGACCCGTCGAACCGCGTGCAGGCCGAGCCCGTGACCGTCGCGGGTGGCGCCGAGGCCACCGTCGCCTTCCCGCCCCTGGAGTTCCGGGGCAACGCCACCGAAGCGAACGTCGTCTTCGCGCTGCACGACGACGGTGGGCGATTGCTGCGGGCCGCGGTGAAGAAGCTGTCCGGCGAGTACCGGCCCATCATGATCACGGTACTGAAGCCCTGCTACCGCAACTGCATCTACCCGACGGAGGAACTCGAGGAGATCGAGTTCCGGGTCGAGCTCTCGGCCCAGGCCCGGCAGTCCTCGGCGGAGGTCGCCTATCGGCTGGCGGGGGACGGGGGTACGGTGAGCGAGGGTCGCGCGCCGGTGGCCAGCCTCGCCGATCCCGTGGGGCTCCCGGCCGCGGACCTCGCGGTGGGCGCCTACACGCTGAGCGTGCAGGCCCTCGACGCCGCCGGGGCCGAGCAGGCTTCAGCCGAGACGCGCCTGCGCAAGCTGCCGCCCCCGCCTGCCGGCCACGAGGTCCGGATCGACGAGAACCGCAACCTCCTGGTGGATGGCAAGCCCATCTTCACCATCGGCTGGTACGGGGATCTGCCCACCGATGACCCGCGCCAGGACGTGCTCGCCCTGCAGGACATCGTCACCCCGACCGTGATCACGGTGCCCGATGCCTCACCCATCCGCAAGCTGTGGGACGAGCGGAAGGCCTATTCGGTCGTCTCGGTGGAGAACGGGCGGCTGTACTACTCCTTCAACCTCTGGCAGGCGGGCAAGGAAGCCCTCCGGCCGACGCAGGATGAGTACCAGCGCCTCGATGCGCCCAGCGAGGATGTGCGGCGCATGGCTCGCGAGCTGATCGACTGTGCACGCGGCGAGCCCGGTCTCCTGGGCTACTACATCGCCGATGAGCCGGAGATCCACAACTGCCGCTCGGCGTACTTGGAGAGCTACTATCAGTACCTCGCCGAGTTGGACCCGTACCACCCGGTCTTCGTCACCAACGACACCATCGACGGGATCGTGACCCACGGGTACAAGTGCGCCGATGTCCTCGACCCCGACCCCTACTCGCCCGAATGGGACTACGTGCCGAACTTCCTGAAGAAGGTCAACGAGGTCGGCTCGCGGGGCAAGGCCACGTATGTGACCCTCTGGCACTCGACCGGCCAGACCCACATGAACCAGGCCATCGGCACGGCGCCGCCGTACCCCTATCGCGTCTTCCGGAATCAGTACTTCGCCTCCATCGCGTACGGGGCCAAGGGCTTCACCGCCTACACGTCGCCCTTCTTCATGCCGGAGATTGAGTACCGTTACGGGCTGCCCTACGTATGGCGCGAACTGCGGTTCCTGGAGCCCGCGATACTCGCTCCGGTCCCGGCGGAAACCCCCGTCGTCGAGGGCGCGCCGGACTTGGCGGTGTGGGCGCGCGAAGTCGACGGGTACGTGTACCTGCTCCTCGTGCACCACAAGCCCGGCCGAGAGGATTGCGCAGTGAGTTGGGCGCCACTGAACGCCCTGAACAGCCTGATCGTGATGTCCGAGGGCCGCGAGGTCTCCGTGCAGGACGGGGTCTTTCGCGACGAGTTCGCCGAGGGCGACGTGCACCTCTACACCGACGACCCCCGCGCCCGCGACTTCCCGACCGTGGAGAGCATCCTCGACGAGCTCGCCCAGCGTCAGGCCGACAGCGCGAAGCCCGGCAACCTCCTGCACCTCAGCCGCGGGACGCTCGCGCGCAGCTCCGAGGGGTTCTACGCGCCCTGGTTCGAGCAGTATTACTACTATGCAATCAACGGGATCACCGACGACCTCGGTTGGTTCGCCTCCCACGCGGGTGGCAAGCCGGCCTCGATCACCTTCACTCTGAAGGAGGCGGCCCCGATCGGGCGCGTCGTGCTCCACACGCCGAACCTCGCCGACTACGACCTCGAGTTCATCGAGCCCGGCGGCCGGACCTCGAAGCTCAGCGTCCTGGGCAACACGGACACGGTGATCACCCACAACCTCAAGCCGCCGCTGACCTGCCTGAAGCTGCGGCTCACGGCCACCGCCGCCCGCGACGTGGAGGGCCCCGGGGCGCGGGCGCTCGTTTCCGAGATCGAGGCCTACTCAGAGCCCGGCGAGGGGCCGATCAGCGCCGTGGAGGTCGTCGAGGCGCCTGCGCGGCCGGACGTGAAGCCCCTGTTCGGCGGAGAGATGCAGGCGCTGTGGCAGGAGGACTTCACCGACTTCCGCACTGCCGCCGAGTACAAGTGGGACGGCCAGGACACCAGCTGGGTGAAGCAGGACACATTCCTCACCGAGCCGCTGCCGGGCGGAGGGATCAAGGTCGCGTGCGCCCACGCGCAGGGCTGGGACGGGATGACCCATGTCTTCCCGTGCGATCCCGCCCACCGCTTCTTCCAGGTGAAGCTGCGAGACATCGTGGGCGAGGGCTACCGCTTCGCGCATGTGGGGTTCGGGAACTCGTCAGGGAAGCCGGGCTACCTCGGGGCGCTGAACACGAACCGGCGGGGCGTCTACACGGTGGACACCCACTACATCAACGAGGCCTTCGAGACCGGGGCCGATACAACGTGCTACCTCACGGTCAGCACCGCCGGCTCGCAGAAGAACCCGGACGGCGCCGTGACTCCCGGCCCGAAGTTCACCTTCGACTGGCTCCGCCTCGTCAGTCTCCCGCTCGACGGGCTGATCGTCACCCTTGCGGACGGCGTCCCCCTCCCGGAGACGCTGACGCAGGGTGGTACGCTCCACTTCGAGCTCCACCTCGCCGAGCCTGCGCAGGACGCGACCGTCGAGGTCCTGACGGGCCCCGGCTACAGCCCGCTGACCCTCAACGGCGAGGGCTATGTGCAGCTGTTGCCAGCCGATCCCACGAACCGGGTCTGGCTCGCTGAGGTCACCCTCGGCGAGGGCACCGGCGCGTTCAAGCCGGAAGGGTACCCGGTCGTCTTCCGCGCCAACCTCGTCGGCGGCAAGCTCTCCGAAACCCTCGCCTCCGCCTTCATCGCCTTCGAGTGACGCGCCGTTCTCTTCCGTGTGTTCCGTGTATTCCGTGGTTCCCTTGCCGGGCCGTTCCTACTTCGTCCACGCCCGGCTACGGAGCTGGTCGAGCAGCACTGCCCCGAGGATGACGAGGCCCATGACGACCTTCTGCGTGTAGCTCTCGACGCCCGTGAGGTTCATGCCGTTCTGGATGACCGCGATGATGAAGGCGCCGATGAGGGTTCCGAGGACCCGGCCCGTGCCGCCCGCGAGGCTTGTTCCGCCCACGACCACCGCCGCGATGACGTACAACTCGTACATGAGCCCGTAGGTCGGCGCCCCGCTCTGGAGCTGCGAGGCCTGTACGATCCCCCCGAGACCTGCGAGGCATCCGCAGGCCGTGTAGACGAAGAGGGTGACCCCCGCCACCGGGACGCCCGAGAGCCGCGCTGCTTCCGCGTTCCCGCCAACCGCGTAGATGCGGCGGCCAAGCACCGTGCGGGTCATCAGGAGGTGCGCCGCCGCGTACAGCGCCACCATGAGCACCACGGTGTTCGGCAGGCCGAAGAGGCCCCTCCCTCGCCCCAGCCAGTCGATGGAGGGCGGAACCTGATAGACCGACTGGCCCCCGGCCATCGTGAAGGCGAGGCCGCTGGCGACGAGCATCATCGCGAGGGTCACGATGAAGGGCGGGATGCGCGCGAACGCGACCATCGAGCCGGAGAACAGCCCCGTGAGCCCGCACAGGAGAATCGCGGCGAGGCAGCAGGCCACCATGGCCTCGGCCGTCGCGGCGGTGCCGCCGGCGAACCGACGAATCAGGACCGTGGCGAGCACCGCGGAGAGCGCGATGAGGCTGCCGACGGAGAGGTCGATGCCGCCAGTGATGATGACCATCGTCATGCCGATGGCGACGATGGCAATCACGACAATGCGATCCGCAATGGCCAGGAGGTTCGCGCGGCGGAGGAAGTCAGGGTAGCGCCGGCTCTGCGGCGAGATCACCCGCGCGCGCAGCTGCGGGTAGCGCTCCGGCAGCAGCTGCACCACGCGCCAACGGGAGGCGTCGTGGGTCGTCACGAGGGCGGCCAGTCCTCGCGAGTCGGCCGCCGCCCGCCGAAGCTCCGCGGCGAGGTCGGGCGGCTCGCCAATGACGGTCGCCACCACCGAGAAGCCGTCGGCGCGCAACTGGGCGGTCGCGGCCTCCGCAAACCCGCGCCCCTCCTCATTGCCCTGCGCCGCCACCAGCACCCTTGCCGCCGGCTCGCACGCCGCACGCACAGTCGCCGCCACCTGCGCCGCAGCCGCCGGCCCGGTCGGGTGCTGCTCGTTCCATGTCGCGTAGCTGTAGTACGCACACAGCCCCGCCAGCACGAGCAGCATCCCGTAGTCGGCGAGGAGCTGTCGCCTCATTGCGGGTTCAGCGCCGGGTCCTTCTCGGCATCAGCCTTGCGGTAGAGCTCCGTTGGGATCAGGACCTCCGGCTCGATCTCCTCTCCGCCGAGGTACTTCAGGATCGTCTGCACGGTCTGCCGCCCGATCTGGTCCGGAAACTGAATCGGGTCCGCGTAGATCCTCCCCTCCAGGATGGCCTGCTTACCTTCGAGCTGGCCATCGAAGCCCACGACGAGGACCTTGCCCGCCTTGCCGGCCTTCTCGATAGCTGCCACCGCGCCAAGAGCCGAAGGATCGTTGATCGCGAAGATCGCGTCGAGGTCCTGGTGGGCGGTGAGGATGTCCTGGGCGACCTTGAAGGCCTCGTCCTTCGATCCCTTCCCGGGCCAGGCTCCGACGATCTCGATCGGGCTGCCCGCCTCCTTCAGCTCCTCCCGGAAGCCCTTCGTCCGGAGGATCACCGACTCGACCTCGGGGTGGTCAATGATCGCGACCTTGCCCTGGTTGCCGAGGGCCTCCATGATGGCCTTGGCGGCTTCCCGCCCGCCGCTGTAGTTGTCGGTGGCGATGTGGCACTCGACCTCGCCCTCGTCGGAGAGGCTGGCGATGTCGGCCGTGAAGACGGGAATCCCCGCCTGATTCGCCTCCTTGATCGCGGTGCCTACCGACCTGGAGTTCGCCGGAGTCAGGACGATCGCGTCCACCTTCTGCACGATGAAGTCCTGCACCTGACTGAGCTGCTTCGCCGGGTCCTCCTCGGAGCTGACCGCGACCACCTCGTAGCCGCTCTTCCCGGCCTCGTCGGTCATCGCGTCGGCGATCTCCTTGAAGAACGGGTTCGTCATCGTGAGAACCGAGAGGCCGATCTTGCCCCCGGTGGGAGTCGGGGGCGGGGGAGCCGTCTCGGTGGCCGGAGGGGGCTTCGGACACCCCGCGAGGAGCGGCAGAAGGGCGCCAGACAGGCCGAGAATCCACATGAAACGTTTCATACATGCTCTCCCG